>Ga0136846_1226120_pt1 | contig 30345 bp, 32 predicted proteins | sample HopSoiMetagenom2_FD_96841 | JGI IMG/M metagenome (GOLD analysis project Ga0136846, IMG submission 96841) | Grasslands soil microbial communities from Hopland, California, USA - 2 Assembly 2016 (version 4) | ecosystem: Environmental > Terrestrial > Soil > Grasslands | place: USA: Hopland...
CGGCGAGGATGCGCCCGCAGGCGGCCGGCGCGCGACCGGCGAGCATCACCGCACGGAGGAGCGCCGGCGACGGGCGCCGCGGCAGGCCCGAGATCGCGAAGGTGTCGAGCTCGTAGCCGGCGTCAGGAACGAGCTGCGCCTCGGCGCGGTTCGGCGACCCGGCGAACGTCACGTGCACGCCGCGCCGGGCGAGTGCCTCCGCCACCGCGAGCGACGGCAGGACGTGTCCGGCTGTTCCGCCGGCTGCGATCAGGCAGCGAAGCTCGTGCTGTTCCGGCATGGCTTCCGGCGATGTTAAGGAGGACGCCGACGGACAGGAGGGCGACCACCAGCGACGAGCCGCCGTACGAGATGAACGGGAGCGGGATTCCCGTCAGCGGCGCGAGGCCGAGCACGGCCGCGAGGTTGATCACCGCCTGCCCGGAGACGAGCGCGACGATTCCGGCCGCGAGCCGCTTGCCGAAGGGGTCCTTGCACGCGAGCGCGACCCGAAGCCCGATATACGCGAATGCCGCATAGGCGGCGATCAGCGCTGTCACCCCGACGAGCCCCAGTTCCTCGCCGATCACGGCCGTGATCATGTCGGTGTGTGCCTCCGGCAGGTAGTTGATCTTGGTCACTCCCTGCCCGAGACCGACGCCGAACGGCCCGCCCGAGCCCAGCGCGATCATCGCCTGCACCGTCTGGAACCCGGCGCCGTGCGGATCCTTCCAGGGGTCGAGGAAGCTGAAGAAGCGCGCGCGGCGGTACGGCTCGAACCAGATCGCGAGCAGTCCGAGCGCGGTCACGATCCCGGCGCCGGTCGCGAGCGTCGGCATCGGCGTGCCGGAGATGAGCAGGACCGCCGCGAGGATCACGACGATCGAGATCGCCGTGCCGAGATCCGGTTCCGCGATCACGAGGACGCAGAACGCCCCGAGCAGGAGGCCGATGGGCCGCGCGAGCTCTTTGAGGGTTCGCGGCGGTCGACGACGGGAGAGATGAGCCGCGACCCAGATCGCGAGCGCCAGCTTCGCGAGCTCCGACGGCTGGAACGTCGCAGGCCCGAGCGCGATCCAACGCCGGGCGCCGTTCACGCGCGTCCCGACGACGAGCACGGCAAGGCACATCAGTAAGGCGACCGCGACGAGACTCGGTGCGACGGCGCGCAGGCTGCGGTAGTCGACGCGCGACATCCCGATCATCAAGGCGACGCCGAACAGCGCGTAGATCCCCTGCTTCTTGAGGTACGACATCGGATCGGTCTGCGCGAGCGCGGCGGGCGCCGAGGTTGCGCTGTAGACCATCACGAGGCCGAAGGCGACGAGCCCTAGCGTCACGAGCACGAGCAACCGCGTCTCGAGCTGCCGCGTCACGCGAGCGCCTCGACGAGCCGGCGAAATGCGTCGCCGCGTTCCTCGTAGTTGCGGTACTGGTCATAGCTCGCACACGCCGGCGACAACAGCACGACATCCCCGCGCTCGGCGTCGTTCGCGATCGCCGCGATCGCCTCGGCAAGCGTGTTCGAGCGACGGTAGGAGCGGCGAGCACCGTCGAGCGCCGCAGCGATCGTGTCGCTCGCCTCGCCGATCAGGTCGATCGACCGGACCGTGTCCGGGAGCGCCGCCGCGAGGTCATCGAACGACTCGCCCTTCAGCGAGCCCCCGAGGATGAGTCGAAGCGGCTCGGCTGCGTACGCCGCGATGCCGCGCCGGGCCGCGGCGGTGTTCGTCGCCTTCGAGTCGTTGACGTAGCGGACGCCGCCGTGGTCCCGCACGAGCTCGAGCCGATGCTGGACACCCGGGAAGGTCGTGAGCGCGGTCGCGAGCGCCTCGTCGTCGATGCCGGCTGCACGCGCGGCGGCAACAGCGGCGGCCGCGTTCGCGCGGTTGTGCTCACCCCGGATCAGCGGCTCGGACGGGAGCTCGTCGTCGGCAGCGAACTCGATCCCGTCGAGGCCCGAGTCGCGCGGGACGATCTTGACGCGCGCACGTTCGAAGATGCGGAGCTTCGCCGAACGGTACGCGGCGAAGGATCCGTGGCGGTCGAGATGGTCCGGCTCGAGGTTCAGGAGGACGGCGACGTCGCACGCGAGCTCGTGGACGTCCTCGAGCTGAAAGCTCGACAGCTCGCACACGATCCATGCGTCCGGTGGCAGCGCGCCGTCGAAGCTCGTCAGCGGCCGGCCGACGTTCCCCGCGACGGCGACAACGAGTCCGGCGGCGCGGAACATCTCGCCGAGGAGCTCACACGTCGTCGTCTTGCCGTTCGTGCCGGTCACGCCGACGAACGGGTGATGCGACAACAACCGGTAGCCGAGCTCGATCTCGCTCCAGATCGGGATGCGGCGCGCACGCGCGGTTGCAGGCAAAGGCGACTCGGCGGGTACGCCGGGGCTCTTGACGAGTAGCTCGACACCGTCCAGCAACGCTTCCTCCTCCCTCCCGAGCCGCACTTCGACGCCCGCCTCGGCAAGCCTTCCGGCGTCGACCGTGGCGTCGCGGTCGGTCGCCACGACGTCGACCCCGCGGCGCGCGAGGGCGAGCGCCGCCGCCTGGCCCGAGCGGGCGAGCCCGACCACGAGCGCGTGACGCGGAAGCTTCATCGCCGCAGCACGCGGTCGACGTCCTCGCCGTCGGCGCCGAGGACGACATCGACGCTGGCGTCGGGAAGCGGCAGCACGTCGGGCGTGCCGAGCATGAAGAAGACGTTCGCCTCCCGGCACGCGGCCCGCACGCGCGCCAACTCGTCCGGCGACTCGTGGATCACGATCACGTCGCCATTCGCGCCGACACGCTCGAGCGCCTCTGCGAGCGTGGCACCACCGAGATCGACGGCCGTCGTGGTCAGCGGCGGAAGAACGTGAAGTCACGGTAGAAGAGCGCGAAGCCGATCGCGCACAGGATCGCGGTGACGATCCAGAAGCGGACGACGATCTTCGTCTCCGACCACGCCTTCATCTCGAAGTGGTAATGGATCGGCGCGATCAGGAAGACGCGCCGTCCCCAGTACCTGAACGACACGACCTGGATCATCACCGACAGCGCCTCGATCAGGAAGATCCCGCCGATCAGGAGCAGAAGGGGGATCGTCTTCGTGAAGATCGCGAACGCCGCGAGCGCGCCGCCGATTCCCATCGCGCCCGTGTCGCCCATGATCACCTCGGCCGGAAAGGCGTTGTACCAGAGGAAGCCGATCGTGGCCCCGATCAGAGCCGCGCCGACGATTGCGAGATCGAGCCGCGAATCGAAGCGCCCGCCGGGATTGCCCGAGCGGATGTACGTCACGACCGCAATCGCCGTGAATGTGATCAGCGAGATGATCCCCGTCCCCGCGGCGAGCCCGTCCATGCCGTCGGCGAGGTTGACGCCGTTCGTCGTTCCTGCGATCACCAGGAACAGCAGCACGTACCAGCCGTACGACAGCTGCAGGTTCCAGTGAACGAGCGGGATGAAGACCGTCGTCGGGAGGTGCTGGTGCTGCGCCGCGAACCCGACGCCGACGGTGATCAGCGCGAGCAACGCGAGCTTCCACCGTCCGCGGAGCCCGAGCGACCGCCGGTTCGTCAGCTTGATGAAATCGTCGAGGAAGCCGACAGCGCCGCACCCGAGCGTGACGAACAGCACGGTCAGCGCCGGCACCTTGTACTTCGAGACGCAGAGGAACGCGACCGTCGCGACGACCAGGATCAACAGCCCGCCCATCGTCGGCGTTCCCTGCTTCCCGCCGTGCCGCGTCGAGAGCTCCTCGCGGATGTGGACACCGAACTCGTTCCGCCGGAGGAACGCGATGAACCGCGGCCCGACGATGATCGAGACGACCATTGCGATGACGCCCGCAGCGAGAACGCGGATCATCGGCCGGCGCCCGCGCCGCTCACGAAGCGGAGACCTTGCTCGTCAACGCCTCCGCGACGGCTTCGAGCCCGAGCGCGCGCGATGCCTTCACGAGCACGGCGTCACCGGGGCGGACGACGTCGGGCAGGACGCGGAGCGCCTCGTGGATGTTCGGGACGCCGCGGCCCTTCGCACCCGCTTCGAGGTAGCCGCGCGCGAGCTCGCCGACCGCGAGCACCTCGTCGACGTCCAGCTCCACGAGCGCGTCGCCGACTTCGCGGTGGTACGTGGGCGCGGTTCGGCCGAGCTCGGCCATGTCGCCAAGGATCGCGACCGTTCGCCGGCGGTCTGCGCGCGCGACGAGGTATGCGAGCGCGGCGCGCATCGAGACGGGGTTCGCGTTGTACGCGTCGTTGATCAGCAGCCCGCCGCCCTCGAGCTCGCGTTCCTCGCCGCGCCAGCGTGAGAATCCGACGTCGACCGCGTCAGGTCGAGGCAGTCCGAGCGCGTCGAGCGCCGCGAGCGCCGCGGCGGCGTTCTGAGCCTGATGCACGGCGGTGAAGTTGAAGCTGACGCCGCCGACGAGGGTGCGCCCGTCCTCGACGTCGGCGCGAACCGGCGGGATTCGAACGACGTCGACGTCGTCGCGCTCGACCGGAAAGTCGACCGGGACGATCGCCGTCCCGCCCGCGGGAAGCGCATCGACGAGCTCGCCCTTCGCACGCCGCACGCCTTCGAGGGACTCGACGAGCTCGAGATGCACCGGCCCGACGTTCGTGATGATCCCGATCTGGGGGCGCGAGATCTCGCACAGCGCGGCGATCTGCCCGAAGCCGCGCATTGCGAGCTCGAGCACGCACACCTCCGTCTCGGGCTCGAGCCGGCAGAGCGTGAGCGGCACGCCGATCTCGTTGTTGAAGCTTGCCTCCGCGGCGATCGTCCGCGCCGCGGGCGCGCACAGTGCGGCGAGGATGTCCTTGGTCGACGTCTTGCCCATCGAGCCGGTGATCCCGACGACCCGCGCCGAGCTCCGATCGCGGACAGCGCGACCGATGACCCCGAGCGCGGCGAATGCGTCGTGCGGAACGAGTGTCGCGGCGGCGCCGCGTTGCACCGCCTCACCGAGGAACTCCGATCCGCGTCCGACCGCGACGAAGAGGTCGCCGGGCTGCACGCGGCGCGAATCGACATGGACGCCCGTGAACTCCGACGCGCGCAGGTCGGCCTCGCCCAGCTCGGGAAGCAGCGAAGTCGGAAGCCGGATCATGCAGGCGTCTTGAGCTTTCGGAGCGCGGCGCGCGCCACCTCCCGGTCGTCGAACGGGATCGTGCGGTCGGAGAATTCCTGTCCCTGCTCGTGCCCCTTCCCGGCGATCACGACGACGTCGCCTTCGCCGGCCTCCGCGACCGCGCGCTCGATCGCGGCGCGCCGGTCGAGCTCGATCTCGAGCCCCTGGCCGGAGGCGATCTCGGCGGCGATCGCCGCGGGGTCCTCGCTGCGAGGGTTGTCGGACGTGACGACCACGACGTCGGCGAGCCCGGCCGCCACGCGACCCATCAGCGGCCGCTTCTCGCGGTCACGATCGCCGCCGGCGCCGAAGACGCAGAGCACGCGACCGGTCGCGAGCGCGCGCGCCTCACGGAGCACTGTCTCGAGCGCGCCGGGCTTGTGCGCGTAGTCGACCACGACGGTGAACGGCTGGCCCTCGTCCACCGACTCGAAGCGGCCGGGCACACCGTCAACGGCCTCGAGCCCGGCCCGGATCGCGGCGTCGTCCGCGCCGAGGACGCGCGCCGCGTAGGCGGCGCCGACCGCGTTCGCGCGGTTGAAGCGGCCCCGCAGCTTCGGCTCCGCGTCGACGGCGTCGTCCGGCGTGAACGTGACGGCGTTCGGCAGCTCGGCGGCAAGCCGCGCACCGTACGGGTCGGCGACGTTGACGACGGCGTGCTCGGCCTGCGCGAACAATGCGCGCTTCGCGGCGAAGTAGTCCTCCATCGTCCCGTGGAAGTCGAGGTGATCCTGCGACAGGTTGGTGAACAGGAGCACGGCGAAGCGTGTCCCGTCGAGCCGTCCTTTCGACGATGCGATCGACGTCGCCTCCATCACGCAGCAGTCGTTGCCGCGCGTGAGCATCTCGCGGAAGAGACGCTGCAGGTCGATCGCCTCGGGCGTGTTCAGCGCCGGCGGACGGATCTGGTCCCCGATGCGCCGCTCGATGCTGCTCAGCAGCGCGGGTCTCCGGCCGGCGGCATCGAGGATCGCCCGGAGCAGGAACGCGGACGTCGTCTTCCCACTGGTCCCGGTGATCCCGGCGACGTCGAGCGTGCGCGTCGGGTCGTCGTAGAACAGGACGGCCGCGCGAGGCATCGCGGCGCGGACGCTGTCGACGACGAGCTGAGGCACGTCGACGTCGACCGGCCGCTCGACCACGACGGCACCGGCGCCGGCGGCGACCGCTGCGGGCGCGAGATCGTGCCCGTCGACGTGCGCGCCGGGGACGCAGAAGAAGAGCGCCCCGCGGGGCACGTCGCGCGTGTCGAACGCGAGCTCACGAATCTCGACGGGAGCGCGCCGTACGACCTCGGACGGGCCGAGCGCGGCGATGAGCCGCTCCAGTTGCATTCCGCCCGCGGAGTCTAGTCATGGCACCGGCGCCGGCCGGATCCGCGCCGCTCAGCCGGGCGGCGTCGCCGCGATCGTCGGCGCATCCGGCGCAATCTCGAGATACCGGAGGTCGAAGGTCGCGATCTGCTGGAACGCCGGTGCGGCGACGACGCCGCCGAAGATGGCGCCGCGCGGCTCGTCCACTGCAACGAGGACGACGAGGCGCGGATGGGACGCCGGGACGGTGCCGACGAACGACGCGACGTACTCGCCGTTCGCGTAGCCGCCGTGTGCGTCCGGCTTCTGCGCCGTGCCGGTCTTGCCGGCGACCTGGTAGCCGGAAATCGCCGCGTACGTGCCCGTGCCCTCCGCGACGACGTCCTTCAGCATCGTCATCAGCTGCGCCGCGACGCCCGGCGAGATGATCCGGCGTCGGTGGAGCGACGGGCGGCCGCCCCCGTCGACGTGGTCGACGACGTGGGGACGCGACCAGACCCCGCGATTCGCGACCGCTCCATACGCGGCAGCCATCTGCACGGGTGTGACGGCGATCCCCTGGCCAATCGGGACGTTCCCGATCGTGGAGCCGGACCACTTCGCGGCCGGGAGGACGATGCCGGGGCTCTCGCCCGGGAAGTCGATCCCCGTCATCCGGCCGAAGCCGAATCTCGATATCCACGTCGCGAGGCGGTCGCGGCCCAGGAGCTCCGCCAGCGTGATCGCACCGACGTTCGACGAGTGCGCGAGGATCTGCGCGACGCTGTACCGGATCGTGCCGCGCGGCTCGGCGTCGTGGATGACCCGGTCGGCGACGTGAAGCGAGTACGGGAGTGTGAACTCCGTCGAAGGCGCGACGAGGCGTTCCGACAGGGCTGCCGCGACCGTGACGACTTTGAAGGTCGAGCCGGGCTCGTACGTGTCGGTCACGGCGCGGTTGCGCTGCAGGTCGCGCGGCGCCCACGGGTATCGGTTCGCGTCGTAGCCCGGCTGAACCGCCATCGCGAGGATCGCGCCGGTGCGCGGGTCGAGCACGATCGCGGTCGCGGATTTCGCGTTCCACTTCCGCACCGTCTCGCGCAGCACCTCTTCGGCGTTCGCCTGGATCGTGTGGTCGAGCGTGAGCGTGACATCGCGGCCTTGCCGTTCCGGCCGGTCGTCGAGCACGTCGATGACGTGGCCCGACGGATCCTTCACGAGGGTTTGATGACCGGCCGATCCCGCGAGGTCGTGATCGAGTTGCAGCTCGAGCCCCGCGAGGCCCTTGTCGTCGACGCCGACGTATCCGAGGACCTGCGCACCGACGGTTCCCTGCGGGTACGCGCGCCGTTCCTCCGGGAGAAAGCCGAGCCCGGGGATGTGGCGGCGGGCGAGCACGGCGGCTTGCGCAGCGTCCGCCTGTCGCGCGACGTAGACGAACCCTCGCGTGCGGTCTGCGAGCTTCCGGTAGAGCCGGTCGGGATCGAGACGCAGCGCGCGGCCGGCGGCGACGGCGACACGGCGCGGGTCGCGGATCTGCATCGGGTCCGCGTACACGGTCATCGCCTGCTCACCCAGCGCGAGCCGGACGCCCGTGCTGTCGAAGATCGTCCCCCGCGCGGCAGGCAGGACGACCTGCTCGCGGTGCTGCGTCTGCCCGAGCCGTGACAGCGACTGCGCGCGGACGCCCTGAAGCCACGCAGCGCGCAGGAAAAGCCCTGCGAACGCGAACGTCAGAACCGCGAGCAGGAGCCGAATCCGCCGGTTGACGAGGCGGCTCATGCCCCGAGTTCTACGGCTTGAGGTGGATGTAGTCGGTCTGCTCGGACGTCGCCGGGACATAGCCGAGCCGCTTCATCGCCAGTTGCTGGATCCGGCCCGTCGCGGCCACGCTCGACAGCTGCGAGAAGAGCGCCGCGTTGTCCGCGCGCAGCTGTGCGCGCTCACGCCCGAGGTGGTCGAGCGTCATGTTCAGGCGCAACACCGTCACGTTCATCGCGACGACGCCGGCCAGCAGAATCGCGAGCGCCGCGATCCAGACCACGCCTCCGGTGACGCGGCGCTGCGCAACGGCCGGCCGCTTCGCCGCACGCGGACGCGGACGCGGCGGCGCGGCGCGCTCCGGGCGGGCTGCCGCGGCGGTCCAGGCTGCCATCAGACCTTGACTCCCACGCGCAGGCGCGCGGACGCGCCTCGCGGATTCACGGCGAGCTCGGCCACGCTCGGTCGCACCGGCTTGCGCGAAAGCGCTCGCAGCTCCGGTTGCTTCCCGCAGACGCACACGGGGAAGTCGGGCGGACAGTCGCAGCCGCGCTCGAGGTCGCGCATGAACCGCTTGACGATGCGATCCTCGAGCGAGTGGAAGGAGATCACGCCGAGCCGTCCGTCCGAGCGCAGCATGGAGAAGGCAGCCGGTAGCGCGGCCTCGAGCGATCCGAGCTCGTCGTTCACCGCAATGCGAAGCGCCTGGAACACGCGCTTCGCGGGATGACCGTCGCCGAACCGTGCGGGCGCGGGAATCGCTGCGCGGATCGTCTCGACGAGATCGCCCGTGCGCTCGAACGGCTGCTCCTTGCGGCGGCGCGTGATCGCGCGAGCGATCTGCCTCGCGTACCGCTCCTCGCCGTAGCGCCGGAAGATCGTCGCGAGGTCGCGCTCGTCCGCCTCGTTCACGATTCCGGCGGCGGTCACGTCGGCCGACGTGTCCATGCGCATGTCGAGTGGCGCGTCGACGGCATACGAGAACCCGCGCTCGGGGCGGTCGATCTGCATCGACGAGACGCCGAGGTCGAGCAGGATCGCGTGGGCCTCCACGCCGTTGTCTGCGAGCTGCCCGAGGATCACGTCCGCGGTGCCACGCAGGAAGCGCGTCTGCACAGGCGTGCGCTTGGCGAATCGATCGAAGTACTCGCGCGCGCCAGGGTCGCGGTCGATCGCGATGAGCTTGCCACGGCCCCGAAGGTCGGCCGCGAGCAGCGCAGCATGGCCGCCGGCGCCGAACGTCGCGTCGACGACGGTCTCCCCCGGTTGCACGGCGAGGAGCTCACGCACCTCGTCGGCGAGAACCGGGACGTGATCAGTCGCGTTTGTCTGCAAGGCGTTCCGCAGCATCCTCAGCACTCCCTTCGACCTGCGCCAGTTCCTTTCGCCACGCCTCCCGGTCCCAGATCTCCAGGCGGTCGTGCACGCCCGCAACCACGACGTCACGGCCCAGCTTCGCGTGCTGCATCAATTCGCGCGGGACGATCACGCGGCCCTGTCGGTCGAGCTCGGCCTCGGCCGCCCCGGAGAAGAAGTGCCGCTGGACACGGCGCCCTTCCGGGCTGAACGGATCCAGCGCGGACAGTCGCGACTCGACGAGTCGATCCCAATCCGGACGACGGAAGGCGTAGAGGCACCCGTCGAAGCCACGCGTGACGACGACACCGTCCGCAAATACCTGCCGGAACTTGGCCGGAAGAGTGAGACGGTTCTTGTCATCGATCGTGTGCTCGTAAGCGCCTAGAAGCATCCTGGGGGCGGGCTAGACATTACCACTTTGCCCCACTTTAAACCACGGTTCCCCACCTGTCCACTCCCGCCTCCCCCTTTCGGGGCGATTCCGTCAGGCGGACAGCTGCGTCGCGTACGGGCCACGGCCGGTCAGGACGGCGGCGCCGCACCGGGCGGCGAACGCGAGCGCGTCGTCCCGCTCGTCGCCGCGCGCGAGCGCGAAGGTCAGACCGGCCGCGAAGGCATCGCCGCAGCCGTAGGCGTCGCCGACCGGCCCCGGCAGGGCAGCCGCGCGGAACGGGCCACCCGGCTGCGACCATCCGCCGAGCTTTCCGGCCGTCGTGACGACGAGGCCGGGCGCCGGCTCGATGTCGCCGGAGCGGTACAGCTCACCCTCGTCCTCCCCGCTCCCGACCAGGACGTCGAGGCGCACGCCCGCAGCGCGAAGCGTCGGGAGCTCCCGCGACGTGGCGACGAGGATCCGCGCCGCACGAGCGGCCCGCAGCGCCTCGGCATCGCCGCTCACGAAGTAGACCGCGTCTGCGCCCGCGAGCTCGTGCCACGGCAGCCGCGCGTCTCGGCCGCTCGGGCGGAGCTTCTCGCCGAGCACCGTGATCGTCCGCTCACCGTCCTCGTCGACCTGGCAGAAAGCTCGCCGCTGCGGCGACGGGTCGACCATCGCGCGAACCGTCACGCCCTGCTCGGTGAGCTGGGCCCGCGAGCGCCGGCCGAGGTCGTCGTCGCCGAGTAGCGTGAAGAAGCTCGCCGCGCCCGCGAGGCGCGCGAGCTGGACGGCCGCGACCGCGCCGCCGCCCGCTGCTTCGTCCCACGTCTCGAGCGCGTGCACGATCTCGCCGGGACCCGGAACGCTCTCGACCCGCGCGAACTCCACCCATTCGACATGACCGACGACGGCGAGTCGCATCGCGGCATCCTCACACCTGAGCGCCGCCCGGCGTTACAAGATGGCGTGGTGACGCTTCCGCCCTTCGAGCGGTTCTACGAGGAGCACCGGGACGAGGTGTACGCGTTCCTCGTCAGGCGGCTCGGCCGCGACCGCGCCGACGACGCGTTCCAGGAGACGTTCCTACGCGCGCTGCGCGCATATCCCAAGCTGCGGCACACGGACCACCTCCGGGCATGGGCGTTCACGATCGCCGGGCGGATCGTCGTCGACGAATATCGCCGCACACGGCCGACCGTCGAGCTGCCGGAGCTCGCCGGTGAGGACGGCCGGCCGGCGTTCGCCGAGCTCGAGCATCTCGCCGAGGACCTTCCGCCAACCGAGCGCGCCGCCGTGATCCTCCGCTACGGCTACGACCTCGACTACGCCGACATCGGCGCAGCCCTCGGCTCGAACGCATCCGCAGCGCGCCAGGCAGCCTCGTCCGGCGTCCGCAGACTTCGCAGACAGGAGATGTCATGACGACCGTCACGCCCGAGCTCGACCGCCTCTTCCGCGATGCTGCCGCACGCGAGCAACTGCTCGACGTCGCTTACGACTTCGTCGACTCGCCGATCGGCACGCTGCTCGTAGCGGGCACCGAGCGCGGCCTCTGTCGGATCTCGTACGACGCCGACCCTGAGCGCGAGCTCGAGCAGCTGGCGCGCTCGTTCGGCGTGCGCGTCCTACGCTCGCCGATGCCGCTCGACCCGGCGCGGCGCGAGCTCGACGAGTACTTCCACGGCCGGCGGCGCGCGTTCGACGTCGACGTCGACGTCGCGTTGCTCGCGGACTTCAACCGTCGCGTCCTGGGCGAGCTCGCGCGCGTTCCCTACGGCGAGGTGGTGACATACGGCGAGCTCGCTGCACGGGCCGCTCGACCGCGTGCCGCGCGCGCCGTCGGGATGGTGATGAACCGCAACCCGCTGCCGATCGTCCTCCCCTGCCATCGCGTCGTCGGCGCGAACGGCAAGCTCGTCGGCTACGCGGGCGGGCTCGAGCGCAAGGAAGCGCTCCTCCGGCTAGAAGGCGCGATCCTCTAGCAACCTGGCATCCCTCGAGTGAGGGCTGCGGGCGCCGCTGCGCCCCGACGATGCCTCGACCAAATGTGGGACGTCGAGCCGAAGCGCATCGCTGCCGCGTTCGCCGCGACTGCGGCGGCACTGGTCACGATGGTTGCGCGGGCCGACGACCTGCCGGGAGCCTACGGAGGTCACGGCGTCTCCTTCGCCTACCCCACGACCTGGCTGCACGCGCCCGGACAGTTCGAGGTGACGGCCGGCACGCCGTTGTGGCAGGAGTTCTTCGCGCCGCAGCTGCCGCCCCCGCCGCCTCCGGATCCGGCCCAGCCCCAGCCCCAACCCCAGCCCCAGCAACCGCCGGTCCAGCGTGACCTCGTCGCCCTGGCGGCGTTCCACACGAACGTGGCGATCACCAAGAAGCTGTTGCCGCGGCTGAAGCCGATGCTCTCGCTGATGGTGGCGCGGCTCGCGGCGCAGACGGGCGGCGCGCTCCTTGCCGGCCCTCAGCGCGTGACGATGGGCGGCTTGCCCGGCTACCGGTTCCAGACGACGGCGAACCTCGATCCGGGGTCCACGACCGAGAGCCGGCTGGTGTTCGTCTTCAAGGGCAAGACCGAGTACTTCCTCAACTGCCAGCACACGCAGAACGGCACCTTCGCGGCCGAGATCGAGAGCGGCTGCGATCAGGTGATGAAGTCGTTCAGGCTCCTGAAGAAGTGACGTCCGGCAGCAGCCGGTAGCCGACGCCCCACACGTTCAGGACGAACGGCCCGGCGCCGTGTGACTGCAGCTTCCGCCGCAGCCGCGATGCGTGCGAGTCGAGCGTGCGCGTCCGTCCGAGGGATCGGAAACCCCACACGTCGCGAAGCAGCTGGTCCTTCGTGAACACGCGCCGCTCGTCCGACATCAACTTCAGCAGCAGCTCGTACTCCTTGCCCGCGAGCTGCACGATCTCGGCCTCGACCGTGACGGTCCGCGTCGCAGCATCGACGCGGATCGGCCCCGCCACGAGTACGTCGTGCTCGACCGCCGCCGTGCGGCGAAGGATTGCGCGAATCCGTGCCACGAGCTCCTGGTACTCGAACGGCCGCGCGAGGAAGTCGTCGCACCCGCGCTCGAAGGCACGCACTCGGTCGACGGTGTCCGACTCGGGGCCGCCGAGGACGATGACCGGCACGTTGCCGAACCGCGACCGGAAGTCCGCCACGGCCGTCGCGTCGCGGAGCAGCGCAAGATCGGGCGATTCGTCGTCGACGACGCGGAACCCGTCGCTGGTCAGGTGTCGCGTCAGAAACGCATCCGGCTCGTCGATGTGCAGCGCGTTGGACATCGCTACGACGCTAGCGCGGTGAGGGCGGCACGGACAGATGTCCATTCGCGCGAAAGCGTGTCGAACGATCTACAGTCGACCGGAACGAACGACGCCCGAAGGGTGAGCGTGTCGGCGGCGCGGCGGGCGCGATGTGCTCGGCGATCCGCATGTGACAGCGCGACGAGCGCAAGCCAGCCGGTGGTCGAGCGTCTGCCTACAGCCGACCGGAGCGCACGACGCCCCAGAGCAGCCACATCGCGAGCACGCCCGAAAGGGCGAAGCCGATCACCGAGATGATGTTGATCCCGAGCAGGTGCGGTCCGCCCTTGGCGAAGATCCCGATCAGGCTCGAGCCGATCAGGCCCCCCACGACGATCATCCCGACCACGAGGCGGTTGAAGACGACGTCCATGCGGTTCAGGAGGTCGTCGAGGCCCTTGTGCACGAAGCCGACCTCGATCTGGCCGTCGCGGATCTCTTCGAGGAAGTCGTGCACCTGGTACGGCATCTCCGTGACGACCTGCGCAAGGCGAAGGGATTCCTTGCGCGCGCGTGTCGCGAGCTTCCGCGGGCCGAAGCGCTCGAGCACGAGGCTGCGCGCATACGGACGCGCGACCTCGAAGACGTTGAACTCCGGGTACAGGTCGACGCCGACGGAGCCGAGGGTCGCGATCGCCTTGTCGAGCAGGAGGAAGCGCGTCGGCAGTTGCAGATTCATCGAATAGATGAGGGTGAACGCCTCGCGGATCACCTGGAGCGGGTCGATCTCCGCCAGGCTTGCGCCGTAGTAGCGGTAGTACAGCTCGCGCAGCTCCGCGAGGAACTCCTCCTCGCGCTCCTTCGGGTAGCGCACGCCGAGCTCGGATAGGCGCCGCGGCAGCGCGTCGACGTTCTCGGACGCGGCATCGATGAACAGGCGCGTCAGCCTCGACATGTCGTCGTCGGTGAGCTTTCCGGTCGCGCCGAAATCGACGAGGCCGATCTGATCGGCACGCCCGAGCACGAGGATGTTCGCCGGGTGCGGGTCGCCGTGGAAGAACCCGTGCCGGAAGATCATCGTCATCCACGTCTCCGTCATCACGTACGCGAGCTCGCGCCGCTCCTCGAGCGACCATTCCGCGGGATCCACGTCCCCGACCTGGATCCCGTCCAGCCACTCGAGCGTGAGCACACGGCTGCGCGTATAGGTCCAGTAGACGCGCGGCACACGCACATGCGGATATCCGGCGAAGTTGCGGTGGAACGTGTCGGCGTTTCGCGCTTCGGCGCGATAGTCGAGCTCCTGCCGAATCGAGCGAGCGAATTCGTCGACGACCTGCCGCGCGTCGATGAAGTCGAGCGCGCGCACGCGTTCCTTCGCAATGCGTGCCGCCTGGTACAGGAGGGCGAGGTCTGCCTCGATCTGCCGAGGCGCTCCCGGACGCTGCACCTTGACCGCGACCGGCCGGCCGTTCGGGAGGGTTGCGCGATGCACCTGGCCGATGGACGCCGCCGCGATCGGCCGCTCGTCGAACTCCAGGAACAGGCGCTCGAGCGTGAGGCCGAGCTCTTCCTCGATCACCTGCTCGACGTCGGCGAACGGGAAGGGGCGGACGTCGTCCTGCAGGCCGCGGAGCTCGGAGATGATGTCCGGCGGCAGGATGTCCGGCCGCGTCGACAGGAGCTGGCCGAACTTCACGAACGTCGGGCCGAGCTCGTCGAGCATCTCCCGCAGGTGCTGTCCGCGCTGCGACGGCTGCCCGTCGACGACGTCGACGCGCGGGCCGCGCCGCGGGAAGAGGTCGGTCAGCCGATGCGTGTCGAACCAGTAGCCGAAGCCGTGCCGGACGGCGACCTGCGCGATCTCCGACAGCCGTCCGAGATTCTTGGTCGCGGGCTGGGCCATCGCCTCAGTGTGACATCCCGCGAACGCGGAGCCGCGGCCGCGTCAGGGCCGCCCGCTGCCTAGCGGTCGCGCTCGACGAGGCCGAGCCGGTGCTCGAGCTGCGCGACGCGAAGCTCGAGCTCGTCCCACTCGCCACGCGTCACGAGACCGAGCTCGCGCAGCGTCCCGTGCAACGTCGCGCCCGCACGTTCGGTCAGGCGCGTCGCGTCACCGCGCCAGCGCGTCGTTACCTCGTCGATCCACGTACGCACGTCCTCTTTGCGCATCCCGCCGTGTGTCGCGAGGGCCTCTGCGAGCTCATCGGCGCGCTCCGCCGTGAGCGACACCGCGCCGACGGCCGCGAGTGCGAGGTGCTTCAAGGCACCGCTCGTCGAGCCACCGGGACCCACCGGGTCCGTGACATCCGTCTCGATCGACCGGTCGACGCGTTCGCCGTCCACGAAAACCCGCCTACCGCGCTCGTCCATGCGGACGTGCGCGCCGTCGTTGCCGCCGTTGCTCGCGCTTGTCCTTCGCGGACGATCCTGCGGCGCCGTCGCCGTCCCCGTCGCCACCGCCGTCGATGCCGACAGCCGCATACGCAGGGGCGGGCTCGGCTGCCGCAGCTTCCTCCGCCTCCTCGAGCACTTCCTCCATCCCGCGCTTGCCGATGATCGTCTCGCCCTTTCGCCTGGCGTACTCCGGCTCGCGTTCCTTCCACATCGTCAGGAGCGGCGCAGCGATGAAGATCGAGGAGTAGGCGCCGGCGGCAATGCCGACCAGGAGCGCGAACGCGAAGTCCTTCAGCGTCGCGCCGCCGAAGATGAACAGCGCGGCGACGGGAAGCAGCGTGATGAACGACGTCGCCAGGGAGCGGCGGATCGTCTCCCACAACGAGACATTCGCGATCGTCGCGAACGACGAGCGGCGCATGATCGGGATGTTCTCGCGGATGCGGTCGAAGATGATGATCGTGTCGTAGATCGAGTAGCCGAGCACGGTCAGGATCGCCGCGACCGTCGAGCTCGTCACCTCGCGGTGCGAGAGCGCATAGATGCCGACGCAGATCAGGACGTCGTGCAGCATCGCGAGGATCACCGGCACGGCGAACTTCACGTCGAACCGGATCGCGATGTAGATGACGACGAGGATGAGCGAGACGATGATCGCGAGGATCGCCGCGCGCGCGATCTGACTCCCGAAGCTCGACGACACCGTCGTCGACCCTGCATGTGTCGCACCGAGGGAATCCTTGAGCTGCGTCGTGATGCGGTCCTTCGTCTGGTCCGGCAGGACCTTCGTCCGCACCTGGAAGCTCTTGTACGCGCCGCCGGTCGTCGGGCCGCGACCCTGGACGACCGCGTCGGCGTGCCCGCTTTGCGCAAACACGCTGCGGACATCGCCGGTCGTCTTCGGCGACTGCGTCTGGAACGCGAGCTGCGTGCCGCCCTTGAAGTCGATGCCGAGGTTCAGGCCGCGCACGGCGAGTGCGCCGATCCCGAGGAGGACGATCGCGCCGGAGATCGCGAACCAGACATACCGCCGCCGCATGAAGTCGATCTGGAGCCACTTCCCGTGCTGCTGGCCCGCCGCGCCCATGAACCGCGCGTTGCTGAACCAGCGAAAGCCGGCAAGGAGGCCGAGCATCGCGCGCGTCGCCGCCACGGCCGTGACCAGCGAGATCACCGTTCCGATCAGCAGCATCAGCGCGAATCCCTTGACCTGGGCCGTCGCGACCGCGAACAGGACGAGCGCGGTGATCGCGGTGACGACGTTCGCGTCGAGAATCGTGTGGAACCCCTTCGCGTATCCGGCCGCGATCGCCGCGCGCACGGATTTCCCGGCACGCACTTCTTCCTTGATGCGTTCGAACACGACGACGTTCGCGTCGGCGGCGACGCCGATCGTCAGGATCAGGCCTGCGAATCCCGGCAGCGTGAGCGTCACGTTGAAGAGCAGGAGTGCGGCGTAGAGGAACGCGGCGTAGATCCCGAGCCCGATCACCGCAACGAGCCCGAGGAAGCGGTACAGCACGAGCAGGAAAATCGCGACGAGGAGGAGGCCGACGAGCGCGGCGCGCTTCGCCTGGTTCAGCGAGTCCTTCCCGAGTGTCGCGGAGACGTCGGTGCGCTCGGCGGTCGCGAACCGTACCGGCAGCGCACCCGTCTGCAGGACGAGCGCAAGCCGCTTCGCCTCGCCGATCGAGCCACTCGAGCCGAGCTCGATCTCCGCACCGTTGTCGCCGGGAATGCCGTCCGGGTTCTTGCAGTAGTCGATGTAGGGCGCCGACTCGATCTGGCGGTCGAGCACGATCGCAAAGTGCTGGGAGTTCGCCAGGACCTGCTGTTGGTCACAGCCGCCCTGGCCCTGCAGCGAGCCGCGCTGCGCCTCCGCGCGCGTGATGTCGTGGAAGACCTTCTTGCCCTTGCCGGTGAACTGCATCGTCACGATCGGCTGGTTGTCCGTGCTGAAGTCGGCGCGCGTGCCCGAGAGCTTCAGCTCGCGCCCCGTCATCTCCGGGATCGGCTTGTTCGCGTTGTCGTTGTGCTTGAGGAGGTAGAAGACGGTCTTCGCGGTCGTGCCCTGCGGGACGCCGAGGCAGTTGCCTTTGGTGACCTCGCAGCTGGTGACGACCGTGTTCTTCGGCACCGGGACGACATGCCAGTCCTTCGGCACCTTCCCGCCGAGCGTCTTCTTGACGACGTCCGTCGCGAGCAACTGGCTCTTGGTCGGCTTCGGTCCCGCCTTGACGGCCTTCTTCGGGTCGAACAGGTACCACTGCGACGGCTCGCCCTTCGCAGCGAGCGCCGTCGTCGCCGGGTCGGTGAGGAGCCCGTAGAGGCTTCCGTTCGCGACCGGCTGGTTCTGGAGGGTGTTGATCGACGGCCCGGTGAGGTCGGCCTCGAAGTCGTAGAACTCGAGCACGGCGGTCTTGCCGATCAGCTTCGCCGCGACCGCCGGATCCTTGACGCCGGCGAGTTGGATCACGATCTGGTCCGACCCCTGCTTGCGGATCTCGGGCTCGGACACGCCGAGCTTGTCGATCCGGTTCCGCATGATCGTGATCGAGCGGTCGATGTCCTCGGACGTGAGCTTGTGCCCCTTCGGAGGCACCGCTTTGAGGACGACCTCGAGGCCGCCCTGGAGGTCGAGGCCGAGTGTCGTCTTCTTGTGCGCCGGCGAGCCCGGAATCGCGAGGAGCGCGACGCCGCCGAGGGCGGCGAGAATCAGCGCGAGCAGGATCAGATGGCTGCGACGATCTTTCACGGCTCGGGAAGGTTAGCTCCCGTTTCTTCCTGCAGTTGTTCGGGTTCCTCGACGTCCGTCTCGGCGGCGTCCGTCTCGGTGTCGGCCCGCTCCGTCAGGACACCGGCGACGGCGCGCCGCGCCATCCGGACGACGACCTGAGGGGCGATCTCGACGTGCAACTCGTCGTCCTCGATCGTCTGGACGGTCCCGTAGAGCCCGCCTGCGGTCACGATCTCGTCGCCGACCTCGATCTGCGACAGCTGCCGCCGCTGGTCGCGAAGCTGGCGCTGCCGTGGGCGGACGAGGAACAGCCAGAGGACGGCGAGCAGGACGAGGATGAACAGATATCCGGGCATTTCACTCCTGGGCGGCGGCTGCGAGGCGGCCGAGCACGTCCGCCCGGAAGGCGTCGAACCCGTTCGTCTCGATCGCCGCGCGCGCGTCGGTGGTCAGCTGCAAGACGAATCGTAGATTGTGCAGGCTGAGGAGCCGTAGCCCAAACAGCTCATTCTGGTTGACGAGGTGGCGGAGGTACGCCCGGCTGAACCGCGTGCAGGCCGGACATGGGCACCCTTCGTCGAGCGGCCGCGGGTCGCGCGCATACCGGGCGTTGCGAAGGTTGAGCCGGCCGTCCCACGTCAGCGCGCTGCCGGTCCGCGCGGTCCGCGTCGGGAGCACGCAGTCGAACATGTCGATCCCGCGCGCGATCACCTCCAGCACGCCCTCGGGGTCGCCGATCCCCATGAAGTAGCGCGGCTTGTCGCTCGGGAGCAGCTCGGCCGCCCAGGCCGTCGTCTCGAACATGACGTTGCGGTCCTCCCCGATCGCGAGCCCCCCGAGCGCGTGGCCGTCGAAGCCGATCTCGACGATCTCGGCGATCGAGCGGCGGCGAAGCTCCGGGTCCGACCCGCCCTGGGCGATCCCGAAGAGGAGCTGGCGGTCACCACGCGATGCCGCCCGCTGCCGTGCCGCCCAGAGCGTCGTCCGGCGTACGGCCTGTTCCAGCGTCGCGCGCGGCACGTCGACCGGCGGGCAGATGTCGAGACACATCGCGATGTCCGACCCGAGATTCCGCTGGATCTCGGCTACGAGCTCGGGCGTGAAGCGCGCGGCGGCGCCGTCGTACACCGAGCGAAACGTCACGCCGTCGTCATCCGTCGCGGCGATCGTGTCGCGGAGCGAGAAAACCTGAAAGCCGCCGGAGTCCGTGAGGATCGGCCCGTCCCACCCCATGAAGCGGTGCAGGCCGCCGAGCTCGGCGATCAGCTCGTCACCCGGCCGGAAGTGGAGGTGATACGTGTTGCCGAGCAGGATCGTCGTGCCGAGCGCGCGCAGCTCTTCCGGGTCGACGGTCTTGACCGTTGCCTTCGTCCCGACCGGCATGAACGCGGGAGTCGCAACGTCGCCATGCGCAGTCCGGATGACGCCGGCGCGCGCGGCACCGTCGGTCGCGGTCATGGTGAATGCGCTCATCGTCCGGCGCGCCGTTGGTAGAGCGCCCACGCGAACCGGCCCTCTTCCTTCTCGCCGACGAGCTCGAACCCGAGCCGCTCGTAGTAATCGCGTATCCCGGGAAGATCGCGCTGGCAGTCGAGGCGCACGAACTCGCGCCCGCGTCCTGCCGCCTCGTGGAGGATCCAGTCGACGATCCGCTCGCCGAGCCGCTGGCCCGCAAAGGCCCGCCGGACCGCGAGCTTGTGCAGGTACACGGCGTCCGCTGGGCGCGCGCCCCAGAAGAACGGGTCGTCGAGGAGCAACGTGAACGTCGCCGCAGTTTCGTCGCCGACGTCGACGACGTACAGCTCACCCCGGCCGACGCGATCGTGCAGCTCGTCCCGCGGAAACGGGACGCGCCACTGGTCGCTCCCCTTCGTCTGTACGTATGCGGTCGCCTCGTCGAGGATCGACGCGACCGCCGGGACGTCGGCGGCAGTTGCAGTCCTGACGTTCACGCGGTCACAGGACGAGCATCGCGTCCCCGAACGAATAGAACCGGTATCCCCGCGCGATCGCCTCGCGGTAGAGCCGCCTGGTCTCCTCGACCCCGGCGAATGCCATCACGAGCGCGAGCAGCGTCGAGCGCGGCAGGTGGAAGTTCGTGAGCAGCGCGTCGACGCGGCGGAACTCGAAGCCGGGGGTCACGAACAGCCCCGTTCGACCCGCGAGCGGCGCGCCGCGTGCGAGCGTCTCGAGCACGCGCACGGTCGTCGTGCCGACGGCGAGCACCCGCGACGCCGCGCGGATTCGCCCCCACTCCGCGGCTTCGACCTCGTACCGCTCCCCGTGCAGCGGGTGGTCGGCGAGCTCGTCGACGGCGACCGGACGAAACGTGTCGAGGCCGACGTGCAACGTCACGCGCGCGACGTCGAGCCGCCGCAACACTGCGGGCGTGAAGTGCAGGCCTGCAGTCGGCGCCGCCGCCGACCCCGCCTCACGCGCATACACGGTCTGGTAGCGCTCCGGATCGCCGAGCGGCTCGGTGATGTACGGCGGAAGCGGCGTCTCGCCGTGCGGCTCGCCGTGCAACCGCAGGCGCCAGCGCCCTTCCCCGAGATGCTCCAGCAGCTCGATGTCGCCGTAGCGCGTGCCCGCGCGAAGCCTGCGTGTCGGCCGCGCGAGGCCTTCCCAGAGGCCGTCGCCGTCGAGACGCTCGAGCAGGAGGACCTCCCCGCGGGGCCGGTCGATCGGGATCCGTGCCGGCACGACACGGGTGTCGTTGACGACCGCGAGCGCGTCGCCGATGACGTCCGGCAGCTCTGCGAACGTCCGGTGATCGACGCTCCCGGACACGCGTTCGTAGACCAGCAGACGCGACTCGTCGCGGCGCGGCTGTGGCCGTTGCGCAATCAGCGCCGGCGGAAGGTCGTACTCGAGCTCGTCGACCCGCATCCGGCGGCCACGTTACCGTCGCCACGCATGGACGAGAGCGCAGTCGAGCGCGCGAAGGAGCGCGTCGAGCAGCGCGCCGACGCAGCGGCCGTCGACGGCGTCCTCGAGCGCACTCGCGCGCAGCTCGAGGCGCTGGCAGCCGCCGCCGAGACCGCCGCCGCATCGCTTCCCGAGCGCGTCGAGACTGCCGTCCAGGACGGGCTGCGCGAGCAGGTGCGGCCGGTCGGCCGCAACCTCGCGGAGATCCGCGGGCTCATGAACGGGGTGATCCGACGGCTCGAGACGCTCGAGGGCGACGCGCTCGCCGAGCGCCACGCGCGCGTCGACGACCTTGCGCTCCTCGTCGACCTGATCTCCTCCGGCTGGACGAGCGTCGACGCGCGACTCGCAAGGCTCGAGTCGGTGGTGACGCGACTCGAACAGGGTCTCCAGGACCGGGGCGGCGCGATGGTCTATCGCATCGAGGATCGCCGGCCCGACGCGGCCGGCGGCGCCTGATCAGGTAACGAGCAGCAGCACGCCGGCGCAGACGGCCCACGCAGCGAGGCAAAGCAGGATCGGCAGATCGCGCAGGAGGACCTCTTCGGGCTCTTCGCCGAGGTTCTGGCGATGGATCAGCAGCAGGTAGCGGAAGACGCCGAAGACGACGAACGGGATCGTCACCATCAACGCCTTCGAGTCGCGCGCGGTGAACGTGTAGAGCGAGTACGCGATCACCGTCGACGCCGCCACGACGCTGACGAGCTGGTCGACGAGCGCGAGCGAGTAGCCCTCGAGGACCGGCCGCCCCGGCGTCGCCTCGGCGCCGACGAGCACGAGCTCACCGCGCCGTTTCGCGAATGCGAGGAAGAGCGCGAGCAGCGCCGTGCACAACAAGAGCCACGGAGAGATGCGGACGTGCACGGCGGCGGCACCGGCGGCTGCGCGGATGACGAAAAGGCCGCCGATCGTCATCACGTCGATGAGGACGACGTGCTTCAGGCGTAGCGTGTACGCCGCCTGCAGAAGGAGGAATCCGCCGAGGAACGCGAGCGACGCGTAGCCGAGGGGCGCAACGAGCGCAAACGCGAGCACGAGCAGGACAACAGCCAGGACGTACGCCGCCCGCGGCTGCAGCTCGCCGCGCGCAATCGGGCGCGCGCGCTTGACCGGATGCGCGCGATCGTGCGGTGCGTCGCGGATGTCGTTGACGAGATAGGCCGCGCTCGATGCGGCGCAGTACGCGCCGAACGCGGCGACCGCATCGAGCCACCGCCATGCGTCACCGACCTTCGCGGCGAAGACGATGCCCGCGAACAGCAAGAGATTCTTCGTCCACTGCCGCGGCCGGAGCGCGACGAATGCAGCTGCCGCGACGCTCCGCCGCTCAGGCAGCGCGACGACCGCTGCGCGCTCGGGCATCGACATGCGTCGATCGTAGATCGCTACGGCGCCGTTCGCGCCGGCAGCACGAGCTCGAAGCGGCTTCCCGCGCCCGGGCTCGAGTCGAGCTCGATGCGCCCGCCGAGCGCGACCGCGAGCTCGCGCGCGATCGCGAGGCCGAGACCGGTGCCGGAGTCGTCGCGCGACCAGAACGGCCGGAAGATCCGCTCCCGCTCCTGGGGCGAGATTCCCGGTCCGGTGTCGTCGATCGCGACGGACACCGTGCCGTTCTCCGCCGCGAGCTCCAGGTCGACGCGTCCGCCGTCGGGCGTCCAGCGGAACGCGTTCGTCAGCAGGTTCGAGATGATCTGGAGAACGCGATCGCCGTCCGAGACGATCGTCGGCGCCGCCTCGAAGCTCCGCCGGTACTCGATGCCGCGCCGCCGAGCCTCTTCGCCGAACGTCGTGTACGCGAGGTCGCAGAGACGTTCCATGTCGACCTCCTCGTGCAGCACCGTGAACCGGTGCGCCTCGAGCTTCGCGAGGTCGAGCACGTCGCCGACGAGCCGTTCGAGCCGCGCGCCCTCGCTCGCGATCACGTCGAGCGACGCCTCGCGCAGCGACGGATCGTCGGCGAGCCCTTCGCGCAGCGCGTCGACGTGTCCACGGATCGCCGTCAGCGGCGTCTTCAGTTCGTGCGACACGGTCATGAGGAAGTTGCGCTCCTGCTGCTCCGCCACCGACAACCGTTCGGCCATGTCGCGGAAGCGGTCGGCGAGGTGCCCGATCTCGTCGCCCGATCGCACCGGCGGCAGCTCGACGTCGTAGCGTCCGCGCGCGATTTCGTCGGCCGCTTTCGACAGTGCGAGCACCGGCCGCGTGATCCGCCGCGAGAGGTACCAACCGAGCAGGCCGGCGATCGCGATCCCACCGAGGAACGCGATCCCGAGCCGGTCGAGCAGCGTGATCAGCGTCTCGTTCAGCTCCGTCTTCGGCTTCGCGACGACGATGTCGCCGAACTGCACGTGCTTGCGTCCGCCGCTCAGGCGCAACGGGTTCGCCACGGCGACGAACGTGCGGTCGGTGCTGGGCGGCGTGAACTCGAACGTGACCTGGCGGTCGGACTGCCAGTCCGGCAGGTACGAGATCGGCAGCGGCCGCAGCCCGCACGTCTGTTTCGAGTCCGGGCACGTCGACAGGCCGACGTAGTAGAGCCGCGCGCCGGTCGCCTTCTCGAGCCGCGGCGCGGCGAACCTCGGCGGCGCGCCGTTCTGGTTGTCCGCCTGTGCCTGGTACAGCTCGGTCAGACCGACAGCGTCGCGGCGGAGCTCGGAGACGAGCCGGTGCTGCGTGTAGTTCTGGAAGAGACGGAGCGCGATGACCGCCGTGATCAGGCCGCTCAGGACGATCCCGGCGAGGAAGAGCGCCGGAAGTCTGAAGCGCAGCGATCGCAGCATCGCGTTGGCCTCGTGCTTAGGCGTTCACCGCGTCACGCGCAGGGCTGACCTTGTATCCGACGCCCCACACGGTCACGATCGGCGACGCGTCGCCGAGCTTGCGCCGCAGCTGTCGCACGTGGACGTCGACGGTGCGCGTGTCACCGGCGAACGTGTAGCCCCAGACGCGCTCGAGCAGCTGGTCACGCGTCAAGACGAGGCCGCGGTGGTCGAGCAGCTCCCAGAGGAGGTCGAACTCCTTCGGCGCGAGCTGCACCTCGCGATCGCCGACCTTGACCTCCCGCCTGCCCGCGTCGACGTGGAGGTCGCCGTGCTGGATCGTCTCCGTCTCGCGCGCCTTTCGGGCCGGCGTGGAACGGCGCAGGATCGACTTGACGCGCGCGACGAGCTCGCGCGGGTTGAACGGCTTCGTCATGTAGTCGTCCGCGCCGACCTCGAGCCCGATGATCTTGTCGACGTCCTCGTCGCGCGCCGTCAGCATCAGGATCGGCAGATCCGACTTCTGCCTGAGCCGCCGGCAGATCTCGATCCCGTCGATGTCGGGCAGCATCAGGTCGAGGACGACGAGCGACGGCTCGTCGCTCTCGACGGACGAGAGCGCGTCGCGCCCGTTCGCGACCGTCCGAACGTCGTAGCCGGCGTTCTTCAGGTAGAGCGAGACGAACGAGGCGATCGACGCCTCGTCTTCGACCACCAGCACGGATTGCGAAGTCTCAGCCATGGCATGAAGGTTACGGGCTCGTCGACGACAGCAGGAACTGCCAGATGTCGGGGACGGGGATCGGCGACTCGCCGTTCACCGAATACGTTCCGTCGTCGCCGGTTCCTTTGCCGTTGAGGGTGATCTGTCCCTTCCCGACAAGCGAGAGGTTCACTCCGGTGCCCTGGACCTTGATCCTGAAGCGGCCGCCGATCAGCCGGAAGCGGACTCGCGTGCCGCCGTAGACGGTCGTCGTCTCGTTGCGGTAGACGGGCGGCCAGTCGTCGCCCGAGACGATCGGGCCGGTGCCGTCGTCGGCGACGGGGTCGGTGATCACGACGCTGCCGCGGGCGAAGGTGCCGATGATGCCGCCGCGCGCGGCGATCGTGAACGAGCCGCGGCCGTCCTTGATCGACAGCGTGCCGTCGCCGATATCGGTCGCTGTGGCAGCGGCGCCGGCGGGCAGTCCGAGTGCGAGGACAGCAAGAAACACGAGTGCGCGACTCATGTGTCGCAGTATCTGCATACGGGGTGTGCGCTGCTTGAGCGGAACGTAAGGAAACTGTAAGCAGCTACGCAAACCTGCTGCCTCTACGCTGCGCCGGTGATCGCGCCGCTCGCTGCCGCGCTGGTGCTCGTGGCTCCGCCGCAACTGCTCGACCTCTCGGTCTCCGACGGCACGCGGCCCTTCGCCGGCGACCGTCGCCTGCTGACGACCGTGAGCCCGAACGGCGACGGGTTCCGCGATGCGGCGATCGTCCGCTTCCGGCTGACACGACCCGCGACCGTGCAGATGTCCGCCGTCGCGACGCAGATGATCCGTGCCGGGCGGACGGGCACGACGGCGGTGTGGTCGACGACACGCAAGCTGCACGCGGGCCGCGAGCGTCTCGTCTGGCGGCCGGCACGCGGGACGCAGCCCCGCACGTACATCCTTCGGCTCGCGGTGGCCGGCGGCCACGTCTACGGCGCGTACGGCCCGGGGCGGACGCAGAACGCACCGGTCGTGCGCGTCCAGGGCGTCGATGCGGCATTCACCCGCAGGAGCTACGCGCCCGGTGAGACCGCCGAGCTGCGCCTCGCGACCGACGCGCGGGCGCTGCGTCTGCAGGTCTTCGCGTACCAGTCGCCCGGGCGGCCGAGCGAGCAGGACATCCGCACGTCTGGACTCGCGATGACCGGCCCGATCCGGGTCGACTGGGGCGCGCATGCGGACGCGCCGGCGCTCCTGCGCGTCGTCCGCGCGGGCGACTGGCCGAGCGGCCTCTACTTCGTTCGCGCAACGTCGTCGGACGGCCGCGTCGGGTACGCGCCGTTCATCGTGAAGCCGCGGCGCCTCGGAACCGCGCGTGTCGCCGTCGTGCTCGCGACGAACACCTGGGCGGCGTACAACTTCGAGGACGCGAACGGCGACGGCTGGGGCGACTCGTGGTACGTCACCGCAAGGAACCGCGCCGTCGATCTCGCGCGGCCGTTCCTCGACTTCGGCGTGCCGTTCCGCTTCCACGACTGGGACCTCGAGTTCATTGCATGGCTGAACCGCACGCACAAGCACGTCGACTTCCTTTCCGACGACGACCTCGACCGAGTCACGAACGGCGACGAGCTTGCGCGACGGTACGACCTCGTCATCTTCCCCGGGCACGAGGAGTACGTGACGGCGCACGAGTACGACGTCATCCAGCGCTACCGCGACATAGGCGGCAACCTTGCGTTCCTTGCTGCGAACAACCTCTACCGCCGCGTCACGCGGCGTGGCTCGCTGCTCGTCCGCGGGCCGCTGTGGCGCCGTACCGGTCGGCCCGAGTCTGGTGTCGTCGGCGTGCAGTACGTCGGGTCGAACCACGGGGAGAAACAGGGCGCGTTCGTCGTCGCCGGCGCCGATCGCGCGTCGTGGGCGTTCGAGGGAACAGGCCTCGGAAACGGCGACACGTTCGGCCGCTACGGCATCGAGATCGACGGGCGCACCGCCGCATCGCCGCGAAACGTCGAGCTGCTGGCGCGGATTCCCGACCTGCTCGGCCGCGGGCGCACCGCGGAGATGACCTACTACGAGACGTCGCGCGGCGCCAGGGTGTTCGCCGCGGGGGCGCTCAACTTCGCGGCGTCGCTCGACCAGCCGAATGTCGCGCGACTGGTCGAGAACGTGTGGTCACGCCTCACCGTCCCGTAGGAGGACCGTCCGGTGCGGCCGCGAACATGCGGGCGATGACGCGAGAGGCCCGAGCGGAGCGGACGGCGAACCTCCTGATCGCGCGGCTCGAGGCCCTCGCGCGGACGGCGTCGCAGCTCCCCCACGCCGACGCCGAGCGGCTAGTGGAGCTCGCGACCGTCGCGACGATGCGGGCGGTCGCGCTCGACCTCCTGCACGCCGAGCGCGCACGGGCGATCTGGGCGGACGCCGCGGAGCGACACCCTGCGCTGCCGACCGTGACGCTCGACCTGACGGCGCGGCTCGCGGCCTGAACCCGGCTCAGTAGTCGTAGAAGCCGCGGCCGGATTTTCGGCCGAGACGTCCTTCGGACTGCATTTGCACCAACCGCTCCGGCGGTGCCATCCGGTCTTCGTGCAACTTCGAGTGCAGCGCCTCCGACGCGTGGACGTGCACGTCGACGCCGATCAGGTCGATCAGCGCGCAGGGCCCCATCGGCCAGCCGGCGCCGTTGGTCATCGCCCTGTCCATGTCCTCCGGGCGCACGTCGGCGTCGTCGAGCACGCGCACGCAGTCGTTCAAGAGCGGGATCAGGATCCGGTTGACGATGAACCCCGGCGTGTCGTTGCAGTTCACCGGCTGCTTCCCGGCGCGCTCGGCCCACGCGTATGCGGCGCGCACGGCGTCGTCCGACGACTTCGGCGCGCGGACGATCTCGACGAGCGGCAGCACCGGCGCCGGGTTGAAGAAGTGCATGCCGACGACCCGCTCCGGCCGCTCGGTCGCCTCCGCGATCTCCGCGACGGAGAGCGCTGACGTGTTCGTCGCGAGGATCGCATCGGGACGGCAGACGCGGTCGAGCTCGGCAAACACCTCGCGTTTCAGGTCGCGTTCCTCGAGCACCGCCTCGATCACGAGCTCGCAGTCGGCGAGGTCGGCGAGCTCCGTCGTCAGCGACAGCCGCGCGAGGGCGGCGTCGCGCTCCCCGTCGCTCATCCGTCCCTTCTCGACGCCGCGGTTGAGGTAGCGCTCGATCGTCGCGCGGCCACGCTCCGCGAGGTCGCGGCTGACCTCTCGGCCGACGACCTCGTCGCCTGCCTGCACGGCGACCTGCGCGATCCCCGCACCCATCGTCCCGAGCCCGACGACGCCGACCTTCACGCGGGGAACCCTACGGCGTCGATCAGCGCGCGCGCCGTATCGAACTGCTCATCCGTGAGCCGGATGTGCGAGTGGCGCCAGAGGCTCTGCGGAAAGATCCCGGCGGCTTCGACCGGCGGCGCGTCGTGGAGATCGCCGACGACGAGCGTCGGCCGGATCGGGAACCGCCACGCCCACCGCGTTCGAGACGGATCGTTCTCCGGATCGCCGACCACGTCGGCGACGCCGAACACGCACTGCCAGACGGCCGCGTACAGGATCGCCTGGTCGCCGCTTCGCACCGAGGGGCGTTTCGACGACGAATGCGCGCGGATCTCGTTCGCGTGGACGTCCGCGGCGAGCGGCCGTTCGCCGCGGCCTCGAATCAGCAGCCAGCGCGTCAGATGCGTTCGAGGACGCCCGCGAGCGCCATCCCGAAGCCGATGCACATCGACGCGACCCCGTACCGCGCGCCACGCCGCTCGAGCTCGTTGAGCAGCGTCGCCGTCATGCGCGCGCCCGTCGCGCCGAGCGGATGGCCGAGCGAGATGCCGCCGCCGTTCGGGTTGATGTCGTCCCACCGATCGTCGAGCCCCGCGTCGCGTGCGAACTGCAAGACGACCGAGGCAAACGCCTCGTTCACCTCGATCACCGCGATGTCGTCCCAGGTCAGACCCGCACGCGCGAGCGCCTTCGCGCACGCCTCGGGATTGCCGTGGAGCATTCGGTGCGGGTCGACTCCGGCGAGGCCGAACGAGACGAACCGCGCGCGCGGCGTCAACCCCAGCCGCGACGCGGCGGCCTCGCTCGCAACGAGCACGGCGGCCGCGCCGTCGCAGATCTGCGACGAGTTTCCAGCAGTGATCTTTCCGTCGCCGAGGAACGCAGGCTTCAGCGACGCCAGCGCCTCCGGCGAAGTGTCGCGGCGCGGTGTCTCGTCGACCGCGAACTGCACGCCGACATGCGGATTCGTCAGCTCGACCGGGACGATCTCGGCGTCGAAGCGGCCCTCGTCGATCGCGGCGATTGCCCGGCGATGCGACTCGAGCGAGAACGCATCGAGCTCGTCGCGGGAGAAGCCCCACTCCTCCGCGATCACCTCGGCGGAGATTCCCTGCGGCACGATGTCCCACCGGTCGAGCAGGCCGTCGGAGAGATCGCCGCCGTTCGACCCCATCGGCACGCGCGACATCATCTCCACGCCTGCCGACACCACGACGTCGAGCTGGCCCGCGGCGATCGCCGCGGCCGCATTGAAGTTCGTCTGCATCGACGAGCCGCACTGACGGTCGACCGAGGTCCCGCAGACCGTCTCCGGCCAGCCCGCGACGAGCGGGACCATCCGTCCGATGTTCCAGCCCTGCTCGCCGACCTGCGTCACGCAGCCGAGCTGCACGTCCTCGATCTCGCCCGGGTCGAGGTCGTTCCGCTCGACGAGCGCGTTCAGCACCTGCGCGGCGAGCTCGTCGCCGCGGATCTTCGCCAGCGTGCCGTTCTTCTTGCCGATCGGCGAGCGGACCGCGTCGATGATGTAGGCGTCTCCCATGCGCAACTAGACTAGCCCCGTGGCCGCGACCGCCACCGAAAAACGCCTGCTCATCGGGGGCGAATGGATCGAGACGGACGAGTGGATCGAGGTCCGCTCGCCGTTCTCCGGCGACGTCGTCGGCCGAGTTCCGAAGGCAGGCGCCGATGACGCGCGCCGCGCAGTTGACGCCGCGGAGCGGGCGATGCGCGAGCCGCTGCCCGCGCACAAGCGCGCCGAGATCCTCGTCAAGATCACCGCAGGCCTCGCGCGGCGGCACGAGGAGGCGGCGCAGCTGATCTGCGCCGAGGCGGCGAAGCCGATCAAGACGGCACGTGTCGAGGCGTCGCGCGCGATGTCCACGTACACGTTCAGCGCCGTCGAGGCGCGCACGCTCGCCGGCGACATGATCCCGATGGACGCGGCGCAGGCGGGCGAAGGGAAGCTCGCGTTCACGCTCCGCCGGCCGATCGGGATCGTCGGCGCGATCAGCCCGTTCAACTTTCCGCTCAACCTCGTCGCCCACAAGCTCGCGCCGTCGCTCGCGGCCGGCTGCGCGGTCGTGCTCAAGCCGGCATCGCAGACGCCGCTGTCCGCACTCTTCCTCGCTGAGCTGGCGGACGAGGCGGGCCTTCCCCCAGGGTGGCTGAACGTGCTCGTCGGCCCGGCGTCGGAGATCGGCAACGTGCTCGTCGAGGACGAGCGCGTCAAGGCGATCACGTTCACCGGGTCGGGGCCTGTCGGGTGGAAGCTGAAGGAGCGCGCCGCGAAGAAGCGCGTCAATCTCGAGCTCGGCAACGCGACGCCTGTTGTCGTCGCGGCGGATGCCGACGTCGACGGCGC
>Ga0136846_1237145_pt1 | contig 30327 bp, 26 predicted proteins | sample HopSoiMetagenom2_FD_96841 | JGI IMG/M metagenome (GOLD analysis project Ga0136846, IMG submission 96841) | Grasslands soil microbial communities from Hopland, California, USA - 2 Assembly 2016 (version 4) | ecosystem: Environmental > Terrestrial > Soil > Grasslands | place: USA: Hopland...
AATGTCGCGACGGACAGGTGCAGTGCATCCCCCGGAATCAGGTTCAGCGCGATCGGCGAGGTACGCACTGTATCATGCTGCAGGCGCTGTAGGTTGGCAGTTGAGTCACGATCGGGACGCGCCTGTATATGATAACCAATGCAAGGCAGCCCCCAACGCTCATCGGCCCGCAAGTGTCGCATCCCTTTTTTCCTATAGTGAGCTCACAACCACTAATCTGATCGAGGGCAGCTAACACCCGATCCTGGTCGCTCAAATGCTTTCAACGCGATCCCGAAAGCGAAACACGAAGCGCGATGGAGTGCGTCGCTTCCTCCTGGTTCGTTAATGGAAACCAAGCCGTTCGTAACCTGTCCGGCGGAGAGGCGATCTCGGGCCTCCACGCGGCTTGGCGGAGTTCCGGAAAGGAAGATGCCAAGGGTTAAGCCCAAGCTCGCCCCCCGGTATTCCGGAAATCGCCCACAACTTAGTCGCCGGCACCCCCATTTCTTGGAATAGGCACACGCTTTCCGGCGCTTATGCATCGCGGCCATGACGCGCCGGCCACGGATCAGGCCAGCCGGTGAAATTGGGGAGCGGAATGATCGAAATCCATTTGCTGCGCTACGCGCTGGCCGCGGCCGACACAGGCAGTTTCCGCCAGGCGGCGGACCAGTTCCGCATCAAGCAGTCCACGCTCAGCAAGCACGTCCTCTATCTCGAGCAGCGCCTTGGCCTTTCGATCTTCGCCAGGTCGACGCGTGGCGTCGTGCCGACCGAATCCGGTACCGCCTTCCTCGGCCGCGCGCGCTCCATCGTCGACGAGGTCGACGCGCTCGACCGCGATGCCGCGGCTATCGCCGGGGGCCAGCGCGACACACTCAGGGTCGGGCTGGGCTATCCCCTGGTATCGGGGGAACTCAGCGCGGCACTCAGGTCCTATGCTGAGACCTACGCGGGGACAACGATCGAGGCGACCGAGCAATCCCGCGCGATGCTGCTGCGTAGCCTGGTGACCGATCGCATCGACGTCGCCGTCTTTCCTGGGCGATCGCGGGTTCCCGAAATCCGCTCGTTCAGCTTCTGGAGCGAGCGGGTATCGGTCGCAATGGCCGCCGACCATCCACTGGCGGCACGGGATTGGATTTACTGGACCGACCTGCGGGCATGCAGGTTCCTGGTGACGGCAGCGGAGCCCGGGCCCGATATCGCCCAAATGATCCGTGCCCGGCTATCCGCGCCGGGCCAGGACCCCCAGCTCGACACGCAGTCGGTCAGTCCTGAAAGCCTTCTTCCCCTGGTGTCGGGCAACCGCGTCGCGGTTACTTTCGGCATGCGCCAGCAATCTGGTCCCGGCGACGCCATCGTATTCCGCGCGCCGCACGACGCTTTCGGACCGACGCGGATCGAGCAGGGCGTACACTGGCGTGCCGCGAACCGCAGTTCGGCACTCGCTGCCTTTCTCGAGCACGTCGCACGGAAATTCGGATGCACGCCCTTCGAGAGGGAGAGGGAAGTGATTTGAATCAACCCATTCAAGGTGATTGGTGAGAAACGATCGAAGGGCCGCCACGCGCCAAGGGGAGCGTCGCGGCGGCCCTTCCCGCTGTCCAGCCGCATCCGGGGGGCGTCGGACCGGCCGGCGCGGACCTGCGATCAGCGCCCGCCCGAGACCGCGTTGGTCGCGAGGTTCCCGACCGCGGTCGCCGCAAGCTGGTTGCCCGTGATCGCCATCGCGCTCGACACGAGCGCGCCTGTACGCAGGCCGGCGTTAGAGCCAATCACCGAGGCAGTGACGGGAGCCGTGTTGGACTGGATGTTGACCAGCATAGCGGCGGGCGTTGCGCCGAGGCCAGCGATCGCGAGCTTGTTGGTCGCAGCATTGCCATAGGCGCTCGCCGCCACGCTGTTGCCGGCCACGCCCAGTGTCGACGACGAGACCGGGTCCGAAGCGTTGAGCGGGAGGGCGAAGACGCCGCCGGCACGCGCGGTGATTGCGCCGTAATTGCTCTGCCCGTTGACGAGCAGCGCCGGCGCGCTGGCCTCGGTCTGAAACGCGCCGAGCGCTAGAGACGCCGCAGCGCCGGATAGCGCGTCGCCGACGGACGAAACGGTCACCGCATTGTCCGCGCTGTTGCCGCGCGCGACCGCCTCGCTCGAATTGCCGCCAATAGTAGCGGTCGAGCCATATACAATTGGCGCAGCAGAACCGGTCAGGCCCGGCGTTATCGCCATATCGCTGTTGGCCGCCACCGCGGCGGCGTTCATCTGGCTGCTGCCCAGCCCCGCCTCGCTGCCGGTCGCCGTCGTGCCGCCGACCGACACCGCATTGATGGCATGGTTGGCGGACGCGTCGGCCAGCGCGCTGTTGTCGGACACGTCGAGACGAGATCCGGTCATTGTCGCGTCGGCATCGCCGCCCGGAAAAGTCGTCCGTGCGGTAGCGGCGACGCTTCCGCTGGCGAACTGCTGGTTGGCGAGGACATGATCGCCAGCGATCGTCGCCGCCCCCAGATTGCCGACTTCGGCCCGCGCCGGCTCACCGGCGGCGCTGCCGGTCCCGGCCGCCGAGATAGCGAGGCCATTGTCGGCGTCGTTCATCGCCGCGACCGCCTGGTTCGTGTTGGCGCTCATCGTCATGGACGAAGTGTCGAGAGCCGAGCGGCCAAGGACCTGCATGTCCGACGTGGCGGTAACCGTCCCGTCCCCAGATTGGGACGACGTGAGGGCCGAGCCCGTGGCGGACGCATTCGCGGCCCCGAGCGAGATGCGGTCGAGCGCCGCGTTGCCGACCGCAGCCGCGCTCTGGCTGTTCCCGCTGACATCGAGCACGGAGGTATTGATCGGTCCGTCTCCGCCAACCCCGAAGGCGCCGACGATTGTGGTGGCGAGGCCCGAGGGCTCCGCGCCGGCGGCAACCGGCTGCCCGAGCTTCTGGTAATTCGACAGCGCGATGTCGGCGGCCGCGCCATAACCGTTGTCGAGCGACCCCGCGATGGCATCGTTATGGCCGCTCACATTGCCCAGAGCGGCCGCAGCGATGGTCAGACTATTGCTCGCATTGTTGCCGATCGTCGAGCCGGTCAGCCCGTTGCCGGTGACGTGCAAGGTCGCGGCGGCGACACTGCTCGCCGGCGTAATCGTCACGCCCGCACGATTGGTGAAGTCGCCGACATTGCTGCGCAGCTGACCGTCGACCGTCTGGCTGTTGTTGACGCCGACGCTGGACCGGATCGTGCCACCATCGATCGCCACTCCATTGATTGCGCTGTTGGCGGTGGCCGCAGAGGCGGCATCATTGGCATCGGCGCTGATCGCCGAACCGTCCACGGCGCCGCCGACCTCCACGCCAACCTTGTTCGCGGTCATCGTGGCGATCGCGCTCACGCCGCTGGTCGCCTGGACGTTCTGGACGCTGAACGCAGCGCTCGTGCTGGCCGCACCATCCGAGCCGATGGCTGCCATGCCGGCCGCGTCGGGAGCGGGCACTGCGGACCCGCTTGTGTCGATCGTCGCTGCATGGACCGTGAGCAGGTTTCCGGTGGCGCGGTTCGCGAACGCGGCCGCCGATTGCGCGTTTCGCGACACGTCCAAGGTCGAGCCGGACAAAGGGCCGCCAATGTCGCTGCGGGTTCCGCCATTGGTGGCAGCGACCAGGTCGCCCCCGAGAGCACGCTGGACGTTCGTGACGTTGGCAATGTTGCTTGCAGTGCCGTCGCTGGCGATGCCATCCGCGCGGAGATCGAGCGCATGTGACGCACGGTTGGCGGTCGCGTTCGCCGAAAGCGCGTTACCCTCTACCGTCGCGTTCGAGCCGGCGAGCGCGCCGGTGACGTCCAGATCAAAAGTCGCGGGCGCGACTCCGACGGTCGCGGCAACCTTCCCCGACATGGTCTGTGTCCCAAGATCGACATAGAGCGCATCGACCGACGCGGGCGCGCCGCTCGCCGTCGGAACGAGCGAGGCCGATGCTCCGGCGTCAGCCACGCGCACCGACCCGGCATTGATCGAGAGCGCGTCGTCGACGCGATTGCCGGTCGCGTCTGCACCGGCCTGATTGCCGCTCAGGTCGAACGCACTGTCCGACGCCGCGGCCGCCGAGATCCGCACGGCACCGGTATTGAGGGCGGAAACGCCCGACGCCGCGTCGCCGCTCTGCACGCTGACGATCGCGCCGCCCATGTCAGCATTGGCCAGGGACAAAGTGTCGGTCGCCTGGTTGCCGAGCGCGGAGGCCGCAATGTTATTGCCGGCGACAGCAAGCTTCGCCGAGGAAGCCGCGTCGGCCTCGATGCCCACGTCGCTGCGCAATGCGAGCGACTGGACCGGGGCATGGGTCATGGTCTGGCTGCTCGCGACCAGGCGATCGGCGGCAGCGGTGACATGCTGACCGGCGACCGACAATGACGATGCCGAAGCGGTCCCCGTCAAAGGCGTTTGCTCGCCATCCAGCCCGGTATCGGCGACATTGGCTCGCGCGGAGGAAAGGATGCTGTTGCCGGCGACACTAGCATCGCTGGCGTGGACGGCACCGATCTGCGCCAACGTACTCGACCTGTCGTTGTCGACGGTCATCGGACCTGAGGTCGCCTGCCGGTTGACGGCGGCACGCGCCGCATTGGCGTCGACCGTCTGTGCGAACGCAGGCGATCCGAGCAGGATGACGATGGCGCTGACGCCGGAGAGAAGCCGCGTGCGGCGGGAGAAGAGATAAGTCATGCGATAAAATCCTTCGACTGAAAAAATGGCGAGTTCGTCATGGAAAGCTCGTCGGCGGGCGCCTCCTGTCCGAGTGAGGAAAGGAGCGCCGGTCAGGCACCGATCCGCAGCCGCGCGATGTCCTGGAACCCGGAGGCCGCGCTGCGTACGGCCGGCCCCAGCGGGTCGGCCCGCCAGACGATCGAGACGGCGCCGCGAAAGCCGCGCGCGCGCAGCGCTGCGACCACCGCGGCGATCCGTTGGTTGGTGAGCGCGTCGCGTTGGGCGGCGTCGAGCGTCTCGGTCTCGTGCGCGACGAGCATGATATCGAACGGCCCTTTCGCCGCCCCGGCGGCGATCCGCTCGAACACCCCGTCCGCCGCTGCAGCGGGCACCGCGGATGCGAACTGGAACGGAACGGCGACGGCGCTACCGCCTGAAGGCGAACTAGCGGCCGCACGATCGTTGATCGGATGCGTCGACGCCGGCCGCACGCCCGGCACCGTTACGCCAGGCCCGGACGCGCTCGTTTCGGCAGGCAGCCGGCCCCCGATCGCGAACCCGGCATGCCGCGACAGGCATGACGTCGGGTCGTGCTGCGTTACGGCCCCGACCAGCCGCAGCGTAGCTTCCTCAAGCGCTGTACGCACGCCGAGCTGGAGCGGCTCCTGGCCCTTGGCGCCGGCCTCGATGTCGAAGAGGTTGGAACCAAAGAAGCGGAACAGGTTGAGCCCGACTTCGTAGCCGCTGAACTGCTTGGTGAGACTGATCGTGCGCACCACCACCAGCGAGCGGGTATCGACGATGCGCAGGTCGATCGCCACCGACTCGGTATAGGTCCGGGCCTTCGGTCCGAGCTGGCTGACCGCGACGTCCACGCCGCCCGAGCGGATGTCGTAATTGAGCTCGGTGATGCCGCCGACGATGAAATAGTCGGAGGCGGCGATGCTGCCGCCATAATAAGGCAGCCAGGGCACCTTGCTGGCGGGACCGGCGGCGCCGGCCACGTCGTGGACGGCGCCGTCACCGAGCTGCCGCCGGTCGGTATAGCCGAGTTCGCGTTCCGCGATCGTCGGATCGAACCGCTCGGCCATGGTCACCGCGCCACCGAGCTTGCCGAGCGCGGAGGTGACCATCAGCGCGCCACCCTGGGTGATGGCATTGCCTTCGTTGACCGAATATTTGCCGGTATAGTCGCGCACGTCACCGACCGCGATCACGGGTGGCCGCGCGCGCGCGGACAGGAGCTCCGCGCCGAAGCATGCCAGTGCGGCATCCATCGGCGTCCGGTTCTCGCGCACCGCCGAGCCGACCAGGGTCGGCACCTCGTCGGTGGCGAAGCGCGCCTGGTGAAGCCGGACGCAGCCGGCGAGGCTCGAGCCAAGCAAGACGAGCAAAACCGTCCTCTTGCCCTTCCCGGCCAATCGCGCCGGGCGATAGACGGCGGCCATCAGTTGAGCGCCGCGAAGGAGCAGGCGTTGCTGTTCTGCACGTTGGCGCTCTGGCTGCCGCTGTTCGACTGGGTGGAGTTGAGCGCCTGCGACGCGCTACCACGTACCGATGTGTCGGTCGCACCCGTCACGCCGGCACTGACCGCACCATTATTGCTTTGCTGCGAGGCGGCCGACCCGCCTCCCCTGCCCGCCTCGACGCTCGCGCTGTTGGCGTTGCCGGTCGAGGTCGACGAAGCCCCGGTGACGGTCGGCGAATTGGCGACTGCGGACTGACCGTTGCTATTGCCGACGGCGCTTGCCGCGACCGAGCAATTGACCTGGCGAGCGATGTTGGTCGTGTAGATCGGCGCGGCGTAATAGCCGCCCCGGCGCTTGGCGATCAGGTCGAGGATCGCCGCCTGGTTGGCCTTGTCGGCCGAGGTCCTGAACTGCCAGCCCGAATTCTCGTTGAGATTATTGGCATTGGCCGAGCCCGCCCAGCCGACGAACAGCAATGCCGAAGAAATTCCCGCGGCAATGCCGCGGAACTCCGATCGCGAAAACAGCCGCGATCGCACTCGATCGATATCCATGATGATGGCTCCCTCAGGCCGGGCGCGAAATGCGGGCCGGCGTCGGGGCCATCAACAAGAAGGCAAAAGCGCTTGGATCAACAATGAAATAGCCTCGGCGTAGTGCAGCGCAGAAACACAAGAAATAGCGCAACTGGTGTCGCCCCAACCGATGGCCACCGATCGCGACGATGTGCCGCGATCCGGTACGGCCATATTGCGTTGGGGCGGCATTCACGCGGGCACCGCGACGCACGCTCGCGCGATGGACGCGTCGGACCCAGGCATCGGCGCGACAGATCAGATCCGTAGGAGGCGCGTTCCTCGCTCAACGGGAAATCTGTCCGATCCGGTCGTTCATGCGCTTGAAGCGACGATCGAGCGTGGTAGTTGCTGTATCCGGCACGTGCGTGCCGCGCCCCGATCACACCCCCCTCCTGTGGTCGGGGCGCTCAGCCGCGGTGTCGGCTTGCGGCCCTCGACGAAACGTACCGATTGTGAAGGTTATTTCCGGTCGGACTTGGCGAGCGCGTTTGCGATCATGGCGGCGAGCGCTTCCTCGGCAGCAGCACGGGCGCCGCGGTCGTCGGACAGAAGATCGCGGCGTAGCCACTCGGGTGCGCGAGCCACGACCTCGCCAATAACCTGTTCGTTCGGAGACATCGCTCGTCCTCAGCACGGCAGCACGGGTTGCGCAATGGCCGTTTCGCCCAGGGCATTCCGGCGGATCACTGGGTTTCATGGATTGCTCTGTCGAACTGCACCGCGATATCGAGCCGATCCGCGCCTTTCAGGGAGGCGCCGGCTCGAAAACTCAGAGCCAGCGCGCAACCCCGCCGTGCCACGAACATGTGCCGCGATGGCTTTCGCTGAAACTCCAGGACCCGTCGCGGCATTGCGCGCTGGCGCCAGCGGGCGCGCGCGCCGCCTGCATCGGGCGATGCACTCGGTGGCCGCTGCGCGCCGTATAATAGTCTGACGAACCGCCGGCACGGTAGCTGTAGCGATAGTGCTGACGCGCGTCCGAGATCGCGGGCGCTGCCAGCGCGATCAAGGCAAGGGCGGCGAACAAGAATCTCATGGCATTCCCCCCGGAATTTTGACCAGCCCGGCTGCACCTGCGCGATGTGGAAGTGAACCGCTTCTCCGCAGGATCGGCGTCGGCATCCTCGAGTTGTCCAGAATTCCCATTTGACGATTCATCGCGTCCCGAGCGTCTGCTATTTTGCTCGAGCTGGTGAAGTTTCCGCAATTACAATTTCACCCGATCTGAATATAAAAGTCGCAGCACAGCCCTTGGTCGAATTAACCACTCCCACCTCCTCTACCGCGTTATACGCCCGCACCGGCGGAACATGGCCGACACGCGGCATCAGGACGCTCTATTCTGGCAAATGGCCGCTTTCTGTCACGAGCGCACCTTAAGGGCGTCGCCGTCGCGTATTATGAGGCTTGCGCCACCATTGTCTCGCATATGGTTCAAGGCCATTTGGCGGCAACGTTCATTGGCGTTGATTTGGCCCTCGACCCAGCGACACCACTCCGGTTGCGCCAGCGCCATGCGTTCGGCATCCGCGATGCCGACGCCGTGCTCTGTGCGAAGGCTTTTGATTAGCACGATCCATCGATTGCGACTTTCCATCAGTCACAAAGCTAGATCAGTAGATTGCGCTTTTCTACTCAAAGCGGGCGCTCGCCACCGACGTTAACGGTGTCGAGTTTCGGTTCAGCCTACGACGGGATCAGCCGCTGTTGGCCCGCTTGCAGGGTCGCGATTTGCGCATGGCATCGCATCCTCATGCGCCTTGATAATGATCCGGCGTCAATCGCTTACCCGGACCTTCCGAAGCACTGGGTCTTGAGCGTCGATGGTGCCCGCCACCAACCGTCGACCGTCCGCCGTCCCGCTGCCCCTCGGCAGCGGGCGTCTTCCGGTAGGTGGTGGTTAGGCGCGCGCGCCTCGCGAGGAGGAGCGTTGCGGAGATTATGCTTTTCTATCTCCGCAAATGATGCGGAGATTAATCTTTGCCTTGCGGAGAAAATATGCCATATTCTCCGCAAGGGAAGCGGAGAATATGGCAAAATATATCCATCAGCAAGCTGCTTGGCCGCAATTCCGGTGGGATCAGGCTGACCTTGCCAAGCAACTTGCAGCGGTCAGCCGACACCAAGGTAGACTGATCGGCCGAATGGAGGCCCTCGGTCTTAGGCTCCGCACCGAAGCGGTGCTGGAAGCACTTACAGAAGAAGTCACAAAATCTAGCGACATCGAAGGCGAGACGCTCGATCGCGAACAGGTGCGCTCATCGCTGGCGCGTAGGCTCGGTATGGACGTCGCTGGCCTCAAGACCCCTGATCGCAACGTTGAGGGCGTGGTCGAGATGATGCTCGATGCGACCCAAAACTTCACCGTACCACTCACGGCGGAACGTCTGTTCGGCTGGCATGCCGCCCTGTTCCCGACAGGCCGCAGTGGCATGAGCCGCATCGTCGTAGGGGCTTGGCGCACCGAAGAGTCCGGTCCGATGCAGGTCGTCTCCGGCCCTTATGGGAAGGAGAAGGTCCATTATGAAGCCCCCGCCTTCGACCGACTCGACGACGAGATGGCGGCCTTTCTCGATTGGTTCGAAAACGGACCGGCGATAGATCCGGTATTGAAGGCGGCGGTTGCGCATCTCTGGTTCGTCACGATCCATCCTTTCGATGACGGAAATGGTCGCATCGCGCGTGCGATCGCCGACATGGCACTCGCGCGGTCGGAGAATAGCCCGCAACGCTTCTACAGCATGTCGGCCCAAATCCGGGCGGAGCGCAAAGCCTATTACGATATCCTGGAGGCGACCCAGAAGGGCGACATGGATATTACCGGCTGGTTGCACTGGTTCCTGGCCTGCCTGGACAATGCGTTCGAGGGCGCAGAAGTCGTGCTGGAGAACGTCATCCGCAAAGCACGCTTCTGGGAGGAACTTGCGGGTGAAAAGCTCAATGACCGCCAACGGGCGATGCTCAACCGGCTGCTCGGCGGGTTCGAGGGGAAGCTGACATCGTCCAAATGGGCGATCATCACGAAAACCTCGCAGGACACTGCATCACGTGACATCAATGACCTGGTCGATCGCGGGATCCTCCGCAAAGACGACGCCGGCGGCCGAAGTACAAGCTACTCTCTGTCCAAGTAGATGAGGAATCGCCAAAGTTTGAAGCGATGCTCTCGGTGCCACCGAACAAATTGTCGATGACGGCGATCGGCGCCCACGCGGCGGGATCAATAGTCCACCGCACGATGCACCCGCTCGCGCCGTAACGTCGCGATAGCGCCCACGGCCCGGGCAAGGGCCACCTCAATGGCGCGGATGTCGGCTGACAACGCAAGTTCCGGTCGACCGCTCATCGACAACATGGCGGCAAGCACCGCGTTAGATCCGCGTGCGAGGCAAACGAGATGATAGCCGCTTGGACTGGCCGCGCCATTTAGCCAGTTCCTCGCCGTCCGGTTTGAGGCGCCCGTCCAGCGCATGATCGACTTGGCCGCCGCACGTGACCCGCCAAGGTCGTCGCGCAGCGCCTGGCAGATTCGGGAGGCATATTCCTGTTCGGTGACGGTCACGCCAGGCCGGGGGAGAAGAGTACCGGTTTTAGGAAGCATGTTTCCATCCCTTTCGCCTTACAGTTGCGGCGGCGTGTCAGACGTCCCGGAGCGGGTATTCTCAATGACAACCGACGAGCGCGAGGCTGAAGCAGGAGATTGCGCCGCAGCGCCTCTTCTACGCGCCGCGCAATATGTCCGCATGTCTGCCGAGCATCAGCAATATTCAGTGCACAACCAGATCGAGGCGATCGCGCGCTATGCCGCCAACCGCCGACTCGAGATCGTCCGAACCTATGCGGACGAAGGGCGCAGCGGATTAAGTCTTGTCGGACGGCCGGCGCTCCAGAAACTCCTCGCCGACGTCGCCAGCGGCACGCCCGGCTATGAGGCAATCCTGGTCTATGACGTTAGCCGCCTCGGCCGTTTCCAGGACCCGGATGAAGCCGCCAGCTACGAGCTCAAGTGCCGCCGCGCCGGGGTCGCCGTCCACTATTGCGCCGAGCAGTTCGAGAATGACGGCAGCATCGGCGCGTCAATCATCAAGACGGTCAAGCGTGCTATGGCAGGCGAATATAGCCGAGAACTCTCGGTCAAGGTGTTTGCCGGCCAGGCCAACCTCGTCAGGCTGGGGTTTCGACAGGGTGGCATCGCCGGCTATGGTCTCAGGCGCTTAATCGTCGATCAGAATGGTCAGGTAAAAGGCGAACTCGCACGTGGCGAAGAGAAGAACATTGCCACGGACCGCGTCATCCTGGGCCACGGGCCGCGCGAGCAAGTCGCGGTCGTGCGCGAAATCTACCGTCTCTTCGTCGACGATGGCCTTAGCGAGCGCGAGATCGCACGTCTGCTCAATGGCCGCGGTATTCCGGGCGACCTTGGTGACGAGTGGAGCCAGGGACGCGTGCATCGTCTTCTCATCAACGAGAAATATATCGGCAACAACGTCTGGGCACGCGTATCGCTCAAGCTCAAGCAGCCGAGCGTTCCCAACGCGCCTATCGACTGGGTCCGTGCTGATGGCGCATTTGAGCCGATCGTCGACCGCGTAACCTTTAATCGTGCTCAGGCCATCGTTGCCGAGCGCGCGCAGGGCATCAGCGACGAGGCGATGCTCGACATATTGCGCAAGATTCTCGCCGAGCGTGGGATGCTTTCAGGCATGCTCATCGATGAATATGATGGGGCGCCCTCGACCAGCACCTACAACAGGCGCTTCGGCGGCTTGCTCCCGGCGTACACGCTCGTCGGCTTCACCCCGAGCAAAGACTATCGGCACCTCGACGCGAACCAGACCCTTCGCGACACCTACCGCGATGTCGTGGCCGGAGTGCTCGGCGGCATTCGGTCGGCCGGCGGCGCCGTCGACCAGGACGCTGGGACTGGCCTGCTCACGGTCAATGGCGAGTTCACCGCTTCGCTGGTGATCGCCCGTTGCCGACCGACGCCAGCGGGCTCGCTGCGCTGGACGATCCGACTGGAGACGCCGCTCAAGCCGGACCTGACGGTGGCGATCAGGATGGCTGCGGGCAATGCTCGCCCGCTCGATTTCTATCTGCTCCCGCTGCTCGACATGCGCCAGGCGGCGTTGCGTCTCGCCCAGTTCAACGGCCTCTCGTTCGACGCCTATCGGTTCGACGCGCTCGATGCGTTTTACGACCTGGCGCGGCGGCGGGCCTGGCCCCGCGCGGCATGAGCGAAGCGCAGCCCGTCCAGAAGATCGAATGGATCCCTCTCGATTCCATCGTCGTCGCCAACCCCCGCACGCGTAACGCACGCGCCTTCAAGGAGATCGTCGACAACATTGCGCTCATCGGGTTGAAGCGGCCGATCACGGTGACACGGTGCACCGGAACGGATGCGCTGGGCTATGATCTGGTCTGCGGACAGGGTCGACTGGAAGCGTATCGCGATCTCGGCCAGACCGCAGTGCCCGCACTGGTCGTGACCGCCGATGCCGAAGATTGTCTCATCGCCAGCTTGGTCGAGAATTGCGCTCGTCGTCACCATAGCGCGCTAGACCTGCTACACGACATCGGGGGAATGCGTCGGCGCGGTCATTCGGTCGCGGACATCGCCCGCAAGACCGGCCTCTCGCCAGAATATGTCTATGGCGTCGCGCACCTGCTAGAAAAGGGTGAGGAGCGGCTGTTGCGATCGGTGGAATCGGGCGCACTTCCGGTCAGCGTCGCGATCGAGATCGCCGAAGCCGCGGACGAGGATATCCAGCGGGCGCTGCAGACGGCCTATGAGAAAGGCGAACTCAAGGGACGCAGGCTGGTTGCCGCCAAGCGCCTCATCGAGGCGCGGCGGCGTTGGGGAAAAGGCGTAGCGCTGAGCTCGGTCCGCCCGCCCCCGGCCATCACATCGACCGATGTCGTCCGGGCTTATGAAGAGGAGGCGGAGCGCAAACGCGACATCATTCGACGCGCAGAAACGACCAGGGATATGCTGACGCTGATCACCGAAGCCGTCCGTCGTCTCTCGGCCGACGAGGCATTCGTTGCGCTACTCATGGCCGAAGGACTGGACTCGATGCCGGAGAAGATCGCGGCGCGGGTGATGGCGGACAAGCCATGACCACCAGCAGACACGTGGGACGCGTCGCGATCGGATTCGAGGAGACGAGCGTCCGTATATCGCTCGAAGCAATCACGCCCTTGCGGGAAGTCTCGACGACCACCCGCCGCTCGGCGAAATACGCCCAGATCGCCGCCTAGATCGCCGAGGTCGGGATCATCGAGCCACCGGTCGTTGCCCGCGACGCGCAGGATGCGGATCGCTATCATCTGCTGGACGGCCATCTTCGTGCCGACATCCTTCGGCTACGCGGCGACACGGAAATGGTCTGCCTGATCGCCGTCGACGACGAGGCGTTCACCTATAACAAGCGCATCACCCGGATGGCGACGATCCAGGAGCACAAGATGATCCTGAACGCTATCCGAAAGGGCGTTCCGGAAGAACGGCTCGCGCGCGCGCTGAACGTCAACATCGCCCACATCCGGACGAAGCGAAACCTGCTCGTCGGCATCTGCCCTGAAGTCGTGAACCTGCTCCGTGAGAAGCACGTGCCTGTCAACACGTTCACCCAGCTGCGCTTCCTCAAGCCCGTGCGGCAGATCGAGGCCGCACAGGCGATGATCACGATGAACCGCTATTCGAAGGGCTACGCGAAATCGCTGGTCGCCGCGACGCCGGTCGATCAGCTGGTCGACGGCAAGCCGCGGCGCTTCCGAGGATTCTCGAACGACCAGATGCATACGATGCAGCGGGAAACGGAAAGTCTCGATCGCGAAGTGAAGCGGATCGAACGCGATTACGGGATCGACCATCTCGATCTCGTTCTGGCCGTCGGCTATGTGCGACGGCTGCTCGGCAACGCCCCGATAGTTGGGCACCTCGCCCGCCATCACGCCGGCATATTGTCGGAATTCCAGAAGTTGGCCGAGCTTCAGCAGCCGGTCTGATAGTGTCGGACCATTTGACCGGCGGCGCGGTCCGCAGTGTCGATCCGGCGAGGCATCGCCGATAGACGTCCCTGCTAGAAGGGACCGACAAAAGCTTGCGCTCGCGTGAGAACCTCCCCCACATGAGCCCTGTCCTACATGGAACAAAATGAGTACATAATTCCCTTTACGGGAGATTCGCATGATCGTGCTCGATCCGCCGCTGTTGCTCGCGTTGGCCACTCTCATCGGCAGCCTGTCCTCGCTGGTGTGGGCGTTCAGGCGGAAGAGATAGCTGCTATATATGGTGGGCGGCCGCACCAGCCCCTTCTGGCAATGGTCGCCACCTAAGACCCGTCGACCTTGCCAATCGCGACCAGAATGATGCGCTTGGCAGCTGCCTACAATGTCCGAAACGCGCAATTCCGGCGTGACGCTGGTGAACTTCACGGAAGGCGAACGGCCGGAACTGGGCCGTAAGCGCTCTGGCAGGTTTTGAGCTTCTGAGATCGAAAAGCGGACTTTACTGGCATCGCGCAGGCGGCAGCGCTAGGCATGCACAATGGTGACTATGGAAGCGCCTCGAACTTGCGCCGATGCCCATGGACCATCTCGCGCAGCGCGGCGGGCTGCAGCACCTCGACGGCGTCACCCCACATGTAGAGGTGCCAGCACATCTCGAGATGTCCTGACGCCCTGAACCTCACCAGGAGCGAGCCGTCCTTCTCGTCCTCTGTTGTCTGAGTCGGGTGGAACACGAACCGGCGGGCGTGGGGCGCCGCCTCCGGCGAGAACCGCCAGACCACCTCGCCATGCTCGGCGGCGCTCTCGTAGGAGCCGAATCCCTGCTCGGCATGGGCGCGAAGGCTGAACGCAGGGTCGATCTCAAAGCTGTCCTCCAGCACCTCCGCCGAATAGATCTCCTCGACCCTATAGTGCTGCAGCCGCGCGCTCTTCTTCGCCGTGTCCTTCGCGACGAGATAGCGACGCACGCCGAGCAGCAGCCCGTGAGGCGCGACCACGCGCTCGCTGGGCTTGTCCTGCGTCCGCCGACGATAGGTGATCCGAAGCAGGAACGGTCCCTTCAGCGCCTCCGAGATCGCGGCATTGACCTCTCGGCTCATGACCGGCTGGGGGCCGGGTCGAGCGGCGTGCCCGAGCGCCTCGAGCAGCGCCTCCTCGTCGACCGCCAGGCGGGTCCCTGCGCCGGGCGGAAGCAGTGCGCGGACCTTCGCCTGAAGCTGGCGCAGCGTCGCCGCCTCGGCCGTCATCTGCTCGGCCTCAAGCTCGGCGATCGCGGTCGCGAGCGCCGCGAGTTCCTCCGCCGACGGGGTCAGCAACGGCGCGATGACCTTGGCGTGAATGCGCCAGCGGCGCTTCCGGTCATCGCCGTCCTCGGCCTCGGTCTGGGGGAAAGCGGCGTGCAGAGCATCGGTCATCCGCTGCGCTGTCCGATGCGAGCAGCTCCATTCGTCGACGATCTCCTCGAGCGACACGCCACTCCGACCCGTCGCCATCATCGCGAGCTTGAGCAGTTCCTGACCCTTCGCGAACGACATGGCATCACCCCTGACAGCTTCTGTCACCCCTATGTGATATAGAGCAGGAAAGGGGAATGCGCATGCGCAAGATCGATGGAGCGATGAGGCTGTCGGCCTCCGACCTGATGCGGTTCAAGGGCTGCCGGCACGCGACGGCGCTAGACCTGCGCCTGATCGAGGTGGCCGACATGGCGCCCGGAGAGGACAGTGCCGAGGCCGAACTGCTGCAGCGCCAGGGCGACGAGCACGAGTTTGCCTTCCTCGACAAGCTCAAGGCCGACGGCCGCCGCGTCGTCGAGATACCGAAGGAAGGCCTGTCGCTCGAGGAGTCGATGCGTCTGACGCTCGATGCGATGCGCGACGGCCCGGACGTGATCTTCCAGGGCGCGCTGCTCGGCGGGGCATGGGGTGGCTACAGCGACTTCCTGGAGCGCGTCGAGCGACCGTCGGATCTGGGGGCTTGGTCCTACGAGGTTGTCGACACGAAGCTGAAGCGCAAGCCCGATCCGAAGCATGTCCTGCAGCTTTGCCTCTACAGCGATCTGCTGACCAAGGTGCAGGGCGTTGCGCCGGAGGCGGCGCACCTCCAGCTCGGAGACGGCAGCCGTTACACCGTCCGGCTGGCCGAGGTGTCGTCCTACGCGCGGCACGCGCGCCGCATGCTGGAGACATTCCTCGTCGAGCGGCCGGAGACCCGTCCCGAGCCGGTGTCGGCGTGCGCACTCTGCCGCTGGAGCGACCGGTGCGAGGAGCGCTGGGAGGCGGAGGACAGTCTCGCGCTCGTCGCCGGCATCAGTCGTTCGCAGCGCCAGAAGCTGGAGGCCGTCGGCATCAACACGATGGCCGGTCTCGCCGCGCACGCCGACCGCATCCCGAAGATGGCGGCCGAGACCCAGCGCAAGCTGGTCTCGCAGGCGCGTCTGCAGTCGGCGCGGCGCGTCGGCGGTCCGCCGTCGTTCGAGCTGCGAGACGCGGAGCCGGGCAAAGGCTTCGGCCTGCTCCCCGCCCCGGACGACGGCGACGTATTCTACGACATCGAGGGCGATCCGTACTTCCCCGGCGGTCTCGAATACCTCCACGGCGTGTGGTTCCGCGACGGCGGCGAATGGCGGTTCCGCGCCTTCTGGGCGCACAACCGCGAGGACGAGGGCCGCGCCGCCGCGGAACTCCTGGCGTTCCTCGTCGACCGCATGCGCCGCTTCCCGAACGCTCACGTCTACCATTACGCCAACTACGAGATCGCCGCGCTCCGCCGCCTGACCGCGCAGCACCGCACCCGCGAGGCTGCGATGGACCAGATGCAGCGCGAGCGGCGCTTCGTCGACCTGTTCAAGGTCGTCTCGGGTGCGATGGTCGCCTCGGAGAAGGGCTACTCCATCAAGGACCTCGAGGCGTTCTACATGGAGAAGCGCGCGGCCGACGTCGCGACCGCCGGCGCCAGCGTCGTCTTCTACGAGGAATGGCGGCAGACGCAGGAGCAACGCCTGCTCGACGAGATCCACGACTACAACCGCACCGACTGCGTCTCGACCCAGCTCCTGCGCGACTGGCTCGTCCGCGACGTCCGTCCCGTTGCGATACCATGGCCGGTGCTCGGCACCGTTCCCGAGGGCGGGACGCTGTCCAACATCGATGCCGAGGACGAGGAGGCGGCAGCGCTACGCGTGCGCCTCCTGCCGGTCCGCGAGCGCCTCGGCGAACGGGTCGCCGAACTGCTCCTGGACCTCAGCCAGTTCCACAAGCGCGAGGACAAGCCGACCTGGTGGGCCATCTTCGACCGCCTCGCGCAGGAGAGCGAAGAACTGCTCGACGACCTCGAGTGCATCCAGGGTCTCGAGGCCGTCAGCGAGCCGGTTAAGGTTACCGCCAAGTCGTTCGAGCGGACCTACCGCTTCCCGACACAGGAGACCAAGCTACGCGCCGGCAAGGCGCCGTGCGTCAAGCCCGCCGCCATGCCCGAGGACGTGAACCTGCGGTCGATCGACCACGACGCCAACACGATCGTGTTGAGGCGTTCGACGGCGAAGGGCGAGTTGCCCGACCGGCTCGACCTCCTGCCGCCGCAGCCGCTGCGCAACAGCGTGCTCAAGGACGCTGTCGCCGCCGTCACCGAGCAGCTCATCGCCAACTCGGGCCGCCTTCCCGCTGTCGAGCACCTGCTGACGCGGTCGCCGCCCGCGTTCGTCGACGGCCTACGCCCGGCGGGCGTCATACCGGCCGACGGCGACCTGCCATCGGAGACGAGCCGAGCGATCGCCGCCATGGCTGCCACGACCCTCGCCATCCAGGGCCCGCCGGGCACCGGCAAGACCTATGTCAGCGCGCTGTCCATCGTGGACCTCGTCCGCTCCGGCAGGCGCGTTGCGGTCTCGTCGAACAGCCACAAGGCGATCGGCAACCTGCTCGAAGCCGTGGCCGACCGCGCAAGGGCGGAAGGCGTTCGATGCAGCGTCGTCCAGAAGGCGTCCGACGAGGGCGACGACGAGGCCCATCCCGGCATCGTCTTCGTCAGCGACAACGACGCGCCGGAGATCGCGGCGGCGAACGTCGTCGGCGCGACGGCGTGGCACTTCGCCCGTTATGCCGACGCCGCCTACGACTACCTGATCGTCGACGAGGCCGGTCAGGTCTCGATCGCCAACATACTCGCGATGGCGCGCTGCGCCCGCAACATCGTGCTGGTCGGCGATCCTATGCAACTGCCCCAGCCGCTTCAGGGCAGCCATCCCGGCGACAGCGGACGCTCGTGTCTCGAATACCTCATCGACGGGCACCGCATCGTGCCGTCGGACCGCGGCGTCTTCATCCCCACCAGCCGCCGGATGCACCCGCAGGTCTGCGGCTTCATCTCGACGGCGGTCTACGAGGACCGGCTCGGAAGCGACGAGGCGGCGGGCGGCCAGACGCTGGTCTCGCGCGGCGGTCTCGACCTGATTGGTGCCGGCATGCGATCGGTGGTGCATTCCGGCCGCTCGCAGGTCAGCCCCGAGGAGATCGAAGCCGTGTTCGCGCGGATCGCCGAGGTCGAGGGGGCGATCTACCGCGACCGCGACGGCCGCGAGCGCGCGGTCGGCCTCGCCGACATCCTCGTGGTCGCGCCCTACAACGCGCAGGTGAACGCGCTGCGCGCGCGGTTGCCCGGCGGGGTCCGCGTCGGGACCGTCGACCGCTTCCAGGGTCAGGAGGCACCGGTGTGCCTCGTCTCGATGACGACATCGAGCGGAGAGGAGCTGCCCCGCGACATCGCTTTCCTTTTCTCGCTCAACCGCATCAACGTGGCGGTGTCGCGAGCACAAGTGGCTGCGATGGTGTTCGCCAGCCCGGCGCTACTCGAGACGCCGTGCAGGACGGTCGAGGAGATGGCGCTGGTCAACGCGCTCTGCATGCTCCGAGAATACGGGGGTGACAGCTTCTGACACCCGCGCGTGCGAATGTGTGAACATCGAAGCACGCAGGAGACTCGGGAACATGGCACTCTGGGACATCGGCTTTCGCAACATCGTGGACGTCGACGGGCAACTGCTCGCGATCGACGCCGACCTGATCGATCCGGCGACGCTCCTGGCAAAGGCGAACCGGCCGATGGACCAGCCGCTCTGGCTGGTGCGCGCCGGCGAACGCCTGCTTCTTCAGGCGCGCCAGATGATCCGGCTGACGCAGGACGAAGTCCTGTTCTTTGAGACAAGCGCATGGTCCGAGACAGAGATGATCGAGCGTCTGGCAGCCTAGGCAGGAGGAAGAGATGGACTTCACCCACTACGACCTGGGGCACCTCGATCAGGGAAGCGCAGTCTTCGTGACGTTGAGCGGCAGCGCTGCGAACGTCCGCCTGATGGATGGCCCGAACCTGAGCAGCTACAGGTCCGCACGTCAGTACCGCTTCGTCGGGGGGCTGGCCAAGAGCTCGCCCGTCAAACTGCAGGTCCCGCATTCTGGCACATGGCATGTCGCCGTGGACATGCAGGGCCTGCGGGGCACCGTCCGGTCGAGCGTCCGAGTCGTCAGGGCCTGACACGCATACCCGCTGCAGGCGAATAATCAGCCCCCAGCCCCGCACAGCATTGATGGAGTAAATCAAAATGGCTAGATGCACCGCGCCCGTAAGAGGGCATCGCTCCTCCGCCGCTGCCGCCGACTGTCCCGCGTGCGGCGGGCGCTATGGTCGCTACAGCGGATATGGCAGCAGCTACAGCGGCTACAGCTCGTATTCGTCCCCCTCATATTCTTCTTCAGCAGTCAGCGGCGGACGGAGCAGCAGCGGCGGGTCGGCGCGCCGCACCAGGAAGCCGCGCTGGTCCGGGGCGGGCTCGGCTGCGTGGTATACTCCCGAACAGGTTCAAGCGCTCACGCCGGTCCGCGAGAACGTCGAAAGCCTGGCAGTATCCCAGCCGGACCTGCGGGACGTGTTCCTCTGCCACGCATGGGATGATAGGCAAGGTTCCGCCAAGGAATTGCATGATCTGCTCGAGGCGCGCGGTGTCCGCGTGTGGTTCAGCGAGAAGGACCTTGGCCTTGGGGTTCCGATGATGCGGGCAATCGACAAGGGGTTGGTGAATTCGCGCGTCGGCATCGTTCTGGTAACCCCGGCTATGCTGCAGCGTCTCCCGGCAGAGGGCGTCGCCGACAAAGAGCTTTCGGCGCTCCTACGACGCGAGCGGCTCGTTCCGGTCGTTCACGGAACAACATACGAAGAACTCGAGCGTGTAAGTCTATTGCTAGCGTCCCGAGCGGGGCTGAATACAGCGGAAGAGTCGATGGCAGACGTCGCAACGAAAATCGCCGAACTCGTCGTTGCTTGATCGCGCAGGGAGCGACGGCTCTCGGGAATACGCGAGAGGGCGGTGAATGACCGAAACGGGGCGCATTGCTGAAATGCCGACAGGGCAGATATTTGGACAAATAAATTATTGGCGTGGTGACCGTCTCTTCGGACTTGAGTTACTGACCAAACGCCTTGGCGAGCTTACGAAGTTCAAAAAGCGCCGCGCTGACTTCAGGATCGTTTTCAAGGCCCTGCGCGGCGTCGAAACTATCAATTTCGAAATCCTCCAAATTGAAGAAGTCATGGGCGTAAGCTGCCTTGTTGCTCCCTTTGCGTACAATCTTGACGATGTTCGTCGCGTTCACCTGAATACCCAATCGTGTAAAATGGTCTTCCCACCGATCGAAGTTAGGATGAACGAAACGGTAGTTCGTGCTTTCGGGAAACTTAGCGGCATCGGCGCCGTCAATCACGAAGCCTTCCCCGCTTCCCTTGAACTGCATGTTGCAACGTTTGCAGGCCGCTGCGAGATTCCACAGCGTGTAGCTGAGGCTCTTATACGCTGCCTTACCCTTGGGTAGGACGTGTTCGCGATCGGTCATAAATGGGCCGGCACCCTTGAGGTTTGTCCGGCAGTAACAACACGTCCAACCGTGGCGCTTGAGGTGCAAGTCCAGTATCTTTTTCTTCGCGCTTTTGAGCAGCGCGACCTCGGCGGCACTCACCGGTTTATAATCCCACGGTTTGGCGCTCGCGAGGGCGGACTTGATCACTTTGGCTTCGGCAGCATCAAACGCGAAATCAATCAGCGCGGGCAGATAGGGGTCAGCCATCGTTTTCCGGCCGCTGAAGTTCTGCATCGACCTTCGTGATCAGCTCGCGCACGGCGTCGAAGAATTTGTGTTGCTGGTCATCGAAACTGCGGTCGTCCATGGCGTTGACCCGCGCTAGCGCTTCGTCGCTGCTGATCTCGCCTTGTTCGAGCAGGCTGACGACACTCACCAATTCCTCGCTAACATAATGGCTGGCAGGGGTAATCACGTCAAAGCCGCGCCACAGGATCTCCTCGATACTCTCGGCTGAATGAGCAGCGTCGGCCAGATCGATCTTCGTCGCGTTTCCCTGATCGATCTGGAAAACGGAAACGACGTCGCGTGAGTTGGCTAGGGCGCCGGTTACAACCAAGGGCGCGTGGGTAGCGATGACTACGGTGGCATTGCGGTACTCAAGGGCATTGAGGACTTTGTCGACATATTCGCGCTGCCAAATCGGGTGAAGGCTGTTCTCCGGTTCGTCTATCAGAATGACTGGGTCATCGTCACGGTTAGCGATCAGGAAGAGCAAAGATGAAATCAGGGCCAACTCACCGGAGCTAGCATTCAGCAGCTCGATAACTTGGCCACGGTCCCGCTCAAGGAAGACCTGAATGTCCCGCAAATACTCCTGCTTGCGTAAAGCGCCCTCTAGCCGAAGCACGCTCGCAAACTCACGGCCCTGCGAGTAGCTGAGCGTGCCACCCCGGTCGCCCACCCACAGGATCTCGTAGGGATCGAAACGTTCGAAGAAGCTGATGGCTAAATCAACGTCGCGGCGCTCACCGCCAGCCTCTATAAGGTCGTGCCCATCGAGATGTTTGCGCCGTCCCTTAAGTTCGACCTTAAAGCCGATACGTCCCCGATAGCCGCAGTAATCAAGGATCTTAGCGATCCGATAGAAGCGGCTGTCCTCGCTATCCAGCGTATCCGCAATGGCAAGCTTGACCACTCCCTTGGGTGATCGCCCCGCCCGGCTTGCGGAGATGCGTTTCACACCACGCATTCCAGAGAAGCGGTCGTACGCGGTGTTGCAGATAACCGCTAAGTTGCGTGAATAGCGGACATCTAGTGCGAGCCCTTTCAGAAAATTGCTTTTCCCCGCGCCATTTGGTCCAACGAGGATCGCTACTTGTTCGCGACCGCGCGAGGCCCAGCGGTCGAGGCCTAGCAATTCGAGCATTAGTTCTGCCTCCCCAACGCACCTCAGTTTTTACAGGGAGGGTATCGCTGAGCTGACAGGACTAGGAAACGCGAAGGAACTAGGCAACCGTGAGCTGGGCACAATCTGCACCAGATGGATTGCTTTTTGGACGGTATTTTGCGCAACTCGGCTTCATTTCAGCGCAAACCGCTCAGCGCAATGTCCGATCGATGGGTGCATTAAAAATGTTGCCAATTGATCCTCCGACGCGTCAACCGCAGCTTACCACCCAATAGACGACATTCACCGGCTCGCTCAGCGAACGGCCGCTTCTGGAATATTCGGCGGGCGGCAGAACGACCGGAATGGGGCGTATTCTGTTGAAAAACTCCGTCCGCACCAGCGGCGGCCGGAACGCCGGCAATGATGTTTCAGCTAAGCCGACCTTGCTGAACGATTAGGAGAAAGGAGATCGGCAGCGCGACCGATCGTTACCCGCTCCGCGCGTTCAACGTGCTCCTCTGGAGTTTTTCAACAGAATAGGGCGCATTGCGGCCATTCCCCCGAGGATTGCACATTGGGCGGTGGTCGGTGCAGGATGCCCGCTAAGTCATGGAGCATGCGATGCGGAAGGTTGCGATGGTCGTCTTGTTGTCGACGTCTATCACGTCGACCGCGTATGCTCAGCGGACCACGGATGCCGAGATGGGCCGGAAGCTTGCGCTAGCGCAGCAATATGTTGACCTTACTGGCAGAGAAAAACGTATCGAGGCCGCTTTCGCAAATCAGTTGAGGCTTGGGTTCGACGGGTGCACCGATGACGTCTGCCGGGAGGCCTTGAGACAAGCGGTCGAAGTTGCGGTCAGTAAGAGTGCACGCGAGCATGAACGGGCAACGGTTGCGCTATTCGCCTCCCGACTAAGTGAAGATGAATTGCGCGCGGCTATCTCATTTGCCCAATCTCCGCAGGTCAAGGCGATCGCTGTCGCGGAAAATCAAATGAGCAGCGATCTCGAGACGATAGCCCGTACATTGGCTACCAGTGGCTTCCAAAGCGTGCGCGACTCGTTTTGTGTCGCTCATTCCGACGCTTGCGCTCGTGCGTTCGCGAAATCGGCAGGTAAAACTGCGAGCCGGCAATAACGGCTAAGGTCCGACGGCAACCGCGCAAAACTGGTCGCTGCTGAAATGCTTAGCCGACCTCCGTCAATGCTAAACACCAGCCTCAAGGCCGTGGGCCTTCACCGACCGATTGCTACTTAGTCGGCTAGCCAACCTCAGTCAGTGCCTAACAAATGGCAGCTTCTAGGTATGTGTGTCGACGGGCTGAGCGTCCGGAACTGGGGCGCACAGCAGCCATGGATGCCGCAGTCCGCCAAGCCGGCGTATTCCTAACCGCACGTCAGGTGACATCCGCGATCGTCGGTCCAATGATCGCTTTTCAGGGTCGATCGAGCGTGCAGCGAACGACCGGAATTGAACCCTCAACTGCCAAATGCCTCGAGACGAGTGAGCATTTGGTTGTTCCCCGGCCCCGGCGCGCATCTATCAACGTGATTGCTACCGTTCCGGGGCAACGCTCGCCTTGATGGCGAAAGCCTCTCGCGCCCAGCTACGGCTGGGAGCAGCGGCTACCGAGATATCCACCACGCGGTTCGCGAGAGGGTAAAGTTCGCGCTCGACCAGCGCGATCCGCTCGGCGAGCAGACGGAGCTGTTCCCGAGTTTCCCTGCGATAGGTCGTCCAGTGGGCCTTGACCGTTGCCGCGCTCCAGCGCTTCGCGTGCTCCGCATATTCTGCAAGATGAGCCGCGTAGACCGCTTGGTATTTCCGTCCCATCGCAGCAACGTGAGGATCGGGCGAAGCGGCCAAGTTAGCGTAGAGGTGCCGGTCCTCTAGAGCCAGGTGCTGCATGATCTTCGTGCCGATCTCCCAGCGGGCCGGCATCAGCGCCGCCATGTCGGGTTCTGCGGCGTCGAGAAGCTGCGCGAGCCGCTGCGCGCAGACTTCAACCTGGCGGTGACCTTCGTAGAGCTTGTCGAGCATTGATATCTCCGGTCGTTCAAATCGACCAACAAGATTAATATCGTCCTCACGTCGCTATAGGGGATATCCGACTCCTGTCCGGCTAATGGTCGGCGGCAACGGCAACAAGGTGCCGGCGCCCCCGGCAAGCGAAGAGGACACGCAAGCATCCTCACGATATTTCGGCGCAGGCAGTCCCTTGCTCGGACGAAGGAGAGGCCAGTCGGCCCAGCCCGCTCGCCCTCTAACGCGGCGCGCGTGAGGTAGGCGGACGCGCCTTATTCTGGAGAGGCAAAACTCTTCGGAGTCGTGAGCTTAGGAACGCTATCCACATCGAAATCTTTGTTGTTTGGCAAGTCCATGTAGGGCACGCGGGCGACCTTCACTCGGATCTCCTTCTGCGGAGAATCCGGGGTTCCCCAGATCAAGGTCAGCTCGTTACCTTCGACGGCATGTTCTTTCTCGATGAAGCCCAGCGAGATCATCCGATTGTAGTACACACTCCGGATTCGCCCGGTCGAGGTCCCGATCACCCTACCTCCGACCATCACCTTGTCGGCATGGTAACGAAAGCCGCGAGGGTTAGCGAAATAGCTATCGGAGGGACGATCGTCGATCGGATCGTAGAGAATGGCGTCCTCGCCCCGATACTGGGCAGCCACGATCTCGGCGACGTCGTCGGCATTCCATTCGAGCGTGACCATCGTGTTTGGCGGGTCCTGCGCGATCTGTTCAAGCGCGGCGCGACCGGGAAAGTCGTGGTCAAAACGTACAAGCGATCCCCAGCCGACGTCATAGGGCGTCTTGAAGCGGCCCTCGAGCTCTTCTCCCATGCTACCGACGAGATGCCGGTGATAGTTGAAGAAAAGCGCCAACGGCTGCTTACTGCAAAAGGCCGCTAGCGTCTCCTCTTCGAACCAGGGCATCGGAAAATGAATGAAGATGTTCGCGAAGCCGGCCTCGGTGTGGTTCAGTAGGTAGGCCATCCGGCCCAGCTTGCTGGCACCAAGCGGCGCCGCGACGTCCCAGATCGACTTGTACACCTTATCCAGCTGATCCATCGGGCCGTGGAGTTCATAGGCGAGCGATCCGGCCATTCCCAACCGCAGCACCCGCACGTCAACGCCGGAAAAGTCGACAAGCCTGTGGTTCGCGAACTTGAGGTCGTGCATATCGCTCCCGGCCGCCCGTTCGAGGATTTCGAGCGAGGCGGGGCCGGCGATCTGGATAAAGAATTCAGTGCCGGAGATGTCGTGGCCTGCCACGTCCATGTCGGTGCGCGACAGGTGGAAGTCGATGATCGGCATCAGCCAATAGGTCCGAAAATGATCATCGGCGATCTTCATCACCACGCCATCGGTAAGCATCTGCCCTTTGTCGTTGCACATCACCGCATGGCGGATCGAGCCGACCTTCATCTTCAGGAAATTGTTGACGCAGACCGAGGTCAGGAACCGCGCCGCATCAGGCCCTGTCACGTCGAAGACCGGCGATTCGTTGAGCGGCGTTCCCAGCCACGCACTCGTTTTCGACGCCAGTATCTCCTCCCGGTATCCCTGATATTCCAGCGGAGCGACATACATCCCGCCAGCGTTGAGGAAGGTGGAGACTCCTTCGTTTACGTTCTCGAACATCGTGCGTCCTCTACTTCGACAAGGATGAAAGCGTTTCAATGCTGCTGGCCGATCGGTCTTTGGTCGCGATCCGGGCCCAATCGGGGTGCTCGACCCACCGGACCCGCCCCGCAGCGATGCGCAACATCTGCCGGGGACCCATTTCCTGGGCGCGCGCGCCAATTCGCGCGGCCAGTCGCAGATCGTGCACTCGGACCTCGATGGTCGATGACGAGCCGGGCATCATTCGGAATTTCCCGTGCTCGCGGATCGGCCGCGACTTAACAGCCGCGACGTCGCAATCGCATGAACTGGGTGGGCCGGTCCGTGACGATCCCTGCAACCACCTGAAGTGGTCAGGTCCGTCGCGCTTTCCGCGTTATTCGCGCGAGGAGACGCCGGCACTCTAAGCTGACCCGTCCATCCGTGGTTCGCAGATTTCATCGCGCTCATTGCCGCTCGCCGCGCACAGGCCGCGCGAGGCCCAAGTCCCTGTCCGGCGAAAGACCGTTTGATCCAGCAACGTCACCCGTGGCAGATCGAGACCAGGTGCCGAGCGTGGCGAGTGCAAGCGCGCAGATCGCGGACCCCATGCTCATGGCGAGCGCCACCGTCGCGAAACCGGATCTCGGTCTGCTGGCGCGGTCATCCGAGATCCGCGAACGAAGTGAGAGGGCCTGCGCCCTGAAGCACTTCGGCGTGATGTAGGGAAGCGCGCGGATTCAGACGGTCCAGCCAATAGGCAGCCGCAGCCTGCATACGGCGATGGGATGGCGTATCGTCCGCGAGCCTGAGAAAGCGCGAGGCGACCCAGCCGGCGCTCGCCTGCATCGCCAGGGCGAGAAAGGCGGACGCGCCGGCCTGCCGCTCGGGGGGCGCGGCAGCGGCGAGGTGCGCGGCGGCGTCTTCCAGCAGATCGAGGCACGCCGGCAGAGCGGTGCCCGCGCCGTCTTCGCGCGCCTGCGCGACAAAGGCGGCCATGCCGCGCGGGTCGCGAACGATGCGGCGCTCCACGATGTCGAGGGCCTGGATGCCCGAGGTGCCTTCGAACACCGACAGCACGCGCGCGTCGCGCAGCGCCTGCCCCACCGGCCAGTCGGCCGTATAGCCCGCACCGCCCAGAACCTGGACGGCGTCGTCGGCGTTCGCAAAGGCGCAATTGGCGCCGAAGGTTTTCACGATCGGCAGGAACCATTGCACGAGCGCAGCGCAGCGCTCGCGATCTTCCTCGTCGATCGAGCAGGCGGCAATGTCCGCGAGATTGGCGACGCTCAGGACGAGGCCCCGCAGCAATTCCGTGCGCGCGGCAAGCTCGAGCAGCTGCCGCTGGACATCAGCGTGGGCCGCAATGACCACCGGCGCGCCAGGCGGGCCGCCCTGACGGCGCTCTTTCGCATAAGCGAGCGCCGTGTCCGAGCAGGCGCCCGCGATGCCGAGCCCCATTACGCCGACGGCGAGCCGCATCTGCGTGATCATGACGAACATCTGCGCCAGGCCACGGCCGCGCTCGCCGATCAGAACGCCAGTCGCGCTTTCGAACGACATCGCACAGGTAGGCGATCCGTGCAGGCCGAGCTTCTCTTCCACCCGCCGGACCTTGACGGTGTCGCTCTGCGCGTTGCCGCCTTTGACAAGAAACAGGCTGATTTCCGGCCGATCGCCGCTCCCGTCGTCGGATCTGGCCAGCACGCAGTGGACGATCGCATCGGTCAGATCATGATCGCCGAAGCTGATCCAGTTCTTCTCGCCGGTGAGCGTCCATCCATCATCCGATTGCGTGGCGCGGGTACGCATCTGGAGCACGTCACTGCCCGCCCCCACCTCGGAGATGCAGATGGTCGCGCCGAGCGCGCCCGAGCAAAGCTCGGGCAGAAGGGCGGCTTTCAGGCCATCGTTCCCGAACGCCGCGATAAGGCGCGCGGCCGAACGCTGCGGCACCGGCAGCATGCCGAACGCCGGGCACGCGCGGTCGAAGAATTCCTGGACGGCAAGGCAAAGCGACAAGGGCAATTGCTGGCCACCATAAGCAACATCCTGATCGATCGATGGCCAGCCGTTGGCGACAAACGCTGCCCACGCCTCGCGGTGGCCGGGCGCGGTGCGGACGCGGCCGTTCTCGATCCGGACCCCGTGACGGTCCATCACGGCGTTGAGCGGCACCAAGGTCTTGGTCGCGAAGGCGGCGGCCTGATCGAGGATTGCGGTCGCCGTGGCGTCGTCCACCGAACGATACGTCTCGCCGAGCGCCCGCACGTCCGGATAGCGGTACGACGCACGCAGATGCGCGACGGACAGATCGACATCTGCGGGGGGCGGCTCTGCGCGGCTGGAAACGACGGCGGTCACTCAGCGCGCCATGTTCACGATGCGAGCATCGACGAACTCCTTCAGCCCTGCCCTGCCCTGTTCCCGTCCCAGGCCGGACTGCTTCACCCCGCCGAACGGGACGTCGAACCGCAGGTCCAGATGCTTGTTGATCCAGACCGTGCCCGTCTCGATCCCGCGCGCCACCGTCGCTGCTTTGTCGAGATCCCTTCCCCAGACCGTCCCGCCCAAGCCGTAGTCGCCAGCGTTGGCCCGTCCGATGACCTCCTCGATCGAACGATAGGAAAGGAGCGGGACCAACGGACCGAATTGCTCCTCCGTCACCAGCCGCGCGTCGTCGGCGAGATCGCGCACGATCGTCGGCTGGACGAAATAGCCGCGCCGGTTGAGCCGGCCGCCGCCCGCGAGGATCGTCCCCTCGCCATGCGTCGCCGCCATCAGATCCTGCAATTTATCAAATTGCATCCGGTTCTGTACCGGGCCCATCTGAGTGCCCTCGACGAGACCGTCGCCCAGCACGGTCGAACTGGCCAGCGCTGCGAGCCGCTCGCCCATCTCGTCGATCATCGTGTCCGGCAGGTAGATCCGCTTGGCCGCCATGCAGGTCTGCCCGGCATTGAGCGTGGCGGCAGAATAGAGCTTGCCCGCCACATCCGCCGGATCGGCGTCGGCGAGAACGATCGCGACGTCATTGCCGCCGAGCTCCAGCGTCAGCCGCTTTAGCGTCGCCGCAGCGCTGGCCATGACCTTCCGCCCTGTCGCGGTTGAACCGGTGAAGCTGATCTTCGCGACGTCAGGATGCGCGGTTAGCGCCGCACCCAGATCATTGGCGTCGACGATTACGTTCAACACCACCGGCGGAAGGAGCGGCGCGGCGATTTCTCCGAGCAGAGCCGCCGTCAGCGGCGTGGTGGGGGCGGGCTTCGCAACCACGGTATTGCCCGTCGTCAGTGCAACCGACACCTTTATGGCAAGAAGGACCATCGGGAAGTTCCACGGCACGATGCAGCCGACCACCCCCAACGGCGAATAATGCTCCGTCACCAGGCAGTTCGGCTCGTCCACCAGCGTTTCGGAGCGCAGCTCCTGGCTGCCGAAATAGCGGAAGGCGGCGATGCTGCCGCCGATCTCGAACTGCGCTTCTGCGAGCGGCTTGCCTTGTTCCATCGTCAGTAAACGGGCGAAGTCCGCGGCGCGGACCTCCAGCGCATCCGCCACTCTGTGGAGAGCCTCCCGGCGTCGTTCGTGACCGGCATCGCGCCAAGCGGGAAAGGCTCGCTTGGCCGCGGCGACGGCGCGCTCGAGCTGGACGAGGTCGGCGCGCGCACAGGTGGCGAATGCTTCTCCCGTAGCCGGATTGACCACCGGCAGGACATCGGCGCCGTCCGTCAGTTCGCCATCGATGAGAAGCTTGTAGGTCATGCTAGATAAACTCCCGTCCGTGTTCCGACAGCTGGATGGGCCGTGGAGGCACCGCCGCCGAGGAAGGCCTCCGTCTTGTCTTTCCGGGTCAGCGGATGCGTGCGGCGTTCGGCTTGGCCGACGGCCCCCTCCGCGATCGCCTGGGCAGCCTGCAGCGTGTTCGCGAGCAGGCACGCGATAGTCATCGGGCCGACACCGCCCGGCACCGGCGTGACGGCGCGTGCATGGCCAAGCTCTTCGGTCGCGGCATCGCCGACGATGCGTGCGCGGTCGGCCTCGCCGAACACTCGGTTGATGCCGACATCGATCACCACCGCGCCGGGCTTGACCCAGTCGCCGCGGACCAGGCCGGGACTTCCCGCCGCCGCGACCACGATATCCGCCGTGCGCACTATGTCGGAGAGCCCGCGTGTATAGATGTGCGTCACGGTCACCGTCGCCTCGCGCTCGAGCAGCAGAAGCGCGATCGGCTTGCCGACGATGTTCGACTTGCCGATCACGACGGCGCTCAATCCGCGATAGTCGGAGATCAGCTGGTCGAGCAGCTTCATGCAGCCCAGTGGCGTGCAGGGTACGAGGCCCGGACCGCCGGTCGAAAGACGCCCAACATTGACCGGATGGAAGCCGTCCACATCCTTCGCCGGAAGGATGCGATCGAGCACGAAGGCGGGGTCGATCTGCGGCGGCAGCGGGAGTTGGACCAGTATCCCATGTACGTCGGGATCGTCGTTGAGCTTGTCGATCAGGCTGAGCAGGTCGTCCTGAGCGGTATCGATGGCGAGCCGATGCTCGAGCGAGCGCATGCCGGCCGCGGCGGTCGTCGCCAGCTTGCGGCGAACGTAGATCGTGCTCGCCGGATCGTTGCCGACCAGGACGACGGCCAGACCCGGCACGACGCCGGTCCGCTCGATAAGCGCGCGCACGCCGGCGGTGACCTCCGCCACAAGCTCCGCCGCGATCGCCTTG
>Ga0136846_1228996_pt1 | contig 30326 bp, 28 predicted proteins | sample HopSoiMetagenom2_FD_96841 | JGI IMG/M metagenome (GOLD analysis project Ga0136846, IMG submission 96841) | Grasslands soil microbial communities from Hopland, California, USA - 2 Assembly 2016 (version 4) | ecosystem: Environmental > Terrestrial > Soil > Grasslands | place: USA: Hopland...
AAAGCCAACCCTTATCACTACGGCCATCTGCCTGAAGTCACCGTGCACCCCGACGGCACCGGCACGGTCAATAAGCACTACAACATGGGCCGCATCTCGCACGAGCTGGTGCAGGTCATGCCCGACAACCGCACGGTGCTGATGGGCGACGACGCTACCAACAGCGGCCTCTTCGTCTTCGTGGCCGACCGCGAAAAAGACCTGTCGTCCGGCACGCTGTACGTCGGCAAGCTGGGCTCTGGTTTCTCGGTCGACCCCGCTGCGGAAGGCGCGAAGATCTCCTGGATCAAGCTCGGCCACGCCACCAGCGCCGAGATCGAAAAGATGGCCGACACGCTCAAGCCTGCCGACATCATGACGGTGCTCAAGGCCGACCCATCCGACGCCAGCTTCACCAAGGTGTTCTACAACGGCAATGCCAACTGGATCAAGATCAAGCCCGGCATGGAAAAAGCCGCCGCCTTCCTCGAAACCCACCGCTACGCCTACCTCATGGGCGGCAGCATGGGTTTTTCCAAAATGGAAGGCACCACGGTCAACGCCAGGGACAAGATCGCCTACTCGGCGCTGCAGAACATGCAGGACTCCATGGTCAAGACCGGCAAGGGCTGGAACGCGGCCAGCGGTATCGCGCTCGACAAAGCCCTGATCGCCGGTGGCGTCATGATGCACAAGCTGGACGGCGGCCAGAAAGACCTGTCCGGCAATGCCATCGACAGCGAATGGATGCCGGTGCACACCAAGGCCTTGCTGGTCGGCGAAGACATCGCCGCCGACGCGCTGGGCAACAAGGCCAACCCCAATAGGGTCTCCAACCCCGACAACCTGAAGTTCTCGGAAAAAATGCGCACCCTCTTCATCGGCGAAGACAGCAGCACCCACGTGAACAACTTCATCTGGGCCTACAACGTCGACACCAAGCAACTGTCCCGCCTGATGTCCATGCCCTCGGGCGCCGAGGCCACCGGCCTGCATGTGGTGGACGACCTCAACGGCTGGACCTACATCATGAGCAACTTCCAGCACGCCGGCGACTGGATCCCGGCGCTGCATGGCAAGGTACAGGCCACGCTGGATCCGCTGGTGCGCGCGAACTACAAGGACCGCTTCGGCGCGGCTGTCGGCTACCTCACCGCAGATCCGAGCAGCATCAAGCTGGGTTGATCACGTTTCACCCTATTCACCATAAGCTTTAGCCGGCACCGGCCGGTGCCTTAAGCGGAAAGCGGGCTCTGGCCTGCTTTCCGCTTTTTTCATGGCGGCACACCTGCCGGCCGGGGCCTCCGCCGCGCCGCTGCAGCGCAAGCCCGCGGTCTCTAGAATGAGGAGAACTCCCGCGCGGCGGACGGCCTGGATTATTGATCAAATCGGCCTCCAGCCCAATCACCGCATGGGTTACCAGCTATTAAAAACAGAGCAACCGAGAGACACCCATCATGCGATACCGCCACCAGGACCTGATCACTTTTGCCGAAAACCTGCTGACCACCTCCGGGCTGGAGCGGGCCAAGGCGCTCGCCGTCGCCCAGGTTCTGGTCGAAGGCGACCTGATGGGGCACAACACCCACGGCCTGGCTTTGCTGCCCGGCTACCTGGGTGAGCTGGAGTCCGGCTCCATGGAAAAGCTGGGCGCGCCCACGGTGCTGGCCGACCATCCCGCCGCCGTCACCTGGGACGGCCGCCGCCTGCCCGGCCCCTGGCTGGTGCTTGAGGCCATGGCGCTGGCTACCGAACGCGCCGCCACCCAGGGCACCTGCACGGTGGTGATTCGCCGCAGCCACCACATCGCCTGCCTGGCCGCCTACCTCCAACGCGCCACCGACAAAGGCCTGGTCATGCTGCTGACCTGCTCAGACCCGAACACCGCCAGCGTCGCGCCCTTCGGCGGGCTGGATGCGGTCTTCACGCCCAACCCGATCTCGGCCGGCATTCCCACCGGCGGCGTGCCGGTGTTGATGGATGTCTCGACCTCGGCCACCACCAACGGCCTGACCAACCGGCTGCACAAGGAAGGCAAACGCCTGCCCGCTGCCTGGGTAATGGACGGCCACGGCACGGCCAGTGACAACCCTTCCGTGCTGTTTGACGAACCCAAGGGCACCATCCTGCCGCTGGGCGGCATGGACTCCGGCCACAAGGGCTACGGCCTCACGCTGCTGGTCGAGGCCCTGACCGGCGGCCTGGCCGGCCACGGCCGCGCCGACCCGAAGGAAGGCTGGGGCGCGACGGTGTTTCTGCAGATCATGGATCCGCGCGCTTTCGCCGGCCTGGAAGCGTTTGAGCGGCAGACCGGCCACGTCGCCGATGCCTGCCGCGCCTCGCGCCCGGCGCATGAAGGCACGGCGGTGCGCACGCCCGGGGAGAAAGGCATTGCCCTGGCAGAGACGCAAAAGCGGGTCGGCGTGGCGCTCTACCCGTCCATCCTGCCGGCGCTGGCCAGCTGGGCCATCAAGCTCGGCGTGACCGGGCCGGAGCCGATCACGGCGCACTGAAGCGCCGCGCAGGCGGGCTCAGGCCAGCCTGCGCTGCCGTAGCCGGCTCATCACCAGCGGCATGGTCCAGACCAGCAGCGTGACCACCGCCAGCGAGGCCGCGATCGGCCGGGTGACAAAGGCCATGAAGTTGCCGTCGGCCTTGATCATGGAGGTGATGAAGTTCTCCTCCAGCATGCCGCCCAGCACCACGCCCAGGATGGCGGGCGAAATCGGGAAGTCGTTTTCCTCCAGCAGGTAGGCAATCAGCCCGGCCACCAGCATCACGATCACGTCAAACACCGAGTTGTTGATGGCGAAAGTACCCACGATGCAGAACAGCAGGATGACGGGCATCAGGATGTTGCGCGGCACCTTGAGGATGTTCTTGGCCGCCTTGATGCACAGGATGCCCAGCGGAATCATGATGATGTTGGCCAGGATGAAGATCAGGAAAATCGCATAGATGTTCTGCGGGTTGGTCGTAAAAAGCGTCGGGCCGGGGTTCATGTTTTTCATGTAGAGCACACCGATCACGATGGCCGTGATGGAGTCGCCCGGGATGCCGAACACCAGCGCCGGTATCCACGCACCGGCCAGCGCGCTGTTGTTCGCCGATCCCGATTCCACAATGCCCTCGACGTGGCCGGTTCCGAATTTTTCAGGCTCTTTGGAAAACTTCTTGCTCATCGCGTAGGACATCCACGCCGCGATGTCGGCGCCGGCGCCGGGCAAGGCGCCCACCGCGGTGCCCAGCACGCTGCCGCGGAGTATCTGCACCGGGTATTTTTTGGCGAGGATCCACTGGCCCTTGAGCACATTGCCCACCTGGTCCACCACCAGCTCCGCCGTCGGGCGGGTGTCGACCACGTAGCGGATGATCTCCGAAATGGCGAACATGCCGATCATCATGGAGATCATGCCGATGCCGCCCATCATCTCGGCGTTGCCGAAGGTGAAGCGCGGAAAGCCGCCCGGGTTGTTCAGGCCGACGCAGGCCACCATCAGGCCCAGGAACAGGGAGATCACCCCTTTCAGCGGCCGGTCGGAGGTGATGAACACCGCGCAGGTCAGGCCCAGCAAGACCAGCCAGAAGTATTCGAAGGAGCTGAAGCGGATCGCGAAATCGGCGAGGGCCGGCGCGGCGACGATGAGCACCACGGTGCCGAACAGCCCGCCCACCGCCGAAAACACCAGGCCCGCGCCCAGCGCGACTTCGGCCTGGCCCTTGCGCGTCAGTGCGAAGGCTTCATCGGTGTACGCGGCCGATGCCGGCGTGCCCGGTATGCGCAGCAGGCAGCCGGGAATGTCGCCCGAAAAAATCGCCATGGCCGTGTCGGTCACGATTGCGGCTACCTCGGGCACCGGCGCCATGAAAAACGTCACCGGCACCAGCAACGCGGTGGCCATGGTGGCGGTCAGGCCCGGAACGGCGCCGACAAAAAGGCCGTAGACGGCGGCGACCACCATCACCATCAAGGTGTAGGGCTCGAACACCATGAAAAAAGCCTGGCTTACTGCGGTCCACATAGAGGTCAGTTCCTGAAGCGTTGTTGTTGCGCGCGCCTGGCCGTGCGCGGCCTACCAGCTGTAGTTGGCCAGAATGCCCCACGGAAGCGGCACACGCAGCAGCTTGTAGAACATGAAATGAATCGCCAGCGTGGTGATCACCGCGATCAGCAGCGATTTTCCCGGTGGCACGCGCAGCACGTAGAACATGGCCCACAGGATGAGCATGGCCGTGGGCAGAAAGCCCAGGGCTTGCGCCGCGAAGATGTAAAACAGCACCGAGGCCACCAGCAGCGCAAAGGCCGCTACGTGGCGCGCAGAGCGCATCCACTCGCCCGGCACCGCCCAGGGCGCCGCTTTGCGCGCAAGCCAGCCGCGCACGATCAGGGCCAGGCCGCAGACCAGAATGCCGGTGGCGATCAGCCCCGGGAACAAGGCGGGCCCGACCTGCTGGCCCGGAATGGTCGGGTAGGACCTGACCGTGAACAGGACCAGTCCTCCGAGGATGGCCAGGACCAGCCCGAAGAAGGCGTCATTGATTTTCATGCGAAGGCTTTCGGGTCAGGCCGAAACCGGGAGGTGCAAGCCCTCCCGGGTTCCGCGCATTGGAAATGCCGCGCCACAGGGCAGCGGTTTATTTGGCGATGCCCACAGCCTTCATCGTCGCGCCGAGTTCGGCGTCCGACTTGGCCATGAACTTGGTGAAATCGTCGGGGCCTGCGTAGATCACGCCGAAGCCGCGGCTTGCCATGAAGTCGGTGTACTCCTTGCTGGCCACGATTTTCTTGAGGGCCGCGCTGACCTTGTCGCGCGCCTCTGCCGGGATGCCCTTGGGCGCGACGATGCCGCGCCATGCGGCCATGGTCCAGTCGCTGCCGGTCGCGGCCTTGAGCGTGGGCACATTCGGGTACAGCGCCGAGGGCTTGTCGTTCATGATCACCAGGCTTTTCACCTTGCCGGCATCGATCAGCGAGCGCGCCTCAGGCAAGGACACCGGGGCGATCTCGACGCCGCCGGCGATCATGTCCTGCAGGCCCGGGGCCGCGCCGTTGCTGGGCACCCACGGTACGGCGGCCGGGTCGATTTTCAGGTCGCGCAGCATGCCGGCGATGGCCAGGTGCCAGATACCGCCCTGCCCGGTTCCTGAGGCCTTGAACTTGCCGGGGTTGGCCTTGATGGCGGCCAGCAGGTCGTTGATGGTTTTGTAGGGCGCATCCGCGCGGACCTGCACGCCCGCGGGGTCGGCATTGACCAGGCCCAGCGGGGTGTAGGACGCGCCGGAAAGCTCGGTCAGGCCCTGCCAGTGCATCATGCTGATCTCGACCGTGGCCATGCCGATGGTGTAGCCGTCCGCAGGAGCCGACGCGATGGCCGCGTGGCCCACCACGCCGTTGCCGCCGGTGCGGTTGACCACGGTGACCGGCTGGCCGAGTTCTTTTTCGAGCAGGCTTCCCACGATACGGGCCGTGGCATCCGTACCGCCACCCGCGCCCCAGGGCACGATCAGCGTCACCGGGCGGCTCGGGTAGCCCTGCGCGGCGGCGGGGAGCGCGGCGGCAGCCAGCGCCAGGCAGGCTGCGGCGCCGGCAGCGCGTGCAACAAAAGAACGACGGGAAGAGGCGGGCATCGATGTCTCCTTGGGTGGCACGGGGAGGCCCCGTGTGTTTTTGAAGTCACTCACGCGGCAGGCAAGCCCGCCTTTCGAAGCCGCTGACTCTAGAACAATTGCCCTCCGCGGACACTAGGGTGAACCATGGTAAACGTATGACGATTGACAAATGCTCACACCTGGACGGCCGGGTTTTGCCGGGTAACAGGGCAAAGAGGTTCCCGGCAGGCCCCGCTCCCACGCATCGGTGCGCCTCCTGCCCGCACTGGCCAGTTGAGCCGTCAAGTGCGGCCTGACGAGACGCTTGCCAACCTCTTGAAGCGCAGGTTTTTCGGAAGAGAACCGGCCGCTTAGCACCTTGGCATTACAGAAACTTTCCAAAACGCCAGCGCTGCTCCGCATGCCAGGGGTTTCTCCCTAGACCCGGAATTTTTCAGTTTCACATAATTAGTGCGTCGTTCAAACTAATTGTGGAGTGCCGCATTTGCGGCGGAACGATCACCGGGATTTAGCGAAGTTTCAAAAACCAATTGCCTGACATGGGCAGAACTATCGGAGACATCGATGAAATTAAAAGCTTCCCTTACCGCAATGGCGTTCAGCCTGGTTACCGCAAGCGCATTTGCGCAGGTGACGGTTGGCGTCAGTTGGTCCAACTTCCAGGAAGAACGCTGGAAAACCGACGAAGCCGCCATCAAGGCGGAACTCGACAAGCTGGGCGCCAAGTACATCAGCGCGGACGCCGCCGGCTCTCCCGAAAAACAGCTGGCGGACATTGACGGGCTGATGGCCAAGGGCGCCAAGGTCCTGATCGTGCTGGCCATGGACAAAGACGCCATCCTGCCCGCCGTGAACAAGGCCACCAAACAAAAGGTGCCTGTGGTCGCCTATGACCGCTTGATCGAAGCGCCCGGCGTGTTCTACATCACCTTCGACAACAAGGAAGTCGGCCGCATGCAGGCCCGCGCCGTGTACCAGGCCAAGCCCAAGGGCAATTACGTGATGATCAAGGGCTCCCCCACCGACCCGAACGCCAATTTCCTGCGCGAAGGCCAGCAGGAAATCATCGACGCCGCCGTCAAGAAAGGCGACATCAAGATCGTGGGCGAGGAATACACCGAAGGCTGGAAACCCGAAGTCGCACAGAAAAACATGGAGCAGATCCTGACCAAGAACGGCGGCAAGGTCGACGCTGTGGTCGCTTCCAATGACGGCACCGCCGGCGGTGTCGTGGCGGCGCTGAGCTCCAAGGGGCTCAAAGGGGTGCCGGTGTCCGGCCAGGACGGCGACTTTGCCGCCCTGAACCGCGTGGCCGCAGGCACCCAGACCGTCTCAGTATGGAAAGATGCCCGCGACCTCGGTAAAAAAGCCGCCAGTGCGGCTGTCAATCTGGCTGGCGGTAAAAAGGTCGACGGTGCCACCTCCTGGAACGGGGGCGAGAAAAAGATTGCCCTGCAGGCCCAGTTCCTCAAGCCCGTGCCTATCACCCGCGACAACCTCGACGTGGTGCTCAAGGCCGGCTGGATCAAAAAAGAGGAACTCTGCAAGGGCGTCACTGGTAACGTCGCCGCCTGCAAGTAAGTAATTCAATCTTCAACACCGCTCCCCCGCTCTGCGCAAGCAGGCAAGGCGTCCAAACAGTAGGTCGCCTGGGAGCGTGCATCCTCAACATCATGCAATTTCCTGTTCGATTCCTGCGCAATGCCGCCGTCGACTGGCGGCTGGTACTCATGGGGTGCGTGCTCGCCGCCCTGGCGGGTGTGTTCCAGGTCCTGTCGGGCGGCATTTTCCTGTCGCCTGAAAACCTCTACAACATCGCCCAGCAAACGGCCGTGGTGGGCATCGTGTCCACCGTCATGGTGCTGATCATCGTGGCGAGGCATATCGACCTGTCGGTCGGCTCGGTGATCGGTTTTGTCGGCGTCCTCATCGCCTATCTTCAATACACCCTGGGGTGGTCCTGGCCGGCGGCATCACTGGCCGGGCTGGCTGCGGCACTCGTGGTGTCGGTGTACCAGGGAGGGCTGACGGCCATGCTGGGCGTTCCGTCTTTTGTGGTCACGCTGGGGGGCTTGATGTCCCTGCGCGGCGCGGCCTTTCTGGTCGCCGACGGCAAGACCCAGCCCGTCAGCGACGAAATCTTTTTGCAGCTCGGCGGCGGCTATGACGGCGGTATCGGGGTGACCGCCACCTGGGTCGTGACCGCCTGCGTCAGCCTGGTGCTGGTGCTGCGCATGGTGTTGCGCCGCCGCGCCTCGGCACGCCACGGGATGCCCAACCAGCCCCTGTGGCTGGATGTATTGCTGGTGGCCGCGCCTGTGGTCCTGCTGACCGCATTTGCCGCGGCCATGAACAGCTATCTGGTCCCGAATAAAGACGCGCCCCAGGGCATCCCGATTCCAGTGCTGATCTGGGCGGCCGTGGCAGTGGTGATGTCCTTCATCTCCCAGCGGACGCGCTTTGGCCGCTATGTCTACGCCATGGGCGGCAACCCCGATGCCGCGGTCCTGGTCGGCATCCCGGTCAAGCGGGTGACGCTCATGCTGTTTGCGCTGCTGGGCGTGCTCATCACCATTGCCGCCATCGTGTCGGTGGCCCGCCTGAACGCAGGCACCAATTCGCTGGGCACCGGCATGGAGCTGTTCGTGATCGCGGCCGCCGTTATCGGCGGCACCGCGCTGGCCGGCGGCAGCGGCACCATCATCGGCTCGGTTCTGGGCGCGCTCATCATGCAGTCGCTGGACAGCGGCATGCTGCTGCTGGATGTCTCTATCGGAAAACGCATGATCATCATCGGGCAGGTGCTGATTGTCGCGGTAGTATTTGACGTGCTCTATCGCAAATGGGTGCAGGAAAACTGACATGCAAAGCACCCAAACCACCCCCGCCCCCTCCGCCACCCCCAGCACCCGGACCACCACGGAACCCCTGGTTCAATTCAAGGACATCCGCAAAGCCTTTGGCGGCGTTCATGCGGTGGACGGCGTGAACCTGAACCTCTATCCAGGCGAAGTTGTTGCCGTGCTCGGCCACAACGGCGCCGGAAAATCAACGCTGATGAAAATGCTGGCCGGCGCTTTCCCGATCGATTCGGGCGAGATTCATGTGATGGGACAGAAAGTGAATCTGCGGACCCCGGCCGATGCGCAGCAGCAGGGCATCGAAACCATCTACCAGACGCTGGCCCTGGCCGACAACCTGGACGCCGTGGCCAACCTGTTCCTGGGCCGCGAAAAAATGACGGCCTGGAACACCCTGGACGACTACTTCATGGAGGCGCAGGCCCGCAAGGTGTTTGGCCGCCTGAATAAAAACTTCACCAACATCCATACGCCGGTGCGGCGCCTGTCGGGCGGGCAGCGCCAGGTGGTGGCCATCTCGCGCGCCATCTATTTCAATGCCCGCATCCTGATCATGGACGAACCCTGCGCCGCCCTGGGCCCGGAGGAGTCCGCGATGGTGGCCAAGCTGGTGCTTCAGCTCAAGGCCGAAGGCGTGGGCATTTTCCTGATCACGCACGACATGCAGGATGTCTTTTCGCTCAGCGACCGCCTCTCGGTGATGAAAAACGGCCGCCTGGTCGGCACTTACCGCACGGCCGACCTGAACGAAGACCAGATCCTCGGCATGATCATCGCCGGCAAGCAGCCGGAAGGACGCGCACAGGCGCCCCACCGCATTGACTGAACCATGCCATCCGCCCTAAAAACCACCGGTGACCAGCAGCTCGTCAAGCGCATCAATCGCAGCGTGCTGATGCGCCTGCTGCGCAACCAGCCGGGCCGCTCGCGTGCCCAACTGGCCAACCACAGCGGCTTGACCAAGTCGACCGTCAGCCTGCTGGTGCGCGAACTCATTGATGAAGGCTGGCTCAGTGAAATCAGCATGGCCGCTGCCAACGGCGTCGGACGGCCCTCCACGCCCCTGCAAATCGACTGCCGCTCACGCGGCCTGATTGGCGTGGAAGTGGCGGTCGATACCTTGCGTGTGGCCAGTGTGTCGCTGCTGGGGAAGGTGCTGTGGTCAACGCAGGAACCCTTGCGCAGCACCCGCCCGAAAGACGTCTGCAGCCGGATCGCCCAACTCACGGTGGTGGCCCAGGAGCAGCTGGTGTCGCGCGGCGCGCAGCTCTCGGGTATCGGCATCGGCCTGCCCGGCGCGTTTGACGAGGCGACCGGCGTGGTCCGCTTCGCCCCCAACCTCGGCTGGCGCAACGTGGACTTTTTGCCGCAGATCATCCAGGCATTGGTGCATGCGGGGCTGCCATCGGTGCCGGTACATGTGCAGAACGAAGCCGACACCGCCGCGCTGAGCGAATACGAATTTTCAGAAAACGACGGCAAGGACTCGCTGATTTTTGTGAGCTGTGATGTCGGCGTGGGCGCGGGCATCGTGCTCAACGACCGCCTGTTCACCGGCATGCGGGGCATGGCCGGCGAGATCGGCCACAGTGTCCTGGAACTCGACGGCCCCCCCTGTTCCTGCGGGCGGCGCGGCTGCGCGGAGGCCTTCATCGGTTCAGGCGCCCTGGGCCAGCTGGCCAATGTCGAACGGTCAGGGCACTACCTGGGCGTGCTGCTGCAGAACCTGTGGACCACCTTTGATCCCAGCGTGCTGGTGGTGGGCGGCTCGTCATGCCACCATTTTCCCGACATGGTGCGGGTGGCCCAGGAGACCCTGCAAAGCTACGCCACCGCCGCCGGAGTAACGGCCCCCACGGTGCGCGTCGCGCGCTACGGCTTGCTGGCCTCAGCGGTGGGCGCCGCCGCCATGGTGCTGCACCAGTACCTGCGCCCCATGCACCCGACCGGCCGCCTTGCGGGCCATGGCCAGCCGGCGCGGGACCCCGCGTTACTCCAGGTGCCGCGCACCTCGGGCGAGCCCGCCTGCGTGCGGTAGGCCCGCGCTGACACGCATCGGCGCTTTTCCCCGATAAGGCGCCAGCCGTGCTGCACGCACAGTGGCTCTACGACATCCAACGGAGAACAACCATGTCATTTGCGCTTTACATGATCGGCTTCATCATCTTTCTGGCCGGCGTCATCTGGGCAGCCGTGGAGGCAGGCGTGCCGCACCTGTATATCGGCATTGGCGCGCTGATCTTCCTGGGCATCGGCATCTTCAGTGCCGTGAGCCGCACTCGCAGCAAGGACCCGTCCTGAGTCAGCCTGCCGGGAAACGTCGAGACTATCCCCTAAAGCCCCGCGGCCCTTGGCCCCGGGGCTTTTTCATGCCCCCTGCGCTTGAGGAGCCGCTCGCCGTCACTGCCTGCTGCGTTGCGGCCCAAGTTGTTTAAACCATGCGGCGTAGGCGGTTTCTCATGGCATGTTGTGGAGGCGTCTCACATACGGCGAAATCCGCGGGCGTAGTGTTGCAGAACGCTTGGGGGAACAACGCCGGGCGTAAAAACCAACCCCTAAAACCCAACCCTTGAATGCAATTTTCCGGAGGACCCATGAAGCCAAAACACCTCTTGCCACTTGCCGCAGCTTGCCTGCTGGCCTGTTTCAGCCCTGGCGCCCTGATGGCGCAAACCACCACCTCGACATACGGTACTTACGACATTCCCAACCCGTCCTGGTACATCATGCCGCAGGTCACCGTGGTGGACCCGGACACCCGCTTCAACGGTGACAAGAACCTCGGCGGCCTGGGGCTGCGCTTCGGCAAGGCGGTATCTCCTTCCTGGGACATCCAGATCGGCGGCAGCATCGCGCGCGCGAACAACAACAACCGGCGCTTCGAGCAAGACACGCTGGGCGTTGACGGCTTGTACATCTTCAACCGCAGCAGCAACTTCCGGCCCTTCCTGCTGGCCGGTATCGGCGCCGAGCGGGACAAACTGCCCACCGCCAGCAAGACTTCCCCCTACCTGAACCTGGGCCTGGGCTTCCAGCTGGGCTTGTCCGACCAGTGGTTCATGCAGGCAGACCTGAGGCGCACGCGCACCTACCTGCGCGGCAACACCTTCCCCTTTGACCATGCCAATACCAACACCGTGAATGTCGGGCTGAGCTATTACTTCGAGAAGCCGGTGCGCCCTGTGCCGGCGCAATACACCCCGCCGCCGGAGCCCCAGCCCGCGGTAACCCCGCCGCCACCGCCGCCGCCTCCTCCTCCGCCAAGATTCGAGAAAGTCACGCTGTCGGCCACCGAACTGTTCGCCTTTGACAGCGCCGAACTGTCAGGCGCGCAACCCAAGCTCGACCAGATTGCGCAATCCCTGACGGGCGGCAACTTCAACGGCAACATCACCGTCACCGGCTACACCGACCGCATTGGATCGCAGGCTTACAACCTGAAGTTGTCCCAGCGCCGCGCGGATGCGGTGAAAAACTACCTGAGCAGCAAGGGCGTCAACGCCAGCCGCCTGACGGCTGTGGGCAAAGGCGAAAGCAACCCGGTAGTCACCTGCAACAACCGCAAGCGCTCCGACCTGATTGCCTGCCTGGCGCCCAACCGCCGCGTGGAAGTCGAGGAAATCGTCATTGAACGGCGCGTGAATTAAGGCTCGTGCTTCAGGGGGGGCCTGCACGCAGGCCCCCTATTTCGCGCCCAGGCCCATGGCCCGCGAGATCACCTCTTTCATGATCTCATTGGTGCCGCCGTAAATGCGCTGCACGCGGGCGTCGGCGTAGGCGCGGGTGATGGGGTATTCCCACATGTAGCCGTAGCCGCCGAAGAGCTGAACGCATTCGTCCATCACCTTGCACTGCAGGTCGCTGCACCAGTACTTGGCCATGCTGGCCGTGGCGGTGTCCAGCTTGTCCTGCGCGACCAGCTCCACACATTTATCGATGAAGACGCGGGCCACTTGCACCTCGGTCTGCAGCTCGGCCATTTTGTAGCGGGTGTTCTGGTAGCTGGCCACGGGCTGGCCGAACACTTTGCGTTCTTTCACATAGGCCAGTGTCCAGTCGATGGCCGCCTGGGCGGACGACACCGCCGTGATGGCGATCTGCAGGCGCTCCCAGGGCAGTTGCTCCATCAGGCAGATGAAGCCGCGGTTTTCATGCGCCTGCCCCCCCAGCAGGTGGTCGGCCGGCACTTTCACGTCGGTGAAGAACAGCTCCGAGGTGTCTTGTGCTTTCAGGCCCAGCTTCTTCAAACGCTTGCCGGTTTCAAAACCGGGCATGCCGCGCTCCACCAGCATCAGGCTGGTTCCCTTGGCGCCGGCTGCCGGGTTGGTCTTGGCCACCACAATGACCAGGTCGGCGTGCCAGCCGTTGGTGATGAAGGTCTTGCTGCCGTTGAGCAGATAGCTGCCGTCGGGCTGCTTCAGGGCCGTGGTCTTCACGCCCTGCAGGTCGGAGCCGGCGGCGGGCTCGCTCATGGCGATGGCGCCCACCATCTCGCCGCTGGCGAGCTTGGGCAGGTACTTCTGTTTCTGCGCTTCGGTGCCGTAGTGCAGGATGTACGGCGCCACGATTTCGCTGTGCAGGCTGTAGCCGATGCCTGAAAAACCGCCCCGCCCCAGCTCTTCCATCTGGATGACGGAATACAGCTTGTCTGCGCCAGAGCCGCCGTATTCCTCTGGCATGGTCATGCACAAAAAGCCATTTTCGCCCGCCTTGTTCCAGACTTTCCGGTCGACATAACCCTGCTCTTCCCACTGCTCATGGAAAGGCGCGATTTCTTTTTCCATAAAACGGCGGAAGGCATCGCGAAAAGCCTCGTGGTCGGAGCTGAAAAGGCTGCGTTCAATCATCGTGTCACCTGCGTAGGTTGAAACTATTTATGCAAAGCGGCTGCTTTGTGAAATGAATATACTTCAACAACGCCATCGGGCTTGCCAGCCCCGCCCTCGCCTCCTTTCTCCGTCCTCCAGAGGAACGCCCCATGACCGAAGCATTCATCTACGACGCCATCCGCACGCCCCGCGGCAAGGGCAAAAAAGACGGCAGCCTGCATGAGGTCAAGCCCGTCAACCTGCTGGCCGGCGTGTTGGCTGACCTGCAGCAGCGCAACGGCTTTGACACCGCCGCCGTGGACGACGTGGTGATGGGCGTGGTCTCGCCGGTGGGCCAACAGGGCTCGGTGATTGCCAAGGTGGCGGCGCTCAAAGCCGGCTGGGACTTCCGCGCCTCGGGCGTGCAGGTCAACCGCTTTTGTGCCTCGGGCCTGGAGGCGGTGAACATGGCCGCGCAAAAGGTGCGCTCCGGCTGGGAAGACCTGGTGGTCGCCGGCGGCGTGGAAAGCATGAGCCGCGTACCCATCGGCGCCGACGGCGGGGCCTGGGCGCAAGACCCTGAAACCAACAGCGCCACATTGTTTGTGCCCCAAGGCATAGGCGCCGACCTGATCGCCACGATAGAAGGCTTCAGCCGCGCCGACGTGGATGCCTTTGCGCTCGAGAGCCAGCAACGCGCCGCCAGGGCCCGTGCCGCCGGCTATTTCGCCAACTCGGTGGTGCCGGTCAAAGACTTGCTGGGCCAGACGATTCTGGGTGAAGATGAATTCATCAAACCCCACACCACGCTGGAAGGGCTCGCTTCGCTCAAGCCCGCTTTTGATCAATTGGGCGGCATGGGTTTTGACGCGGTGGCGCTGCAGCGCTATCCGCAGGTCGAGCGCATTCACCATGTGCACCATGCCGGCAACTCGTCGGGTATTGTGGATGGTGCGGCGGCCGTGCTGGTGGGCTCTGAAGCCGCCGGCAAAACGCATGGCCTCAAGCCGCGCGCCCGCATCGTGGCGGCAGCCCTGAGCGGCGCCGACCCCACCATCATGCTGACCGGCCCCATGCCGGCCACCCGCAAGGCGCTGGCCAAGGCCGGCATGACGGTGGACCAGATCGACCTGTTTGAAGTGAACGAGGCTTTCGCTGCGGTAGTGATGCGCTTCATGAAAGAGATGAAGGTGCCGCACGAGAAAGTCAACGTGAACGGCGGCGCCATTGCCATGGGCCACCCGCTGGGGGCGACTGGCGCGATGATTCTGGGCACGCTGATTGACGAGCTGCAACGGCGCAAGCTGCGCTACGGGCTGGCCACGCTGTGCGTGGGCGGCGGTATGGGCATTGCAACGATCATCGAAAGAATCTGAACGCCATGAAAACCATCAAGTATCAGATCGACGACGGCATCGCCACCATCACCTTTGACGAGCCCAACTCTCCCGTCAACACCATGTGCCTGCAATGGCAAGATGACTTGAGCGAAGTCACCGCACAGGTGGTGAAGGACAAGGCTGCACTCAAAGGCATCATCCTTGCCTCCGCCAAGAGCACCTTCTTTGCCGGCGCAGACCTGAAGGCCGTGATGCGCCTCACACCGGCCGACGCACCCAAAGCCTACGCAGAAGTCGAACGCGTGAAGAAAAATTTCCGCACACTGGAGACGTTGGGCGTTCCTGTCGCAAGCTGCCTCAACGGCACAGCCCTGGGCGGTGGCTGGGAGGTCGCGCTGGTCGGCCACTACCGTGTGGCGACGGATGACGTTAAAACGCAGTTCGGCCTGCCCGAAGTGACCTTGGGGCTGTTACCCGGCGCGAGCGGCGTGACCAAGCTGACGCGCCACCTGGGCCTGATGGTCGCGCAGCCTTACTTGGTCGAAGGCAAGACGTTTGGTCCGCGCCAGGCATTGGAGTTGGGCCTGGTGCACGAGCTGGTAGCCGATGCCGGTGAGCTGCGGGGCAAGGCGCTGGCCTGGATCGCCGCCAACCCCACCGCACAACATCCGTGGGATGCAAAAGACTACAAGATCCCAGGCGGTACCCCCGCCAACCCCAAGATCGCCGCAGCCCTCAGCGTCGCGCCCGCCATGCTCAAGAAGCAGACGCGCGGGCTCTACCCCGCGCCTGAGGCCATCCTGGCCTGCATGGTCGAAGGTGCGCTGGTTGACCTGGAGACCGCTTACCGCATTGAGAGCCGCTACCTCGCCAAACTCATGACCGGCACGAATGCCAAGGCCATGATCAACACCTTCTTCTTCAACATGAATGCCATCAAAAGCGGGCAGTCGCGTCCGCCCAAGGTGCCGAAGTTCAGGCCCACTAAAGTCGGCCTGCTGGGCGCCGGCATGATGGGCGCGGGCATTGCGTACGCGCAAGCGAGCAAAGGCATTGCCACGGTGTTGAAAGACGTGAGCCAGGACAAGGCCGATGCCGGCAAGGCTTACAGCAGCAAGATCACCGCGCCGCGTGTAGAAAAAGGCCGCATGACGGCGGCAGAGCAAGGTGCCCTGCTCTCACGCATCACCGCCACCGACCAGGTGAGCGAGTTGGCGGGCTGCGACCTCATCATTGAGGCCGTGTTTGAGCGGCGTGACCTCAAGGCCAAGGTCACGCAGGAGGCCGAGCCGCTGCTGGCGCCAGGCGGCTTCTTTGCCTCCAACACGTCGACCCTGCCCATCTCTGGTTTGGCCACGGCCAGCGCCAATCCTGAAAAATTCATCGGCATTCATTTCTTCAGCCCGGTCGACAAGATGAAGCTGGTCGAAATCATCCGCGGCAAGCAGACTGACGATGAAACCGTGGCGCGCGCGTTTGACTATGTGCAGGCGCTGGGCAAGATTCCTGTCGTGGTGAACGACTCGCGCGGCTTTTACACCAGCCGCACCTTTGGCACCTTTGTGATGGAAGGCGCGGCCATGCTGGGTGAAGGCATCCCGGCCGCTGCGATTGAAAACGCCGGTATTCAGGCCGGCATGCCGGTGGGCCCGCTGGCCGTGCTGGATGAAACCGCGTTGTCGCTGAGCGTGCATGTGCTGGACCAGACACGCACCGACTTCACCGCTGAAGGCAAGACCTACACCGCCACGCCTGGCGAGCTGCTGGTCGAGCGTATGGTGAAAGAATTGAAGCGCCCTGGGCGCGCGGCCGGTGGCGGCTTTTACGACTACCCGACCGAGCCCGGTGCAAAGAAATACTTGTGGCCTGAACTCAAAACCCTGTTTGAGAAACCCGGTGCGGTCTGGGACATCAATGAACTCAAGGATCGCCTGCTCTACCGCCAGGCCGTGGAAACCGCCCGCTGCCTCAGCGAAGGCGTACTCACCACGGTGCACGACGCCAACATCGGCTCCATCTTCGGCATCGGGTTTCCGGCCTGGACGGGTGGTGCGATGCAGTTCATCTACGGCATGGGCGTTGAGGCCTTCGTTGCGCGCTGCGCCGGGCTGGCCGCCAAATTCGGCCCGGGCTTTGCGCTCACGGATGCAGTCGAAGGCGCCATCCGCAAGCACCAGCCGGTTTATTGAGCGGCATCGCATATCCTCCCCTTTTCCCATTCTTCTTTTTTTCTTTTTCTTTTTTTAGCGTTATCCATTTCATGCCAAGACTCAAAAACAAGATCAGCATCATCACCGGCGCCGCGCAGGGCATAGGCCTGGCAACCGCCCTGAAGTTTGCAGAAGAAGGCGCCACCGTCATCGTCTGCGATGTGAAACAAGCCGGCGTGGATGAAGCCGTCAAACAATGCCAGGCCCTGGGTGCCCAGGCAATCGGTTATGTGATGGATGTGACCCAACGCGCCATGGTCGACGCCGTGATGGGCAAGGTCAAAGACCAGTTCGGCCGCATCGATGTGCTCGTCAACAATGCCGGCATCACCCAGGACGCTCGCCTGCAGAAAATGACACTCGAGCAGTTCGACAAAGTGATCGACGTCAATCTGCGCGGCGTCTTCCACTGCGCCCAGGCCGTGGCCGGCACCATGACAGCGCAAGGCAGCGGCGTGATCCTCAATGCGAGTTCAGTCGTCGGCATCTACGGCAACTTCGGCCAGACGAATTACGCCGCCAGCAAGTTCGGCGTGATCGGTTTCACCAAAACCTGGAGCCGCGAGCTGGGCCCCAAGGGCGTGCGAGTGAATGCGGTCGCACCGGGCTTTATCGCCACGCCCATCCTGAGCACCATTCCCGACAAAGTGCTCAAGGAGATGGAGGCCCATGTGCCGCTGAGGCGGCTGGGGCGGGCTGAGGAGATTGCCAATGTCTATGCTTTTCTTGCGAGTGACGAGGCAAGTTATGTCAACGGGGCGGTGATTGAAGTGTCGGGCGGGATGTCGGTCTAGACAAGTCGCGAAAAATCCTCACGGGGTATCCCGGCGGGGCCAGTTGAGCTCGCGGCTCACCTTTCCAGGTCTCATTTCTTGCGCCTGATGACAAAAGCATTGTCGGCCTGCTGAAAGCCCACTGCCGGGTAGTAAGACATGGCGCCCGGCGCGGACAGCAGGATGAGGGAGACCTCGTCTCCAATCATTGCCTGCGTGCGCCGGATCAGTTCGGTGCCAACCCCTTTTCCCTGAAGTGCTTTGTCTACCGCCAGATCCGACAGGTAGCAGCAATAGCTGTAATCCGTGAGCGATCGGCTGACGCCGACCAGGCGGTCGTCCTGCCAGGCGGAAATGACCAAGCTGGGGACGGCAAACATGCGGGCGATCCGGGGCAGATCGGCCGTTGGCCTGGTGATGCCGGAGGCGTCGAAAACACGTGCAACGTCGACGGGGTCCAGCGGGTAGTTGTGACGGTACTCGATCGTGCTTTCTGACATGACGCCCTCGAATGTGCTTGCGGTAGTGCGAGCGATTCTAGGTGGGCCGCTTGCCGCCCGCTTTGCCAATGCCTGATGCCAACGCCGGAAGCGTCGGGTAAAAAGACAGGCAAAAAAAAGCCCGGACAAACCGGGCTGGAATCTGGCATGGCCAGAGGGAGGGATGCGGCCCGGGGGCCGCAACTCGAATGTAGCCGTTCAAACGAAGGGGGCTTGTAGGAGAATGCCCCAAAATTCTTCTTTTTTCATGATCGCCAATCCTTCCGCCGTCGTGGACGAACTCATCCAGCGCATCACTTCCATTGTGTTGCGCACCTATGAGGTGGAGCAGCTGCTGCCGGGCGACAGCGCCGAGCGCCTTTCGCTGGCCAGACACGAACTTGTCAGCGCCATCGCCACAGACACCGGGCAGATCGATTTTTCGTGCGAGTTGCTCCTCAAAGCCGAGGAGCAACCCAGTTCGTTTCTGGTGAAGGTGCAAGGCCAGGCGGCCTATGAGACGCCGGTGTGGCGCATCAATGAAATCTATGACGTCGTGGTGGACCCGATGGACCGTGGAGATTCGGGGTTCGCCGCCCTGGACTGAAAGTGCAGCGCCGCTGCGGGGTGCCACTTCGCTGGGGAAATCAGGCCTAGTTGGACCGCGTTGTCTTGGCAAGCTCACGCAGTGCTTCTGCTTCCGGCACCTCTTGGATCCGTATTGTCTTTGAAATCGTGAGTAATGGACCGGTCACCGACGTTGAGTTGAGGCTCGAAAGCACGCGATAGTAGCGGCGCTGGCCCTTCTGGACGTCAATGGTCCATCCCTGTTTTCCGCTCCACCACATAATGTTTTTCAAAACCAGCTCGTGGGATCCTGGTGAGACGCCGAAAACAATATGGCCCGCATTCATCAGGCTCCCGATCTTGTCGTCGTCAACGTACAGGTAGGGATAAGCTCCGCCGTTCACGAATCCATCGGGCCGGTATACGGTGATGGAGGCTTGCTCTTCAGTAGGTGCGGGGACGGGACGAGGCGCAGCGCATCCCGCGAGCAAAAAAATGCCAAGGACGCAGGCAATGACCCGGATATGCATGGGAAGTTTTCTTTCGAGAAGTTAGATGCAAAAAGATCGTATCGGATGAGGAGCAGTGGACAGTGGGGGTTGAAGCGTTGGGTGTTCGAATGTTGTCTCTTGTCATCCATTCCAGCCGCACTGAGTCAATTAAGAAAATTCCTGGCTGGCTGTGAGGGGTCGCCCAAACGCGGGCTTCATTTGCCGCAACCAGATGCCGGGCGACAAGCCCACACTCCCCTTGAAGCGCCGGCTGAAATGGCTCTGGTCGGCAAAGCCGCAGGCGGCGGCCACTTCGGCCAGGCTTTGCCCGGCCAGCATGCCGGCCTGGGCCCGTTCTATGCGCACCGCATTGAGGTAGATGTGCGGCGGGACACCGAATTGCCGGCCGAAGGCGCGCGTCAGGTGCACGCGCGACAGGCCTGCTTCGCGCGCGAGGGCATCAACGGTGATGTCCTGGTCAAAATGGCTGCGCAAATAGTCGCGGATACGAAGCATCCGTGCAAGACCAGTCGATCGGGTTCCATCGCTGTCTGAGCGCCGCTCGCCGTAGCGCTGAAGCAGGCGCACCAGGACATCGCGGGTGAGTTCTTCCGCGCGCAGTGACTCCTGGGCCTGCCCTGCAGCGCTTATCGCACGCGTCAGTGCATGGCCCATGGCCGCGTCGCGCACGACGGGTTGACTGAAATAGGCTGCCATGTCGAGGCCGGCCTCTTTGTCGCGGCATTCGTCGACGACTTGCGGCGACAGGTACAGCATGCTGTAGCCAAAGCCTTCCTGGGTGCCGCGCTGGCCGTCGTGTGGCTCGTCGGGATTGAAGAGGATCACATCACCACGCAGGCTGGCGTGCAAGGTGCCGCCGCAGTGAAAGGTCTGCACGCCGGAGGCGGTAACGCCGATGGAATAGGTTTCGTGGCTGTGGCGCTCAAAGGCGTGCTCGGTGAAGTGGGCGTTCATCTGCGTTACGCCGGCCAAAGCCCCTGGTCGAAAGCGTGCCCAGTCCTTGGGCGTCGGGTCTTGGGCTTGCTGCATGAAACAATCGTACAAGACGCCGCGGGCCGCAGCAAGGAGACTTGCCTCTTCAACCGCAACGCAAGAGGAGCTTCCATGAAAACAGACGCAATCGACCTGCAGGCCAAGCTCGCGAGCTTTGAAGGCCACTGGCAACCGCGCACCGTGAGCGAATTCAACGGCCATGACGTGATGGTCGTCAAGGTTCAGGGCGAATACACGTGGCACTCGCACCCCGAAAGCGACGATTTCTTCCTCGTGCTGAAGGGCGAGCTGCACATCGACATCGACGGCCAGCCGACTGTCATGCTCAAGCCCGGCCAGATGTATGTGGTGCCGCGTGGAGTGTCGCACCGTCCGCGCGCAGTGCAAGAGGCCCATCTGCTGCTGATCGAACCGACCGGGGCGCCCAATAGCGGCGATGCCGCTACGGCGGCGCCGCGGCGGGTTATCTAGGCCGTGGACGAGGGGCGCCGGGGGAAATTCAATTTACTTGACTTTGTCAATTAATTAGTTGACGATAGCCGCCATGGCATCGTCACCTACCCCTACCCGTTCCCCTTCAGTACTCCCAACGCCCGCCACCAGCACCGCGCATGTCAAGGCGGTGCGCCGCTTCAACCGCTTCTATACCCAGCGCATCGGCGTGCTGGATCCCTACCTCGGCAGCGAGTTTTCGCTGACCGAGGTGCGGGTGCTGTACGAACTGGCCCATCGCGACCAGCCGACAGCGACCGAACTGGGGCGCGACCTGTCGCTGGACGCGGGCTATCTCAGCCGCATCCTGCGGCGCTTTGAAAGCAAAGGCTGGCTGGCACGCGTGCCCTCGGTGGCCGACGCACGGCAAAGCCTGCTCAAGCTGACCGAGGCCGGGCATGCGGTGTTCGCGCCGCTGCAGCAGCAGTCGCGCGACGAGGCGGCCACCCTGCTGGGCGCCCTGGCGCCTGGTGAACAGCAGAAAATGGTGAGCGCCATGGCCACGGTGGAACGGCTGCTGGCCGGGCCGCAGGCGCCTGCCGCCACGCGCACCGTGATCCTGCGTGATCCGCAGCCCGGCGACATGGGCTGGGTGGTGCAACAGCACGGTGAAATTTATGCACGCGAATACGGCTGGAACAGCGAATTCGAAGCGCTGGTCGCTGACATTGCGGGCAAGTACCTCAAGAACCACCAGCCGGACTGGGAGAAATGCTGGATCGCGGAGATCGACGGCGAGCGGGTGGGCGCGGTGTTTGTGGTGCGCAAGTCGGCGACAGTGGCGCAGCTGCGCATGCTGATCCTCACCCCAGCCGCGCGCGGGCTGGGCCTGGGCGGCCGGCTGACCGACGAATGCATTGCGTTTGCGCGCGCCAAGGGTTACAAAAAAATGGTGCTGTGGACCAACAGCCTGCTGGAGGCAGCCCGCGCCATCTATGCAAAGCGGGGCTTTGTATTGACCAAGCGCGAGCCTCACCATAGCTTTGGGCATGACCTGGTGGGTGAGACCTGGGAGTTGCGCCTGTAAGGGCCTGTCTGCGCTCTACGACGCCGCCCATCGCAAAACAATGTACTCAGGCCGGAACTTTCAGCCATTTTGGCCTGTAGCCCATATGGAGCATGGGCAGGTAGCTCCTGTTTTGATAGCAGATGGGCTCTTTCGGTTTCTGCCCGGCGGGCCATGGTGCAACGATGAAGCGGCGATAATGGCGCCCATGAGTTCTCTGCCCGCGGAAGATCGCCCGCAACCCAAATCCCTCACCGACCTCTTTGTTTCATTCACCCTGCTGGCCCTGCAGGGCTTCGGCGGCGTCCTCGCCATCGTGCAGCGCGAGCTGGTCGAGAAAAAACGCTGGATGACACGCGAAGAATTCATCGAAGACTGGGCTGTGGCTCAGATCATGCCCGGGCCCAACGTGGTGAATCTTTCGCTGATGGTAGGCGGGCGCTACTTCGGGCTCAAAGGTGCCATGGTGGCCCTGGCCGGCATGCTGACCGTGCCGCTGGTGCTGGTGTTGCTGCTGGCGGTGGTCTACGCCCAGTTTGCCGGCCACCCCGGCGTGGCGGGCGCACTGCGCGGCATGGGCGCCGTGGCCGCCGGGCTGATTGCGGCGACCGGCCTCAAGCTTTTTGGGGCACTCCAGAAAAACGTGCTGGGCATGCGGCTGTGCGTCGGCCTGGGTGTGCTGTGCTTTGTGGCCATCGCGCTGCTGCGCATTCCGCTGGCGTATGTGTTGCTCACTCTGGGTGTATCGGCATGCGTGTTGGCGTACCGCAGGCTCAAGCCATGAGCGAATCGCTGCAATCGCTGCATCTGGTCTTCGGCGCGCGCGACTGGTTTGACCTGTTTTTGCATTACCTCTCGCTGTCGCTGCTGTCGGTGGGCGGGGCTATCAGCACCGCGCCCGACATGCACCGCTTTCTGGTCGACAAGCAGCACTGGCTGACCGATGCGCAGTTCAACGCATCGATTGCCATCGCGCAGTCGGCGCCGGGGCCCAACGTGCTCTTCATCGCCTTGCTCGGCTGGAACGTCGGCCTGAACGCCGGCGGCATGCTGACCGGCTTGCTGGGGGTGTTTCTCGCACTGCTGGGGATCTTGATCCCCAGCACGACATTGACGTACACGGCAGCGCAATGGGGCCACCGCAACCGCGAGCTGCGAGCGGTGCGCGCCTTCAAGCAGGGCATGGGGCCCATCGTGATCGCCCTGCTGATCGCCACCAGCTGGATTCTGGCGAGCGCCAACGGCAGCTCACTGAAAGACTGGCCTGTATGGCTGGTGACGGCGGCCTCGGCCATCATCGTGTGGCGCAGCAAGATTCACCTGCTGTGGCTGCTGGGCGCGGGCGCCCTGCTCGGCTGGTACGGGCTCATCTAGGAAGCGGTTGACGGCCTAAACGGGGCGCCGCTGGCGCAGCGCCTCATAGAGGCACACGCCGCTGGCCACGGACACATTCAGGCTTTCCACCGCGCCGTGCATCGGGATGCTGACCAGTTCATCGCAGGTCTTTCGCGTGAGCTGGCGCATGCCCTCGCCTTCTGCGCCCAGCACCAGGGCGACCGGGCCTTTCAGATCCACGTCGTAGATTGTTTTTTCGGCGTCGTCGCTGGTGCCTATGCACCAGATGTTGCGTTCCTTGAGCTCACCCAGGGTGCGGGCCAGGTTGGTCACCATGAAGTAGGGCATGGTCTCGGCCGCACCGCTGGCAACCTTGGCGACGGTGGCGTTAATGCCGGCCGCGTGGTCCTTGGGGGCGATCACGGCGTGGGCGCCCGCGCCGTCTGCCACCCGCAGGCAGGCGCCCAGGTTGTGCGGGTCGGTCACGCCGTCGAGCACCAGCAGTAGCGGCTGGGCCGTGCCGGCTTCTTCAAGCTGCTCGAGCAGCTCGTCGAGCGATTTGACCTGGGCCAGCGGGTCGACCCGGGCGACCACGCCCTGGTGGCCGTGGCTGCCGCACATCTTGACCAGGCGCAGGCCGTCGGATTCGATCAGGCGGATGCCGGCCTCACGCGCCCGGTCGGTGAACTGGCGCATGCGCGCATCGCGGCGTGACGCGTCAAAAAAGACCTCCAGGACGGATTTGGGGGCGGTTTTGATGCGGACACCGACGGCATGAAAGCCAAAAAGCACTTTGGGGGAAGAAGACATGGGAAGGATTATCGCCGTAGCCCTTTTTACCCATCCCGCCGCCTTTTTCCGCCCTTCCCGTACCTTGCCGGTAATCCACCGGCGCTTCCTGGGCCGCCTGACTTTTTGCCGTACTCACGCAATCCAATCTGGGTCATAAACACCCATAAAGTGTCATTGGCATTAGTACCCGTGCGCCACCAGCGATCACCGGAGACAATCGCCCCAGCCGTAAGACTAAAATAGTAACAAGTTGTGCGCAATATCAATTAATAACTTTTGTGCCGCAAGGCGGCGCACAGTGGAGGCGTTATGGGACTAAGACTCAAATTCAATCTGGTGCTGATCGTGGTGTTCCTGGCCGGTTTTGCGGCTGCGGGCTACCTGTCGCGCCAGCTTTTGCAAGAAAACGCGCGTGAAGAAGTGTTGCGCAACGCCCGCCTCATGATGGACACGGCACTCTCGGTGCGTGCCTATACCGTCGAACAGGTCAAACCCCACCTGGACAAGCAACTCGAAGAGGTTTTCCTGCCCCAAACGGTGCCGGCCTATGCCGCGACCGAAACACTGGGCCATATCCAGAAGAAATACCGCGACTACGGCTACAAGGAAGCCACGCTGAACCCCACCAACCCGCGTGACCGTGCCACCGACTGGGAAGCCGACATCGTCCAGCAGTTCCGCCAGAACGCCGATTCAAAAGAACTGATCTCTGAGCGCAACGCAGCCACTGGCCGGTTGCTGTACATCGCCAAGCCCATCCAGATCACCAATGCCGCCTGCCTGCAATGCCACAGCGTGCCGGCCAATGCGCCTGCCAGCATGGTCAAGATCTACGGCGAGGCCAACGGCTTCGGCTGGAAGCACAACGAGATCATCGGTGCGCAGGTGGTCACGGTGCCCATGGATATTCCCGTGCGCAACGCCGACCGCACTTTCAAGGCCTTCATGGCCTCGCTGGCGGCAGTCTTTGCGGTGGTCTTTGTCGTATTGAATCTGATGCTCAGCTGGCTGATCGTGCGGCCTATCCGCCGCATGTCGCAAGCCGCCGACAAGGTCAGCACCGGCGACTTCGATGTGCCCGAGTTTGCCGATGGCGGCCGGGATGAAGTGGCCGTGCTGGGCGGAGCGTTCAATCGCATGCGCCGCAGTCTGGAAAAAGCCATGCAGATGATTGACCGCGGCGACTGATCGCCGGCGGCGCCCCCGATTTTTAGACAAAACCCACCCGACGAGCACCCCGCACGAATGGACGACCCCGAAGAAAAGACCCGGACACTGCCAGTGCGCCCTGCCGGCCAGGGTGGTGACATGGCCGCGCTTCTGCCGGGGCAGACCGTCTTTGAATACCGCATCGACAAAATGCTGGGCGGCGGCGGCTTTGGCATTACCTATCTGGCGCAAGACATCAACCTGCAGTTGCCGGTTGCCATCAAAGAATACTTCCCGGGCGAGCTGGCCGTGCGCGCGGCTGACTTGTCGGTCAGCGTCCGGTCCACTGAAAACAAGACGCAATTCCAGTGGGGACTGGAACGCTTTTTGGATGAAGCCCGGGCACTGGCGTCTTTCAAGCATCCCAACATCGTGCGGGTGCTGCGCTACTTCAAGGAAAACGGCACCGCCTACATCGTGATGGAGTACGAGTCGGGCGACCCGCTCAAGCGCTGGCTGGCCAAACAGCCCGCGTTGGACCAGCAAAGCCTGCTGAAAATCATCTACCCGCTGATGGACGGCCTGGAGGCCGTGCACAAGGTGAACTTCCTGCACCGCGACATCAAGCCGGACAACATCTACATTCGCGCCGACGGCACGCCCGTACTGCTGGACTTCGGCGCGGCGCGCCGGCTCACTGGCAACCAGGACATGACCAATATCGTGAGCCCGGGTTTTGCGCCGTTTGAGCAGTACCACAGCAAGGGCCACCAGGGGCCCTGGACGGATGTCTATTCACTGGGCGCGGTGATGTACTGGATGACGACCGGCCACAAGCCGATGGAGTCGGCATCGAGGGTGCGGGAAGACAGCATGCCCAAGGCGGCGGACACCGCCAGCGCTGTGGTCTTCGGCGCTCCTTTGCTACGCGCCATCGACTGGGCGATGACACCCAACGAAACCCAGCGCCCGCAGGATGTGGCCGCATTGCGCCAGGCATTGCTGAGCTCCGACTTCCTCAAGACGCAAACCTTGCGCGCGGCAGCGGTGGGCAGTAACACCGCGATGGCTGCGCAGGCGCCAGCCGCCATGAGCATGACAACGGTGGACAGCAAGACGACGGCCTCCTCGCCGGTGGACAACGCCCTGCTGGCTTACGCCGCCAATTCGCAGTCGATTCCGCTGAGCAGTTCCGAGAACCTGCGCAAGAACGTGCTGGGCACCATCATGTTCCTGGACCTGGTTTCTTATTCCACCTATTCGGTGGACCAGCAGGTACAGATCAAGGCGCTGTTCAATGAGCTGATCACCAAGGCCATTGGCGGCGTGAAAGAATCCTCGCGCATCATGATCGACACCGGCGATGGCGCGGCGATCTGCTTTCTGGGCGACCCGGAAGAAGCCCTGCAGTCGGCCCTGCTGCTGCGCGACCTGCTGGTGCACAAGTACGGCCGCAAGCTGTCGCTGCGCGTGGGGCTGCACCTGGGCCCGATCCGCATGGTGTTTGACATCAACAACCGCGTCAACGTGGTGGGCGACGGCATCAATGTGGCCCAGCGCATCATGGACTTTTCCAAGCCCAACCAGATTGTGGTTTCGCGCGCCTACTACGACGTCATTTCACGCATCACCGACACCGCGGCCAGCCTGTTCGACTACCTCGGCCCGCACATGGACAAGCACCTGCGCTCGCACGAGATCTATGCCGTGCTGGACCCGCATGCCGCCCCGGCACCGGCAGAGCGCAACATGGAGTTCGAGCACACCGCATCGTTCGCCGCCCTCGCCTCGCTCACGCCCGAGATGGTGCACGACATCGAAAACGAGCTGGCCAAGGCGATCGGGCCGCTGGCCAAGGTGCTGGTGAAAAAAGCCATGCCACGCACCGTGAGTGCCCAAGGCTTACGCGACCTGCTGGCGGTGTCGATTCCCGACGCCACGGCCCGGGAAGCTTTTTTAAAACCGCGCCATGCCAGCGCGCCGGTGCATTCAGCGCCGCACGGCGCCAGCGGCCCCCGTACGGGGCTCACCGGAAGCACTGGAAGCATCGGCAGCAACCTCAGCCGCCCCGTGTCGATGCCGGTGTCGCAAATGGCGCGCAGCGAGGCAAGCCGGCTGCCCAGCCTGCCGATGGGAGCATCACGGCCCTCGACCTCTTTTCCTTCGTCGCCGAGTTCCACCTCCATCAATGTGCAGAGTTTCAGCGCCGAGTTGCAGGCTCAGCTGGAACGTGCGCTGAGCCTGCACATCGGCCCCCTGGCCAAAACGCTGGTTCGCAAGGAAGCCGGCCGCCAGCCTGCCTTCGGCGCCCTCGTCCAGGCGCTGGCGCAGCATATCGACAAGGCTGACGACCGGGCCAAGTTCATGGCTGCAGCGAAAAAACTGCACCCAGGGCACTGACGATCGACTCGCCAGGCGGCACACGGGTTGCTATATTTTTTGTAGCAGGCTGTTCAGATGGGATATGGGCGAGAGCCAGATTTCCCTTCAATCTTCTTGCGCTTCCGGTTTCAGGCAGCGCTGACCCGCCCGGCATCAATGGTGATACGCCGCTCACAGCGCGCCGCAATCGCCTGGTCATGCGTGACCAGTACCAGCGTGGTGCCCAGTTCCCGATTGAGTTCGAACATCAGCGACATGACGGTTTCGCCGGTGGCGAAGTCCAGGCTGCCGGTCGGCTCATCGGCCAGCAGCACTGCCGGTTGCACCACGAAAGCCCGGGCCAGGGCCACGCGCTGCTGCTCACCGCCCGACAACACCTTGGGGTAATGGCCCAGCCGCTCGCCGAGCCCAACGCGCTTGAGCATGTCGGTAGCCAGTGCACGGGCGTTTTTGGCGCCTGACAATTCCAGCGGGAGCATGACGTTTTCCAGCGCTGTCAGGTTGCCCATGAGCTGAAAACTCTGGAACACAAAACCGACCTTCTGCGCGCGCAGCGCGGCGCGGTCGTCTTCGCTGAGGGCGAAGAGGTCTTGCCCCGCCAGCCGGACTGTGCCCTGGGTGGGCGTGTCCAGCCCTGCGATGATGGACAGCAAGGTGCTTTTGCCTGAGCCTGACGCGCCCACAATGGCGGCGGTTTCGCGGGCAGCCAGCGCAAAATCAATATCGCGCAAAATAGTCAGCGTGCCGGTGGAGTCTGTGACCGACTTGAAAACGTGCTCAACGGAAATAATTGAAGAGGTGGAAGTCGTGGATGCCCGTGAAGCATCTGCACCGCTTACCGCACCACTCACGCCACTAACCGCGGGTTCAAACATGTCAGCCTTGTCAGAAAATGTGAAATCAGACTTTACCAAGCCTGGCCTTGCGGCGCAGGCAAAGACCTTGGTAAAGCCTTGGGTAGCGCTGTTCATGGCCGCCCTGATGGGCACTGCCCTGGCGGCTGCGGCGCAGACACCCCCGCCAGCGCCCCCGGGTGCGCAGGGCAATACCATTTTGGTCCTGGGCGACTCGCTGAGCGCCGAATACGGCCTCAAACGCGGCACGGGCTGGGTGCCCTTGCTCGAAAAGCAGTTGGCCACCGAAAAGAAGGCTGCCAGGGTCGTCAACGCCAGCATCAGCGGTGACACCACGTCCGGCGGGCTGTCGCGCCTGCCCGCCCTGCTGACGCAGCACCAACCGGCCGTGGTGGTGATCGAACTGGGAGCCAACGATGCCCTGCGCGGCCTGCCGCTGGACATGACCGAGAAAAACCTGAGCGCCATGACGCAGGCGTCGAAAAAGGCCGGGGCCAAGGTGCTGCTGGTGGGCATGCAGGTGCCGCCCAACTACGGCGGCGCTTATGCCACCACCTTCTCAGGCCTCTTCAGCAAGGTCGCCAAGGCGGAGAAAGTGGCATTGGTGCCCTTTTTCCTTAAAGGGATTGCCGACGCTGCCGACCCGGTGGCTAATTTCCAGGCCGACCGCATCCACCCCAACGAACAGTCGCAGGCCCGCATGCTGGCCAATGTGTGGCCCGAACTGAAGAAACTCATCAAGTGAGCCTCGAACGCATTTCCGCCGAAGAAGCACTGGGCGCGCTGGGCCGCTTTTCCGATGTTATTGATGCCCGCAGCGAAGGCGAGTATGCGGAGGACCATCTCCCCGGCGCGGTGAACTGGCCCAGCCTGCATGACGAGGAGCGAAAGATCGTCGGCACCCGGTACAAGCAGATCAGCCAGTTCGAGGCCAAAAAGCTGGGTGCCGCGCTGGTGGCCAAAAACATCGCTGAACACATCCAGCGCGACGCGCTGGACAAACCCCGGGAGTGGCAGCCGCTGATTTACTGCTGGCGCGGCGGCAAGCGCAGCGGTTCGCTGGCGCTGGTGCTGGACCAGATCGGCTTCAAGGTCACGCTGGTGGATGGCGGCTACAAAGCTTTCCGGGCGGCCCTGGTCGCAGACCTGCCGCAGCTGGCGGCGCGCTTTCAATACCAGGTGGTGTGCGGCCCCACCGGCTCGGGCAAAACGCGGCTCCTGCAGGCGCTCAAGGCTGAAGGCGCACAGGTGCTGGACCTGGAAGCGCTGGCCAACCACCGCAGTTCGGTGCTGGGCGCCATCCCCGGTGTGCAGCAACCCAGCCAGAAGGCTTTTGACAGCGGCATCTGGTCTACGCTGCGCGGCTTTGACCCGGCAAAACCTGTCTACATTGAAAGCGAAAGTAAAAAAGTCGGCAATGTGGCTGTACCCGAGGGCCTGATCAGCGCGATGCGCGCCGGCCCCTGCCTGCAAATCGAACTGCCGGAAGACGAGCGCGTGGCGCTGCTGCTGGAAGACTATGATTTTTTTGTCAAAGACACCGCCCACTTCTGCGAGCGGCTGGGCGCGCTGACGGAAGCACGCGGCAAGCTCACCGTGCAGGACTGGCAAGCGCGTGCACTCGGTGGAGATGTCGCATCCGTGGTGCGCGAGCTGCTGCTCAAGCACTACGACCCGGGTTACCTGCAGTCAATGCAGCGAAACTTTTTGCAACACAGGTCGGCCCGGGTCTTGGCACCGCATAGCCGTAGCCTGGCCGACATGGGTGCGCTGGCGCGCGATCTGATCGCCGAAAAGGTTCAAACCTGAAACGACAAACCCGGCGACACCTTGAGGTGAGGCCGGGTTGAGCGGTGTTTTCTTGATTTGTTCGGCAGGAACCTAATCCGGCTCCGCTTTCTTTGCTATTAAATCAATAGCTGCTTCCGTATACGCTGTGCGGGCTGGAAGCAGTTTTTATTCAAAGTGTTCGTGCTTCAGGGCGCTGGATCCACGGGAGGCACGCCGGCAGGTGCATCGCCCTCCGTGTCTGGGGATTCGGTGCCGTCGTCAGCAGCGTCATCCGGTTTTCCCTCAGCCTTGCGCTTGAGCTTTTCTTCTTTTTTGCGTTTTTTCGCAAGCTCTTTCTGGCGCTTTTCGTAAGAGTAATTGGGAGTTGCCACTGCGTGCTTTCGTGAATAAGTA
>Ga0136846_1238925_pt1 | contig 30288 bp, 23 predicted proteins | sample HopSoiMetagenom2_FD_96841 | JGI IMG/M metagenome (GOLD analysis project Ga0136846, IMG submission 96841) | Grasslands soil microbial communities from Hopland, California, USA - 2 Assembly 2016 (version 4) | ecosystem: Environmental > Terrestrial > Soil > Grasslands | place: USA: Hopland...
AGAAGTTCGACTGTGCCGGGTAGGAAAAGAGGTGGTGACGGCCGGGCCGTACGTCGCTCAGTTCCCGCGCCAGGTCCGCCTCGTCCACGCGCATGTCGGGCAGCACGACCGGAACATAGGTCGCCGTGGCACCCGCGGACCGCGCAAACTCACGGATGCCATTCACGGAGTTGTGGTTGTCGAACGTCAGCAGGAAACGATCGCCCGCCTCGAATGGATACGATTCGCCAATCAGCTTGAGGGCATGGCTGGCATTGGCCGTGAAGATCACGGACCAGATGTCGGGCGCCGCATTGAAGAACCGGAGGACGGCGCGCCGCGCCCGCTCGACGTATTCAGTCGCCCTCGACGACGTCGGGTTGGTCGAATGCGGGTTGCCGAAGAGTTCCGTCCGCAACAGCGGCTGATGCCGTTCGAGCTGAGACGTCGCGTACAGGTTCGCGGCCGTGAAATCCAGGTACGTGTGCCCCTGGCGGTCGAGTGCCGGATACTCGGCCGCTCGCAGTACGTCCAACGCCCGCGTCGTCGCATAGGACGGGTAGGCTTCGAGGAACGCCGTCGACGATCGCTCGGTGGCGGGCACGATCGGAATCAACGTAACATACCTCTTCTTCCCTTGACTTATTCACCGATCAGTTCTAAATAAGCCCCCACGAGGTTGTGATCTTATGAAGAGCCGCTTTCTCCTCGCGTCCGTACTGGCTTCGGTGCTGTCGGTCCCGCTGATCGCCCACCACGGAGACGCCGGGCGCTACGACGAGACCCCGTTCATCATCACGGGGACCGTCGTCGAAATCAAATTGACCAACCCACATTCCATTCTCGTCTTCGACGCGACGGACCCGAGCGGCAAGGTCGTGAGGTGGCAGGCCGAAATGGGCAGCGGACAACAGCTCGTCCGGCAGTTCGGCTGGACCAAGGAGAACCTGAAGATCGGCGACAAGATCACGCTCAACGGCCGCAAGGTGAAGAGCGGCGCGCCTTATATGAACATGACCGAGAAGGCGCAGATCGTCATGGCCGACACGGGCAAGGAAATCTTCCGCACGCCGAACTTCGGCGAGCCGACCGCGCCGGCAGCCGCTCCACCGGCCGCGGCTCCAGCCCAAAAACCGTAGCGATGCGTTTGCATCGCAGTAGCCTGACGCCGGGAGGCGGCATGAGAATCAGCACGCAGTCCGCGGTCGTCCTGGTAGGGCTGTGCCTGAGCTCGGCGGTCGACGCCGGGTCGCAGGCGCCGGGGACCGCCGCGCAGTTGAAGCAGATTGCCTATATCAAGGCGTCGAATCCCGCCGAAGACGCGCACCTGGGCTGCGGGGGCACGCTGACCGGGCATGCCGGCAACGCGTCTGCAGTCAGCGCCGACGGCCTCACCCTCGCGATGGGCGCGCCGCACGAAAGCAGCGGCGCGAAGGGTATCAACGGCAACCAGAACGACAAGTCCGCCTACAGTTCAGGTGCGGTGTATGTATTCACGCGCCGCGGCGGCGCGGTGACGCAGCAGGCGTACATCAAGGCCTCGAATCCCGGCGACGGCGCCAACTTCGGATCGAGCGTCGCGTTGAGCCGCGACGGCAACACCCTCGCGGTGGCCGCGTACTACGAGTCCAGCAACGCGACCGGGATCAACGGCAACCAGGCGGATCATTCGATTCCCGAGGCCGGCGCCGTCTACATCTTCACCCGCACGGGCAGCACGTGGTCGCAGCAGGCGTACATCAAGGCATCGAACACCGGAAACGCGGCCCAGGGCGACAACTTCGCCGAAGGCGATCAGTTCGGCTACTCGATAGGCCTCAGCGACGACGGGAACACGCTGGCCGTCGGGGCCATTGGCGAGGACAGCAACGCGACTGGCATCAACGGCGACCAGTCGGACAACTCGGCCGGCCAGTCTGGCGCGGCGTACGTGTTCGTGCGCAGCGGCACGGCCTGGACGCAGCAGGCTTACGTCAAGTCCACGATGACGCGCCCGAACGTGCTCTTCGGTTATTCGGTGGCGGTGAGCGAAAACGGCAACACGCTCTCCGTCGCCGAGTACGACGCGGACCGCGGCAAAGGCGCGCTGTACGTGCTCGTGCGCACCGGCAGCACCTGGTCACATCAGGCCCGAATCCAGGCAGACAACGCGGAGAACGGGGACTCGCTCGGCTATTCGATGGCGATCAGCGACGACGGCAACACGATTGCGGCGGGCGCGGCGGATGAGGACTGCCTCATTCCCGGAATCAATCCGGCCGGCTGCGACAAAGATCAGCCGATGGACAATTCGTCCGGCGCCGCCTACATTTTCGTCCGGACGTGAACCACGTGGACGCAGCAGGCGTTCCTCAAGTCCTCGAATCCAGCCAAACAGGACTGGTTCGGCGTCCGCATCGCGATCAGCGGCGATGGCAACACCGTCGCCGTCGGCGCACCGAACGAGGACAGCGCGTCGAAGGGCATCAACGGCAAGCAGGACGACAACACGGCTGCCGAGGCCGGCGCGGTCTACTATTTCACGCGCACCGGCACAACCTGGGTTCAGCACTCGTATGTGAAGGCGTCCAATACCAGAGCCGGCGATGAGTTCGGCACCTCGCTCGCGCTGAGCGGCGACGGCCGGACGCTCCTCGTCGGTGCACGCGGCGAAGATAGCGGCGCGAAAGGGCTCAACGGCAACCAGGCCGACAGTTCGATGCGCGACGCGGGCGCCGGATATCTGTTTGCCCGATAACGGACTGAATCAGAAGACGGACAAGCGCATTCCTGTGTAACTGACGCGACGCTGCCAACGACAACCCTGCTTCCGAGGAGGAATCCATGGGATTGAGTCTGCTGAGACGATTGGTCGTGGTCTCCGTGATTCTGATTGTGCCGTCGGTGGGATACGCCCAGGAAGCTGCGGTCACCGGTACCGTGACCGACACGACCATGGCCGTCATGCCCGGCGTCACAATCAAGGCCGTCCACGTCGCATCGGGCAATACCTTCGAAGCGGTCACCGATCAACGGGGCGCCTATCGGCTGGCGGTACGCGTCGGCCTCTACAAGATCACGGCGGAGCTTGCCGGCTTCAGCCCCGTGACCCGCGAGGGCGTAGACCTGCTCGTCGGGCAGACCACCACCGTCAATATTCAGATGACCACTGGTGGGGTGGCCGAATCACTCACGGTGACAGCGCAGGCGCCGCTCATCGAAACCAGCACGTCCAGCCTCGGAAGCAGCATCGATCCGCGCCAAGTCACCGAGTTGCCGTCGCAGGGCCGTAACTGGATGTCGCTGGCGTTGCTGGCCCCCGGCAACCGCACGAACGCGCAGGGCGCGACGCCGGTGCAGGACCGGGGGGACGTCAGGGAATTCCAGCTGAACGTCGACGGCCTGCAAGTGACCTCGAATCTCGGCACCGGCAACCAGTCCAGGTACAGCAATGATGCCATCGCGGAATTCCAGTTCGTCTCGAACAGGTTCGACGCGACACAGGGACGCTCTTCTGGCGTACAGGTGAACGCCATCACCAAATCGGGCACCAACACGCTGTCGGGGTCGCTCGTGGGCAACTTCCGCAACAGCGCCTGGAACGCGGCCGACCCCGTTGTCGGCAAGGTCGTCCCGTATTCGAACCAGCAGATCAGCGGCACTACCGGCGGGCCGATCGTGAAGAACAAGCTGCATTTCTTCGCCAACTACGAATACGAGCACCAGCCGTTGACCTCCATCTGGCAGACGCCGTATCCCGCCTTCAACGTCGAGCTGACCGGTGTGAGAGACGTGAAGCTGGCGGGCGTCCGTGTCGATCACGAGCTTTCGTCGAAAACGAGACTGATGGGCAAGGTGAACCACTCGGATCTGTTCGAGCCGTTCGGGACCGGCGGGCCAAACCACCCGTCGGGAACCAACAGCAACGAGGAGCATTCGACGGACGTCGTGGGCGAGATCACGCAAGTCATCAGCAACCACGCCCTCAACGCCTTCAGAGCGGGGTACGCGTCGTACGGCATCAACCAGCTCTCGCTCACGTCGTGGTCGAACCACTGGCAGGCGCCCAACGGCATCACGACCGACGGTCCGAACATTACCTTCAGGGGTTTCTCGACCGGCCGGAACAACAACCTGCCGAGGTATCGCAACCAGAACGTGTACACATTCCACGACGACTTCACGTTCAACTTCGACGCGAAAGGCCGTCACGACCTCAAGACCGGCGGCGAGTATCTCCACCTCGTGGACAACACCCGCAATTGCAACCGGTGCGGTGGAGTAATCACCGCGAACAACGGTCCCGTGCCGGCCAACATCGAACAGATCCTGCCGGACGCGTTCAATGCCGACACGTGGGCCTTGTCGCAACTCTCCCGGATCACGACCAACTACCAGGTCGGCGTGTCGGACTCGACGGCGTTCCTGACACCGCTTCCCTTGTGGAAGTACGGCGCGTGGGCGCAGGACGATTGGAGGGTCTCGTCGAATCTCACGCTGAACCTCGGTCTGCGATACGACCTGATTTGGAATTCATTCGCGCAGAATGTCGTCTTTCCGCCGTTCGAGCAGCCCGGCCGGCCGCAGGACGCCAACAACATGCAGCCGCGCGTCGGGTTCGCCTACCAGGTCAACGAGCGGACCGTCATTCGCGGCGGCTCGGGGCTGTACTACAACGACATCCTGAACACGAACGTGCTGTGGCCGCAGAGCCCGCTCACGATCGCCGTCATTCGCGTCAACAACGACGGCCGGCCCGACTTTGCGGCGAACCCGTTCAACGGACCGCTGCCGACGTACGCCCAGGCGTTGCAGCGGTTCTGCTACGTCAACAACGTGCCCGGGTGCCTGCTGCGCGACTTCCAGGAGCAGGCGCCCATTCCGGACTACGCGCACGTCACGCACGCCTGGCAGAACTCCATCGGCGTGGTCCACCAGTTTGGCAACTTCGCGGCGTTGCAGGTCGATTACGTGAACACCAAGAGCCGCGACGAGAAATCGATCCAGGACAACGTCAACATCACCTTCAATCCTGCCACCGGCATTCCGTACCCGTATTCGGATGCCGCTCACCGCGCGTTTCCCCTGTATGGCGTCGTCGGCATGATCCCGCACATCGGAAGCTCCGATTACCACGGCCTCCAGACGAGCTTCACCAAACGCATGAGTAATCACTGGCAGGGCTCGCTCAGCTACACGCTCGGAGGCCTCTGGGACCAGGACCCGCCGCCGCTCAGCGGGTTCACCGCGGTGACCTTCCCGGTTGCGCCGGATCTTGGCAACGAACGATCGTTGGCGGCGACCGACCAGAGACATCGGCTGGTCTTCAACGGCATCTGGGAGGTGGGACACGGCTTCCAGGTGAGCGGCATCTATTTCTACGGGTCCGGCCAGCGGACGCAGGCGGTGTGCGGCTGCGATGCGCGCGGCCTTCAGATCACCAGCATCGATCGCCTGCGCCTCGATGGCACGATCATCCCGCGCAACGCGTTTGTCGGCGCCCCCATTCACCGTGTCGAGCTACGCCTGCAGGAGCGGGTGCCGATCGGCGGTCGCGCGGCAATCAGCGGGTACCTCGAGGTCTTCAACCTGTTCAACCACGCGAACTACGACTACTCGACGTACAACGTAACCGAAACGAGTCCGGGGTACGGGCAGCCTGTCTCGAGCAACAATCTTTCGTACGCGCCGCGAACCGTGCAGTTGGGATTCAGGCTTACTTTCTAAAATAAAAGTCGGAAGTACAAAGTACAAAGTGCAAAGTAAAAGTGCAAAGTAGCGAAGTACAAAAGGCGAAGTAAGCGGGAGTCGGTGGTCATTGCGCGTAGACTTTCATCCCTACTTCGAACTTTGTACTTTCTACTTTGAACTTTCTGCTCGGGGGCATCGATGAGGAAATTAGCGTTGGGGATCATAGTCGCCGCGGTGTCTGTCCTGTCGATCGCGGCGCAGCAGCCGGCGGCTCCGGCCGGGCGCGAACCATCCTGGGCGTTTCCCGCGATCAACGGTTCGCTGCCGGCGGAGGAAGGCCCCAAGAGCCTTCCCGGCAGCACGAAGTCGTATACGCCGGCACAGATCGACGATCTGATGAACCCGCCGGACTGGTTTCCCGACGAGCACGCGCCGGCGCCGGCGCTTGTCCAGAAGGGCCACGGCACCGCCATGGCGTGCGGCGCCTGCCACCTGATGTCGGGCGAAGGACATCCCGAGTCGGCCGGCCTGACGGGTTTTACCGCCGCCTATCTCATGCAGCAGATGGCGGATTTCAAAAGCGGCGCCCGCAAGGACGCGGCCCGCATGAACGCGATCGCCAAAGACGTTTCGGACGAGGAGTCGAAGCAGGTCGCCGAATGGTTCGCCGCGCTCAAGCCCGCCGCGTGGACGAAGGTGGTTGAGGCCGACACGGTGCCCAAGACAATCGTGGGGCAGGGACGGATGCGGTTTCTCGCGCCGTCAGGCGGCACGGAGCCGATTGGCAACCGCATCATCACCGTCCCCCAGGATCAGAACAGGGCACGGAACCGCGATCCCAAGTCCGGGTTCACGGCCTACGTTCCGGTGGGCAGCGTCGCCAAAGGCAAGGCGCTGGTGGAATCAGGCGGCGGCGGAAAGACGATCGCATGCGGCATCTGTCACGGCGACACGGCCCGGGGACTGGGCAACGTGCCGAGGCTGGCAGGACTGCACCCCATCTACATCGCCCGGCAGCTGTACCTGTTCAAGGACGGCACGAGGAACGGCGTGGACGCGCAGCTGATGAAGAAGCCGGTGGCGCGGCTCACCGATGATGACATCCTCGCGATTGCGGCGTATCTGAGCTCGCTGTAGCGTGTCGCCTGTCGGCGGCCTGAACCGTGCGCGTGCGCGGGTGAGCATCGGGACACACGATTCCCGGAGGTAGAGAGACATGCGTCAATCCGCTTCAATTCTCGTCACCGTCGCAGCGGCGGGCGCGGCAGCCCTGTTGTTCAGCGGGCGCAACGCGACAGTGCAAGGGCAGGGCAGGCAGGAGCCGCGCTTTGCGGCCGTGCCCGGTGAAAAAGGCGGCCAGGATATTTTCGGCGGGTACGACGTCGTGCCGAACTGGCCCAAGCCGCTCTCGAGCCTGCCGGGCCACGAGAAGTGGACCTACGGCGCCGGTCAGAGCGTCTTTGCCGAAAGTCCCAACCGCGTGTTCGTTCTCCAGCGCGGCGAGCTCCCGAACCTCCCGCGGCCGATGACGATCAAGCTGCCGCAGCTCGGACCGAATATCGAGTTTCCGAATTTCCGGCTGCCCTGGCGGGATGCGACCGTCGCCAGCCCTCCCGGGGCGCTCGAACGCGACGGCAAGGTGGGCGACGATTCCGATGTGGGCAAGGACGGCGTCGACTTCAAGTGGGAGCACTGCATCCTCGTCGTCGATGCCAACGGCAACATCACCGAAGACTGGACGCAGTGGGACAAGATGCTGCGGCGGCCGCACGCCGTGTACATCAGCCCGTACGACCCGGAGAAACGTGTCTGGATCGTGGACGACTACCGGCACTCCATCTTCGTGTTCAGCAACGACGGCAAGCGGCTGCTGCAGACGATCGGCGAGCCCAACGTCCACGCGGCCGACGACAAGCACTTCTACCGGCCGACGTTCATCGCGTGGCTGCCCGACGGAACATTCTTCGTCGCCGATGGTTATGCGAACACGCGTGTCGTGAAATTCGACCGGAACGGCAAATACCTGATGACGTGGGGACAGGCGGGCAAAGCGGGCCGGGGGGCGCCGCCGGAAACGCGTCCCGGCTACATGAACAACGTCCACGGCATCGCCGTCGATCCGATGACACGCCAGGTCTTCGTCAACGACCGGCAGAACCACCGCGTGCAGGTGTTCGACGAAAACGGCGCGTTTCTTCGCGAATGGAGCTTCGGCCCGCCGCCCTCCGACATCCATCTGTTCATCATCACGGCCGACCGGTACCTCTGGGCCGCCGATCGCGGCACGTCGAAGATGCTCAAGTACGACTTGAACGGCAACTTCCTGTATTCGTGGGGGACGTGGGGCGACTTCCCGGGCGGGATGTGGGGCGTCCACGGGCTCAGCACCGATCAGGACGGCAACTTCTACGTGGCGGAAGTCGATAGCGGGCGCGCGCAAAAATACCGGCCGCGGACGGGCGCAAATCCGGCGTTCCTGGTCGGCAAGCCCGTCGCCGCGGTGTGGAAATAGCACGGCAGGGATCTGATCCATTTTCTCTTCTTCTGTTCGGGCCTGAGCGGCCTGATCTATCAGGTCATCTGGGTCCGTGTGTTCGGCAACGTGTTCGGGAACACGGTGTACTCGGCCTCCATCGTGGTGGCCGTGTTCATGCTCGGTCTTGGCGCCGGCGGCTACCTTGCCGGTGTCTGGGCTGATCGGCGCTATGCCGCCCGGCGCGGTTCGCTCCTGGCTGCATACGGCCTGACGGAACTCGCAATCGGCGTCATCGGGTTCGGGATCGCCACACTTCTCCCTCGCCTCGGCCAGCTGTCTGCGCTGGTCAGTTCGTACTCGCGCGAGCCAGACGGCTGGTACATTCTTTCGACGACAGCGCAGTTCGCCCGCGTCGGGATCGCTGTCGTCCTGCTCATGCCGATCACCATGCTCATGGGCGGGACGTTGACCCTGCTCATCCGGCATCTGGTCCGAAGCGATCTCGCGACGGGCGGGCGCCGCATCGCGCTTCTATACGGCGTCAATACGGGCGGCGCGGCGCTCGGTTGCTTCCTGACCGACAGCCAGCTCGTGCCGGTGCTCGGACTGTATGGGGCACAACTGGTCGCGGTCTCGTTCAATCTCATCGCGGCTGGTGGTGCGTTCCTCCTCGCGCGACGCCGGCGTGCACACGTCGAGACGCCGGCAGCGAAACGCGCCGGCGTCAAACACCCAGGACCGACCGATATCCACGCCGCTCAGGGATCAGGTCCCGGTCCGCTGGCGATCCCGCTGATCTGCGCGGCCATCGCGATGTCCGGTTTCGCGGCGATGGGAATGGAGATCCTGTGGTTCCGCCACGTCTCGATTCTGCTCGGCGGGTTCCGGGCGGTCTTCTCGCTCCTCATGACCACCGTCCTGATCGGCATCTGCGCGGGATCGCTGGCGTCGGGCCTGCTGCTCCGCCGCACCACGAGGCCGGCGCACTGGTTCATGATCGCGCAGGGACTGTTCGTCGCGCTGACGCTGGCAGGACTGGCCATGGCCGATGCGAGCGCACTCGAACAGGCGGTGTTGAAGAGTCGAGCCGTTCTTGCGATGGCAGATCCTGACTCGGCGCTTGGAAAGGTCATCCGGAGTTCGTGGTTCAACCTGAGACCGATCCTGCTCGAAGCCGGCCTCCCTGCATTCCTCATGGGGTTCGGTTTTCCGCTGGCCAACGCGATGGTCCAGGGCACGGAGCGTCTCGTCGGGCGCCGTGCGGGCGTTCTCTATCTGGCGAACACCTTCGGAGCCGTGTGCGGCAGCCTGGCAACCGGCTTCCTGTTCCTGCCGGCGTTCGGGATACAGGGCAGCGCGACTCTCCTGAGCATTGGCGCCGCGCTCGTCGCCGTACCGCTCTATCTCGCGACGCGGCTGACGGACCCTCTCCTGCAGGATTCCGCCGCGGCCACCGGGAGCAGTCGTCTCACCGCGGGTGTGACGGTCTCGATGCTGGCGGCCGGCGCTGCGATTGCGTCGTGGTGTCTGCTGCCGCCCGCGTACCTCATCACGCATGCCGCGCCGCCGCTCGAGAGCGAACGGCTGCTCAACGTGACGGAAGGCCTCACCGAGGTTGTGGCGGTGGCCGACGTGCCGGGGGAAGGCCGGACGCTGCTCACAAACGGCCATCGGATGTCATCGACGGCGTGGCTCTCACAGCGGTACATGCGTGCGCTGGCACACATTCCGCTGCTCGCGATGAATGCCCCGTCGACCGTTCTGGTGATCGGTTTCGGGGTCGGCAACACCACGCACGCGGCGATGCTGCATCGATCCATCCAGCGTGTCGAGGTGGCGGACCTTTCGAAAAACGTCATCGCCCATGCGGGCTATTTCGCCGAGGTCAATCACGATGTGCTGCACGACCCGCGAGTGGCCGTGTACGTCAACGACGGCCGGCATCACCTGCAGATGCAGCCCGCGGCCTCGTATGACCTCATCACCCTGGAGCCGCCGCCGATCGCGTACGCGGGCGTCGCGGCGCTGTATTCGCGCGAGTTCTACGCACTCGCGCGGACGCGGCTCAAGCCGACTGGTTTCATCAGCCAGTGGCTTCCGGCCTACCAGGTGCCGGCCGAGACGGCATTGGCGATGGTGCGGGCGTTCGTCGACGTCTTCCCGCAGGCGGTCCTCCTCTCCGGGGCGGAGGCCGACCTGTTGCTCGTCGGCACGGCCGGATCCCGGATCCAGATCGATCCGAAACAGCTGACCTCGGCGCTGGCGGAATCTCCCGCGGTGCAAGCGGACCTGCGACGCCTCGCCCTCGGAAGCGCGCGTGAGATCGTGGGTACGTTCGTCGGCTCGGCACAGACGCTTGCAGAGGCGACACGAGACATCGCCGCGGCGACCGATGACCGTCCACTGCAGGAATATGGCGTCACGTCCCTGCTCGACTCCGGCGCGGCGGTCCCGGCCTCCATCGTCGATCTTCGCCAGGTGACCGCCTGGTGCCCGGACTGCTTCGCCGAAGGGAAGCCGGTTCCATCAGTGGAAGGCCTGGACGTGTATCTGTCGCTGATCGCGCACGCCTACGCCGCGTCGCCGGCCGACGTGGCCCGTGCGCGCGATCTCTCGCGACGGCGCGGCCGCATCATTGCCGGCAGCGCGTATCTCGGCGCCATCGTGCCCGATTCGGCGGACGTCCACAACACGCTCGGCATCGCGTTGGCGGAAAAGGGGCGAATCGATGACGCCATCGCGGAGTTCCGCGAAGCGCTCAGGCTCGGTCCCGATTCGGCGGCCACGCACTGGCATCTCGGTGCGGCCCTCGCATATCGAGGCGCCCGCGAGGAAGCGGTCGAACACCTGCGGCGGGCCGTGCAGCTCGACCCGGACAATCCGGCGGCGCGCCACGATCTGGAGGCCGTCCTCTCCCTTGACCGGCGTCGTTGAACGCCCGTAGACTCGCGAAGCTTATGGCCGTTCAACAAACCGTGGCGACCGCCGTCCCCGTCCCTCGGACGCTGACGAAGCTGAATTCGAATCAGATCAAGGGATTCTGGGCCGCTTGGGCCGGCTGGACGCTCGACGGCATGGACGCGTTCATCTACGCGCTCGTGCTCGTCCCGGCACTCACCGAGTTGCTGCCGCGGTCGGGGATTGCCGCTACGCCCGGCAATACCGGCTACTACGGCAGCGTCCTGCAGGCGCTGTTTCTCTTCGGCTGGGGCCTCTCGATGGCGTGGGGCCCGATCGCCGACAGGTTCGGCCGGGTGCGCGCGCTCATTCTGACGATCCTGTTCTATTCGGTCTTTACCCTCATGTGCGGCCTGGTCACGAATATCTGGCAGCTGGCTGTGCTGCGCGTGCTGTGCGGGATTGGCCTGGGCGGCGAACAGCCGATGGGCGGCACCTTCGTCGCGGAAGAGTGGCCGGAAGATCGCCGGAAGATGGGCGCCGGGTACATGCATACCGGCTATTACTTCGGGTTCTTCCTCGCCGCGCTGGCGAACTATTCGATCGGCGCCAACTACGGATGGCGCTGGATGTTCATCCTCGGCGGCGCGCCCGCGCTGCTCGTCGGCTGGATTCAGAGCGGCGTCCGCGAGCCGAAGACCTGGCAGGACAAGGCGAAAGGCAAGGACCGCCCCGGCATGGGCGAGGCGTTCGCCGCGCTGTTCTCACCCCGGTACAAGCGCCGGACCATCATCAACTCGCTGCTGTTCACCGTGTCCATCGTAGGGCTCTGGGCAGGGTCGATCTATGTTCCGACCGCGGTCACGCAGATTGCCCGCGCCTCCGGGTACGCCGCCCCTGATGCGGCGCGGATCGCGTCGTATGGCTCGATGGTCCTCTCGATCGCGACGATTATCGGATGTCTCGCCGCACCGTGGCTCGCCGAGCGCGTCGGCCGCCGCGTGGCGATGGCCCTGTACTTCGCCACGATCGGCGTCGCGGTGGCGATCGCCTTCGGGTACATCTTTTACCTGCCGTCCGCGCTGGGTTCTTTTTTCGTGCTGATCTTCTTTCTCGGCATCGGCGGAGCGAATTTTGCGCTCTACACGCTGTGGCTGCCCGAACAGTACGCCACGAACTGCCGCGCGAGCGCGATCGCGTTCGTCAGCTCGGTCGGGCGTTTCTTCGGCGTCGCGATGGTCTTCCTGGTCGGAACCGCGATCCAGTCATACGGCAGCCTCGGAGTGCCTGTCGCTGTCACGGCCGCTGCCTTTGTCCTGGGCGTGATCCTCCTGCCATTCGCCGAAGAAACCCGCGGCCGGGCACTTCCGACTTAGAAGGAAAGTTCAAAGTACAAAGTACAAAGTTCGAAGTAAGTTCGAAGTAGAAGTCGGTTGAAAGTACAATTGCAGGACTTTCCAACTGACTTCTACTTTGCACTTTGTACGTTGCACTTTGAACTTTCTATGAGCTCCCCTGTGCTGGAACTGAAGGACGCCACCGTCATCAAGGGCGATCGCGCCGTTCTCGACGCACTGACGCTGACAATCGAGGAGGGAGAGCACACGGCCATTGTCGGCCCCAACGGCGCCGGCAAGTCGCTGCTCGTGAAGCTGCTGACCCATGAGGTGCGCGCCCTCGTCACCGACAACGGCCAGCCGGCGGTGCGGGTGTTCGGGAGCGACAACTGGGATGTGTTCGACCTGCGATCGCAGCTGGGGATCGTGTCGGCCGACCTGCACCAGCGTTTCGTCGCCGGCAACAGCGAAGGACGGATCTCCGGCGAGGCCGCGGTGCTCTCCGGCTTCCTGGCCTCCGACGGTATTCTTCGCTATGGCGTGGTGACGGGTGAGATGCGCAAAAAGGCCGGTGTCGCGCTCGAGCGCATGGGCGCGAGCCATCTCGGCCGCCGCTGGCTCGACGAACTGTCGAGCGGCGAAGCGCGACGGGTGCTGCTGGCGCGCGCGCTGGTCACCTCGCCCCGGGCGCTGGTCCTCGACGAGCCGACGACCGGCCTGGACCTGGCCGCACGGCACGATTTCATGGAGCGCGTCCGCCGCATCGCGCGCGACGGCACGACCCTGATCCTGATCACCCACCACATCGACGAAATCGTCCCCGAGATCCAACGCGTGATTCTCCTGCGCGGGGGACGGATTGCGGCGGCCGGTCCCAAGGCTTCCGTGCTGACGTCGGCGGCGCTGACCGAGTTGTTCGGCGCCCCTGTCGCCATCGAGAACAACGGAGGCTACTACTACGGCCGGCGGGACGAACGCTAGAACCCCGCGCGGCCGGTCCATCACGTCGTCGATACATGGCCGTGTTACAAGTCGCGGTTCCGCGACGCTGAAGGGCGAGCCCAGGACGCCCGGAGGAGCAGTACGATGGCGTGCGATCTGCAGATTCTGAAGGACGTGCCGCTGTTTGCGCTGCTGGACGAGGACGAGCTGGCCGTGCTGGCCGAGCAGGTGGAACTCGAACAGTTCCGGCCACGCGAGCGCATCTATCGGATGAATGACCCGGCCGGCCACGCCTATGTGGTCATTTCGGGGGCGGTGCAGGTAACGACGATCGACGAAGACCATCAGGACGTGGTGGTCGCCCAGCCGGGAATCGGCGAGTTCTTCGGCTTTGCCTCGATGCTCGAGCAGACGCCGCACCAGACCCACGCGACCGCCACCGAGGAAACCACCTGCCTGAGGATCGACCGGCAGGACATTTTCGCGCTGCTTCAGCAGAAGCCCCACGCGGGGATGGACATGCTGACCGTGCTCGGCCGGCAGATTCACAACACGCAGCAGCTGGTGCGCGTACGGGCGTCACGCAATCCGAACGAGATGATTGAAAGCGAGGCGACCTTCGGCGAGCGTCTCGCGGACGGCGTGGCCGGATTCGGCGGCTCGTGGACGTTCATCATCACGTTCCTGATCGGATTGCTGGCATATACCGCAATCAACGTCGCCCTGAAACGGGCCTCGTGGGATCCGTACCCCTTCATCCTGCTGAACCTGTTCCTGTCGATGCTCGCCGCCCTGCAGGCGCCCGTGATCATGATGAGTCAGAACCGGCAGGACACCAAGGATCGACTGAGGGGCGAGCTCGATTTCGAGGTCAACCGCCGCGCAGAATCCGAAATCCGGGAGCTCGCGCAGAAGTTGAATCACCTCAATGATTCGATCAACGACATCGACGACTTGCTTCGCGGCAAGCTGGCGCTTGCGACGCGTGACACGCGGTGATTCACGCGATCGCCGGAGTGCGGGCGCATCGTGCGGCGCCTCGCTCCTGTTACAATCGGCCGGGAGTGTGGACAACGTTTTCGATGTCGGCGCCGGAAGTCGGCCCGGGCGCGTGAGGTGGCGGAGGACATGACGCAAATCGTGAAGCGAACCCCTTTCGGCGGACGGATTCTGATGCTCGGATGCGGATCGGTCGGCCAGTGCACGCTGCCGCTCGTGCGGCGGCACCTCGACATGCCGGCCAACCGCATCACGGTCGTGGATTTCGAGGACGTACGTCCGAAGATCGCGGAGTCGCTGCAGGCAGGGGTGGTGTTCAGGCAGATGCGCCTCACCCAGGACAACTACTCGAAAATGCTCGGCGATCTCGTGGGCCCCGGTGACGTCATCGTCGATTTGTCGTGGAACATCGAGACGTTCGACATGCTGGAATGGTGCGCCGCGCACACCGTCAACTACATCAACACCTCGCTCGAAGAGTGGGATCCCTATGGCGACATCCAGAACAAGTCGCCGTACGAGCGCAGCCTCTACTCACGCCAGATGCGCGTCCGGCTGCTGAAGGATCGGCTCAATGCGAAGGGGAAGTCCGCCACGGCGATCATCGATCACGGTGCCAATCCCGGCCTGGTGAGCCACTTTACGAAGCGGGCGCTCCTCGAAATCGCGACGAAAATGATCGAAAGCGGCCTGCCCGCGGCGACGGGCGTCAACAAGGTGGCGTTCGAGAAGCTCATCGCCGCGGCCGAAGGGGAAGGCGACGGCGCGTTCGCCCGATTGAGCCAGGCCACCGGCACCAAGGTGATCCATATCGCGGAGCGCGACACCCAGGTGTCCTCGCAGCCGAAGGCCGTGAACGAGTTCGTGAACACCTGGTCCATCGAGGGCTTTTATGAGGAAGGTACCGCGCCCGCCGAGCTTGGCTGGGGCACGCACGAACGGCGTCTTCCGAAACACGCGCACACGCCTGTCGGCGGACCGGGCAACCAGATCTTCCTCGCCCAGCCGGGCATTCGGACGTTTGTGCATTCGTGGGTGCCCGCGGGAGGACCAATCATGGGCATGGTGGTCCGCCATGCCGAGTCGTTCACGATCAGCGACCACCTCACGGTCTGGGAAGACACGATCGAAGGACGACGGGCCGTCTACCGACCGACCGTCCACTACGCGTACATGCCATGCGACAACGCGATCCTCAGTCTGTACGAGCTGACGATGCGCAATTTTCAGCTGCAGCCGAAGCTGCGGATCATGTCGGACGAGATCACCGGCGGAATCGACGAGCTCGGCGTGCTCCTGATGGGCCACGCGTTCACAAGCTGGTGGACGGGGTCGCAGCTTGATATTCACGAAGCTCGCCAGCTGGTGCCCGGCCAGAATGCGACGACGCTGCAGGTGGCCGCGTCGGTACTCGGCGGCCTCGCTTACATGATTGGCAATCCGAGCCGGGGAATCCTGGTGCCCGATCAACTGCCGTACAAGGATATTCTCGACGTGGCCGGCGCCTATCTGGGTCCGTGCCCGTCGGTGCAATCCAACTGGACGCCGCTCGAGAGCCGTTCCCGCCTGTTTGCGAAATGGGGGGCCGAGGCCGTCAGCGACGAGGACCTGTGGCAATTCGCCAGCTTCAGATTGGAACCGTAGCCCCGATGTCCCGTTCAACGCTCCCACGCGGCCGGGCGCCGCACCAATAGAGACGTGAAACTGACCGATCTGCGGGGCATCCTGCAGTACATTCCGCAGTTCCGGGAAAAAACATTCATCCTGGCGATCGACGGTGCGATCGTCACGGATGAGAACTTCGTGACGCTCCTGCTGGACGTCGCGCTGCTCTGGTCGCTGAACATCCGCGTCGTGCTCGTGCACGGCGCCGCCGCCCAGATCAAGGCGCTCGCCGATGAGCGCGGCGTGAGAGCGTCGGACCTCGACGGCACCGGGGTGACCGACGCCGTGACGCTCGACCTCGCCCTCGCCGCCGCCAACCGGCTCACCCACGAGATTCTCGAGGGCCTCTCCGCAAACGATCTGCGCGCCGCGACGACGAACGTGATCATCGCGCACCCGGTCGGCATCATCCAGGGCATCGATCAGCTCTTCACCGGCAAGGTCGAGCGCGTCGACGCCGAATTGCTGCAGTCGCTGCTGTCGCAGGGCGTCGTGCCGGTCATCCCGCCGCTCGGCTTCGACGGCGACGGCAAGACGTACCGTGTCAATTCCGACGGCGTCGCGGTCGCGGTTGCCGAACAACTCAAGGCCACCAAGCTGATTTACGTGACGTCACAGGACGGCCTGATGCACCGCGGCCACCTGATCCGCCAGGCGCTGGTTGCCGACCTGGGCAAGCTGCTGCAGCAGGACAGCGCCGGTTTTCCCGGCGAAATGCTGTCGAAGGCGCAGCATGCCATTGCGGCGTGCAACGCCGGCGTCCCCCGCGTGCATGTCATCAACGGCACGCTCAACGAGGGCCTGCTCGGCGAGGTGTTCTCCAACCACGGCCTCGGCACACTGATCTACGCCAACGAGTACGAGCACATCCGCCCGGCCAAGAAGAAGGATGTGCGCGCGATTCAGATGCTGACCAGGCAGGCGGTCGAGGCCGAGGAACTGGTGAAGCGCACCAGAGGGGTGATCGAAAAGAGCCTGGGCGACTATTACATCTTCGAAATCGACAAGAACCCAGTCGCCTGCGTCGCCCTTCACGTGTATCCCGAGGAGAATCAGGGCGAGCTGGCGTGCCTGTACGTCGCCTCGTCGCACGAGAATCAGGGCATCGGGCGCAAGTTGATCCAGTACGTGGAGAGCCGCGCACGCGAGCTGGGCTTGCGGCAGGTGCTGGCGCTGTCCACGCAGGCGTTCACGTATTTCCAGTCCAAGGCGGGATTTGTCGAGGGAACGCCCGACGATCTGCCGCCGCCGCGCAGAGAGAAGTACGAGCAGAGCGGGCGGAACTCAAAGGTACTCGTGAAGAAACTCAACTAGCGAAGGGACGGCCGAGGCAGCATGCAGACGTTTTCGAATCGTATTCTGTTCGTGGGTTTTGGTTTCGTCGCGCGATGCACGTTGCCTATCCTGGTCAGGCACATCAACGTCAGACCATCGCAGATCACGATCATGGAGTTCGAGCCCGACCAGGCGGCGCTCGCGCCCTGGATTGCGCAGGGCATGCACTTCGTCCAGAAGCGCGTCACCCCCGACAACCTGAGCACGCTGCTCGGCGAGCATCTCTCGGCCGGCGACCTCCTGATCGATCTCGCCTGGAATATCGACTGCAGCGAGATCGTCCAGTGGTGCCACGACCACGGCGTCCTGTACATCAAGACCTCGGTGGAGCTCTGGGATCCATACGCCGGCGCCGACAACAAACACCCGACGGAGCGGACCCTGTACTGGCGGCACATGAACTTGCGGCGGATGACCGCGTCGTGGAAGGATCCCGGCCCGACCGCCGTGCTCGAACACGGCGCGAACCCGGGCCTGATCAGCCATTTCACCAAGCAGGGCCTGCTGGACATCGCCGATCGGGCGCTGGCCGATCGCAAGTTCACCGGGGTGCAGGCGGAGAAGATCGCGCACTACGCAAAGGCCCGCGAGTTCAACCACCTGTCCCGCGAGCTCGGCGTCAAGGTGATTCATTGCAGTGAGCGCGATACCCAGATCACCGATCGTCCCAAGGAAGTGGATGAATTCGTGAACACCTGGAGCGTCGAGGGCTTTCGCGAAGAGGGAACGACGACGGCCGAGATGGGATGGGGGACGCACGAAAAAGAGCTGCCCGCATACGCCTTCGAGCACCCGTCGGGTCCGAAGAGCCAGATCTGCCTGGCGCGGATGGGCATCAATACGTTCGTCGCGAGCTGGGTGCCGCCGAATCACCACATCCTCGGCATGGTCGTGCGCCATGGCGAGTCGTTCACGATTACCGAGAAGCTGACCGTGTGGGAGGACGGAAGGGCTGTCTATCGTCCCACGGTCCACTACGCTTACTGTCCGTGCGACAGTGCGATCGCGTCGTTTCATGAGCTGCGGGGGCTCGACTACCGGTTGCAGTCGCGCATCCGCATCATGACGGACGAAATCACGAGCGGCGCCGACATTCTCGGTGCCTTCATCATGGGGCATCCGTACCAGGCCTGGTGGTGCGGCTCGGACCTGGAGATCGAGGAGTCGCGCCGGCTGGTGCCGCACCAGAATGCCACCACGATGCAGGTGGCGATTTCCGTCGTGGCCGCGTGCATGTGGATGCTCGAGAATCCGGCCCGCGGCGTCTGCGTCCCGGACGATTTACCGCACGACTACATCCTGGACATCAGCAAGCCCTATCTCGGGACGTTTGTGAGCGTGGCCGCGGACTGGAACCCGTTGAAGCATTACAGCAACGTGTTCCACGGCTTCAACCATCCGCAGATCGACGCGGCCGACCCGTGGCAGTTCAAGAACTTCCTGATCTCCGAGGGCGACTAGTGGACGAGAAGACGCTGCTTCGGCTGGCCAAAACGCACGGCACGCCGCTCTTCGTGGTCGATCACCGGGCGCTGCGCGAGAATTACGGGCAGTTCCGGAAATACATGCCGCGCGTGCAGGTGTATTTCGCGGTCAAGGCCAACAGCGCGCCCGAGATCGTGCGGACGTTCTACGAGGCCGGCAGCAGCTTCGATGTGGCCAGCATCGCCGAGTTCCTGACGGTTCACGAGAACGTCAAGGACCTCCCGGACGAGCAGCGGCAGGCGTTCATCTGGGATCGGATCATTTACGCGAACCCGATCAAGGCGACGGACACCCTCGAACAGCTCGATCCGTACAAGCCGCTGGTGACATACGACAACCACGAGGAAGTCATCAAGATTGCGAAGCACGCGCCGCACGCCGGCCTCGTGCTGCGGCTGCGCGTGCCGAACACCGGCTCGATGGTGGAGCTCTCCAGCAAGTTCGGCGCATCGCCGGGCGAGGCCGTGGACCTGATGGAGTTTGCGCGGAGCAACAAGCTCGAAGTAGAGGGCGTGAGCTTTCACGTCGGCAGCCAGTGCACCAACGTCCAGAATTACATCCAGGCCCTCAACCTGACGGCCTCGGTATTCGCGGAGGCGCGGGCGCGCGGATTCGAGCTGAAGCTGCTCGACATCGGCGGCGGCTTCCCCGCGCACTACGACGATACGATCCCGGCCTTCAGGACGCTCGCCCAGAAGATCAACCGTGAGATCGATCGCCTTTTCCCGCAGGAGATCGAAATCCTCGCCGAGCCCGGCCGCTTCCTGGTTGCGTCGGCGGCGACGGCGATCTCCCAGATCATCGGCAAGGCCGTCCGCGAGGGCAAGCTCTGTTACTACGTCAATGACGGCGTGTATCAGACGTTCAGCGGCGTGATCTTCGACCACTGCCAGTACCCCTTGAAGAGTTTCAAGAAAGGGCCGGCCCAGCTGTGCTCCGTCTTCGGACCGACCTGTGACGCGCTCGACACGATCAGCCTGGCGGAGCAGCTGCCGGACCTGGAGCTCGGTGATTATGTGTACGCTCCCAATATCGGCGCGTACTCCGCGGCGAGCAGCACGTTCTTCAACGGTTTTCCACCGGCCAAGGTCATTCACTTGAATCAGTGAGCACCGCGACACCTTCCCGCACCGTCGGGATGATCGGCCTCGGCATCATGGGTTCCGCCATGGCGGCGAACCTCAGACGCGCGAGGTACCGAGTGGTGGGCTATGACGTGCGGGAAGCGCGCCGCCGCGCGCTTGGACGCGCCGGGGGACACGCCGTTCGCGAGTGCGGCGATGTCGCGCGCGCAGCCGACGTCGTCATCTGCTCACTGCCTTCGTCTGACGCGCTGCAGCAGACGGCGGCGGCGCTGGCGGGCGCCGCCCGGCCGACGCTCATCGTCATCGAGACCAGCACGCTGCCGCTCGCGGCCAAGGAGGCCGCGCGTGGCGTCCTGGCGGCGCGCGGGGCAGTGCTGCTCGACTGCCCGCTGAGCGGGACCGGCTCGCAGGCGCGTCTCAGGGATCTCGTCGTGCTGGCGAGCGGTGATCTCCGCGCGTACCGGCGCGTCGCGCCGGTCCTCGATGCGATTGCCCGCGCGCGTGTCCACGTCGGCGGGTTTGGCGCCGGATCGAAGATGAAATACGTGGCGAACCTGCTCGTGGCCATCCACAATGCGGCCGCCGCCGAGGCCCTCGTGCTGGCGATGAAGGCGGGCTTTGATCCGGCGCTGGCGTACAAGGTGATGAGCGCCGGCGCGGGGAGCTCGCGCATGCTGCAGGTCCGGGGTCCGATGATGGTGGCCGGCGACTATTCTCAGCCGCTGATGAAATTGGGCGTCTGGCAGAAGGACATGGCGATTATCGCGGACTTCGCGCGGGAGGCAGGGTGCCCGATCCCGCTGTTCGAGACCACTGCGCCGCTTTATACTGCCGCCATCGCATCAGGCGAAGACCAGGATACCGCCGCGGTTTGCCGGGTCCTGGAGGAAATGGCGGGAGTCAGGCGGAAGAAAGTTCGAAGTGCAAAGTACAAAAGTTCGAAGTGGAAGGAAGAAGTTCGAAGTTCGAAAGTAGGTAGGGAAGTAGGGAAGTAGGGGGACAGTGACAGCTTTTACTCGATCGGAGAGCGACGGCGTGCCGTTTGAACGGCCCTTCCCAGGATGCTTGCAAGTTCACGAGCTTCCTGCAGGAGCGCCGTGCTCTCCTGGATGCGGCCGTCCTTCAGATACTCCCGCCAGTCCACACACTCATCGGCTTCTTCAAACGCGATTTGCAGCTTCGCGCGGAATGCCGCCCGCGATCGACTCTTTCGGGCTGCACGATAGTTGGATCGCACTGACGTCGCAGCCCGGAGCAGCGGGCGGGCGGCATCCTGAGCCTAGGCGGCCGCGGGCAATTGGCGGTGGAACGTCAGCACAGCCAGCGCGAAATCGCGCGTGCGTTCGATTAGATCCCACGGCGGCACACCGACAGTTCATGAGCAAATCACGTACCGGATCCATCGAGAGCCAAATCACCAAAGTACTTCCGTCACTTCGCACTTCCCGCTTAACTTCCAACTTTGCACTTTCTACTTTCCGCGGAGGCCGACATGCGTAATTTCATGACGATGTTCGTCGCAGGCCTGGTAGGTGTCGGGGCGTTGTATGTTGCCAGTCACTCTCGCGTCTCCGCGCAGTCTGCGCCCACGCGTGTGGCCGCCGTGCCGGCGGAGAAGGGCGGACAGGATATTTTCGGCGCGTATGAAGTCGTCCCGGGATGGCCGAAGAAGCTCAGCACCAACCCGGGCCACGAGGGGTGGACGTTTGGCGCGGGCCAGAGCGTCTTTGCCGAGAGTCCCGATCGCGTTTATGTCGTGCAGCGCGGTGAGCTGCCGGAGATCCCGCGGCCACAAACAAAGAAACTGTCGGATCTGGGGCCGAGCATCGCGTTTCCGATCGGCCGCCTGCCGTGGCGTGACGCCACGACCGCCAGCCCTCCGGGCAATGGCGGCAGCGGCCAGCTCGCCGAGGGCGGGATGGAAGCGTGGGGCCGCAACAACAAGATGGGCGTCGACGCGCGCTGGGAGCACTGCGTGCTCGTGGTGGACGGGCAGGGCAACCTGCTGCCCGAAACGGCCAACTGGATGCAGTGGGACGCGAGCCTGCAGCGGCCGCACTTCATCGCGATCAGCCCCTACGACGCGGACAGGAACGTCTGGCTGATCGACGATCACAAGCACGTGATCTACAAGTTCTCGCACGACGGCAAGACGAAGCTGCTCACGATTGGCACCTACGGCGTGCCGGGCGCCGACGCGACGCACTTCAACCGTCCGACCTACATGGACTGGTTCCCCGATGGCAGCTTCGTCGTCGCCGACGGTTATAACGGGACGCGTGTGGCGAAGTTCGACAAGAACGGGAAGTTCCTGGCGGCGTGGGGCGAGAAGGGGTCGAACCAGAACGACACCAGGCCCGCGTTCTTCAACAACGTCCACGGCATTGCCGTCGATCCGAAGACCCGCCGCGTGTTCGTGAACGACCGCGGCAACCACCGCGCGCAGGTGTTCGACGAAAACGGCAAGTTCCTCGACTCGTGGCGGTTCGGCGACCCGCCGTCGGACGTCCACATGTTCAACATCACGAGCGATGGTTTCCTGTGGGCCGCCGATCGGGGCACGAACCGGATCCTGAAGTACGACCTCAGCGGCAAGTTTCAGTATTCGTGGGGCACGTGGGGTGATTTTCCGGGCGGTATGTGGGGCGTGCACGGCATGAGCACGGATCAGGACGGCAACTTCTACGTGGCGGAGGTGGACAACGGCGGCGCGCAGAAATATCGGCCGCGCGCGGGCGCCAATCCGGCCTTCCTCGTCGGAAAGCCCCTCAGGGTGGCATGGAAATAGGTTTGTGATCTTCGTCGCTTCGTGACGGACCGTCGTGGATGCCGGCCCCCAAGCTCGGATTGACAGACACTGGTAAGTTCCCTATCGTGTGCGTGTTCGACCCGGAGGGCTGCTCATGAAGACGGGTTTTTTAGGGGTGTTCGTCGCGGCGGTGGCCATGACGGCCGTGTCCGCGCCGCTCGCGGCGCACCACGGGGCGGCGAGCTTCGACACGACGCGCGAGCTGACGCTCAAGGGCAGCGTGACGGAGTGGATCTGGGCCAACCCGCATTGCTTTCTGAAGTTCGACGCGAAGGACGACACGGGGACCGTCCGCAACTGGGCGGTGGAAGTGAGCAACCCGACGGACATGACGCGGCTTGGCTGGGCGCGCACCTCGTTCAAAGGCGGAGACGAAGTGACCGTCACACTGCAGCCCGTCAAGAGCGGCGCGCCGATCGGGCGCCTGCGAAGCGTCGTCCTGCCAAACGGACAGACGCTGTCGAGCGGCGGTGGCAGGGGCGCGCCGCCGCCTCCGCCGCCGGCTGACAAGTAAACGGACGCAGGACGTACAGAACAACGAGGCCCTCGATATGGCGAAGCGCCGGTTTGCTCCAATCGTCGGCTTGGTCGCCGCGCTCGCGCTCTCATCGATCCTGGATGCGCAGCAACTGCTGCCGTGGAATAACTCCGGGCTGGCACAGAGCCCGAACCAGCCGCAGGCGGCGCCCGCCGGGCCGGCGCCGAAGCGCGATCTCACGGGGATCTGGGACGCCGGGGGCGCGGGCATCGGCGCGCGCGGGTATCAGACGGCACCGCTCACACCGTGGGGCGAGGCGCTCGGCAAAACGCACAAGGCCGGCGACGGCATCAGGATGGTCCCCGTCGAACAAATCAACGACCCGTTGTCCACGATGGGCGACCCCGAGGGATTTCCGCGCAACCTGCTGTTCGAGCTGCGGCCGTTCCAGATCGTCCAGACGCCCAGGTCGGTGCTGATGCTCTACATGTTCGAGAAACGATGGCGCACGATCTGGACCGACGGCCGGCAGCTGCCGAAGGATCCCGACCCCCGGTGGTACGGTTACTCCGTCGGCCGGTGGGAAAACGATTCGACGCTCGTCGTGAACACGGTGGGCATGGACGAACGCACCTGGCTCGATAACGCCGGCAGCCCGCACAGCGATCAGATGAAGGTGGAGGAGCGATACCACCGGGTTGATGCGAACACCATGGAGCTCACCGTCACCATCGACGATCCGAAGGCGTATACGGCGCCGTGGGTGCCGCGGAACAAGCTCCGGTTGCGCCTGCTGCCGTCAGAGATCGATCTCATCGAAATGATCCCATCGGCAAGCGAAGCGGCGGAGTACAAAAAGGTCTTCGGCAAGTAGGCATGTCCGATTCCGCTTCCTTCCCGGAGAAGTGGACGCCGCAGCTGCAGAGCCTTGCCCGAATCGTGTTCGGATTCCTGATCGTTCGGCACGGGATGGAGCAGTTGTTCGGCTACCCGGAAGCGAGCGCGGCTGCGCGGCTGTCGTACGAGGGTATTGTCGAACTCATTGCATTCCCCGCCGGGCTGCTCATCATCATCGGCCTGTTCACCAGGCCGTTCAGCCTCGCGCTCGCGGTCCTCTACTTCGTTTTGTATTTCGCCGGGCCGCTGCAGCGCGGCTGGTTCACGCACCGCAATGGCGGCGACCCGATTCTGCTCAACGCGTTCTTCTTTTTGTACCTCGCCGTCGCGGGCAGCGGTGCCTGGGGACTCGACAAGCGCGAGCGACGCGACATCACCATGACACATCAGGCGCTTGGCCTGCTTCGCATCGCCGCCGGATGCCTGTTCATGATGCACGGACTGGAGAAGTTCTTCTCCGTCGGAGGAGGCCGGATCGACCGGGACATCATGACGATTCGCGGTCTGGCCGGGTGGCTCGAAACCTTCGGCGGGCCGATGCTGATCCTCGGCCTGCTGACGCGGCCCGTCGCGTTCCTTCTCTCCGGCGAAATGGCGGTCGCCTATTTCCGCTCGTGGGCGCCCAGAGGGTTCTGGCAGAGCTTTCAGCTTCCCGGCATGGAAGCCTCTATTCTTTTCTGTTACTTGTTCCTGATGTTCTCGGCGGCGGGGCCCGGAGCGTGGAGTCTCGACGGTCTCCGCCGGCGACGCCGCGATCAAAGACGTGGAGGATCGACCATGAAGGCACAAAGCATCGCGGTGGCCACGATAGCGACGGCCCTGCTGTTTTCCGGCGTCGCGCAGGCGCAGTGGGTCAATCGTCCGACGCCGGGCATTCCGCGTTTGCCCAACGGCAAGCCGAACCTCAACGCCCCGGCGCCGCCGCGCCTTCCGGATGGCCACCCCGATCTGTCAGGCATCTGGGACGTGGGAGCCATGACGTACTTTCACGACCTGGCCGCCGGTCTGAAAGGCGACGACGCACCGCAGTTGACGCCGTGGGCGGCGGGCCTGCAGAAGGGCCGGCGCGACCGCAGCCACGTGGACGATCCGTATACGTACTGCATGCCCCTCGGCGTGCCCCGGCAGAACCATCGCAGCCCGTTCAAGATTGTCCAGACGCCCTCCATGACGATCTTTCTCCACGAATCATTCGTCGGGAATACGTTCCGGCAGATCTTCACGGATGGGCGGCCGCTGCCGAAGCTGAGCGAGACCGAGCCGGCGTGGCTCGGCTACTCGGTCGGCCGCTGGGACGGGGATGTGTTCGTCGTCGAAAGCATCGGATTCCGCGATCGCGGCTGGCTCAGCGCGAACATGGCCTATCCCAACAGCGATGCGCTCCACGTGATCGAGCGGTGGCGGCGCGTGGACTTCGGTCACCTGGAGGAAACCGTCACGATCGACGATCCCAAGGCGTATCTGAAGCCGTGGACGAACAAGATCATCCTGACGCTGCAGGCCGACACTGAAATTCTCGATTCTTACTGCGACAACCAGATGATCATGCAGTCGCATTACAGCATGGGCCCGCCGCCTGCCGAGCCGGCGAGCCCGACACTCGGAAAGTAGAAAGTACAAAGTCACTTCACTTTCCTACTTTCAACTTTGCACTTCAAACTTTCACATATGGAGGCATGACATGCGTGGTCTCATCATCTTCCTGGCCGGCCTTCTCTGCGGGTTGTCCGTGCAGGCGACGATGGCCCAGAGCGACGGTGCCGGCGCCACCGGTGTCGTGCTGAATCACGTCGGCCTCGCGGTCCCGAGCATTCCTGACGCCGCAGCCTTCTACACGCAGAAGCTGGGCTTCAGGGAAGCGTTCCGGAACAGCGACGCGCAGGGAAATCCAACGGCCATCTATCTGCAGATCAGCAAGACGACGTTCCTCGAACTGCAGCAGGCGAACGCGCAGCGTCCCGCCGGCATCAGCCACTTCGGCCTCGAAGCGCCGAATATCCGCACGACGGTATCGACCTTCAAGCAGCGCGGCGCCGCAGCCACCGATCCTGGCGCTCCGAGCGCGTTTTCGCACGCGATTCTCGCCAACGTCACCGACCTCAACGGCCTGCGCATCGAGCTGGCCGAGATGGGCCCCGAGTCGCTGCAGCGGAAAGCGATGGACAGCTGGAAGTGAAAGCGCTCGGGCTCACGACGGTCGCCTGGCTGCTCGCGGCGGCGTGGACAGGCGGCCAGACGCCTGCGCGCCCACTCATGGCGGAAGAGGTCTTCAAGAACGTCCAGATCCTCAAGGGCATACCGGTCGACGAGTTCATGGGCACGATGGGATTCTTCTCCGCGTCCCTTGGCCTCAATTGCACGGACTGCCACGTCGACGAGAGCGGCGGCAACTGGGCGCGCTACGCGGACGACAACCCCAAGAAGCAGACGGCGCGGCGGATGATGCAGATGGTGGCGACGCTGAACCGCACGAACTTCGGCGGCCGCCAGGTTGTCACCTGCAACACCTGCCACCGCGGCAACAGCCGGCCCAATGTGCAGCCGAGCCTCGCCCTCCTCTACGGCACGCCTCCACCCGACGAACCCGGGGAACCGATCACGCAGGCGCCTGGACAGCCCACGGCCGATCGCGTGCTCGATAAGTACGTGCAGGCCGTGGGAGGCGTCCAGAAGCTCGCCGCGATCGGCAGCATCGTCGCCAGGGGTTCATACCGCGGATTCGACGACCAGGACAAGAGTGCGGTGGAAATCTACGCGAAGGCGCCCGATCAGCGGACGACGATCGTCCACACGCTGTCAGGCGACAGCACGACGACGTTCGACGGCCACGACGGCTGGATCGCGGCGCCTGAAACGGAAAAGCCGGTTCCGCTGCTCGCGCTCACGGGGCAGGAGCTCGATGGCGTCCGGCTGGAAATCGAGTTGTGGTTTCCATCGCGAATCAAGCAGTCGCTGACCGGGTGGCGGGTCGGTGCGCCCGCCGTGATCAACGATCGCGAGGTCCTCGTCGTGCAGGGCACCACCGCAAACGGGGGCACGGCCACACTGTGTTTCGACGCCGAAACAGGCCTGCTGGCGCGGCTCATCCGCTTCTCCGAGTCTCCGGTCGGCCGCATCGTCACGCAGTTGGACTACGCGGATTATCGTGAGGTGTCGGGGATCAAGGTGCCGTTCCGCTGGACGGTTTCGTGGCTGGACGGACGCTCGACATTCGAGTTGAGCGAGGTGCGGGCGAACGTGCCGCTCGACGCGGCGAAATTCGCGAGACCGCTGACGAACAAGTAGAATGAGCCTGATCGACGCCGTAGTGGAGGCCTTCAGGCCTGCCTGACGCAGCGGACCTCGAGGTCCGCACTATTCTGTGAACAAGGAGATTGCCGTGCTGAACGTCCTGAGAAACGCAACGTCGCGCACACTGGTGATCATGGTGGCGATGGCTGTTGGATGTCTGACATCTGCCAGGGTGTTTGCCCACCACGGGGCGAACCTGTACGACATGACCAAGACGGTCGAGTTGAAGGGTACCATCGCGAAGTTTTATTGGGGCAACCCCCACAACGAGGTCGCCATCGACGTGACGGACGCAAAGGGCGCGGTCGTCCAGTGGATTGCGTACACCGAACCGCCGCTCGTCATGCTGGAACGTGGCTGGACGAGGAAGTCGATCCCGGTTGGCGAGAAGGCGACGATGTACATCTTTGCCGCAAAGAACGGCTCCAATGTCGGCACGCTGAACCGCATCGTGCTGCAGAACGGAACCGAGTTGACGGCCTACGACGCGCCCCGTCCTGCGGCGGCACCCACGCCCGCGCCGGCGAAATAGCTGCGAAGAGGAGTCTGGACATGCGACGTCTTCTGAAAGGCACACTCGCGGTCGTGCTGCTGGGCCTTGCTGTTGCCGCCGGGTCGCGCGCGCTGCGCGCGCAGGGAGCCAAGGTCCCGGATTTGTCCGGGGACTGGACGGCCGACCGGGCGCGAGGCGGTTTCGGCCAAAGCCTCAGCATCGCCGACATGGGCGGCCGGAACAGAGGTAACGAACCTGACATCCCGTATCTGCCCTGGGCCCGCGAGAAGACGCTCTCCGAGAAGCCGTCCACGGGGCCGAATTCGCAGTTCGACGTGACGACCGATCCGCAAGTGGTTTATTGCGAGCCGCCCGGCGTTCCGCACATCTACCTCTGGCCGATCAAGACGAAGTTCATCCCGACGACCGAGGCCGTGTACATCCTGTACGAGATTGGTCCGTTCTTCCGCGTCGTCTGGTTGAACAGCAAGCACCCCGACGATCCCGATCCGCAGTGGTGGGGGCATTCGATCGGGCACTACGAGAATGGCGACACGCTCGTGGTCGACACCATCGGGTTCAACGACAAGACATGGCTGGATCAGATGGGCCACCCGCACACGGAAAAACTGCACCTGACGGAGCGGTACAAGCGCGTCGACCAGAAGACGCTCGAGCTCGACATGGTGATCGACGATCCGGGCGCCTACACGAAGCCGTGGAACTCGCATCGGAACTTCACGTTGTCCGACACCGGCTTCCTGCGCTATCAGCAAATCTGCTCTGTTCGTGAAAACCAGCAGTTCTTCAACAACACCGCCAAGCCGGCGGTCGGAACGGCGTCGCCGAAGTAGACGTGTCGCGCGGAACCGCAATCGTTGTCGTTGCCGCCGTGCTGGCGGCCACGTTGTCTGTGGCCGCGCAGGCGCCATTGCCCGCACCTCCGGCGGCGCCACCCAGGCCGGCGATGGCAGACGACGTGTTCAAGAATCTCCAGGTCATCAAGGGCATTCCCGTCAACCAGTTCATGGAGACCATGGGGTTCTTCACGGCCTCACTGGGCGCGGATTGCACGTTCTGCCACGTCAACGAGAGCAACGGAAACTGGGCGAAGTACGCCGACGACAATGCGCGCAAGCGCACCGCGCGACGGATGGTCACGATGGTCGCCGGCATCAACAGGGACAACTTCGGCGGGCGGCAGGTCGTGACGTGCTACACGTGTCACCGGGGCGGCAATCGGCCCCTGGTCACCGCGAGCCTGGCGAAGTTGTACGGTGGCGGTCCGCTCGAGGACGACTCGGACGATGTGATTGCGGACGCGAAGGGCGCGGTGTCCGCTGACACCATCCTCGATCAGTACATCAAGGCGCTCGGTGGCGCGGCGCCGCTGGCGAAGCTCACCAGCTTTGCCGCCAAAGGCACGTACTCGGGCTACGCCGATCCTGACAAGCGGCCCGTGGACGTGTACGCCCGCGCGCCCCGTCAGCGCGCGACCGTCGTGCACGGGGCCGATGGCGACAGCACCACCGTTTATGGCAACGGTGCCGCGTGGCTTGCCGCTCCCATCACCGAACGGCCGGTGACGGTGCAGGCGCTGACCGGCGGCGACCTTGAGGCCGCGCGCCTCGAGGCGGAACTCACGTTTCCCGCCCGTATCAAGCAGACATTCACGACGTGGCGCGTCGGCCTGCCGACGACGATCGATGATCGCGACGTGCAGGTGGTGCAGGGCAGCGGGACGGGGCAGGGAATGGCGACGTTCTACTTCGACAAGGAATCAGGCCTTCTGCTGCGACTGGTGCGGTATGCGGACTCCGTCGTGGGCCGCATCCCCATGCAGACCGATTATTCCGATTACCGCGATGTGGCCGGCGTCAAGCTGCCGTTCAAATGGGTGTACACGTGGTTGGACGGCCGGTTCACCATCGAGTTGACCGATCTTCGCCCCAACGTGGCGATTCCTGCCGCCAGGTTTGCGAAGCCCGCCGAACCCGGGAAGCCCGCGCCAGGCCGCTGAGAAACACCGCCCGGAACGTAGAAAATAAAACCAAAAACGAGTCTTCTCGGAATTGTTCGTTTAGCCTTGTACGATTGTCGTTCTACGTTCGACGTTCAGGCTGCGTTCTTCGCAGCCGGCTACTGCCAGCCGCCGCCGAGCGGCCGGTATCTCGACGAACGCAGACGACACTGGCGGCGCGAACGAGCGTGGAGGTTGGAAGGCGTGCAGGAGGCGGGACGATCCCGTCCCGCCTCCTGCGTCAGCTCGTGGAAGACCGTTCGCTAGCGGCCGTGGTGTTCGTCATCGCGATCGTGGTGCCAGTCGCGATCCTTGCCGTGGTCCCAGTGATGATCGTGATTCATCGATCTGCGGCCGTCTTCCCACCGGCCCCCATAGTACTGCCCGCGATAGTAGTACGGCTGAACCCAGTACGCGCCCTGAAACGGA
>Ga0136846_1216996_pt1 | contig 30246 bp, 26 predicted proteins | sample HopSoiMetagenom2_FD_96841 | JGI IMG/M metagenome (GOLD analysis project Ga0136846, IMG submission 96841) | Grasslands soil microbial communities from Hopland, California, USA - 2 Assembly 2016 (version 4) | ecosystem: Environmental > Terrestrial > Soil > Grasslands | place: USA: Hopland...
ATGCCACATCGCCCGCCTAACAAGCAGGCTTCCGCAACGTCAGCGACATGAAATGAAGTATCGAGCAGCCATCCCGCTTGCCGCATTGGGGCGCGCCCTTTTGGCGCTTACCATGATCCTGCCCGCGAGCGCGGCCTTTGCGGAGGCTTCGCCGCCGCGCCCGCCGATGGACCTCAATCCGCCGGCGGCCAAGGCGGCGCCGGCCGTTGCGCCGCAGACCTCGGGCGCCGCCGGCAAGAAAGCGGTGGCGGCGACCAACGCGACTCCGGCCCCATTCAATCCCTACACGCCGATCGAAAAGGCCAACGGCTATTGCAACAACGCCGCGACGATGGTCGGCGATTTCGTCCAGGTCGGTGCCGACGGCCGCCGCTCGGAAGGCAAGCTCTACGTTCAGCGCCCGGGCAGGCTGCGCTTCGAATATGCCCAGCCGGCCTCGCTCGAGGTCATCGCCGACGGCACCAAAGTCGCCATCCGCGACCGCAAATTGTCGACGCAGGATCTTTATTTCATCCAGCAGACGCCGTTGAAGTTTCTGCTCAAGGATAAGATCGACCTCGCCAAGGACACCAAGGTCCTCGATGTGACCAATGATCCGAACAACACGACGATCGTGATCGAGGACGGCACGACGCTCGGCGGCACGTCGAAAATCCGTTTGATGTTCGATCCCTCGAGCTACCAGCTCAAGCAATGGCTGGTCACCGACCCGCAGGGCTATGACACGCTGGTGTCACTCTACAACGTGGATTTCAAGGAAAAGCCGGACCCGAGCCTGTTCACGATCAATTATTGAGTGTCGGGCCTGCTGGCTGTCATTCCGGCGAAAGCGGAAATCCAAGGCAACATAAACCAAGCCTGGATTCCCGATCGGCCTACGGCCGTCGGGAATGAGAGTGCACATTGCAGCGAATAGCGGGGATTGCCATATGCCGCCGGCTTGCGGTCGCGACCCTCTCATGATGAAAGCCGCGACATAATTGGAGCGCGCGCGTGCGGCTGAACATCGCCACCTGGAACATCAATTCGGTGCGGCTGCGCATGCCGATCGTCGCGCATTTCCTGAAAACGCAGCAGCCCGACGTTCTCTGCCTACAGGAGACGAAGTGCCGGGACGGCGAGTTTCCGCTAAAGCCGCTGAAGCGGCTCGGCTACAAGCACATCGCAGTCAACGGCCAGAAGGGCTATCACGGCGTCGCCATTGCCTCGCGGCTGCCGCTCGACACGATCGGCAAACGCGATTTTTGCGACAAAGGCGACGCGCGCCATTTGTCAGTCTCAGTTAAAGTCGGCGGCCGCGCCATCGCGCTGCATAACTTTTATGTGCCGGCCGGCGGCGACGAGCCCGATCCCGAGGTCAATCCGAAATTCGCGCACAAGCTCGCGTTTCTTGACGAGATGTCCCAGTGGATCGCCGCCGACCAGATTGCCGGCGATCCGGCGATCATGGTCGGCGATCTCAATGTCGCGCCGCTCGAGACGGATGTCTGGAGTCACAAGCAATTGTTGAAGGTCGTCAGCCACACGCCGATTGAAGTGGAGAAACTTGGACGCGTACTGAATGCAGGCCCGTGGGTCGATGCCATGCGCCATCACGTGCCGCATCAGGAAAAGCTTTATACCTGGTGGAGCTACCGCTCGCCAGACTGGGCAAAAGCCGACAAAGGCCGCCGGCTCGATCACGTCTGGGTCAGCGGCTGCCTGCAGCCGGGACTCGGCGGCTTACGTGTCCTCAAAGAAGCACGCGGCTGGGAGCGGCCGTCGGACCACGTGCCGGTGATGATTCAGCTGGAGGTGTGAGTATCGTCGGCGCTCTTAATGAGAGAGCTACTCGCTCGATTTCTAATCTGACAAAGCGTTACTACCCTCGAGGGTTTTCTTTAGAGTCGGTGGGAACAGCATCTCTTCTGGAGGCGTGCTGAGATCTTGATTGATCCTCCAGAAAAATACGTTTTCGCCTGATAGCTTTTTTATCCTCTTTAATAAAATCCAAAGCTCATGGCCAGTTTTCGACATACGTTCTTATCGCTCCCGCGCGAACGAGAATTTGCCTTAGTTCGTCGTCCCCGAACCCACCGATATGGTGTCGCATAATACGGAAGGTTCGGTAGTTAGCTTTCGGGTAGCTTAGCAGGTCTCGCCACACGCTCAGCCATAAAGCTTGCGCGCGTTCTATCGTTGTCGTACTCGAAAGCAATTCGCTCGATTCTAAAGGCTTCCTCCTTTTGCTTTCGGTCCCGATAGAATTGGAATGCAACCTGAACAAGCGTTGCAAACACCACACCGACCAAAGTGAACACGGCCGCGACTAGCTTATCATCCATTTGCAAGCCCTCAAAATGCCTGCGAACACGTGCGTCGTCCAAATGCGGCGTGCTCTTCTCAGTTAGTTTCTACCGCTTCGCCCCTTCCGCGATCGACAAAAGTGCCCGTTCGGCGAGCGCGGCGCCAAGGCGCTGTTCGCGCCGCGTGCGCCTGACCAGATCGGCAAGCGTGCGGATCGCGCGGAACAGTTTTTCCCTCGACCAAGCGCGCAAATGTTTCTCGAGCAGCCCGCGTTTGCCCACGCCGATGCCGCTGCGGAAGACGAGACCCATCGCCTGATCCGGCGATTGGCCGGACTCGATTGCCAGCCGGGCGCGATGTAAAGCGACCGCGTAGCGTAACGCCGCCGCGAGCATCACGCTCGGCTCCCCGCCGGTCGCTATCAGCCGCTCGAAGGCGCCGGGCAAATAATCGAGATCGCCGGAAAAGGCCTGCAGCACCGCATCGTCATGCGCGGTGGTCGACGCATCGCAAACGAGCGTCTCGACGTCTTCAAGCGTGATGCGCTCGCGCCCGTGTGCGGCGAGAACGAGCTTGCCGATTTCCGAGCGCGTGCTCAGGCGGTCTTCGCCGAGCAACGCGACGAGCGTCTCGCGCGCGTCATCATCGAGCGTCAGCCCCGCCGCTTTCAGCTCTTCGTTGATGAGCCGTTGCACGTCGGCGACACTGTCCGGCGAGCATTCGATGGCCGCGGCGCCGCGCTCTTTCTCAAAAAGCTTGCGCAGGGCGTGATCGCGCTTCAGCGCGCCGGCTTCGATCAGCACCGCGCTTTCCGCCGGTGCACTCAGCAGCGGCTCGAGCGCCGGCACAATGTTTTTGCCGCCGAGCTCGACATGCACGGCGCGACGGCCGCCGAACAGCGGAATCGTGTTCGCCTCGTCCGCGAGGCGTAGCGGATCGCCGGCGAGCTCGTCGCCATCGAGTTCGACAAGCTGAAACGGATCGGCGGGATCGTCGACAAGGGCGCGCAAGAGCTTGCGCGCGCGCTCGCGCACGAGGCCGGAATCGCTGCCGTGGACGAGAAACAGTTTTGTTTCGGCTGGCGGCCGCGCAACAAACCGATCCGCCTCGCCGCTCCGGATGGCGGTCAAGCGGGATCAGCCGCGGCTGGCAAGCGCCGCGGCAATGCGGGTGCGGATTGCGTCGGCCATCACTTTGGCGTTGCGCGTCTCGGCATCGCGCGCGGCCTGCACGTTGGAAATGCGCTGCGTCGTGCGGTCATAGCTCGCGATGCTGAAAGCGGTGCCCTTGGTGATCGGCTCGCCCCCGGCAACCGGCGCCAGCACATAATCCGCATCGACGATCACCGTCGCTGCCGTCGCTCGCGCCGACACGGTATCGATGACCGGCGTCTGCACCCGCTCGCGCAAGATGACCGTCAGCCGATATTTCGGCAGGACGGTGGACCCCGTGCCATTGAAGGCGAAGGCGAGCTCGTTTTCCAGGTAATGGCCGATGCGTTCGGGAACGATCGGGTTCACCGCGATTGCCTGCAGCTCGCTCTCGAGCGAGCCGCCGCTGGCGAGCGGGCCGTAGAGCGGCTGAAAGCAGCCGCCGAGGGCGAGCGGCAGCATCAGGGCTAGGCCCTTGGATACACCCGCTGTTCGCCGCTCACGCCACGACATTCACGATCCTCTGCGGCACCACGATGATCTTCTTCGGCGCCTTCCCGGCAAGCGCCCGTTGCACCGGGTCAAGGGCCAAAGTCGCCGCCTCGATCGCCGCCTGGTCCGCATTGCGTTCGATCACGAGGTCCGCCCGCTTTTTGCCGTTCACCTGGACAGGCAAGCTTAGCATGTCCTCGATTACCAAAGTCCGATCGGCGACCGGCCAGGGCGCCTCCGCCACGGGCGAGCCCTGGCCGAGATCGGCCCAGCATTCTTCAGCAAGATGCGGCATCATCGGGGCGAAAAGCTGGACGAGGATGTCGGCGGCCTCGCCAAAGGCGGCGCCAAGGGCGGCCGAGACGGCCGCAGTCTCGATCTCATCGAGGGCGTCGGTCAGGGCGTTGGTCAGCTCGTAGACGTGCGCGACGCAGCGGTTGAACCGCAGCCGCTCGATGTCGTCGCCGACCTTGATCAGCGCGGAATGGGAAGCCTTGCGGACCGCGCGCGCGGCTTCGCTCTGCTCGCTGGGCGCGCCATCAGCCCCCGCAGCCGCACCCTTCAGGTCACCCACCACCCGCCACAGACGCTGCACGAGGCGCGCGGCGCCCTGCACGCCCTCTTCCGTCCAGATGACGTCGCGCTCGGGCGGTGAATCCGACAGCATGAACCAGCGCGCGGTGTCGGCGCCGAAGGATTGGATGATGTCGTCGGGGTCGACGGTGTTGCGGCGCGACTTCGACATTTTCTCGATCGAGCCGATCTCGACCGGCGCGCCGTCCGCCTTGGAAAAGGCGCGCCGCCCGCTGGCGTCGGCCTGCACATCCACCTCCGCCGGGGACAGCCACGCGCCTGACGCCCCGCGATAGGTCTCGTGCACGACCATGCCCTGCGTGAACAAGCCGGCGAACGGCTCGGCGAGAGCGATATGGCCGGTATCGCGCAAACCGCGCGTAAAGAAGCGCGAATAGAGTAGATGCAAAATCGCGTGCTCAATGCCGCCGATATATTGATCGACCGGCAGCCAGCGATTGGCGAACTCCGGCGTGATCGGCGCGTCCGCGTTCCACGGATCGGTGAAACGCGCGAAATACCAGGACGAGTCGACAAACGTGTCCATCGTGTCCGTCTCGCGCGTCGCCGGACCGCCGCAGGAGGGACACGCGACGTGCTTCCAGGTCGGATGATGGTCGAGCGGATTGCCGGGACGATCGAACGTGACGTCCTCCGGCAATCGCACCGGCAGCTGATCTTTCGACACCGGCACGCTGCCGCATTTCGCGCAATGCACGATTGGAATCGGGCAGCCCCAATAGCGCTGGCGTGAAATGCCCCAGTCGCGCAGACGATAATTGAGCTTGCGTTTCCCCTGCGGCGCATTGCCGAGGCTCTGCCCTTCGAGGCGCCGCGCGACGCCTTCTTTCGCTTCTTCGATCGTCAGCCCATCGAGGAAGCGCGAATTGATCATGCGGCCCGGCCCATCATAGGCCGTACCGGTGATCACGAATTGTTCCGGATCGATCCCAAGCGGACAAACGACAGGCGTGTTGCCGAGTCCGTATTTGTTGGCGAAATCCAGGTCGCGCTGATCGTGCGCCGGGCAGCCAAAAATCGCGCCCGTGCCGTATTCCATCAAGACGAAGTTGGCGACGTAGACCGGCAGCGTCAAATTGGCATCGAAGGGATGCACGGCGCGCAGGCCCGTGTCGTAGCCGCGCTTCTCGCCCATCTCGATCGCTGCTTCCGACGTGCCGCGCCGCTCGCAATCGGCGATGAACTCGGCCAGCGCTCGATCATGCTGTGCGAGTTCGCGCGCCAGCGGATGTTCCGGCGAAACCGCCATGAACTTCGCACCGAACAAGGTGTCCGGCCGCGTCGTGTAGACATCGATCTCGTGTGCATCCGTAAGCTTGCTCTCCGCCAGGGCGAAGCGCACCAACAGGCCTTCCGAGCGGCCGATCCAGTTCGCCTGCATGAGCCGCACTTTGTCCGGCCAGCGCTCGAGCGTATCGAGCGCCGCGAGCAGGTCATCCGCGTATTCTGTGATCGTGAAGAACCATTGCGTCAGCTCGCGCTGCTCGACGGGAGCGCCGGAGCGCCAGCCGCGCCCATCGATCACCTGCTCGTTGGCAAGCACCGTCTGATCGACCGGATCCCAGTTGACCCGCGACTGCTTGCGCGCGACGAGCCCCGCCGCGAGAAAATCCAGGAACAAAGACTGCTGGTGCTTGTAATAACCGGGAGCGCAGGTCGCGAATTCGCGCGACCAGTCGAGCGACAGGCCCATCGATTTCAATTGCGCGCGCATCGTATCGATATTGTCGTAGGTCCATTTCGCCGGATGCGTCTTCGACTGCATCGCGGCGTTTTCCGCCGGCATTCCGAAGGCGTCCCAGCCCATCGGATGCAGCACGTTGAAGCCGCGGGCGCGCTTGTAGCGCGCAACGACGTCCCCCATCGTGTAATTGCGGACGTGGCCCATATGGATGCGGCCAGAGGGGTAGGGAAACATTTCGAGCACGTAATATTTTTGCCGTGCGTCGGCTTCCTGCGTCTTGAAGGTGTCGCGGTCGCGCCAGACCTGCTGCCATTTCGGCTCGGCTTCGCGGAAATTGTAACGTTCGGGCCGCATGTCTTGAATTAACCGAGGAGCTGGCGCGACATGGACCTGATTTCGCGCGTGGGGTCAATGTGTTGAGATGACGAGTGCAGCGGCGGCCGATCCCATTGCAAACCTGCGCGAGGTCCGCAGCCTCATTGCTCGGGCGGCGCGCGACTTCGGCCGCGATCCCGCCGACGTGCGCCTCGTCTGCGTCACTAAGACCGTGCCGCCGGAGCGCATCCGCCCGGTGATCGAGGCCGGCGAGCGGATTTTCGGCGAGAACCGCGTCCAGGAGGCGCACGGCAAATGGCCTGCGTTGAAGAGCGAGTATCCCGGTGTCGAGCTGCACCTCATCGGGCCGCTGCAGACCAATAAGGCGCGCGAGGCGGTGGCGCTGTTTGATATGATCGAGACGCTCGACCGGCCCTCGCTCGCCAAGACGCTGGCGGGGGAAATCGGGCGGGCTGGGCGCGCCCCAAAACTGTTCGTCCAAGTCAATACCGGCGCCGAGCCGCAGAAGGCCGGCGTACTGCCCGAGGCTGCGGACGCTTTCATCGCGCAGTGCCGGACGGAATACGGGCTGGAGCCCGTCGGTCTCATGTGCATCCCGCCGATCGACGAGCAGGTCTCGCCGCATTTCGCCCTGCTCGCGAAGATGGCGGCACGCAACGGTCTCGCGCAGCTCTCGATGGGGATGAGCGCCGATTATGAGTTGGCGATCCAGCTCGGTGCCACGCATGTGCGGATCGGTTCGGCGATTTTTGGCGCGCGGAACTAGTGCTGGCAACCAGCCGCTACGCTCCACTTATGATTTTGGCCCTAGCCGCTGAAGCAAGAAAGGCGGAGCGCGTCAGCCCGCGTTCGGCAGCTGCGTCATCGATCGCTTCTAGCAGGCCCGCGTCAAGCGAGAGATTGGCTCGGGCGGAGCGCCCACGATCGAGAATGAAGTGGGATCAGTGCAAAAACGGCACCTCTTTATTTGTTCAGTGATGCCGGGATCGTCTTTGAGCTCATCCATTGTGCGGGGCGTCGGCAGGGCCTCGTTCTTGGCCAGCGCGTCTTCGGCCCAAAGCCGCACCGCTTCGATCGCGTTCCTGCACGCCTCATCGTAGCTGTCGCCTGCAGAGGTGCAGTCAGGCAGATCGGGAACGAAACCCCGACAATGGGCGGCGTTCCGTCGATTAATGCGAGATAACGCGACATTCTTTTCCCTTCACATCCAACCCGCTGCTTCGCGATCGCGCGGCCCCACGCCTATCGACAGACACGATGGCGCGGCAGCACGATCCGTCCCGGCTTCTCGGGATGCGTGAACACGTCGTGATCGCCGCCGTGCCTTTGCGTCCAGCCTTCCCTGCGCAAACGGCAGCGATCTTCGTTCTGTTTGTGTCGAGCGCTGCGACCATTAGGCAGCTCTGTGCATATATTTGCGCAAAATCGGATGTGATCAAGGGCGCGGGGTGAAGCGCTTACCCAACCACCATCACCGCCCCTCGGGACAGCCGCGGCAGCAGCCGGCGCATGTCGGCGGGCCGCAACGCGACGCAACCCTGGGTCGGCGACAGGTCCGGCCGGGCCAAGTGGAAGAAGATCGCACTGCCTCGTCGCTGAACCCTGGGCTTGATGTTGTAATCGAGGATGCCGATCACGTCGTACAGGCGATCGTCGCGCCATAGACCCTCGCGACTGTTCCCGTAGGGAAGGCGGATCGGCCGGTTGTAGTTCCGATCACCGGGATGGTCGCACCAGGCACTGTTCTGCCCGATCGGCAATGCCGCGAAATTCTGCCGGGGCCGAAAGCCGGCGTCGGGCCGGTACAGAAAGTACAAAATGGCGAACCGCCCGGCGGGCGTCTTGCCATCCCCCTCGATCTTGCCACGGCCAATGCCGGAGCGCCCGATCGCACAGGGGATTTGCGTCGCTCCCGCAATAAGCCAAGCCCGCGGCGTTTCATTCGCGGCAAGATGGGGCGCGGCGACGACTCTTAGCCGCGTAAGCCCTCGCGAAACCTGTCGAAAGTCGTGGCGCGGCATCATCCGCATTTTGACCCGCTGCGTCTCCTTGCCTAGACTCGGCACGCGGCGCAACAGCTGCTTACCTGCCGGCGCGTTCGCTTGGAACGCGCCGCGGAAAGATTTGATGGCCCAGGTCCGCACGATTCTGATCGCCGATGACGATGAGGACCTGCGCCAGGCGCTTGCCGAGCAATTGACGCTGCACGAGGAGTTCGAGGTTCTGCAAGCGGAGAACGGCGCAAAGGCGATTGCAATCGCACGCAGCGCGCAGCCCGATCTCATCATCATGGACGTAGGACTGCCCGATTTCGACGGGCGCGAGGCGGTCAAAATCATCCGCAAAAACGGCTTCAAGAATCCGATCGTGATGCTGACGGCGCAGGATTCCGATTCCGACACGGTGCTCGGCTTCGATTCCGGCGCCAACGATTACGTGACGAAGCCATTCCGGTTCGCCGTACTGCTCGCGCGCATTCGCGCGCATCTCCGGCAGTTCGAAGCGAGCGATGATGCCACGTTTCGCATCGGGCAATATACGTTTCAGCCAAGTTCAAAGCATCTCGTCAACGACAAAGGCAACAAGCTTCGATTGACGGAGAAAGAAACGGCAATTCTGCGCTATCTCTATCGTGCCGGACAGAGTGTCGTGACACGCGACGTCCTCTTGCGCGAAGTGTGGGGTTACAATTCGAACGTAACGACGCACACGCTTGAGACGCACATTTACCGTCTGCGCCAAAAGATCGAACGCGATCCCGCGCATGCACAGATGCTCGTCACTGAAGCCGGTGGCTATAAGCTTATTCCATCGGCCGAGCCCTGAGGGTCAGTGGCGCTCGAAGACGATATCCGCAAGCTCTCGCGCATCTCACTCTTTCGCGCGTTGGAGGCGGATGCATTGCGGCTGATCGCCTTCGGAGCGGAAACGCGGATATTGCGCGCCGGCGATATTCTTTTTCGCAAAGGCGATAAATCCGACGCGGGCTTCATCGTTTTGAGCGGCTCCGTCGCGCTCGATGAGAAAAGTGATGGCAGCCCACCCTCCCACATCCTGCGGCCGGATTCCCTGATCGGCGAAGTCGCGCTGCTGGTTGAGACGGAGAGGCTCACAACAGCAATGGCGCGGGAGCCGTCCACGGTGTTGAAAATCTCGCGCCAATTGTTTCATCGCGTCCTGCGCGAATATCCAGAAAGCGCAAAGCGTTTGCGCGCGGCGATGGCGAACGAACTCAGATCATTCGTGCGTGAGCTTGAGGAATCGAATCTCCGTCGCGCGGAGTAGGCTCAACCTCACCTTGGGGAGGCGCGAAGCGCCGTCTCGAAGGATGACAAAGGCTAGCGCGGTCACCACCCTTCGAGACGCTTGCTGCGCAAGCTCCTCAGCGTGAGGAGACGCACAAAATCGCCCTCACCCCTTTAGCCGCGCGCACAAAGCGTCGAGCTGTTCCAGGTCCGTGTAGCGGATACGAACCTCACCGCGCTCGCCGCGCGCGTCGATCGACACGGCGAGTCCGAGCGCATCGGACAAATCTTTTTCGAGCGCGCGCGTGTCCACATCCTTTTCGCGGCGCGGAGCCTTCGTCTTTACCCGCCCGGCACTATTCTCGGTTTCCTGCTGCGTGATGCGTTCGACATCGCGCACGCTCAGCCCCTGCTCGACGATGCGTTTCGCGACTGCGTCAGGATCGGAGACGGACAAGAGTGCGCGCGCATGTCCCGCCGACAAATGGCCCTCGGCCAGCATTTGCCGCGAAAGCTTCGGCAGCTTCAGAAGCCGTAGCGTGTTGGCGATGTGGCTGCGGCTCTTGCCGATGATGCGCGCGAGATCGGTTTGCGAATAGCCGAATTCGTTGCCGAGCTGCTCGTAGCCCATCGCTTCTTCGAGCGCGTTCAAATCGGCGCGCTGAACGTTCTCGATAACGGCAATTTCCAGTGCCGCTTTCTCGTCGGCTTCGATCAAGATGATTGGCACATCATGCACGTTGGCGCGCTGCGCCGCGCGCCAACGCCGCTCGCCGGCGACGATCTCGTAAGCATCGGCGACGCCGGTAATGGCGCGCACGAGAATCGGCTGCAGGATGCCGCGCTCTTTGATCGAGGCGGCGAGGTCGTCGAGTTCCGCCTCCTTGAAATCCTTGCGCGGATTGCGCGGATTCGGCCGCAAAAATTCGATCGGCACGAGGCGCTGACCGCGCAAACGATCGATCGCCGCGGCTTCGGTTCCGGCATCGCCGATGAGCGCCGCCAACCCGCGCCCGAGCCTCGGCCGTCCTTCCTCTGCCATTGCTTCCCTCATGCGGCGCGCAGCTGCCGTTCGCGGCGAATCACTTCCGAGGCGAGCCGGATGTAGGCCTGACTACCGGAACAGCGGATGTCGTAGAGCAGCACCGGTTTGCCGTGCGAGGGTGCCTCGGAAACGCGAACATTCCGCGGAATTACCGTTTCGTAGACTTTGTCGCCCATGAAGCCGCGGACATCGGCGACGACTTGGGCGGCGAGGTTGTTGCGCGCGTCAAACATCGTCAGCACGACGCCGTGAATGTCGAGGTTCGGGTTTAAGTTGCGCTTCACAGTCTCGACGGTGGACAGCAATTGCGACAGGCCCTCGAGCGCGAAGAACTCGCATTGCAGCGGCACGACAACGCTATCGGCACTGGCAAGTGCGTTTATTGTCAATAGGTTGAGGGAAGGAGGGCAGTCGATGAGAATGTAGGTGAAGCCGCCCGGGATTGCGGCCATCGAGGGCGGCAGGCTGCGGATCGCGTTGCGCAGGCGAAAACTGCGGTCCCTTTCGCTCGCAATCTGCAGTTCAACGCCGAGAAGGTCGAGCGTGGACGGGGCGATCCAGAGCCGCGGCACCGCAGTCGGCAGGATCACGTCTTCGAGCCGGCATTCGCCGGCAAATACCTCAAATGTCGAGAGTTTGCGCGCCTTGCGGTCGATGCCGAGGCCGGTCGAGGCATTGCCCTGCGGATCGATGTCGATGACCAGTACCCGCTCGCCGATCGCAGCGAGCGCTGTGCCGAGGTTGATTGTCGTGGTAGTTTTCCCGACCCCGCCCTTTTGATTGGCGAGCACCAGGACGCGTGGAGAGCTCGTCACCGGCAGGATCGGACCCGAATCAGCAGATTGCCTGTTTCTTGTATCGCACTGAAACGATTCTCCCGGAAGAGTCGGTGCGGCTCGGCAAGGTGGAAAAGTCCAGGCCTGCGTCGGAGACGGAGTCGATCTCCTGCTGGGCGGTGCGGCCTTTGAGAAAAAGCCCGGTCGCGCCGCGCTGGAGCAGTGGCTGCGACCAACCAATCAACTGGAGGAGCGAGGCGGTGGCACGCGAGGTGACGATTTCCACTTTGTCTAGCGCCGCGATGACCTTCTCTCCCGATTGCGGATGAACGACAGCCGCAGCGCCTGTTTCACGTGAAACAGTTTGCAGGAATGCAGCCTTACGCCTGTCACGCTCGATCAAATGGACCTGCGCTCCAGGTCTGTCGGCTAGCAAGATGGCAATGACCATCCCGGGGAAGCCGCCGCCGCTGCCGAGATCGGCCCAGCGAAGTGCGTTGGGGGCGAGATCCCGAAGCTGCGCGGAATCGGCAATATGCCGCGTCCAGAGATGCGGGAGGCTGGCGGCAGAGACCAGGTTCAGCATGCCCTGCCAGCGCAGCAGCAGATCTTGATACACCGTCAGTCGCTGCTGCTCGGCCCCGGAAAGCGGCACCAAGCGGATTGCCGCTTCGCGATTTCGCGCAAGAACGTCGGCGGAGACCTCATTCCGCCGCGGCAAGGCGGCGGCCCTTGCGCACCTGCGACGCCAGGATCGTCAGCGCGGCCGGCGTGATCCCTTCAAGGCGCGCCGCCTGGCCGAGGGAACGTGGGCGCGCTTCGGCGAGCCGCGCCTTCACCTCGTTCGATAGGCCGGGCAAAGCGGCATAATCGAGCTCATCCGGCAGGAGCAGTGCCTCGTCGCGGCGGAACGACACGACGTCCGACATCTGCCGTTCGAGGTAGACGGCGTATTTGGCATCAACTTCGATTTGCGCCGCGGTCGTTGGCTCAACGGAACCCAGCTCCGGCCAGACGCGGCTCACATCGCCCCAGCCGATATCCCAGCGCGACAGCAGCGCAAAGGCCGAACGGCGTATTCCATCCTTGTTGAGATCGAGGCCGTGGCGCCCGGCTTCGGTCGGCGTAATGGTCAGCGCCTCGAGTCGCCTGCGCGCCTCCTGGAGTTTGGCTGATTTTTGATCGAAAACCCCTGCCCTTTCTGCGCCGACGCAGCCGATGTCGATCCCGCGCGCGGTCAGCCGCTGGTCGGCGTTGTCCGAACGTAGCGTCAGTCGGTACTCGGCGCGTGAGGTGAACATCCGGTACGGCTCGGTCACCCCGCGGGTGACCAAGTCGTCGATCATCACGCCGAGATAGGCTTCGGCACGATCGAAAATGATTTCGCCACCGCCGGCCGCACGGCGGGCGGCATTCAGCCCGGCGACCAGACCCTGGGCGGCCGCTTCTTCGTAACCCGTCGTGCCGTTGATCTGGCCGGCAAGGAAAAGGCCGCCGATTGCCTTCGTTTCCAGCGTGGCGGCGAGCTCGCGCGGATCTACATAATCGTACTCGATCGCATAGCCAGGCCGGCGGATCACGGCGCGACAAAGCCCGGGAATTGTGCGCACCAACTCCGCCTGGACCGTGGCCGACAGCGAGGTGGAAATGCCGTTGGGATAGATCGTGTCGTCATCGAGCCCTTCGGGCTCGAGAAATATCTGGTGGGAGTTGCGTTCGCCGAAGCGCATCACTTTGTCCTCGATCGAGGGACAATAGCGTGGTCCGCGTCCCTGGATCGCGCCGGAGAAGATTGGTGCGGCATCCAGATTGCGGCGGATCACGTCGTGCGTTTCCGCCGTCGTGCGGGTGATGTGGCAATCCACCTGACTTTGGCTGATCCGAGGGGTCAAAGCGGAGAACGACTCCGGCTCCGCATCCCCCGGCTGGCGCTCGAGGACGGCCCAATCGATCGTGCTTCCGTCAAGCCGGGGCGGGGTCCCGGTCTTCAGCCGGCCAAGCCGCAACCCCGCGCGTCTCAGTGTGGCAGCGAGACCAAGCGATGGCGGCTCGCCGATGCGACCGGCCGGCACGCGTTCGCCACCGACATGAATGACCCCGTTCAGGAATGTCCCGGTGGTGAGCACTACCGCACGACAGGGCAAGCGCTCGCCAGTCGCGAGCACCACGGCCGAAACCCTATTCGCGGAAAGCTCCAGATTTTCGACACTGCCCTCGACCAGCGTGAGATGGCGCGTCGTCCGGAGCTCCGCCTGCATTGCTGCGCGATACTGGGCGCGATCTATCTGCGCCCGCGGCCCCCGCACGGCCGGACCTTTGGAGCGGTTGAGCAGCCGAAAATGGATGCCGGCCTGGTCGGCAAGCCTTCCCATAATCCCGTCGAGGGCATCGATCTCGCGAACCAGGTGACCCTTGCCCAGACCGCCGATCGCCGGATTGCACGACATCGCGCCGATCGTGGCGAGGCTTTGCGTCACCAGCGCTGTTTGCGCACGCATGCGTGCGGCAGCCGCGGCCGCCTCGCACCCGGCGTGGCCGCCGCCGACCACGATCACATCGAATTGTTTCACGTGAAACATCTACTTCCCAATGCAAAACCGGCCGAAAATCTCGCCGAGCACGTCCTCGATATCGACCCGCCCGGCGATGCGGCCGATCGCATTCTGCGCCAGCCGGACCTCCTCCGCCACGATTTCCGGTGGCAGCTCCGGAGCGGCCATAATGCGTTCGAGAGCTCCCGCCGCGGCGGCCAGCGCCTGCCGGTGCCGCTCGCGCGTCAAGGCAGGGACTTCACTACCGATTTCGAGCCTCTTGCGGGCGAAATCTTCCAGCTCGGCCTCGAGCTGATCGAGCCCGACCCCTGTCGCCGCCGATATCCGGAGGTTGGCGCGTTCTTCGCCCCGCAGCCCCATATCGGATTTCGTTACGACCGTCCAAACCTCGCCTGACCCCGGGAATGCGGGAGGGGCCGCGGCTAGCGAGCCCGGCTCAACCAGCCAGAGCACGAGATCAGCTTCACCGGCCCGGGCAAATGCACGCTCAATGCCGATGCGCTCGACTGGATCCTCGGATGTCCGGAGCCCGGCGGTGTCGGTCACCGTCATTGGATAGCCAGCAAGATCAAGATGCACCTCCAGCGCATCACGGGTGGTTCCGGGATGTTCAGAGACTATGGCCACGTCGCGCCCCGCTAAACTATTAAGAAGGGTGGATTTTCCGGCGTTGGGGGCGCCCGCGATGACAATCCGGAGCCCCTCGCGCAAGCGTTCGCCACTTCGGGCGCGGCACAGGGCGACTTCCATCTCCGTGTATAGCTGACGTACATCATCATTAATGATGTTGCACACCATCAATTCGGCAACGTCACCTTCGTCGGAAAAATCCAGCTCCGCCTCGAGCCGGGCGCTCAGGCCGATCAGTGCGCGACGCCACTCTTCCGTCTGACGCGACAGGCGCCCTTCGAACTGACGAAGCGCTTGGCGGCGCTGAAACTCGGTTTCGGCATCGACGAGGTCCGCGACACCCTCGGCTTGGGCGAGATCGAGCTTGCCGTTCAAAAAAGCGCGGCGGGTGAATTCGCCCGGCTCGGCAGGGCGTAGGCCCATGGAGCCGAGCACCTCGATCAGGACCCGTGAGATGGCTATGCCTCCATGCACCTGCAGCTCGGCGCAATCCTCACAGGTGTAGCTCCGCGGCGCGGCGAAAAACAGGACGAGTCCCTCGTCCATCACCTCACCACTCGTGGGATGCACAAGTCGGCAGAGCTGCGCATGCCGGGGCGCCGGCACTTTTCCGCAGAGGCGCAGAATGGCGTCGCGCGTACGTGGTCCGCTGATCCGGCAAACCGCAATCGCGGAGCGGCCCGGCGCGGTCGCCATCGCAAAGATCGTGTCGTTCTGCATCGCTTGTGGTGCGCTTTCCTCGCGCGCCTTCCCTTCTAACTACCGACAGGGCCCAAGAGAAGCCGAGAGAAGCAGGCCGGCAGAGAAACGAATGCATCAGAACCGGCTCGCCGACGCGACAAGCCCCTATCTTCTGCAGCACGCGACGAACCCGGTCGACTGGCGCCAATGGGGCGCCGTGGCGCTGAGTGAAGCAAAGACTGCCGGCAAGCCAATCCTTTTATCCGTCGGCTATGCCGCCTGCCATTGGTGCCATGTGATGGCACATGAAAGCTTTGAGGACGATGCGACCGCATCCATTATGAACGAGCTTTTCGTCAACATCAAAGTCGACCGCGAAGAGCGGCCAGACATCGACCACATCTATATGAGCGCGCTGCATGCTCTAGGCCAGCAAGGGGGCTGGCCGCTGACGATGTTTTTGACGCCCGATGCCGAGCCGTTCTGGGGCGGCACCTATTTTCCGAAGACAGCGCGCCATGGACATCCAGCATTCGTTGACGTGCTGCGCAGCGTCGCGCGCGTCTTTCATGCGGAGCCTGACAAGGTGCGGCAGAACGCAAATGCGTTGCGTCAGGCTTTGTCCAAGGAAGGCGTGCCCGCCGGCGAGCAGACCTATTCGCGCGCCTTCCTCGATGATTTTGCGTCACGCGCTTCCGGCATCATCGATCAGACGCACGGCGGCATTCGCGGTGCCCCAAAGTTTCCCAATCCATCGATTCTCGAATTGCTGTGGCGTGCATCGTTGCGCACCCCTAACAGTCAAATCGCCGCTCTGGTGATGCTGACACTCGACCGCATGAGCGAGGGCGGCATCTACGACCATCTCGGCGGCGGCTATTCGCGCTACTCCACCGACGAGCGCTGGCTGGTGCCGCATTTCGAGAAAATGTTGTACGACAACGCTCAGATATTGGAGCTGCTCGCCGCCGCTTATACGGAGACGGGCCGGCCGCTTTTCTGCCTGCGCGCACGCGAAACTGTTGCCTGGCTCGAACGTGAGATGACGACGCGTGAGGGCGCGTTTTGCGCGAGCCTAGACGCCGACAGCGAAGGGGTCGAAGGCAAATTTTATGTCTGGCACGCCGATGAGCTGACCAAAATCCTTGGCGCGGCAAATGCCGAGTTCTTCGCGCGGTTCTATGATGTGACGCCGCAAGGAAATTGGCATCACGAGCAGACCGGCGATCACGTCACGATCCTCAACCGCTTGAACGCGCCTCAACCAAATGAAGAAGACGAGCAGCGGCTGATCGCATTGCGCGCCATGCTGTTTGCCGCGCGCGAGAAGCGGCCGCGTCCCGGCCTCGACGACAAAGTGCTCGCCGATTGGAACGGGTTGATGGTCGCTGCTCTCGCGCGGTCAGCGCTCATATTCGAGCGGCCGGAATGGCTGAACAAGGCGGCGCGCGCTTATCTATTCGTTCGCGAGACCATGGCCGAACCGAGCGCGCGCGCGCGCGCGAGCCTTGCGCATTCTTGGCGAAACGGCGCGATGATCAGGCCAGGCTTCGCCCTCGATCACGCCGCCATGGCGCGCGCTGCGATCGCGTTGCATGAAGTGCGCTCGCATCTTGCCCCGGAACACCGGCAGACTGATTTCCTTAGCGATGCGATCACATGGTCTAAGACGATCGAGAGCGATTATCGAAACGCGGATACCGGGCTGATCTCGATGAACAGCCGTGCAGCAGAGGACGTGCTGACGCGCCTCACGCCGACCGCCGACGACGCTATTCCGAATGCGCATTCGGTGGATCTCGACAATCTCATCCGGCTCGCGTCACATACTGGCGATCAAAGCTGGCTTGAGCGCGCCGATCGGCTTTTCGAAGCGCTACGGGGCGCCGTATTCAAGAACCCGCTCGCGCATTGCGGCGTTCTAAACGCGTTCGATCTGCGCGAGAGCGGCGTCGAGATGGTCGTGACGGGCCCCAACTCAGCGCCGCTTCATGAAGCGGCGCTCGCAACCTCGTATATCAACCGCGCCGTCATCGATGCGCGTGCCGCCGCATTGCCTGACACGCACATGGCCGCCGTGCAAAGCGCCGCGGCCAATCGCGCCATGGCGCTTATCTGCACCCGCACGCATTGCCTGCCGCCGGTTTACGAACCAGGCGACATCCGGGCGCGAATGCGGGAAGCGATTTCCGGGCGTTAGCGCGCCGAGCCACCAACAGCGTCATGCCCGGCCTTGGGCCGGGCATCCACGAAAGCAAACGCGCTAGCGTCATCGTCTCGTGGATGGCCGCCAGCCCGGCCATGACGGCTGAACCTTACGTGTTCATCGACTCGAAGAAGGCCGAGTTGCCCTTCGGCGTCTCGCGCAATTTCCCGAGCAGGAACTCGATCGCATCGACGGTGCCCATCGGGTTCAAAATGCGGCGCAGTACGTACATCTTCTTCAAGATGTCGGCGGGAACCAAGAGCTCTTCCTTACGCGTGCCGGAGCGCGTGATGTCGATCGACGGGAAGATGCGTTTATCCGACACCTTGCGATCAAGGATGATTTCCGAGTTGCCGGTTCCTTTAAACTCCTCGAAAATCACTTCGTCCATACGCGACCCGGTATCGATCAGCGCCGTCGCGATGATCGTCAGCGAGCCACCTTCCTCGATGTTACGCGCCGCGCCGAAGAACCGCTTCGGCCGCTGAAGGGCGTTGGCATCGACGCCGCCGGTAAGCACCTTTCCCGATGACGGAACGACGGTGTTATACGCGCGCCCAAGACGTGTGATCGAGTCGAGCAGGATGACCACGTCGCGGCCATGCTCGACCAGGCGTTTGGCCTTGTCGATCACCATCTCGGCCACGGCGACATGGCGTACCGCCGGCTCGTCGAAGGTCGAGGAAACGACCTCACCCTTGACAGAGCGCTGCATGTCAGTGACTTCCTCCGGCCGCTCGTCGATCAAGAGCACGATCAGATAGCATTCCGGGTGGTTGGCGGTGACCGACTGCGCGATGTTCTGCAGGAGCACGGTCTTGCCGGTGCGCGGCGGCGCGACGATCAACGCGCGCTGGCCCTTGCCGATCGGCGCGACGATGTCGATGACCCGCGACGACAAATCCTTGCGGGTCGGGTCCTCGATTTCGAGCTTCAGCCGCTCGTCGGGATAAAGCGGCGTGAGATTGTCGAAATTGACCTTGTGGCGGACCTTTTCCGGGTCCTCGAAATTGATCGTATTGACCTTTAGGAGCGCGAAATAGCGCTCGCCCTCCTTGGGGCTGCGGATCATGCCCTCGACGGTGTCACCGGTGCGCAGGCCGAAACGGCGAATCTGCGAGGGCGAGACGTAGATATCATCGGGTCCAGGCAGATAATTGGCGTCGGGCGAGCGCAAGAAGCCAAAGCCGTCCTGCAGCACCTCGACCACGCCTTCACCGACGATTTCGATGTCGCGGCCGGCGAGGTTCTTCAGTATCGCAAACATCAGCTCCTGTTTGCGGAGCGTCGAGGCGTTCTCGACTTCGTGCTCCTCGGCAAAAGCGAGAAGCTCCGTCGGCGATTTGGCTTTGAGGTCTTGGAGCTTGATCACCCGCCCAGCGGTCGGGGCGTCTTCGGCGCCTTCTTTGGCAAGGTCTTGAACGGTCACGTGTTTATCTCGATTGGAAGGGCGGCGCGGGCCGGCTCGGGGGAGAAGAGGAGCTCGGACGATCGTGAAGCGCTCGATGCGGCTTCAAACGATATCGCCTTCGGGGAGGGAGTATCGGATTAGCGCCAAATCGCCGATTTGGCAAGGTCGCGGGCCGAGTCGCGGCGATTTCGCCGCGCCGCTCAGAACGGCTTGACGATGACCAGGATGACGATGCCGATCATCAAAAGCGTCGGCACTTCGTTGAGCGCGCGGTAAAAGCGGGAGGTCTTCGCGTCGCGTCGCTCGGCCAATAGCCGTCGCCGGCGCGAAAAATACATGTGGGCGCCGGTGAGCCCGATCACAAGAGCGATCTTGGCGTGCAGCCAGCCCACTTTGTACCACTCACCCCAAAAGGCGAGTACCGGGCCGGTGACCCAAACGACGATCATCGCCGGGTTCATGATGCCCCGCAGCAGGCGGCGCTCCATGATCTCGAACGTGCGAGCCTGGTCCGAGCCCGCCGCCACATCCGCGTGGTAGACGAATAGCCGCGGCAGGTAGAGAAGGCCTGCCATCCAGGCGATGATCGCGATCACGTGCAGCGACTTCAGCCAGAGGTAATAATCCATCGCGATTGTCCATCTTCTGAAACGTTCTTCGCGCAGAATTGTTAGGCGTTCACGCGATCCTTGCAAAACCAAATCTTTTTTGAATCGAAATTCTGTTTAGACTCTGGGAGGGCTCCGAAGCGTTATTCGAGAAGCCCCACACAGCCCGCACATCAAGCATTCAGAAATGCCTGTGTGTTGACGCCGGCGTGTTTAGCGGGGAAAGCGGTGACAGGCCCTCGGCTTCTCATGCGGTTGCTGATCCGGCAAGTTGCCGATCCCCATAGATCACAGATGCAGACGATCTAGTTAGGGCTGAATCAAAGCTGTTGATCATTGCGCCTGGCCGGGCAAAACTGCGCACAGGCCGCTCCGCGTACGGGCGGTGGCCCGTCTCTTGTCCACACCTTCAAGGCCGAATCGGAGCGCCTTTGGGCCGCAGCTATTTCCACCTACATCTCGTCTCCGATGCGACGGGCGAAACCCTGATCGCGGTTAGCCGCGCCGTTGCGGCGCAGTATCAGGGCGTGGCCTCCATCGAGCACATCTACCCGCTCGTGCGCACGCAAGCGCAGCTCGACAAAATCCTTGCGGAGATCAGGGCCGCGCCGGGTATCGTGCTCTTCACGCTGGTCGATCAGGCTTTGATCGACCAGCTCGAAGAAGCCTGCCGGGAATGTGGCGCACCGAGCCTCTCCGTGCTGCAGCCGATCTCGAGCCTTTTCCATTCTTATTTAGGCACGACTTCAACCGCGCGTCCTGGCGCACAGCACATGCTGAATGCCGATTATTTCAAGCGCATAGACGCCTTGAATTATACGATGCTGCATGACGACGGGCAGCACTCCGATAATCTCGAAGAGGCCGACGTCGTTCTGCTCGGTGTCAGCCGCACGTCGAAGACGCCGACGAGCATTTATCTCGCCAATCGCGGCATCAAAACCGCGAATGTGCCACTCATTCCGGGTGTCGCTTTGCCCTCTAATATCGAAGCTTTGCGCAAGCCGCTCATCGTCGGTCTTTTGGCCTCGCCCGAGCGCATCGTGCAGATCAGACAGAACCGTCTACTGATTTTGAATGCAGAGATCGAAACCCCCTATGTCGATCGCATGTCCGTCGCTGACGAGGTCGCAACCTCGCGCCGTTTGTTTGCCGCGCATAATTGGCCGACCATTGACGTAACGCGCCGCTCGATCGAGGAAACCGCCGCGGCGATCATCGATCTGCACCGTGCCCACAGCATGCAATTCATCACACAGGCATGACTGAGGTGGCGAATGCATTTTGGCGCGAGAGAGCGCCGCTGATTCTTGCTTCGAAGAGTAGTGCCCGCGCGGCGCTGCTAAAGCAGACGCGCATTCCGTTCATCGTCGAAGCGACCGAGATCGACGAGCGAGCAGCCGAAGCACCACTGCGCCAATCCGGTGCCGGCGCACGAGAAATCGGCGCGCATCTCGCACGTAGCAAAGCGCAGGCGGTTTCCGCACAGCATCCCGAACACATTGTGCTTGGCGCCGATCAGACCTTGGAGCTAGGCGACCGTATGTTCACAAAGCCGGCTGACCGGGACGAGGGACTCGAGCAGCTGCGCGCCCTCTCGGCCCAAGAACACGCGCTTCATTCGGCGATTTGCGTCGTCCGCGCCGGCGAAATCCTGTTGGAGGCGTCGGAAACCGCGCGCATGCAGATGCGCCCGTTGAGCGACGCCTTTCTTGCCGCCTATGCCGAGGCAGCCGGCGCGGCGCTGACGGCGAGCGTCGGGGCCTATCAAGTCGAAGGACTCGGCATTCACCTGTTCGAGAGCATTGCCGGCGATCACTCCACCATCCTTGGGCTGCCGTTAATCCCGCTCCTCGCCTTTTTGCGCCGGAACGGCAGTCTCTTGGACTAGACTTCACTTCATGTTCAAGCTCGGCCTAACTGGCTCGATCGGCATGGGCAAATCGGCGACGGCGGCCATGTTCCGCCAAGCCGGCGTTCCCGTCCACGACGCCGACGAGGTGGTGCACGCGCTCTATCGGGGCCGCGCTGTGCCGTTGATCGAGGCCGCCTTCCCGGGCACCGTGATCGACGGCTCCGTTGATCGCGCGGCGCTGTCGAAGGTTCTGTTCGAAGACGAGTCGCGCCTGCGCGCGCTCGAGCGCATCGTCCACCCGCTGGTGCGCGAGGAGCGCGAGACTTTCCTTCGGGCCAACGCCCACGCGCCTGCCGTCATCCTCGACATCCCCCTGCTCTTCGAGACCGGCGGCGAGCGAGATACCGATGCGGTCGCGCTCGTGACCGCGCCCAAATCTGTGCAAAGGGAGCGCGTCCTCGCCCGGCCGGGCATGACGGAGGAAAAATTCCAGGCAATACTCGCAAAGCAGATGCCCGATTCGGAGAAGCGTCGGCGCGCGCATTTTCTCATCGAGACGGGCTTCGGCTTTGCTCATGCCGAGCGCCGGGTCCGTGCTGTCCTGCGCGCGATCGCCGGCCGGTCCGGCCGAACGGAGTGAAATGCGAGAGATCGTTCTCGATACCGAGACCACCGGTCTCGATCCCGGCGATGGGCATCGCCTCGTCGAAATCGGCGGCATCGAGCTCTACAACTGCATCCCGACAGGGCAGGTATTTCATCGCTACATCGACCCGCAGCGGGATGTCCCGGATTCCGCGTACGAGGTGCATGGCCTCTCGCGCGAGTTCCTCACCGGCAAGCCCTTCTTCGAGGACGTCGCCGAAGAGTTTTTGGCGTTTGTCGGTGACGCGAAGCTCGTCATCCACAATGCTGAATTCGACATGCGCTTCCTGAATGCGGAGCTGCAGCGCGTCAGTCGCGCGGTGATTGCCTTCGATCGCGCCATCGACACATTGACCTTGGCTAGGCGCCGTCACCCCGGCCTGCCGAACAGTCTCGATGCCCTTTGCGCGCGGTACGGCATCGACAATTCACGCCGGACCAAGCACGGCGCGCTGCTTGATGCCGAAATTCTCGCCGAGGTTTATGCCGAGCTGAATGGCGGCCGCCAAGCCGCGCTCCTGCTCGCGACCGGCGACATTCTCGTCGAGCGTCCGGACATTGTTGTGGTGCGTCAACGTCCGGAACCGTTGCAGCCGCGACTCAGCCGCGAGGAGATCTCCTCGCATGCGCGCTTTCTCGAGCATCTCGGCAACAATCCGTTGTGGCTCTCCTACATGGCCGATGCGGAGCAGAGCGCGGACTTGCGCAAGTCGGCGTAGTTTACGCGCTCTCGGCCAGGACGCGCGCCGGCGGAAAACTCACCTCGATCAGCGTGCCTTCATTCTTGCGGCTGCGGATCGTGAAGTTCGCGCGGTTGGCTTCGATAAGCGCTTTCGTCAGCGGCAATCCCAGCCCCGTGCCGCTGACCGGCCGCGCCGTTGCGACCTGACGGAACGGCTCCAGCACCAGCGCAATTTCGGTCTCCGACATGCCGATGCCGGTATCCTTGATGCGGATCGCAACATGGCCCGTTTCGGTGATCGCGGTCGAGACGATGACCTGCCCGCCGGGCTCATTGTATTTCACCGCATTCGACAAAAGGTTGAGCACGATCTGCCGAACCGACCGCTCATCCGCCGCGATTTGCACAACCCGCGGCGCAAGCGCGAGCCGCATGATCACGCGCTCGCGGTTAGCTTGCGGCTGCATCAGCGCCACGCATTCCGTGATGATCGCGTTCGCATCGACCGACTTGATGTCGAGCACCATCTTGCCGGCTTCGATCTTGGAGAGGTCGAGCAGATCATTAACAAGGCTCATCACATGCGTGCCGGACTTATGAATATCCCGCAGATACTCCTTGTAGCGCTCCGTGCCTATTGGTCCGAGCCGCTCGTCCATGATGACTTCGGCAAACCCGATTATCGCATTGAGCGGCGTTCGGATCTCATGGCTCACTTTGGCAAGGAAGTCGGTCTTGATCGCGCTTGCGCGTTCGGCCTCCTCGCGCGCTTCGCGCGCTTCATGCTCCGTCTGTTTCCATGCACTGGTGTCGCGGATCACAGCGCAGAATTTCGGAGGGCGACCTTCGCCGCCGGTGATTAGGTCGAGCGTGAGGGAGACCGGAATCGCACCACCCTGTCGCGGGGTGGCGGAGATTTCGCGTTCGCGGTTGGAAGCGGATCCGGCAGCGGCGGATTTCACCTGAGTGAAATAATCTTCGATCACCCGTAGGCTTTCCGTCGCGACCAAGGTTGCGAACGGCTCGCCGGCGACTTCATTTTGTTGATAGCCGAACAAAGCCTCGGCGGACCGGTTCAGCGAGAGTATGCGCCCTTCCGCATCCAGAATAGCGACGCCGTCGGTGGCGGTCTCGATAATCGAGCGCAATTCCCGCGCTTCGGCGTCGCGTTGGTGCAGCTCGAGCTGTAATGTCTGGACGTTAGCGAAATGCGCGCCATCGGCAGCGCGCCGCAGTGTGATCAGACCTGCCGGCTGCCCTGCCCATGAGATCGCCTGCAGTTTGCTTTCGATGGGGACCAAGTCGCCGGTGCGCGTACGGATCGACGCGGTTCCTACGCCGTTTGCCGCATCGGCGGGTCCAGGTCCTTCGAAAAGGCGCTCGAGACCGCCCGCCGCTTGGAGGTGCTGGACCGAAGCATGCCCGGCGAGGTCGAGCAGCATCCGGTTGGCGTAGAGGGCTGTGGTGCCGCGGCTGACCAGGACGCCTAAGGGCAAACGGTCGAGGACGGCCATCGCGTGGCTGCCGTCGACTGGCTCAGGCCGCTCCGCCCGACGTACTTGAGGTGGCGAAGCCGCTTGTGCAGAGTCGGTCGCGTCCTCGGTCAGGGCGCGCGCGATCTCGTCAAAGGCTTTGTGCTCGTTCTCCGAGAGGCCATTTCGCGCCGCTTCCGTTTTCGCATGCGAGGCCGGGGAGGCTGGCCCATCCGGCGGCGCCGCGGTGCGCAATCCAAATGCGACCCCGAGCGCCGCATAAGGACGCAGCGGCACAACATTTGGCGGCGTCAGTGCGGGCTGCGGAGCCTCGGCGGATGCTTGCTCCACAGCAATTTGCTCGGGTGTGCTGTCGACCGGGGCGGCTGCCTCTTCAGGGATGATCGGTTGCGCGTCCACCACGGGCACCGCGTGCGCCCCGCTGGTTTGGGGCGGCGGTTCGGCTTCGCGAATGCGATCGAGGTGGATCGCTCCAAAACCGCGAAAGCCGCGAAAGCTTCGCTCCGCATCGAACACGGGGAAGCCGCCGAGATCGACCGGCACGGCGGCCGCGGCCCCGGCGATCAGCCAGGCGACCTCGATGCCGCTCCATTTCTCTGGGACCTGCATGGCGGACAAAAGCCGCCCGCTTGGATCAAGCTGCAAGCCGTCCACGATCTCGGCCAGTTCCCGGCCGACGAGATCGGCGTTTTTCGCGCCCACGATCTCCGCCAATGGCGGCGTTATTGACGTCATCCGGCCCGTTTCGTCCGTCTGCCAGAGGAACCGGGTGGTCGGATTTGGATGGCTCTTCAGGAGATTTGCGCGAACCTCCTGCGCCGTCATCAAAGCGACGGCAGGGCTCGGTGCGGCATGAGGCGTTTCTGCCGCATCAGGCTTGTGGCCGGCCACCGGCTCGGCTGGCGCCACTTGGGGCTGTGCTTCCGGCGCTGCTTCCCAGGCAGTCACGCCGAGAATGGCAGAGACCAACACCTCCCGACTATCCCCCGGCAGCGCGGCCCGCTTTATCAGGAAGGTCAGCGGCATCACGCTCTCGCCGGCTTCGACGAGGAGCCGCTTCAACCGGGGCGCTGCACCCGCAATAAGGCCGCCAGCGGTCAACCGCGCCGGAATGGCCTCTAGCTTCGCGCCGAGGAGCCGCCGCGCCGCCGCGTTCGCCCAAATGAGCGCGCCGTCGGAGCCGGCCGCCACGAGTGCCGGACTGCCGCGCTCAGTGAGCTCGCGGAAAGCCGGCTCGTGAAAGAGCCGCTCGATTTCCGCCTCGCCGGCCCCGGGCGCGTCCAAAAGTCCGGCCATTTATCCCTGCTCTCCACTCGGGAATGTGGGCCGCTGATGGCCCCGCTGGTCTTCCGCCCGAAGCGGTTGAGGTAAACAGAATATTAAGAGCGCTGCTGCAGAGCGTCCACAATTCTGCGCCGTCCGTGCACGGCTAATCATGAACGTGCTAAACGGGGGCAGCGGGCCGGCGTTGGGAGCGCGGGTTCGCCATTAAGGGCTGATCATGGCTTATGAAGTACCGAGCGAGATGCGCGACTTTGCCGAGAAGAGCGTCGAGCAGGCGCGCAAGGCTTTTGAGGGATTCATCAGCGCGGCGCAGAAGGCCGCCGGCGCGGTGGAGGCGGCGCCTTTCCCGCTGCCGGCGCAGATGAAGGACATGGGCGCCAAAGCGATGAGCTTCGCCGAAAGCAACGTCAAAGCGGCGTTGGATCTCGCGCAAAAGCTCGTCCACGCCAAGGACGTGCAGGAAGTGCTGGCGCTGCAATCGGACTATGTGCGCGCGCAAATGGCGGCGATTCAGGAACAGGCCCGCGAGCTCGGCGCTCTCGCCCGACCGGATATGCCGAAGCGCTGATTACAAGCGGCGCTGCGGCACCGCGCTCGCTTGCAATCGCTGGGGTCGGGTTTTACGTTCGCGCCGCTTTTGATGCCGCCATAGCTCAGTTGGTTAGAGCACCAGATTGTGGATCTGGGGGTCCCCCGTTCGAGCCGGGGTGGCGGTACCAGTAAATCATAGACTTAGTCCGCGTAGATGTCCCATTGGCTTCCCAATTGCGCCATTGGGAAGCGGATGGGAAGCTCAGCCTCGCTTTTGTTAGAGCCTTCCCCCTGAGGGATCCAGCGCTGACGCGGCCTCTCCCATTTCCAGGCATTATGCCGATAACAGCAGCTTGGTTCCCTTCCGACCAGGCCATGACGACGGCATCACCCTTACCCGGGGGAGCGTCCAAGCCGCGGTCTCAGGTTTCCGAATCCGCTGCTTCCGTCTTTGCTTTCGAGCACTATCCCACGAGCGCCTGGTTTCCATGTGGGAGCACAAAGATCGGCTCTTAGCTCAGGATCGGGAGGCAATGCGATTGCCGAGCCGTCCGGCTGGTCAGGGTCGAGTGCTTCCCGGAATTTCCACCATGCTTCGGCCCGCTTGTTTGCGAAGGCTAGCGAGCCGTCCTTCGTCTTTTCAAACGATTCCCCTGAGGCAATGAAAGAGACGGGCTCGATGCCATTGTCCCTGAGCCGCACTGTTACGCCGCCACCGTAGCCGCCGCCAACGTCAATAATCACCGGGGGCCCGTCGAGTCGATAACGCACGACCATAGCCGCCGTCGTGGAGCCGTCTGCCGTCTCTTGCCCCTTGGCCGAATCATTCGGCATACCAGCCACCATGTCGACGGGCGAGTTCGGCACTGTCCCTGCCGCCGCCTGCTGGGTCTAAGGCCATTGCCGTCATTGATAGACCCTTGCCGCCGTCCGGTTTCCATCGGGCTTCTGCCGCAAGAACCCAGGCAGTCGGGATTACCTGAAAATCTGCATATCGAATGCCGACTGAGAAATCACCATCGCGATAGGCTCGGCGTAATTCCTCGGGCAGCCCTGCCAAGACTGAGGCGTAGCCAGGTCTGGATTGTCGGACAGGGTTGCTCGGTAAATGTTCGAGATCGAGCATAGATGGGTTCGCCATAGATTAGGTGAGGGCCAGGCCCAGCAACCTCGCGATCTTCGCCGGCTACCGTTGTGAACCATCGTAGCTCACCCGGCTTGGCGGGATTCGGATGCGTTATGTCGAGCCAAGGCCCCCAATATTTCACGACCCATAGGCCCTCTGCCGTGGTCGGGGGATTACTCGCCACGATCACTCGGCACCGCTGATTCGGGTCTGTCGAGCGGTTCCAGTGAAGCGGTACTGCGACTCGAGAAAGTCGGTGCCTTCATCCAAGACTATTGATGAAAGGGGTGCTGGTCGTGCTTTGGTCGATGGCGCCGACATACTGCATGGCCACTCTTTCCTCCCCAGCGTCGGCCCGGTGCCCGCCCCCTTTCTTCCAGCGCCGGCTGAGAGCATGTCTAGACTGAAGGGCAGGATCGAAGCTGCCGAATCTAAGGCAGGCCGCAGCGGCGAGCGCTTAAGGCGTCGCCTCACTCCGCAGCCTCTGCACCAAATCCGGCGTAAGGAAACTGTCGGCGGGCTTTATGCCCACTTTGATTTGATATGCGTGCACCGCATCCCGCGTCGCCGGCCCGATCCGACCATCGACATTGCCTTGATACAGCCCAAGGTTCGTTAGCGCCTGCTGGGCCGCCTCGATGTCCGGGATGGGCAGCGGTTTGAAATCTTCCGGCCAGGGCGTCCGAATCCCACTTTCGCCAGCGATTTGCTGCGCCAATACACCGACTGAAAGCGCATAAGCCTCGGATGTGTTGTACCGCATAATGACCCGGAAATTATCCGTGATCAGCCAAGCTGGCCCCTTGGCTCCGGCTGGCATGAACAAAGTTGCATTGCCCGCATTGGGCAGCGGCTTGCCGGACGCGGCATGAAAACCCTGCGTTTGCCAATTGGCGAATGAATTGCGCAGTGACGCGAAATTGAAGGACTCCGGGATGATGATCTCGACACCCCAGGGCAAGTTGGAAATCCAACCGGATCTTTGCATGAAATTGGCGATCGAAGCGAGCACATCGATATTCGAGGCCCAGATGTCCGCCGGACCCGAGCCCTCATAACTGACGGCATGATTCAAGTAGGAGGAGGGCATGAATTGCGGCTGACCCATTGCGCCAGCCCACGAACCGACGAGATGGGCACGCGTCACGTAGCCTTTCTCCAGCATGACCAGCGCGGCGATAAACTCGTCGAGAAACAGGTCCCCTCGATGCTGCCGGAACGCCAACGTCGCAAGCGCGCGTAAGATGTCGGTATCGCCGGCGCTGCTGCCGTAATTGCTCTCAACCCCCAAAGGGCGACCAGGATTTCCGAAGGTACGCCACTGCGCGCCTCGATCTTTTCGAGTGGACCGGAAAGGCTCGCGGCAATATCGTGGCCGAGCGCCGCTCCCTCCGGAGACACGGATTGCGCCAGGTATTCCGCGATCGTTATCGTGAAGTCCGCCTGGTTCGCGCTCTTTTCAAGCACCGCGGAATCCGGGGTCAAACCACTTACCGCAGTGTCAAACGTCGCGCGTGACACGCCGGCAGCGTCGGCCTTCGGCCACATCGAGTCGAGAAACTGTGGAACTCGTCGGCCTGGGACGCGCTTGTGTTCGAATTTTCCGCGGATGTCGGCTTTGCCGACGGTGTGAGCACCATTTCGGGCTCTTTTGCCGGCGCGGCCCTCGCGGCGATCCCAAACATCGCGAGCACAGCCGCGCTTGCAACGGTTAGGCGCTTCAGGCAAGGCTTCATGTGAACGCCGTGGAACCAACGCGTAATCGGCATGAAAGTGCCGCCCTTGCACATCGACGGCACTCCTTGCCGGCGGCAAGGCCGGTCACTTCGCGCCGCCTCAGCCGGTTGTCGATTATAATAATGCAAAGGCGCTCCGGGGCTACTTTACCGGCGGACCGCCTGCCAAGTTCCCGAGCACGATAGTGTCTGGGCTAGCCAACGTCCTTGCGCTGCGGATCCCTTTGCTCGGCCAGACGCTCTGATTGAGGACGAGTCGGCGGCGAAATCAACTTCGATTCGGCCTGCTCGTGACACTTTGCCCGACCCAGAGATGAGCACGCCGGGCGGAGTTCCTATGCGGCCCTCGGTGATCACGAGCTCCATTGAATAGGTACCGCAGCTGCCATTTTGAGTCGCCACGCTGACCTGCCAGGAACCATCAAACGGCTGCGCAGCAGTGGCTGAGACCGTAGTCGCTAGCCAAGCCAGACAGGCAATGCGGTTCGCCACGCGGATCTCCGACTCAGCCGCTGCGAGCGGCTTGCATCCGCCAGCTTTGCTGCAACTGCAACTTGCTCAGATGCCGACAGTTCCCGGACACGCCTAAATCGCCCCGCCCGATCACCGCGAGCGATGCAGCCCAAAGGACCGGCGTGTGCGGTCTCAAGCACTTAGAGCGGCAGCAGCCCCGCCGGTAGATAAAGCGCATGGAACATCATGCTCGGTCTCCTCTGACGTAGCAGCAGGTCCGCTGGCATTACGCCGTTTGGCATCACCGCCACTGGCATCACCGGCACTGGCACCATCGCTATTGGCGACCGTCATTGGCACCATCGGCATTGGCGGCATCACCATTGGCGCTACTAAGCCGTCGAAGTTCCTCGTAGCCGCAGGCGTCCTCGCGCCTGCGGCGGAGGTCCAATGCCGCCCCGGAACATAAAGGAACATAATAGATGGAGCTCGACCTTCATGGGCGTCGAGACGTTTGGAGAGGCCTACACATCGGCATACTCCCGGCGAAACGGGGAGGGCCTGCCAACGAGGTTCGTACGAGAGGCGGAAAGGGGATCGCAATAAGGTAGCAGCCGGCGCTATCGGCAACCGGGTTCTCGGGTCATAGTCGACCGGCTGAGCCTTCAAAAATCCTTGGATGTGATATCGAGGCAATTCAGACATGAACGTCATAGGTGACTAGGATTGCCTCTGATTGCATTG
>Ga0136846_1218984_pt1 | contig 30243 bp, 23 predicted proteins | sample HopSoiMetagenom2_FD_96841 | JGI IMG/M metagenome (GOLD analysis project Ga0136846, IMG submission 96841) | Grasslands soil microbial communities from Hopland, California, USA - 2 Assembly 2016 (version 4) | ecosystem: Environmental > Terrestrial > Soil > Grasslands | place: USA: Hopland...
CGCACCTACGCGCGTCAGCTCGGCTACGACAATCACGCGGATCTGCTCCAGCAGACCCTCGATGAAGAGGGGAAGACGGATCATTTACTGACCGCCCTCGCCGAATCGGGAATCAACGTCGAAGCAGAGGTGTGACCTCCCGTAAAACAAAGGCCCGACGTCATGAGACGTCGGGCCTTTTTGCGTTCGACGCTGAAGCGTCGAGCGTCCCCAATATCAGTTGATTGAAGCCATCAGGTCAGTAATCATCGAGAGATCTCAACGAAATTCATTACGAGCCGCGTCTTCCTGATTTGACTGATGTCGACGCTGGCTTCGGACGGATTTGTGGATTGGGCAGATGTTGATGCTGATTCTTCGACGGATCCGCAGGAACTCCGTGTGGTGTGCTCTCCTTCTTCTTCTTTGAGAAGTCAGGAATCTCATTTTTGCGTTTCATAAATCCTCGTTGCTCTAGTGACGATTACCGGTGCGTAGAAACAACCAGAAGCTTCAGTGCGAAAGGGGGGACTCGAACCCCCACGGATTGCTCCACTGGATCCTAAGTCCAGCGCGTCTACCAATTCCGCCACTTCCGCGTGCCTGAAATATTCACTTCGCGTTATTTCCGAACCAGTGCGCAACAAAAAACCCGTGGAGCTTTTCGCTCCACGGGTTTTTGTTCAAGAAGGTCTGCTGATAACTATCTGCCAACCTGAATGTTGACGATCCGCGGAGCATGACTTCTGTCCGCTAGGTTGAAAACACTGAGACTTATATACTCGCCGTTCTTCAGTCCTTTCAGTACCGACTGTAGATCCGTCGGCGAGTTGATCGGACGGCGCGGCAGCGGGTAAAGGATTTCGGTGATGACGTCGTTCTGAGTCAGCTTCTCGTCGGCAGGACCGCCAGGAGTGACATCGGAAACCATGACGCCACGAACTGGAGTTGGCATCCTTGCCTGCGCTGCCATCTCGGCACTGACGGGAGCCACTGCGATCCCCAGCGCCGGATGAATGGTGCCTCCGGTGCTCGCGGGAGTGGAATTACTGGAAGCAACTTCGGCGTCAGTCTGCGCTTCCATCAACTTGACGCTGAAAGTCTTGCGCTGACCGTACCGCATCGCTTCGATCTCGATCGTCTCGCCAGGGTTGTGATTGCGCACGATTCTCTGGAGAGTGCTGACGCGATCGACCGGCTGACCATCCGCCGTGATGATCACGTCACCTGGCTGAAGGCCCGCCTTCTTGGCCGGCGTATCATCGCTCGGGAAGTTCCGAACGAGAACGCCTCGAATGTCTTTCACGCCCGCTACGGCTGCGTCTTCAGGACTGACATCATCGATGCCGATGCCGAGCGCCGGGACACGAACGCGCCCGTTGGCGATGATCTGATCCATCACTCTCTTGGCGAGCGTGACTGGAATCGCGAAGCCGTAGCCGGCGTTGTACCCCGTGGGGCTGGCAATCGCGCTGTTGATTCCGATCACTTCACCTCTGGAGTTGACGAGCGGACCGCCGGAATTGCCAGGGTTGATCGCGGCGTCGGTCTGGATCAGATCGCTGATTGCGTACTGGTTGGTGCCGTTCGGATTCATGAGGTCGGACAGACTGCGACCCTTGGCGCTGATGATTCCAGCGGTGACGGTGTTCTCGAGGCCGAGAGGATTGCCGATTGCCAGCACCCACTCGCCGATGCGCGCAGTACCATCATTTCCGAGCGAAACCGTTGGAAAGTTGCTGCCGTCGATCTTGATGACCGCAACATCGGTGGTGCGGTCATGCCCGACCACCTTGGCCGTGAAGACGCGGTGATCCAGCATCCGCACGGTCACCTTGTCGGCGATCGTCTCACGATCGGAGTTCGTGACGACGTGGTTGTTGGTAAGGATGTACCCATTCGACGTTACGATGAAGCCGGAACCCTGGCCGCGCATCGGACGGGACTGCTGCGGAATATCGAACTGCCGGAAGAAATCTTCCATCCCGGGCGGCGCGCCCTGCGGAGTCTGCGCTCGCCCGCGATTGCTCGTGCTTCCGGTGCGAGGTGCGCTGAATACTTCGATCGAGACGACCGCGGGAGTAACGTTGTTCGCTATGGCGACGAACGCGTTGCTGGCTTCGGCAATTGGCTGGACGACTGCCGCTGCGGGACGAGTCTGCGCGAATCCAAGCTTTGTCCAATTCAGCCCGGATGCGATGATCAAGCCGCCAATAAAGGCGGTGGTCGCGGCCACGAAGAGCCGCGCTCTTTGCGTTCCAATTGACATGTGACGATACGGCTAAAGGGTGTAACTATTATGACACTATGCGGCAGCTTCAGGTTTCACGCCAGTTCCAGAATGGCCGCTAAGACGATGCGAAAAATTTCTTAATCCGCACATCCTTAATACGCATCAAACGCGTTTTCGCTCCAGCTTATCCGTTGAAGTAAACGAGCTGCCGAGTGCTTCGCCTTCTGGACTTTGGTTCGTCGTGGGCGCCGGTCGCTATCCACTTCGTCCGGAATTGCCCTGTAACGAAAAGATGGGGGTGTAAAAAAATGATGCACCGTTATTGCTGAGCTTGGGCGCTCTGCTTACGTAACTTGTTGTAAATAAACAAGTTAATCTTGGGCACACCCGTTGCCTTAGTGGACCGTCAAATCGCCACCCTCTGCCCCTGACGGTTTCCATGTTGAGTCGAAAATTCGTTCGTTTTCTCGCCGCGCTGAGCGGCGCCGTACTCCTTGCGTCCTGCGCTGACCCGCTCGCGCCAGGCCATTCTGCTCCGACGGACGCCGCAACGTCCCACGACAGCGGCTCCGACAAATTCGGTTCGGCGCTGCCGCCCGCAGGCAACACCGCGGGACTGGATCTCAGGGCCGTCTGGTGGTCGAGTGATCACAGGAATCTTCAGGTCTCCAAAACAATCGGGCCCTCGGGTGGCGTGATCTCGATTCCCGAGACCGGCCTCACCATGGAATTCCCCGCCGGCTCGCTGAAGAACGCGCTCACCATCACTGTCACGGCGGACGAGCAGTACGTCGCCTACAAGATGGAACCGTCGGGCACCCAGTTCCTGAAAGACGTGAAGGTTACGCAATTACTGAAGTCCACCACGCTTTCCGGTCAGCCGCTCAGAAGCCTTCTCTACGCGGCTTACATCGCGGACGACGGCATCAGGCTCAGTGGAAAGGTCCCCGTCATCGAGATCGAGCCCTCCAAAACGATTTTGTCGCCGATCACGGGACTGCCTGAAGCGCAAGTCTGGGTCATCCGGCACTTCTCCCGCTACATGCTGGCGTCAGACTGATCGCGGTAAAGCTCTAGTCACGTTGCGCCACCTCCAACTGTTCTGTAGTCCACCACCACCGGGTCCTTCCATGATTCGCTCGAGATTCGTCCGCTCCACGGTTCTCGTCCTAACGACTTTCGCCACGCTCTCGTGCTCTGAGTATTCTCCAACCGCTCCGCCGATCCAGGCGCCGGCTCAGGCGCAGGACGGGCTGCTTTCCGGTCTCCTCGGCGGAGTCCTCGGTCTCGTGGGGAACCTCCTTGGCACCGTTCTCCACGTCGTGGACTTCCAATACGACCCCAACGGAATTCCGGTGGACGCGGTCAGATGGACAGGTACGCACGTCAATGACACTCGCTCCGTATCGGCCTACATCGGTAAGAATGGCGGCGTGCTGGTGCTCCCAAGCTCAGACGTCACGATTACTTTCCCGGCAGGCGCTTTGTCGCAGACGACGCTGATTACGATCGTCTCCGACGGGGACGGATATGTCTCGTATGACATGAGGCCGCACGGTCTCAGGTTTGCGACGCCGGTAATTGTTACTCAGCGTCTCCAGAATACAGCCGTCTACGGAACTTCTCTCGCCCTGAGAGCGGCGGGTGCTTATTTCGACAAGGACCCGGATCTGAGCCGGAGCCTGGAAGCACTGGAAATCGAGAAGACGACCATCTACTCGTCGAAGAATGACGGGAACGCTGACGTTGAAACCTGGTACCTCAACCACTTCTCGAGGTACATGCTGGCTTCGGACTGATCGACCACTGGTCCGGAGCTGGATCGGGGAATCTTTTTTCTCAAATCAGGCCGGTCTACATGGTTCAGAAATCCGATAGTGTAGAACGCGCGCATCTGTTGGTCGAAATGGCCAGGGTGGCAGAGCAGCTGGAGGAGAACGGGAAGGCCGTCTGTCTCTACGATGACGCCTTGGCGCAGTTTGCCGAGGACAGCCTCGACCCGTTCCTTCCCGAGGTTCTGCGGTGGAAGGGAACTGTGCTTCGGGAGAAGGGCGAAACCGAAGCCGCGTTCCGATGCTATACGCAGAGTCTGGAAAAGGCGCGGCGGATTGGTTCGGAGCGTGCCCAGGCAAGTGCGCTGAATTGCCTGGGCACCGTCGCCCAGCGACGATGCGAGCATAAGGAGACCGAGCGGCTATACCAGGAGGCGTCCGCGCTGGCGGCGAAAGCGGGCGACTCGAGACTGCTCGGAATGATTGAACAAAACCGCGGAGTGCTGGCGAGTACGCGCGGTGACTATTCCGGTGCCGCGGCTTTTTACACCAACAGCCTCGGCGCCTTTGAAGTGGCCTGCGACCCGGAACCGATTTCCTGGGTTCTCAACAATCTCGGAATCCTCCACACCAAGATCCGCAACTTCGGCGAAGCCCGCGAATACCTCGAGCGCGGCCTCGCCATCGCCATTAACCGTTCCGACACAGTGGTGGAGAACGTCATCCGCCTCAATCTGGCCGAGGTCTGGCTGGGCCTCGGCAGTCTCGAGAGCGCCGACAAGTGTTGTGAGGAAGCGCTCGAGCAGGCCCAGCGGCGCGGCGACCATTTGACTGCTGCCGGGGCGCTCAAAATTCGTGCTGCTATCGAGCGCCAGCGGGGAGCCTTGGACAAGAGTATTGCCACTTTGCGGATAGCCATCTACGAGGCAGAGGGCGCCGAAGACCGGCTCCTCCACGCCGAAATGTTGCGTGAGCTCGGCGAGATTTCTCGCGCGGTCGGCAACGCCGGCGCGGCGCGGTCCGCCTGGCGTGAAGCGGTGGACTCCTATAAGACAATAGGAGCAAATCAGGAAGTAGCAGAAGTCCAGGCCCAGCTACACTCGCTTCCCGACTGATAGATTCACGAGAGGTGACCGCGTCAACCAGGGTTGCTGGAGGACGCGTTCTCTCGTCTTTGTTTCGCTGACCGGAGCTTTCCGAGTCGCGACACCGCGCGACTAGCCGTCATCCGGCGCCGTCGCTGTTTGCTGTTATGACCAATCAAAGGCCCACAATTGAATTGAGGGCGGTGGAATCCTCCGCCGTCCGGGAAAGCATCGATCGCGCGAAGCAGGCTGAGCGCGACGGGCGCTGGCTCGATGCTTGTCAGATATACGAGAGCCTGGTCAGAGATCCCGACGCCAATTCCGACACGCGCGTCGCCGCGCTCCGGTGGCTCGGTCGCGCATACCTCGAACAGGGCAACCGAGCCGCGGCGCTGGACGTTCTCGAAGCGGCAGTCGCGTCCGCCGACATTCTCGGATCCCCGCACGCGGTCGCTCAGGCGCTCAACGTTCTGGGAATCGCCTATCAGGTCGGCGGCGATCTCGATCATGCGGCCACGATGTACGAGGCGGCACGCGGGAAAGCGGAGCTCGCGGGAGACGGTGCGCGCATCGCCATGATCGATCAGAACCTCGGAACAGTCGCGATGATCCGGGGGGATCTCCGCGGCGCCCTCGAAGCCTTTCGGCTCAGTCATCTTGGATACCAGACCCTCGGCATGAGGAATCACGAGGCGCAGGTTCTCAACAACATCGCGCTCGCCTACATGGAGCTCGGAGAGCTTGCCGACGCCGAGACCGCATACAACCACGCTGCCCTCGCATTCGAGGAGGAGGGCGACCATGCGCGCCAGCTGGACCTCGAGGTGAACAAAGTTCAGCTCTACATCGCGGGTAAACGCTATGATGAAGCGCTCACGCAATGCGAAAAGCTCCTCGGCGTTACCGGTAGCGACACCGCGCCGTGGCGTGGCGAGGTTTTCCGCCACCTCGGCGTAATCGCGCGGGAACGAGGCGACTATCCAGCCGCGACCGACCATCTGTTGAAGGCGGAACAGCACGCGATCGAGAGTGGGGACTTGTTGTTGAGAGCGGACGTTTCCGAGCAACTCGCGGAACTCTATTGGGGCCAGAAGCGGCACCGCGACATGCTCCAGAATCTGAACGAAGCCCACTTGCTATACTCGCAGCTCAAGGCGCAGCACCGAGTGGCGCAGGTCGAGAAGCGAAACGGGGCACTTGAAGCGCGGTTCCTCGAGATGGCGCAGCAGTGGGGTGACTCCATCGAAGGAAAGGATCGCTACACCCAGGGTCACTGCGAGCGGGTCGCGTTCTTTGCCTGTGTTCTTGCCGACAGCGCGGGATTCAATGCGCGGTCATTATTCTGGTTTCGTATCGGCGCGCTGCTCCACGATATCGGGAAAATCATCGTGCCGACCGAAGTACTCAACAAGCCAGGCAAGCTTACCGACGAAGAATGGATGATTATGAAGCGGCACCCGGAGGCCGGACTGGAGCTAGTCGCCGATATTGACTTCCCTGGCGATATCAGAGCGATCATCCGCAACCACCACGAGCGGTGGGACGGAAAGGGATATCCGGACGGACTGGAAGGCGAGGCGATTCCTTTCGCGGCGCGAATTCTCTGCGTGGCAGATGTCTACGATGCCCTGACCACGACCCGGTCATACCGGCCGGGTCTCACGCACGCGCGAGCCGCTGAAATCATGCGCTCGTCGACCGGGCAATTCGACCCCGATTTGCTGGAAACATTCCTCGAATGGGCGGAAACGGCAGACATCCCCGGCCGGCCGACGCCACAGCGCCTCGCGATCTTTGCGTCGGCCGCCCCGGATTGAGCCGAACAAAGACCGTCAAAGTTTTAGCCGCCTCCGTAATTCTTTGTTAGACCAAAATAGACCGCTGACTCAGCACGTATTTCGTAACTGATTGTAGAATAAAACGTTAAGAAAGGGCACGGGGAATGCCTCGGATGAGCTTAGGAACCCACAAGTCTCTAACCGAGGTGGTTCACAATGTCAGGTCGCCGTCTTATCCGGTACCTCGCGGTCGTGAGCGCCGTTGCTTGTCTAGCGTGCGGAGACACCACTCGCCTCACAAGCCCGACCCCACAGAAGCGCGTTGCCCCGACATCAAATGTCGATGCTACTTTTTCCCGGTACATACTCATCTCCGGCGCGTGGGTTTGCGTCGAGGGTTGCGAGAACGACCGAGCCAGCCAATCCGGGTCTGGTCAACAGCCACCGGTCTTCCAACAGCCATCGGTCTTATTGAAATAATTCACATTTGGTTGTATTGAAGTAGCCATGCTCGAGCACCGAAACGACAAAAGCGACAATCTGGATAGACCGTCCAGGGGTGGCCCCAGATCTTCGCGCAGCCTCATCGAGCAGGCGCGCGATGCAGAGCGTCGTGGCGATACGGCGCGATCGCTCGGCCTTTATGACGACGCGATCGAGGCTTTGGAGCGGGAGCAGAATCTTGCGCTCCTCTCCGACGCTCTGAGGTGGAAGGGCACCGTCCACCGCGAGCAGGGAGAAACCGAGGCTGCTTACCGTTGCTATACCCAGAGCCTCATCATGGCCGAGAGGAGCAACTCGGTGAGCGGTAAGGCGCATGGATACAACTGCCTTGCGATCATTGCACAACGTCGGGGCATCCTGACCGAGAGTGAACGACTCTACGGCCAGGCAGCGGACTTCGCGGGCAGGGCTGGTGACGTTCGGCTTCTCGGTATGATCGAGCAGAACCGCGGCGTCCTTCACAACATGCGTGGGAATTTTGTCGCCGCCGAGGCGCGCTATTCCAACAGCCTTGCCGCGTTCGACCGAGCCAACGACCAGGAAGGAGTCTCTTCGGTCCTCAACAATCTCGGAATGCTTTACGCCAAGCTTGGCCATTACCAGCGGGCGATTGAGACATTCCAGCGATCGCTGTTGATAGCAAAATCACGAAATGATTCGCTGGTCGAACGCATCGTTACGCTCAATCTCGCGCAGGTCTGGATCGCGACTGGGAAACTGGACCAGGCCGAAAAAGCTTGTACAGAGTGCCTCAACGCGGCGCGAGAAAGAAACGATCATCTGACGATCGCTGAAGCATTCAAATGCCGCGCGCGGATCGAGCGCGAGCGCGGAGCGTTCGATGCCAGCATCGCAACCCTTCGCATCGGGATCTTCGAGGCCGAAGGAATCGAAGACCAGCTGCTTCAGGCGGAGATGCTACGGGAGCTCGGGCAGACATCGCGCGCGCTCGGAAACTCCGCCGATGCGCGCCTTGCCTGGCGCGAAGCTGCCGAGTCCTTTGAGGATGTTGGTGCGCAATACGAGGCGGCCGAGATCAACGCTCTTCTGGCGTCGCTTCCCGCTTAGACGTCCGAATCTGAAATCGAGCGTTCCCGCTGCGCCCAACCGAGTGTAAGTGCTGAAAAACGGGTGACTTGAGTCCCAGTTTCCTCGTCTGCTAGGTAGGCCCCCGAAGCTCATTTGGGGCTCGATACGCTCGACGAATTCACAATTCCGCGCGGATGCGCACGATCTCCGCGCTAGAATGGGACGGTCCATTATTTCAGCCCGATCGCAGCTCGCCTCGGCGGATCGCTGGGACGCTCACGTAATCGGTGAGAGCGCAGCCCTCCGCGAAGTCATCGCTTTAGCGACTCAGGTAGCAGCCAGCCGCAGCGTCACCGTCTTGCTGGTCGGCGAGACCGGTACCGGCAAGGAGCTATTCGCACGCGGAATCCACGCGGCGAGCGCCCGCGCCCCTGAGCCCTTCGTTGCCATCAACTGCGCGGCGATTCCAGAAACCCTTCTCGAGAGTGAGCTATTCGGGCACGAGCCGGGGGCGTTTACGGATGCGCGGTCGCTCAAGCGCGGTCTGTTCGAGGTAGCGGGAGCGGGGACTGTATTTCTGGACGAAGTCGCCGAGCTCCCCCTGAAGCTCCAGGCGAAGCTTCTCCGAGTGGTCGAAGACAGACGTTTTCGCCGCCTGGGTGGGTCTGAGGAACGCGCTCTTGACGCGCGGATTGTCGCGGGGACAAACTCGTCCCTGGAGACGGCCGTAGCCGACAATCGTTTTCGGGCCGATCTCTTTTATCGACTGAACGTCGCGAGGCTGGAGCTTCCGGCGCTACGCGAACGCGACGGCGACATACCCATCCTCGCCAACTATTTCGTCAAGCGGCACGCCGAGAGCGAGGGCAAGGAGAAATTGCACCTTGGACAGGATTCAATCAGCGCGCTCGAAAGGCATCGTTGGCCAGGCAACATCCGTGAGCTCAAGAACGTGATCGAGCGCGCGGTCGTCGTTTGTTCAGGCGATGTCATCCAGCCGCATCACCTGTCCCTCCAGCGCCGGTCGTACATACCGCTTGTCGAAACACCAGCCGGCGGCGTGATCCGCATTCCTGCCGAGGGCAAATCTCTGCAAGCGATTGTCGACGAAGCGATTCATACGACCATTGGGCTCACCGGCGGCAATCTCAGCGCCGCCGCGCGCATTCTCGGAATATCCCGTCCGACGCTCACTAGAAAACTGCGCGACGATGGCTCATCACGACGCACAATCCTAGCGTCGTCATGACCAGCCGATCCACGTCTCGCCGGAGCGAGGTGGAATCAGGGGCGGTCAAGGCACTCATAGAAGAGGCGAAGCTGGCGGAGAAGGAAGGCCGCTGGACAGATGCTGCGTCCCGGTACGAAAGCCTCGTCAGGAATTCTTCAGCGGATCCCCAGCACCGTTTGTCAGCGCTGCGCTGGCTGGGCCGCGCTTATCTGGAACAGGGAAATCGAGGGGCGGCGATCGATGTCCTCGAGGCGGCGGTAGCAGCCGCTACGCAGTCGGGATCTCCTTCAGCGATCGCGCAGGCGTTGAACGTGGTCGCGATCGTCCATCAGACTGGAGGCGATCTTGATCGCGCCGAGTCCATGTATACCGAGGCTCGAATCACGGCGCAGTCCATCAAGGACGCCGAAGCCCTGGCCATGATCGATCAGAACCTGGGCACTGTGGCAAGCATTCGCGGCGATGTTCGTCGCGCTCTGGAAGCCTTTCATCTAAGCCTGGATGGATATCGGGCGCTGGGCTTGAAGGATCAGGCGGCGCAGGTACTCAACAACATCGGCCTCGCCTACAGCGATCTTGGGGAGTTGGACCGGGCGGCGTCGGCTTACGCAGAGGCGCAACAGACGTTCGGCGAAGAGCGCGATCATACTAACCAGTTGAACGTCGCTCTCAATCAGGTGCAGCTCTGTATCGCCACCGAGCGGTTCGATGAAGCGCAGCAGAGAGTCGAACCGCTGCTTGCGCTGACCGGCGACATCGCTCCGTCGTGGAGAGGCGAAGTCTTCCGTCACGTCGGTGTTATCGCCAGAGAGCGCGGCGACTACATGAGAGCCGCCGAGTATCTGGGTCGGGCGAGCGAATGCGCTGAGGAAGCCGAGGACCTATTGCTCAAGGCAGATGTGACGGAGCAGCTGGCGGAACTTTACTGGACCCAGAAACGTCATCGCGACATGCTGGCGCATCTCAACCAATCGCACGCGTTGTACTCGCGACTGAAGGCTCAGCACCGAGTGGCGCAGGTCGAACGACGGAATGCCGCACTCGAGGCCCGCTTCCTGGAGATGGCGCACCACTGGGGCGACTCCATAGAGAGCAAGGATCACTATACCCAGGGCCACTGCCAGCGAGTGGCTTTTTTCGCGTGCGTCCTTGCTGACAGCACCGGCATGGATTCGCGGTCGCTCTTCTGGTTCAGGCTTGGCGCCCTTCTGCACGACATCGGCAAGATCATCGTCCCAACCGAGGTGTTGAACAAGGCCGGTCACCTCTCCGAGGAAGAGTGGGCGATCATGAAGCGCCATCCGGAAGCTGGCCTCGAGCTGGTTGCAGAGATCGATTTTCCGGGAGATGTGCGCGCCATCATTCGTAATCATCACGAACGGTGGGACGGCCAGGGTTACCCCGACGGCCTGGCAGGCGAAGCGATACCATTCGCCGCGCGGATCCTCTGCGTCGCCGACGTCTACGACGCGCTCACGACGGCGCGGTCATATCGCGACAGTCTTCCACACCATCGGGCCGCACAAGTGATGCGGACATCGACGGGACAATTCGACCCGCACTTGCTGGAGATATTCCTCGCTTGGGCAACGCACGCCAACGTAGCGGACCACAAAACTCCCCAAGGCCTCGCAACTTTCGCCATAGGAAAATCTGGATGACGCTCGAAAGGCGCCTCTACTCGTTCACGCTTTCAGTCATTCTCTTGAGCGCGTGCTCGAGCGAGCGACGTGTCGGCGGAAGTATCGTACTGTCCTCAGCCGCCGACGCCGACGTACTCTTTCCACCGCTGACGATCACGCTGGTGGGGAAGCAGATCACCGACCAGGTTTTCGACAATCTCGCCGATGTTGGCGCCTCATTGAACACGGTCGGCGATGCCGGATTCACTCCGCGTCTGGCAGACAGATGGCGCTGGAGTCCCGACTCGTCTTTTGTCTCCTTCCATATCAATCCCGACGCGAAGTGGCACGACGGCGTCCCTGTGGGAAGCTCGGACGTCCGCTTCACTTTTCGGCTGGTCAAGGACACGAGTCTCGCTTCGCCGCTGTCGTCGAATCTGGACAACGTGGATTCAGTGACTACTCCGGACTCACTGACAGCGGTCGTCTGGTTTCATCAGCGAATGCCCGACGAGTTCTACAAGGTGGCGAGTCCGGTAGTGATCCTCCCCGAGCATCTACTGTCAAAAACTGCTCCCGCCGCGCTACACGAGAGCAAGTTCGCGCGCGCGCCGGTGGGCAGTGGACGCTTCAGATTTGGCTCGTGGGAGCGCGCCTCCCGGATTGTGCTTCAGGCGGATTCCACGAATTACCGGGGGAGACCGAACGTCGATCGAGCGATCTGGCTCATCGCGGCGGATTACAACGCCGCGTCACTGCGCTTCCTGAACGGTGACGCAGATTTCCTGGACGTGGTCCGCCCGGAACTCATTCCGCAGGTCAAAGCAAAGGCGAAGAATCTCATCTTCGCTCCCGGGAGTCTGGATTACGGTTATGTCGCCTTCAACCTTCGCAACGCCGCCAATACTGGTCCCAACCAGGTTTTTGGGGAACGCGAGACGAGGCGAGCACTGGTGATGTCGGTCGATCGAAGCGCGATCGTCCGGAATGCATTCGATGCTCTCGGTCTCGTATCTCACGGGCCCGCGACGCGCATTCTTGCCACCTCGGATACGACACTCGGTATTTCCTTCGATACAGCGGCAGCTGCGCGCAGCCTGGATTCGCTTGGATGGCGTAGAGGCCCTGACGGATTTCGCAGTCGCGGAAAAACTCCGCTCGCGTTCTCCTTGATGGTCCCGACTTCGAGTGCTACCCGCATGAAGATCGCGGTCCTTTTGCAGGATCAATGGAAAAAGGCGGGCGCGAACGTCCGGCTGGACGCGATCGAGCTGAATTCGTTTGGGGCTCGCATGGAGGATCGAAAGTTCGACGCGTTGCTCAACGGGTGGCATATCGACCCGACCCCTTCGTCGGTGCGCGAGGAGTGGGCGAGTTCCGAGATCAAAAAGGGCGGATACAATGAAACCTCATATCGAAGCCCGTCGTTCGACGCGGTGATCGACAGCGCCGTCAAGGAGATGAATCCGACGCGGAGCGTTGAGCTATACCGTCGCGCATATCGAATTCTGATCGACGACGCCCCGGCCATCTGGCTGTACGAGCTTCGAACCGTGCATGGCGCGTCGAAGCGAATTCAACCGGTAGGCATCAGGCCCGACGCGTGGTGGGCGGACCTCGCCGACTGGACTGTCGCCGACAGCAAGTAGATAAAACAGGTGATTCCAGAGAACAGCCAGCAGCAACTTGGCGCGCGGACGCATCGAACGGTGACGAACGTGTCGCAGGGATGAAGCAATTGTCCCGCACACCAAATACCGAAGTAACCATAACAAAAGGAGTTGCTTCGGGGCACGTCGTATGCTCCGGCGTCCTGCGATCTAAGATGCTTTAACTCATGTCGACCTTCTTTTCATAGAGGATCACAATGCGGGGTCGTCGCTGGCTTTGGTGCGCTACGCTTGTTTCCGCCGGTGCAGCTGTTGCCTGCAGCGACTCCACAGGCCCAACCGGTCCACCCGCGAACGCGCTCTTACGGACAGCGCCGGTCGGCGCGTCCTTCGGGCGCTACATCCTAATTTCAGGCGCTTGGGTCTGCGTCGAGGGCTGCGATGAGAACAGCGGTCCCGATCAAAGACAACAGGGTGTTCCCGGCCCATTCCACACGCCGGAAACGGTGGCTGATTCGTCTGCGAATTGAGCGTCAAACGCGAAAAAGGCCCGACCGGTAATCGGTCGGGCCTTTTTGCTTCACGGTCTACTTTTTCTCGTCGACGATCTCGTAGTCTGCTTCGACAACATCGTCAGGCTTCGCCGCACCGGGTTCTGCGCCGGCGGTTGCACCCGCGGGCTGTCCTGCTTCAGGCTGTGCACCGGCCTGGGCCTGCTGCTGATAGAACGCCTGCCCGGCCTCGCTGAACACCTTCGTCAGCTCTTCCTGCGCCGAGCGAATCTCAGTCATGTCGTCACCACGGAGCGCCTTGCGAGCGCGTTCGATGGCGGCCTCGATCTTGGTCTTCGTATCTGCTGAGACCTTGTCGCCCCATTCCTTCACGTTCTTCTCGACCTCGTAGGTCATCGAGTCGAGACGGTTGCGGGCGTCGATCGCTTCACGCTGCTTCTTGTCTTCGGCCGCGTTCTTCTCCGCGTCCTTGACCATGCGATCGATCTCGGCGTCGGACAATCCGCTCGAAGCCTCGATGCGGATCTTCTGCTCCTTGCCCGTGGCCTTGTCCTTCGCCGTCACGTGCAGGATTCCATTGGCGTCGATGTCGAACGTCACCTCGACCTGGGGCATCCCGCGTGGAGCGGGTGGAATTCCGGTGAGCTGGAATTTCCCGATGGTCTTGTTGTACGTCGCGAGCTCGCGCTCACCCTGAAGAACATGAATCTCGACGGTGGTCTGATTGTCATCCGCGGTGGAAAACGTCTCACTCTTCTTCGTCGGGATCGTCGTGTTGCGCGGGATGAGCACGGTGGTGACTCCGCCGAGCGTCTCGATGCCGAGTGAGAGCGGAGTGACGTCGAGCAGCAGAACATCTTTCTGCTCACCGGTGAGAACTGCGCCCTGGACTGCCGCGCCGATCGCCACCACTTCGTCCGGGTTCACTGTCTTGTTCGGATCCTTCCCGAAGAACTTCTTCACGATTTCCTGAATTTTAGGAATGCGCGTCGAGCCGCCAACGAGCAGGACTTCGTCGATCTCGTTGGGTTTGATGCCGGCGTCCTTCAACGCCTGCTCCATCGGAGGAATCGTCCGCTGGATCAGATCGTCCACGAGCTGCTCGAACTTCGCCCTGGTGAGCGTATAGTTGAGATGCTTCGGACCGCTTTGATCGGCGGTGATGAAGGGCAGGTTGATGTCGGTGGACTGCGTCGTTGACAGTTCCATCTTCGCCTTCTCGCCGGCTTCCTTGAGGCGCTGGAGCGCCATCGGATCCTTGGACAGATCGATCGCCTGGTCGCGCTTGAACTCGCTTACGAGCCAGTCGATGACGCGCTGGTCGAAGTCGTCGCCGCCGAGGTGGGTGTCACCGTTCGTCGACTTCACTTCGAACTGGCGTGACCCTTCGACGTCGTAGAGCTCGAGAACCGAGATGTCGTACGTGCCGCCGCCGAGATCGAACACTGCGACTTTCTCATCTTTCTTCTTATCGAGACCGTAGGCGAGGGCGGCAGCCGTCGGCTCGTTGATGATGCGCAGTACGTCGAGACCCGCGATCTTGCCGGCATCTTTGGTCGCCTGGCGCTGTGAGTCGTTGAAGTACGCAGGTACAGTGATGACCGCCTTCTCGACCTTGTATCCGAGGTAGTCCTCGGCGGTCTGCTTCATTTTCTGGAGGATCATCGCCGAAATCTCGGGCGGCGAATAGCGCTTGCCCTGTACTTCGACCATCGCGACGTCGTTCGGTCCGCCGACGACCTTGTATGGAACGCGCTTAGTCTCCTCGGCGACTTCGGACATCTTGCGTCCCATAAATCGCTTGATCGAAAAAACGGTATTCTGCGGATTGGTTACTGCCTGTCTTTTAGCGATCTGCCCAACGAGGCGCTCGCCGTCCTTGGTGAAGCCAACGACGGATGGAGTGGTTCGACCCCCCTCTGCGTTGGGTATCACGACGGGGTCGCCACCCTCCATCACCGCAACGACGGAGTTTGTGGTTCCCAGATCGATTCCAATTACTTTGTCAGCCATTCTCTAGTCTCCCGAGAGCGGGACTCGCTCCGAAGTCAGGGTACATTCAGTTGAATGGAGAGAGGCAAGCACGAGGCCTGAATTCTCTGCCATAACGGCGCATTTTGTCTTGTTGAGGCTGTCCCGAGTGCGCCAAGTTGCCCGCTATAGCAGTCTTTGCCATCTTGGCCGGCGTTTCCAGCGCCGGCATCCGACCACTTTCATAGGATATTCGAGTAAGTGATCCCACTCAGCGACGAGCTCCCGACGGTTCGCACGCCGTGGATGACGTATCTGATCCTGATCGCCATGTTCGCCACCTGGATCGTGGTGCAGGGCGCGGGATTCGATCAGCAGGCGCTGGCGGCCAGCGTGTGCAATCTCGGGATGGTTCCCGGAGAGCTCACCCACATGGCGCCCGTCGGTCAGGCAGTTCCGCTGGGGCGGGGAATGGCGTGCGTCGTGGACAACGATCGCATCAATGTCCTTACGCCGTTGATCTCCATGTTTTTGCACGGTGGGTGGGGGCACATTCTCGGTAATGCGCTGTTCTTCTGGGTGTTCGGCAATAACATCGAAGACAGCCTGGGTCATTTCCGTTTTCTGGTCTTCTACATCCTTTGCGGACTCGCCGCTGCCGCAGCGCACATCCTGGCGCAGCCGGCCTCTCCACTGCCGACCGTCGGCGCGTCAGGTGCCATCTCCGGGATTCTTGGCGCCTATCTGGTGCTCTACCCGCGAGTACGGGTGAGGATGCTTTTCTTCTTCATCATTTTCTTCAAGGTTATTCCGATCCCGGCCTGGCTGGTTTTGATCTGGTGGTTCTTCTGGCAGCTGATCGCGGCACTGCCGGAGCTGACCAATGGAGCCGATTTGAGCGGCGGCGTTGCCGTCTGGGCTCACGTCGGTGGTTTCGTTACAGGTGTACTACTGGTGAAATTCTTCGAAAACCGCAGGTTAGTTGTCCGGCGCACGAGCATCGTGTAGCACGACACCGAAGATCTCCCAAAGCATGACCGATGCGAAGCTTTTCCTGAATCGCGAGCTGAGCTGGCTCGAATTCAACAACAGAGTCCTGCACGAGGCGATTGACGAAAGGAATCCGCTACTCGAGCGGCTCAAATTCCTTGCGATCTTCAACACCAACCTCGACGAGTTCTACATGGTGCGCGTCGCCGGCCTGAGGCGTCAGGTCGCGGCCGGCATGCACTCCGTCACTGCGGACGGTATGTCACCCGCTGAGCAGCTGACCGCAATCAGCGCGCGGGTGAGCGAGCAGATGCGGAGACAGCGAGTCCTGCTCTACGACACTCTGCTTCCGGAGCTGGCCAACCACGGAATCAAGCTCGTCAGCATTGACGATCTGACTTCAGCCGAGTGGCAGACGGTCGACGAATTCTTCGAGGCGCAGGTCTTTCCTGTTCTGACCCCACTCGCTGTAGATCCCGGGCATCCGTTCCCTTACATCTCGAACCTTTCGCTGTCCCTCGCCGTTCAGATTCACGACCCGGTGACCAAAGCGGTGAGATTCGCACGGGTGAAGGTCCCAAAGAGTCTTCCGCGCTGGATACCGTTCGGCAGGGGGAACACCTTCATTCCGCTCGAGCAGGTCATCGGAGCGAACCTCGGCGCGTTGTTCCCGGGAATGGACATTCAGGGATACAACGCGTTCCGAGTCACGCGTTATTCGGATCTCGAGCTGACGCACTCGGAAGACGATGACAATCTCCTTCAGCTGATCGAGGAGCAGGTGTTCGAGCGGCGGTTCGCGGAAGTCGTGCGCATCGAGGTCGAAAGCGGCATGCCCCAGGTTCTCCGTGCGCTGCTCATGGAGGAGCTGCGTGAGGATCAACCAGCAGAGATAAAAGGGAGTTCTGATCCCGAGCTGGTGGAGACCGGGCCACTGCTCGACCTTGGCGACCTGATGGCGTTGGCAATGCTCGATGTTCCGGAGCTACGCGATCCCCCACTGGTACCGGTGACTCCCCAGGAGCTGAAGGATCCGACAACCAGCATTTTCGAGGTTCTGCGAGAGAAGGACGTTCTCGTCCACCATCCATTCGATTCCTTCAACACGTCCTTCGAGCAATTCCTTCTCAGCGCCGCAACTGACGACAACGTTCTCGCCATCAAGATGACGTTGTATCGAACGTCGGGTGACACTGGCGTGGTGCGGGCGTTGACAGAAGCGGCGCAGAGAGGAAAACAGGTTGCGGTCCTCATCGAGCTGCAGGCTCGCTTCGACGAAGCGAATAACATCTCCTGGGCGAGAACACTCGAGGGCTACGGTGTCCACGTCGCTTACGGGTTGCCCGCGCTGAAAACGCACGCGAAAACGACTCTGGTCGTCCGGCGTGAAGCGGATGGTATCAAGAGATACGCGCACATCGGAACGGGGAACTACAACTCCAAGACTGCGCGCATCTATACGGACATCGGGCTTTTCACCAGCAGTCCTTCGATCGGCGCAGACCTGACCGATCTCTTCAACGCCCTGACTGGATTCTCACGGCAGAGACTCTACCGCAAACTGCTGGTAGCGCCACCGAATATGCGATTCCGCTTTTTGGAGATGATCAATCGCGAGGCCGCCAACGCACGGGAGGGCAAGCCCGCGCGTATCAGCGCCAAGATGAACGCGCTGGTGGACGTGGAGACGATCGAGACGCTTTACGCCGCGTCGCAGGCGGGGGTGGAGATCGATCTCATAGTACGCGGTATCTGCTGTCTGCGGCCCGGCATTCCAGGAGTCAGCGACAGGATCAGGGTAGTGAGCATCGTCGGACGATTTCTGGAGCACTCGCGAGTCTTCTATTTTGCCAACGCGGGTGATGGGCAGTTCTTTTTCGGATCGGCGGACTGGATGCAGAGAAATTTCGACCGCAGGGTCGAAGCAGTGGCGCCGATCGACGACGTCGCGATGCACCCGCGTCTCCACTCGCTGCTCGAGGTCTGCCTGTCGGACAACCGCCAGGCGTGGGACCTGGCAGCGGACGGCACCTACACTCAGCGGATGCCCAACGGCGAGCCCGTGCGCGCCACCCACCAGCTGCTGCTGGCAGACTCGTGGGGCATGGTCAAGCCCGCTGAGCCGAAACCGGATACCTCGGTCGGCGTAGCTCGAATGTCCGGCACGGGGTAAATTCCTCGCCGATAGGACTCGAATCTACCACGCGAGTCGCCGTTCCCTCCCACGGAGTTCGGTCTTTTGCGAATCCTGCCTCGCGACGAAAAGTTCTACGATCTGTTCACCGAGCTGGCGATCAGGTTGACTGCATCGGCAAGCCTGCTCCAGGAACTGTTTCAGGCGCCGGCGCAGCTGGCGGCGAAAGTGACTGCGATCAAGGGCCTCGAACACGAAGCCGACAACCTCACCCATGACATCATCGACCGCATCGATCGCACGTTCGTAACTCCCTTCGACCGTGAAGACATTCATGCACTCGCCTCGGAGCTGGACGACGTCATCGATCTGATCGACGGCGCCGCCCGGCGAGCCCAGATCTTCAGAATTCAGCAGACGCGGCCGGCAGCGATAGTCCTCTCGGAGGTGTTGGCGCGTGCGGCGAAGATGGTGGAGGAAGGTGTGCGCGACATGAAGGACGCCAAGCACGTGTATGCGGTCAGCGAGAAGCTGAAGGTCCTCGAAGAAGAAGGTGACGCCGTCTATCACGAGGCCATGGGCAAGCTGTTCGCTGAAGGCGGCGACGCTCTCGAAGTCGTCAAATGGAAAGACCTGTACGATAAAGTCGAAGACGCGCTCGACCGCTGCGAGGATGTCGGCAACGTGCTGCAGAGCATCGCGCTGAAGAACGCCTAGTGGTCTACTATGTCGCGGCGATCGTGGTGATCGCCTTCATATTCGACTTCATCAACGGCTTCCACGACTCGGCGAACTCGATCGCCACTATCGTCGGCACGCGCGTTCTCAGCCCGTTCGCGGCCGTAATCTGGGCGGGATTCTTCAATTTCACTGCTGCCTTCACGTCCGGCGAGCTCGTCGCCAAGGCGATTCAAAAAGGAATCATTCGCACGGATATCGTCACGCCGAATGTCATCCTGGCTGGCCTGCTCGGAGCGATCATCTGGAATCTCATTACCTGGTTTTATGGTATCCCGTCGAGCTCGTCGCACGCCCTCATCGGCGGATACGCCGGGGCGGGAGTGGCCAAAGCGGGATGGGCCGCGATTACCTGGGGTGAAAAGTGGATTCAGACGCTCTCGTTCATCGTCATCTCCCCGCTCGTTGGAATGCTGGCGGGATTTCTGTTGATGGTGGCGGTGTACTGGCTGTTTCAGACGATGGCGCCGGCGCGGGTTGACAGGTTCTTCCGAGGCGCCCAGTTACTCAGCTCCGCACTGCTGTCACACGCACATGGCGGGAATGACGCGCAGAAAACCATGGGCATCATCGTCGGCCTGCTGGTCTCGGTCAAGCCGCTGATGGCGGCCCAAACGGGCTTCTTCCACCACTTGTACATCGAGGGCGAGGGAATTCCGCTTTGGGTCAAGCTCGGAGCGTACACAGCGATTTCACTGGGAACGTTCTTCGGCGGCTGGCGGATCGTTCACACCATGGGCTCGCGCATCACGCGCCTGCGACCGGTCAGCGGATTCGCCGCGGAAACCGGCGGCGCCATCGCCATTACTGTCGCAACGCACTACGGCATACCGGTCAGCACCACGCACACCATCGCCGGCTCTATCATGGGAGCCGGAGCGACCTACCGGTTCTCAGCGGTGCGTTGGGGAATAGCGCGTCGCATCGTCTGGGCGTGGCTCATCACAATCCCGGCTTCAGCGGCAGTGGCCGCAGTCAGCTACTGGATGTTGTCTGCAGCCGGGGCTCGTTGATGTGCTCTTCTTCGCGGTGGTGCTTGATCTGCTTGCCCTCGGCAAGATAGACAGCGTCCTCGCCAATGTTGGTGGCGAGGTCGGCGATCCTCTCGAGATTTCGACCCACAAGCAGTAGCTCCAACGAAGGCGAGATGGTTTTGGCATCCGCCATCATGTGAGTGAGCAGCACACGGAAGACCGAGTCGTGCAGTGAGTCCACTACATCATCGTCCTTGCACACCTGGCGTCCGAGCGCGCCATCCGCGCGGATGAAAGCATCGAGTGAATCGCCGAGCATCTTGCGGGCGCGCCGCGCCATGACTTCGATCTCCGGAACGCGGATGCTGACTTTTGGTTTGCCGGCCAGTCTCAGCGCGGACTCGGCGATGTTCACGGCGTGATCGCCGACGCGCTCGAGATCGTTGGAGACCTTGATCGCTCCGATGACGAACCGGAGATCGCGCGCCATCGGTTGCTGCAGCGCCAACAGCTCAACGGCCGCCTGCTCGACTTCCATCTCCAGCGCATTCAGCTCGGAGTCACCTTCGATGACGAGATTCGCTTTCTCCTTATCGCGTGTGAGAAGGGCTTCCACCGCGAGGTCGGTGCGCTCTTCGGCCTTTGACGACATTCCCAGCAGCGTTTCTTTCAGCGCCGTGAGCTGATCGTGGAAGTGCCGGAATCCGGCATTCGAGTCTACTGTCATCCAAATCTCCCCGTGATGTATGCATCAGTTCGGTCTTCGCGAGGGCTGGTGAAAACCTGCTCTGTCGCCCCGAACTCGATGAGCTCGCCGGTATAGAAAAAGCCCGTGAACTCGGAGGCACGCGCGGCCTGCTGAAGGTTGTGTGTTACGATGATGATGGTCAACTCCCGCTTCAGCTCGTACAACAGCTCTTCGATCTTCTGAGTCGACCCTGGATCGAGCGCGCTGGCGGGCTCGTCGAGGAGCAACACTTCCGGCTGATTTGCCAGTGCTCTCGCGATGCAGACGCGCTGCTGCTGGCCGCCCGATAAACTGGTCGCGCTGCCGCGCATGCGATCCTTCACCTCGTCCCAGATCGCGGCACGGCGGAGTGAGCGCTCGACGATTTCGTCCAGCGACGAGCCCTCGGCCACGCCGTTGATCCGAGGGCCATAAGCGACGTTCTCGTAGACGGATTTCGGAAATGGATTCCAGCGCTGGAACACCATTCCGACACGCTGTCTCAACGCGACAACGTCCAGAGACGAATCAAAGACACTGTCGCCGTCGAGGGAAAGATCCCCCTCGTGTCGGATGCCGGGAATAAGATCGTTCAGCCGATTGATCGAGCGCAGAAAGGTCGATTTGCCGCATCCGGATGGTCCGATGAGCGCGGTCACCGCTCGGGAAGGGATCGACATGGTGATGTTCTTGAGCGCCTGCTTCTTCCCGTACCAGAAGGAAAAGCTACGCGCTTCGATTGTGCCGAGCTTCGTTGTCGGGCGGTCGAGTGCGGGCGCGACGGCGGTCATCCGAATCGTCCAGTGATGTACGACTCGGTGCGGGAGTCGCGAGGCGCGGTGAACAGGTTTCTGGTGGAATCGAACTCAACCAGCTCGCCTGCCAGCAGAAATGCGGTGGAGTCGGAAATGCGCGCAGCTTGCTGCATGTTGTGCGTGACGATCACGACGGTGACCGTTTTCCGAAGCTCGTAGACGAGCTCCTCGACTTTCTGAGTGCTGAGCGGATCGAGCGAAGCGGTCGGCTCATCGAGCAGAATCACCCGAGGGCGTGTGGCGAGAGCGCGCGCTATGCACAGGCGCTGCTGTTGGCCGCCAGAGAGTGCGATCGCGCTCTCGTCGAGGCGATCCTTTACCTCGGCCCAGAGACCCGCGCGCTGCAACGCTTCCTCGACGATCTCGTCGGGGGAGCCTTTCGGCTGCGTCGTCTTTTCGGCGATACGCAAACCGGCGGCGACATTTGCGCGAACCGACATCGTGGGGAACGGGGTCGGCCGCTGAAAGACCATACCGACGTGACGGCGGACAGCAATCGGGCTGGTTCCTTCGCCGTAAATCGCGGTGCCAAGTATTTCAACCTCACCATCGACACGCGCCCCGGGAACGGTTTCGTGCATGCGATTGAGGCAGCGGAGCAGCGTTGACTTGCCGCATCCAGAGGGTCCGATGATCGCGGTCACCGCTTGCTGCGGAACGGATACAGTTATGTCTCTGATTGCGGCCGAGTTGCCGAAGTACGCCGTAAGATTCCGCGTCACGATGCACGGCTTCGCACTGCTGACAGCAGGCGCATGCTCTGGGACTTTGATTGCCGGCGCCAGAACTTTCATCGGCCTCTCGCGGCTCTCGCGAACCACTTCAGTCGACTGCAGCACCGAACCGTGAGCGCGTGACCAGACGCGCGGCGATACTGATCAGAAGCACGAGGCTGATAAGAACCAGTGCGCCGGCCCAGGCGAGGCGATGCCATTCGTCGTATGCGCTAATCGCATAAGTGAAGATCTGGAGGGGAAGGGCAGCGATGGGCTCCCGCACCGATGTCGACCAGAACTGATTGCCAAATGCCGTGAATAAGAGTGGCGCTGTCTCCCCGGCGATTCGCGCCACGGCAACCAGCGCGCCGGTCGCGATTCCGGCCAGAGCAGTGCGTAGCACAACAGAAATAGAAGTTCGCCATTTCGGGTAACCGAGCGCCAACGCTGCTTCTCGAAGCGACGTGGGAACAGTGAGCAGCATCTCCTCTGTGGTGCGGGTGACCAGCGGAATCATCATTGAACCGAGCGCTACTCCTCCGGCAAGCGCCGAGAAATGGCCAACGGGTCGGACGAGGAACTCCCAAGCGAAGATGCCGATGACGATCGATGGCAACCCATTGAGCACATCAGACAGGAAGCGAACGGCGTAGGCGAGCGTCGTCGTCCGCTTCTCGGCCAGGTAGAGTCCGGCACCGATGCCGACGGGGAGGCCGATGAGGCTGGCTATGCCAATCAGCAGGAGAGTACCCACGATGGCGTTCGCCATCCCGCCGCCAGGCTCGCCAACCGGCTTCGGCATGCGCGTGAAGAAATCGAGAGATAACGATGATGCGCCCTTCGCTATGAGATGAATCAGGATGAGAATGAGCGGCAGCGTCGCGAGTATCGCTGCGAGATAGGTCAATCCGATCATCCCTCCGCTCACAACGTGTCTGCTCCGGATCGTTCTCATCGGGCGCGATTCCTCGAGACGCTCCACACCAGCCAGCGCGCGACCGCGTTGACGATGAGGGTGATGAGGAAAAGAACTGCACCGACCGCCATCAGCGCGGAGAGATGCAGGTCATTCGTCGCCTCGCTGAACTCGTTGGCGATCAGGGAAGCCATGGTGTAACCAGGCGCGAGGAGAGACGCCGAAATCTCCGGTCGATTTCCGATCACCATCGTGACGGCCATTGTCTCTCCGAGTGCGCGGCCAAGGCCGAGCATAATTCCACCGATGATTCCGGATCGCGCATATGGCACTACCGCGTCGCGAATCATCTCCCAGCGCGTGGCACCCAGAGCGAGCGCGGCCTCACGTTGTGAGCGCGGCACTGCCATTAAAACCTCGCGTGAAACGGCCGAGATGTAGGGAAGGGCCATGATGGCGAGAATAATTCCAGCCGCCAGCATGCTGGGTCCGTAAGCGGGACCGCTGAACAAGGGTGTGGCCCCGAGATGCAGCGTGTCCCGGAAAAACGGCATCACGTATTCACGGAGCAGCGGGATCAGAACGAAAATTCCCCAGAGCCCATAGACAACACTCGGGATGGCGGCGAGAAGGTCGACGAGGAAGCCTACGGGCTGACGGAGCCAGGAAGGGGAAAACTCCGACAGAAAAATCGCCACACCGATGGCCAATGGTGTGGCGATGATCAGCGCGATGGCTGACGAAACGAGAGTGCCGAAGAGCGCGGGAGCGGCGCCGAAATGTCCGTTCGCGACGTCCCAATCGCTCGACGTCACAATGGAAAGTCCCAGTTTGGAAAATGCCGGCCACGCGGCCGCGAAAATTGCGACCGCGATCGCGACAACGAGTGCCGGAACTATGAGCGCGCAAACAGTGGTGAGCACGCCGTAGACCGTGTCACCGATTGCCGACTGCTCGAGGATCAGCCGACGCCGATCCCGATCGAGCCACTGCGCTGAGAGCGATGTCACTTGGCGCCGTTAAAGTCGATCGTCGCGACGCGAGCCCTGACCTTGGCCGCCATATCCGATGGAAGAGGCGCGTAGTCGAGGGAAGGCGCCGATTTCTCGCCCTCGGTCAATGCCCAATTCAGGAAATCGACGACCTTCTTTCCCTTCGCGGCATCCTTTTGGTGCTGGTAGACGAGCAGCCAGGTGAAAGACGAGATCGGGTACGACTCCGCGCCCGGCGCGTTCACTATCGAAAGCCGGTAGTCAGTGTTGTCCGGGAGCGCCTTTGCGGCGCCCGCAGCAGCGGCCGTGACAGCCGCCACCGACGCGGCGACGTACTGACCCGACTGATTTCGAACGGCGGCGATTGGAAGGTTATTCTGCTTTGCGTAGGCGAGCTCGACGTAGCCGACGGCTCCCGGAGTCTGCTTGACCTGACCCGATACCGCTTCGTTTCCCTTAGCCCCAATACCGACGGGCCACTTCACCTCCTTGCCTTTACCGACCGCGGTCTTCCATGCCGGTACGGCGGTGCTGAGGTAATCAGTGAAGATGTAAGTCGTGCCGCTGCCATCCGAGCGGTGGACGACAAGAATGTCGGAGCTCGGCAGTTTGACTCCGGAATTCAGTGATGCGATCCCGTTGTCATTCCACTTCTTGATCGTGCCCATGAAAATCCCGGCGATTGCTTCGGGGGTCAGTTTCAATGGAGCAGTCACGCCGGGAAGGTTGTAGGTGACTACGTCGGCGCCGAGTACGGTTGGGATATGGAGAATCGGGCCGCCCTTGGCCTTCCCCATTTCCTCGTCCGACATCGGACTGTCCGACGCGCCGAAGTCGACTGTTTCCTCGGATAGCTGGCGGATGCCGCCGCCTGACCCGATCGATTGGTAATTGATTTTTACGCCTGATTGCGCGGCGTAATCGGAGAACCACTTGGAGTAGATCGGATACGGGAAGGTCGCCCCGGCCCCGGTGAGGTCAACTCCGCCTGAGGAGGTCGCAGTTGACGACGCGGTCGTCGAATTGCTGGAATTGTCCTTGGCGCAGGCGACGGCCAACAACATGAGGGCGATGGTGTTCAATGCTCTCACGGCACGGCTCCTTGTTCTGGATGGAGGGATGAAGAGCCCAGTGTTTGAAAATAGAGGCGCCCGGAGATGGTCACGACACATGTCAGGTAACGACATTGTCACAACCGTCCCCGGGCGTCCGGGCCGATCAAAACGCTTTTTAGAAGTTCGCCACCATGTGCATGAAATAGGTCTTGGTGGCGGTGAAGATTGCCCCGGAGTGTGGCGTCTGCTCCTGGTAGTCGAAGGAGATCGCCACCTTCTTGTTCACGTCCCAGGTCAGACCGGCGATGACGGTGTTGATATCGGCGTCGGTGTCGCCGTTGGGCTTGAAGCGATCCCAGCGTCCAACAAGGCCGAGAGGAAGCGTCGAGTTACCAAAGAGCTGGAACGGCTTCGTCACGACGAAACCGGAAAGGAGGCTCCCCGTGCTGTCGAACTCGGTCCTCGGCGCAGCAACGGTGTTCAGTCCTACATCACGGCCATCCTTGCGGGTGTCCCACTCGCCGCCTAGCGACAGCCGTGGATCGCGCACACCGAGGAATACGCCCGAGCGGCTGCGGGGCATCGACGATCCGATGGGACCAATCTGTCCGGCACCACCGTTGACGAAGGTGCTGGCCACGGCGCCAATGTACGTCCAGCCCGTAAGGGCGAACGTCCTCAGAACTTTGTTGTCGGAGCTGCTGAGAGGAGTGAGCGAAATCCTCGCGGCGTAATCCTTGAAGCGATCGGTCTCGCGTGATGTATAGCCCGGACCGTTGACGATGGTCGCGTAGAACTCCCCCCAGTGATTGGGCAGTGTCCAAAGCGTTGCCACACCAGCGTCTGAAGACGAGAAGAAACCCGCACGTTCAACCGCGGTCTGGGAGATCCATCGTGGCCAGAATTGTTCGATGTGGTCGATCACCACGTTCTGGAGGATTCCGCCTCTGATGTTCGCATTCCAGTACACGCTCTTGAGCAGGTCGTACTGCAGGTACGCGTATTTGGCGCGGATTACCCAGCCGCGGTAAAAGGCATCAGGACCGTTCCCCTGTTGCTGAAAAACGTCCGTGGTGACGCGGATGCTGGCGCGATCGCCAGCCGGCATTCTGAAGGTGAGATAAACACGCTCGAGATCGAACTTGTTGTTCGGATTCGGTGCACCCTGGTCGCCGCGATATTGATAGTTCGCGTAAATCACGCCCGAAAAGTCGATCGGTATCGAGACCGATGGCGCGGGCGCCGCTGGCTTGGCGGTGTCGCGCCTGGCGGTGTCAGCGGTAGGTTGCTGAGCGCCGAGCACGAGCGGAAGCGCGAGTGCAATGCTCGCTGCAAGCGAGATTGTCTTCATTTCCCGCCGCCAACCTGAGCGCCACCGACGCTGATCGTCTTGAGTCTTGTCTTTAGTTGTGCGACGATCGCTGGCGGAAGTGGGGCGTAGTCCAGGGCAGCCGCACTCTTCTCACCGTCGGTATACGCCCAGCGCAGAAAGTTGACGAGCTTTGCTCCCTTGATGCGATCCGGCTGGTTTTGGTACGCGAGAATCCAGGTCATGGATGATATAGGGTAAGAGTCTTTGCCAGGCGCGTTGACGATCGACACCCGGTAGTCCGTGTTCTTTGGCAGCTTCATTCCAGCAGCCGCTGCGGTGACCGATGCGATGGTCGGTGTCACATAGCGGCCGGTGGTGTTACGGACATTGGCGAAAGGAAGTTTGTTTTGCTTAGCGTATGCGAGCTCGACGTAGCCGATCGATCCGGGCGTCATCTTCACCTGGCCAGAGACTCCATCGTTGCCCTTGCCGCCCAATCCGACGGGCCATTTGATCTCCTTGCCCTTGCCGAGCGTGCCTGCCCATGACGGACTGGCGGCGGAAAGGTAGTCGCTGAAGATGTATGTCGTGCCGCTGCCATCGGTGCGGTGAACGACGAGGATGTCAGAGTTGGGAAGGGACACGCCGCGGTTCTGTGCGACAATCCGCGCATCATTCCACTTGGTGATCTTCCCGGAGAAGATATCGGCAATCGCGTCGCCGCTCAGATTGAGTGGTTTGGTGACGCCTGGAACATTGTAGGTGATAACTACCGCGCCCATCACTGTCGGAAAGTGCAGGACCGGACCGCCCTTGGCGCTGGCGAGCTCCTGCTCGCTCATTGGGCTGTCAGATGCGCCGAAGTCTACCGTCTGCTCCGACAACTGTCTGATCCCGCCACCAGAGCCGATTGATTGATAATTGATTTTCACTCCGGTGCTCTGGGCGTAGTCCGCGAACCACTTTGAGTAAATCGGATACGGGAACGTCGCGCCCGCTCCGTTGAGGTCAACCGATTGTGCGGCGACCGATTCTGCGCACAACGCTGCTGCCAAGAGGGCGCCAGCCGTCCGAAAGAGTCTGATCACTTGTGGCTCCGAAAGAGGAAGTTTTCGCGCTATAAGCTCTCCCGGCTGTGTCACGGCTGGTTACGTCGAGTGTAAAGGTCTCGTCACGACTGGTTTGCACTCACGCTGTCAGGAAAAATGACGCGAATCGTCGTTCCTGTTCCAACAATGCTTTCGGCCGAAACCGTCCCACCGTGCGCTTCGACGAGGTGTTTCACGATCGCGAGGCCGAGCCCGGTGCCGCCGGCTTCGCGGGAGCGTCCGCTGTCGGCGCGGTAAAATCGTTCGAAAATTCGAGGAAGGTGTTCCGGGGGGATTCCACTTCCCGAATCGCGCACGACAAGCTCGACGCCACGTCTCTGACGGGCGGCCTCAATAGTAATTCGGCCACGATCGCCAGTATGTCGCAACGAGTTCTCGACGAGGTTCACAAGTATCTGCTCGAGTGCCGTTCTATCGGCGTATATGACTTCCGCGTCCGACTGGATATCAGTCTGCAGCAGCACGCGTTTGGATTTGGCGGTCCCCCCGAGACGCTCGAAGACTTCACGCGCGAGATCCGCAACGCGTACCGGCTGCGGCAGCGGCTGCCAGTTGCCCGTTTCGATGCGCGAAAGGTCCAACAGCTCGTCGACAATGCGCTGCATCCGCTGAGTATTGCTGAGAATCGTTCGTGCGAAATCGGAGCGCTTATCGGCTGGGATGTCTGGATCCTGGAGCGTCTCGGCGAAGCCTCCGACGATCGTCAGCGGCGTTCGCAGCTCGTGAGAAACGTTGGCGACGAAATCGCGGCGCACGGCTTCCAGCTTTCGGATCGGTGTAAGATCGAAAAGAGCCAACACGGCTCCGCCATGTGCAAGAGGCCGCGCTGTCAGTGAAAGAGTCGTATCGCCGAGGGTTATTTCTTCGTGTTGGGTCGCGGTGCCCTTGAGCGCGAGGTGGATGGCGCCGCGCAAATCCGAGTCGCGCGGCAGAAACTCGAGGCCGAATGGCACCCTTCGATCGATGGAGAGCAGTCGACGTCCGGTGTCGTTGATTCTGAGCACTTCCTGAGCGGCAGAGATTGCCACTACGCCCTCGTTCATCGTCTCGACGAGGGCCGATTGGACGGCCTGCTCCGCGCCGAGCGCCGATAGACGAAGCTCGAGTTGTTCCGACATGCGGTAAATGGCGTCGGCCAGGTCGCCCACCTCCCCCGGCGCCGCCAGCGGGGGATGCCGGCGTCGTTCACCGGCAGCGAGGGATCGGGCGACATCACGCAGATCCGTAATCGGCCTCGAGATGGACCGCGAAAAAAGAGCGGCAAGAAGTGCCGCGAGAAAGAAGGAGATCACACCCGCGGTTAGCACGCCGTTACGGGCGCGGTCGAAGAGATCCTCGACCACCCTGGTCGTAACGGAGACACGCGCCACTCCACGAGGCGCCCTAACGGCAACGTACAGTCGCTCTTCGCCGGTTGACGGACTCATCCTTAGCGTCGATCCCATTCCGCTGTCGCGGGCCACGATCACTTCCGGACGGGTGCTGTGATTTTCGAGCGCTTGCAGCGCGGGCCCGTCGAACTCGGAATCACCGACGACATGACCGGTAGAATCGATCAGTGTGATGCGGTGACCTGTGGCAACCCCCGCTGCATCGGCGAGCGAATCTGGGTTGATCGCCGCCTGCCATTGGAGCGAGATCAGTCTGGCTTCACCAGCCAGGTCGTGTCTCGTCTGCTCGGTGATGTTTGAATGCAATTGGCGGTCTATGATGAGGACCACCGCTATAACCATGATTGCGACTACAGCGAGAGATTGGAGCAGGAGGCGGTGCGCTAGCCTCACGAGCGCTCGTTGATGTTCTTGATGCGGTAGCCGAAGCCGCGCACGGTTTCGATCAGCTCACCCGAGGGACCGAGCTTGGCACGCAACCGCTGTACGTGCATGTCCACGGTGCGGGTCTGGATATCCGGAGCAGCGTCCCACACGACCTCGAGCAGGAGATTGCGCGGCTGGACGCGTCCCTTCCGCTCGGCAAGGAGCAGCAGGAGTTTGAATTCCGTGGGCGTGAGATCAATATCGCGACCGTCGACCGTAACGCGGTGTGCGTTGGTGTCGATTTTGAGTGGTCCGATTTGCTGGACACCCGATGTATCGTCTCCTCCCGCTCTGACCCTCCGGAGGATGGCTCCCACTCGGAGCACCAGCTCCTGTGGGCTGAACGGCTTCGTCAGGTAGTCGTCGGCGCCCAAGGTCAATCCCTGAATTCTGTCGCCCTCCTCTCGACGCGCGGTCAGCATCAGAACAGCGATGCGGGCCGTGGCCGGATCCGAACGAAGCTGCTCCATCACTTCGTAGCCCGAGAGACCCGGCAGCATGAGATCCAGCACCACGAGCGCCGGCTTGTCGCGTCGTGCGATGGCCAGGCCTTCGCTGCCGTTGGTGGCGGTTGAAACCGCATAACCTGATTTTGCGAGGTGGTAAGCGACCAGCGCGACGA
>Ga0136846_1231397_pt1 | contig 30210 bp, 24 predicted proteins | sample HopSoiMetagenom2_FD_96841 | JGI IMG/M metagenome (GOLD analysis project Ga0136846, IMG submission 96841) | Grasslands soil microbial communities from Hopland, California, USA - 2 Assembly 2016 (version 4) | ecosystem: Environmental > Terrestrial > Soil > Grasslands | place: USA: Hopland...
GGTGACCTCGGCGCCGTGGCCGAAGCGGTGCTCACCGAAGGCGAGGTGGGGCTCGCGCACTGGGCGCTCAAGCTCTTCCGCCCCGTGCAGCCGATGCTCGCCGACTCCGCGCCTAACGTCGAGGAGGCGTTGAAGGAATTCGGCGACGACGTGGCGGCGGTGCTCGAGTGGAAGCTGGATGGCGCTCGCATCCAGGTTCACAAGCAGGGCGATCGTGTCGCGATCTACACGCGGAATCTCAACGACGTGACCCCGGCCGTGCCCGAGGTCACCCAGGCAGTCCGCGCGCTCCCAGCGGAGGAGCTCATCCTCGACGGTGAGGTCATCGCGCTGGACAAGAACGAGCGTCCGCTGCCGTTTCAGGTGACCATGCGGCGGTTCGGCCGCCGGCTGGACGTGGACGCGCTGCGAGCCGAGTTGCCGGTCGTCCCGTTCTTCTTCGACATCCTCCGGATCGACGGCGAGGATCTGCTCGACCAGCAACTCCATCAGCGCCTAACGCGCCTCGACGCCATCGTTCCCGCCACGATGCGCGCGCCGCGCGTCGTCACCGCCGACGTGACCGAAGCCAAGCGGTTCGAGGCGACGGCGCTCGACCGAGGGCACGAGGGGCTCATGGCCAAGTCGCTCTCCGCGCCCTACGCGGCCGGCCGACGGGGTTCGGCGTGGCTCAAGGTCAAGACGGCACGCACGCTCGATCTCGTCGTCCTCGCTGTCGAATGGGGCTCGGGCCGCCGCAAGGGTTGGCTCAGCAACATCCACCTCGGCGCCCGCGATCCTGTGAACGGTGGCTTCGTCATGCTCGGCAAGACGTTCAAAGGGATGACCGACGAGATCCTCGAGTGGCAGACGAAGGAGCTTCTCGCGCGGGAGACGCGTCGCGAGGGACACATCGTGCACGTGAGGCCGGAGCTCGTGGTGGAGGTGGCGTTCAACGAGGTGCAGCGCAGCCCGCACTACCCGGGCGGCGTTGCGCTGCGGTTCGCGCGCATCAAGGGATACCGTCACGACAAGCGCGCCGAGGAGGCAGACACGATCGAGTCCGTGCTGGAGCTCGCGCCACGGTAGTCGGTAGTCCGTAGTCGATAGTCGTTAGCTAACGACTATCGACTACGGACTAGCGAGGTCAATCGCCACTGGACGGGCGATCTTGCGGGCGCGCCCGGAAAGCTGCTTGTTATGACATGGCTCACGCGACTCTGCCCGACGCCCGCCTCGCACCGTCGGCCGCGGCAACCACACCTGCGGGTCTGCGGCCGCTTGGCATTGGCCAGGCGCTGCTCTATTTCGGGATTCCATCCGCCGTCTTCAGCGCCAGCCTCCTCGGACTTCTGCCGTGGATGATTCGTCAGGGCGCGTCGCTCTTCGTCACGTTCAACGTGACGTTTGGCGGGCCGCTCGCGCTCATGTTGGTCGCCGCGATCGTCGCCTATCGGCTCGAGGGAAGGCCGTGGTCGATGAGCGCATTTCGCGAGCGCATGCGCCTGGGTCGGTTCGACTGGCGGCTTGGCGTGTGGGGTCTCGCGATCGGTGCGTTCTCGATGTCCGCGGGGCTAGTCATCAACCCGTTGCTCCGTCCGCTGGCGAAGGTGCACCTCTATACCGCGCCGCCGGAGTTCATGACGCTCATGGGCTCGATCACGGGTGCCAGCGCATTTCTCGGCATGCAAACGGCCGGGAACTGGTTGCTGCTCCTGTGGGGAATTGCTTGCCTCATCATTCTCAACATCTTCGGTGAGGAGCTCTGGTGGCGCGGCTACATCCTGCCGCGTCAGGAGCTCGCGAACGGGAGCTGGGCCTGGGTCGTGAACGGGGTGCTATGGGCGGCGTTTCACATCTTCTATCACACGACGCTGTTCAGTTTCGTCTCGTACATCCCACTTTGCTGCCTGATTGCGTACGTCGCACAGCGCACGCGGAGCACGTGGCCGGGCGTGATCGGCCATACGCTCGGCAATATCATGTTCCTCGTTTTCCTGGCCCGCGGCGTCATTGGCATATGAGTTGGGAGTCGTTGGACGCGAGTCGTAAGTCGGTATCAACAGCTCTTGCCTTCGGCTAACGACCACCGACCACCGACCACCGACGAGCAACTACCTTGCTCGCCTCTCGGGCCCATAGCACGACGCTCGCGGCCACGATGCAGCGCGCCCAGTCCATTGCCCCGAGCGGCACGGTCCCGAACGCGCGCTGCATAGCGGGCACGTAGAGCACGACGCACTGCAGGACGACCGAGAGCGCGATCGACAGCCACAGCCAGCGGTTCGTGAAGAAATGAGCGAACGCGCTACGCACATCCGACCGCGCGTTGAAGGCGTTGAACAATTGCGCGAGCACCAGTGTCGTGAACGCCATTGTCCGCGCGTACGGCACTGTGCCGCTGCCTTCAATGAATCCGCCCGGCAGCGATGCGTCGAGGACCAGCAGCGTGCTGGCGGCGATCACCACGCCAACGAAGAAGATGCCGCGCCACATCTGCGCGGTGATCACGCCTTCGCCGTGGGGCCGCGGAGGCTGGTCCATCAGGCCCTCGTCCGCGGCGTCGACGCCGAGCGCGAGAGCCGGTGCGCCGTCCGTCACGAGATTGATCCAGAGGATTTGCGTCGCGAGCAGTGGCAACGCCACGCCACCTGCCTCACGCGGCAGTCCGAGCCGCGTGCCCAGCACCACGCCGAAGAACATCGTGAGCACTTCGCCAATGTTCGACGACAGCAGGAATCGCAGGAACTTCCTGATGTTCGCGAAGATCGCGCGCCCTTCCTCCACCGCGGCCACGATCGACGCGAAGTTGTCGTCGGCGAGCACGACGTCGGCGGCCTCCTTCGAGACGTCCGTGCCCGTGATGCCCATCGCGACGCCGATGTCCGCGGCTTTGAGCGCCGGCGCGTCGTTGACGCCATCGCCCGTCATGGCCACGATGGCGCCGCGCCGCTGCAGCGCCCCGACGATCCGCAGCTTGTGCTCCGGGTTCACGCGCGCGTACACGGATATTTCGGTGACCATTCGCTCGAGCATCTCGTCGGCTATCTGCTCGAGCTCCGCGCCAGTCGTCGCGCGGGTGTCGGTCGTGATCCCGAGCTCCCGCGCAATGACGGCCGCCGTTCTCGGATGATCGCCGGTGATCATGATGGGCCTGACGCCCGCGCGCTTCGCCCGGGCTACCGCCTCGGCCGCCTCGGTTCGGGGCGGATCGATCATCCCAATCAAGCCGGCGAACACGAGGTCGTTCTCGATGCCGACGTCCACGCCGCCGTCATCCTGTCGGACGACGTGATCGTTAGGCAGACGCCGGATGGCGACGCCGAGCGTTCGGAGGGCCTGATCGGCAAGATCCTCGTTCGCGCGGCGGATCTCCGCTCGACGTTCCGGCGTCAGCGGCCGAGGCTCTTCACCAACGAGCTCGCGCGTGCATCGCGTGATCAGGACGTCCGGTGCTCCCTTCGCGAACACGATCAGCCGGTCGTCGTGCTCCGTTTCCCGATGCACGGTGCTCATCAGCTTTCGCTCGGACGAGAACGGAACCTCACCCACGCGTGGCAGTCTCGAATCGAGATCGGTGGCTTCGAGACCGCATTTTCGTGCGGCGACGATGAGCGCCCCTTCCGTGGGATCTCCTTGCACCACCCATCGGCCGTCTCGCTCGTACACCTCCGCGTTGTTCGCGCGGTCCGCCGCGGCGAGTGACCGCTCGACCTCCACACGCAGGGCGCCGTCGAGCGGTCCGCCGCCTTCCCGGGTCGCGAACCCGTCAGGCGCGTAGCCGGATCCGGTGAACGTCACCCGCCCACTGGCGGTGACGACCACCCGCACCGTCATCTCGTTCTTCGTGAGCGTGCCCGTCTTGTCGGACGCGATCACGCTGGCCGAGCCGAGCGTCTCGACCGCCGCGAGGTGGCGCACGATCGCGTTACGCTTCGCCATTCGCTGCACGCCGATCGAGAGCACCGCCGTGACGACGGCAGGCAGTCCCTCGGGCACGGCGGCGACCGCGAGCGCGACACCGAGGATGAGGACGTTGACGATCGCGCCGAACCCACGCACGTGGTCGACCAGAATGATCGTCGCGATCATCACGATCGCTATCGCGATGACGACGAGGCCGAGCACCGTGCCTGTCCGGTCGAGCTCACGCTGGAGTGGTGTCTCCTCATCACGCGCTTCCCCGAGCAGGCCGGCTATCCGTCCCACCTCCGACTGCATGCCGGTCGCGGTGACGAGCGCCGTCCCCCGTCCGTACGTGGCCGTGGTGCCGCTGAACACCATGTTGTCGCGGTCCCCGAGCGCGACGTCGTCCTCGATCGGGTTCGTGTTCTTCGAGACGGGAAGACTTTCCCCGGTGAGCGACGCCTCCGCCATCTGAAGCGCCGTCGCCTCGACGAGCCGTCCGTCGGCGGGCACCGTGTCGCCTTCCTCGACGAGAATCAGGTCACCTGGAACGAGCTCCGCGGCCGGTACGCGCCGGCGCTGACCTCCGCGGACGACCGTGGCTTCCGCCGCCGACAAGGTTCGAAGCGCGGCGACCGCCGCCTCGGCGCGTGATTCCTGGATGAAACCCATTGCCGCGTTGAGCAGCACGATGGCGAAGATCGCAATCGCCTCGTAGGGCAAGCTCGTGTCCCGCTCGTAGACCCAGAGCAGCGCGGAGATCGCCGTCGCGATGAGCAGCAGCACGACGAGCACGTCCTGAAACTGCGCCAGAAACCGCCGCCAGCCGGGTACGGGCGGTTCGGCGGTGAGCTCGTTAGGCCCGTAGCGCGCGAGTCGCGCCTGTGCCTCCTCGTCGGCGAGACCGCGGTGCGCGTCCGTGCCGAGCGCTCCGGCAACCGCGTCGGCGGAGTCACGGTACGCGTTTGCGGAGTCGCGGGTGTCGGCAGGGCGCGGGATCACCAGACGAAGCGAGCGAAAGCGGGTGACTTCGTCAAGGCGGGTGAGCCGTCGCGGCCGCAGATATGCAGGGTCGCACCGCAGAGGAGACAACGAATGCCGCTCACTGAGAAGCAACGACGCCATCTTGCGCGCCGCCTCCAGGAAGAACGGACGCGAGCGCTGCGCACCCTGAACCGCAACGTCGGCGAACACGCCGATGGCGACGAGCAGGACCGTTCCGGAGATCTCTCCGCTGTTCCGCTGCACCCGGCCGACCTCGGGACGGATACGATGCAGGCGGAGCTCGACGCGTCGAACGCGACGCGTGTCTCGAGGGAGCTGGCCGAGATCGACGCGGCGATCGACCGGTTGCATACCACGCCGGAGAAGTACGGGGTGTGCGAGGACACCGGGGAAGACATTTCATACGAGCGACTCGATCTCATCCCCTGGGCGCGAACGTGCGCTGGCATGTCGGCGCGGTCCCAGGAGCGCCCCGACCAGCCTGAGGCACGTTAGGCGTGCACTCATTCGCCCCGTAAGGGGTCAGACTCCTTTTCCATCGTTTCAACCCACGGCATCGCGGACCGGACGCTCGAGCGTTCCTGGACCCGTCTAGTCTCGATTTCGGGCAAACATTGACACCAGTATTGTACTGGTGTTAGAGTAGTGTAGAACCTGATTTCGGAGGCGGCGCATGCGAGTTGGCGATTTCAGCGTCGAGGTCATCGGCGCTGACGGGGCGACCCACGAGTTCGAATCCGGCCATGTGGCGGCCCGGCCCGGTCAGGTCTACGTCCTCCGACTCCGCAACCACGGACCGCTGCGATGCGTAGCCGATGTCTCGATCGACGGCCATGGCGTGACGGGCAACGGACTGGTGATCGACGCGTGGCGGAGCGTCGATCTCGAGCGTCCGATTCACGCGACGGAGCGCGGTCGCTTCACAGTCATCGCCGAGGGCGACGAGCGGGTATTCGGGCCGGATGGCGGGCGCGACAACGCCGACCTCGGGCTCATCGAGGCGCGGTTTCGTCGCGAGCTGCCTAACGCAATGCGTCCGGAGCCGGTGGATGAGCCGAGCATCGGTCGTCCGATCGTGACGCTGCCATCGCCGTCCGGGCCGCATTCACCGGATCCCGGCCCAATTCCTTCGCGCCGTCCAATGGCGCCGCCCGACTGGTCGCCACTGACCTGGCAGGCGAGCGCGGGCGTCCCGCGCACAGCGTTAGGCAAGGCGCGGCGCACAGACATGCCGGTCACGTCGCTCCTGGCGCGCGAGGCGCCCGAGGTCTCGGTCGAATCGCCACACCGTCCCGAGCAGCTGGGGGACGCGATCGAGCGCGCGGCCGGCACGGGTCTCACGGGCAGCTCGAATCAGGAGTTCGTGAAGGTGAGCGTCGGTGCGCTCGAGGCCGAGGCGACGGTGATTCGGCTTCGCCTCGTTATCGGCAGTGAGGAAGCGCTGGCGGCTCCTCGCCCCTTGCCAGCGAACGACGCCGTTCCCGCCCGGCCGGCGCCGCGGCCGTAGCGAGCGTCATATGTCGAGACGTAACGCTCACGTGGGATCGAACGGCGAGCGGTCCGCAGAACGTGTGGAGGCAGAACGCGTCGTTGTCGACGAGCTGGACGCGTGGCGCGCGCGCATGCTGCCGGATGCATCGGCGCCGCTCGACGCCGACGCACTCGCGCGGCTCGTGGTCTCGTGCCTGAGCACGTTAGGCGTCGACGCGCCGGACTTCTCGGTCAACACGGTCCACTACTACCGCCGCAAGGACATTCTGGACGCGCCGGAAGGGCGGACATCGGCAGCGCGCTACGATCTGCGCCACGTGTGGCAAGCGGCCGGGGCTCGGCTTGCCGGGCACCTGGGGCTTGTAACGCTCGCGGAGGCCCGCACTATGACGCGTGGGGTGGACGAGCGCGCGCTCGTGGCGTTCGTTGCTGCGCGCGTGGTCGATGCGCGTGCGCGTGCGCACCTGCGCCGGGCGTCGACGTCAGTCCACGCTCGGCCGCTGCCCGGCGTCTTTGCCGCCTCGCCCGCGTCGCCGACACACGCTGCTGCGACCGACGTCGCGTCGGTCCCGCGCGGCGGAACGCCGGCGCTCATCATCGCACTCACGGGTGACGCGTGGTGCGTGCTGCCGGCGAGTCATCCCGCTCATCACTCGCTGGCGTCCGCGGTCGAGCTCGTCCGCGAGCTCGCGTCGGCACTGCGTGTTCCGCTCGAGTCCCAGGTGCTCGCCGTTCGGGCGGGTGCCGAGGCCTAACGATACCGTCATGCCGTCCATCTATCTCCCACAGATCATCGAGCGCTCGAACCGCGGCGAGCGCGGCTACGACGTCTTTTCGCGGCTCCTCCTGGACCGCATCGTCTTCCTCGGGACCGAGCTCGATGATGACGTCGCGAACCTGATCATCGCGCAACTGCTCTTTCTCGAGGCCGACGGGCCGGGGAAGGACATTCAGCTGTACATCAACTGTCCGGGTGGCAGCGTGTCGGCGGGGCTCGCGATCTACGACACGATGCGGTACCTGGAGTCGCCGGTCGGGACGATGTGCATGGGGATGGCGGCGAGCATGGGATGCTTCCTGCTCGCCGCGGGGCATCCCGGGAAGCGTCAGTCGCTGCCACACGCGCGGATCATGATGCACCAGCCGTCGCAGTCGGGGGCGGTGCAGGGCGTGGCGGCGGACATCGAGATTCGCGCGAAGGAGATTCTCTACATGCGCGCGAAAATGTTCGAGCTACTGGCGCGGCATGCCGGGCAGCCGCTGGAGCGGATCGAGCGGGACTTCGATCGGGATCGGTGGATGGCGGCGCCGGAGGCGCAGCGGTATGGGCTGATTGATGCCGTGGTGGAGACGAGAGAGGCGGCAGCGGGCCAGATTGCGCAGTCGGTTGGCGTGAATCGTTAGGCCGGGACATCGGGACTCGGGACATCGGGACTCGGGACTGGGGACTCGGCCGGGAGGCTATTACCGCCGAGAAAGCCTCCTTGGTGCTAATGGCTTCCCGGCCGAGTCCCGATGTCCCGAGTCCCGATGTCCCGATGTCCCGCTGACACTCTCCAGACACTTACGGCTCGGCCCCTCACCACTCCATTGACACACGCGTTGTCGATTTTTCGTCGGGTCATTCGACATATGGATAGACCCGCAATCGACGCCGCGGCCAGCCGCCCGAGATCAGCGGCCCAGGTCGCCGGCAACTGGAACGGCAGCACTGGAGGAAGTCGTGACGCCCATCGTGAAGCGCGAAAGACCTGACCGATCCGCCCGAACGGCCCGATCCGTTCGCCGCGGAACCACGCGCGCCGAGTCACTGCCAGCAAACCCGAAGCAAGCCTTATACATAGCCGTCGTGCACGCCGCCGACGGTGTCCGGTTCTCCGCCGTTGCCGAGTCTCGCTACGAGCTCGTGCATCGGATTGCCGACTACGTGCGGCAATGGGGTGGCTACCTCCTGCGCCCGGACCACGCTCGCCACCTCCGCGGACTGCTCGCGCGCGGTGAGTGGGAAGCGGCGGTCGAGCTCTACTTCGGCCTCGTCGGTAAACGGTGGGACAAGGAGTGGCTCGTCACCGCGGTTGCGGCCACGGACGGACGGCGCAGCGTGGCTGGAGTGCTGGGCGAAGTGGTGGTGCCAGAGGCGCTGCCCGAGTCGGCTGAGGAACGCGACATGCCGGAACGCGAGGCAGAGATCTCGCTGGCGCGTGCGCTGTAGCCGCTCGCCGGTAGTGTAAAGGAAGCGTGCGGGCTGCCGCCGAAGCTGACGGCAGCCCGCGCTGCGACCGGTCGCCAAACTAGATTGCGACGGCACCATCCTTTAGCCTCGAAACGGGAGAGCTGTCAGCGACCGTGACCGACGTATCCGTCAGCGCCCCGGCGAAATCCGCAACCGCGCCGAGCCCGGTCGCGCCGGCACTTACCGCGACGGCCGAGCGTCGCCGCTACGACCGGTCGATCATCGAAGGCCCCCTGCGGTCGGCCGTGTGGAAGATCGCGTGGCCGACGATGCTCACGAACATCATCGGCGGCATGCAGGGCATCGTCGACCACATCCTGGTCGGGCACCTCGTGGGCTACAAGGGGAACGCGGCCATCGGCGACGCGTGGCAGATCTTCCTCATCGTCATCGCGTTCATCTCGTCGCTCTTCATCGGCATGGGCGTGCTGGTCGCGCGGTTCGCCGGCGCTGGCGACGAGGAGAAGGTCGATCGCGTCGTCTATCAGGCGTTCCTCACGGCGGTCGGGATCTCGCTGCTGGTCATGGCGCCGATCGGTTGGTTTGCGTCGCCGGTGCTGCTCGATCTCGTGAACGCCGCGCCGCAGGTGAAGGCCGAGGCGCTTCCGTTCCTGCGGATCATGTTCGTGGCCAGCGTCGGCATGATGGTGTTCTTCATGTTAGGCGGAGCGCTTCGAGCCGCCGGCGACGCGCGCACGCCGATGATCCTCGGGATCGCGCTCACGATCCTCAATCTCGTGCTCAACATCGTGTTCATCCGCGGGCTCGGGCCGATCCCCGCGCTCGGCACCAAGGGTGCGGCGGTGGGCACGTGCATCGCGTCGGGCAGCTTGATGATCTACTCGCTCTGGAAGCTCTGGGGCGGCACGTGGGTCGTGAAGTTTCCGCGCGGTGAGGGGTATGGACCGGACTGGTCGATCATTCGCGCGCTGTTCCGCTTCGGCTTGCCGTCGGGGATTCAGGGGATCGCGATGAACGTGGGCGGGACGCTGATGCTCGCGTTCATTGGCTCGGTCGCGCAGGGACGCGCGGCGCAGGCCGCGTTCGCGATCGGCTACTCGCAGCTCTTTTCACTCATCACGTGGACGTCGGTCGGGCTCATGGGCGCGGCCGCCGCGGTGGCGGGTCAGAACCTCGGTGCCGCGCAGCCGGAGCGTGCGGAAGCGGCCGTGCACGTCGCCGCGCGCTACGGGATCGGCGGCGCGGTGTTCATCGGCCTCTTCTTCCTGCTGATCCCGCGTCAACTGCTCGGTGTGTTCGGCATGAGCGACCCGGCGGTGCTCGAGATCGGCGCGCAGCTGTTGCGCGTGCTGAGCGTGTCGGGGCTGTTCATCACGATAGCGCTCACGTACACCGGCGGGCTGCAAGGGACGGGAGACACGAAGAGTCCGCTCTACATCTCGATCGTATCGCAGATCGTTGTGCCGTTAGGCATCTGCGCCGTGATCAAGGAGACGGGGACGCTCCAGCCGCTGCATATCTGGATCGCGATCCTGGTTGGGCATGTGACGCGCTGCACGTTGAGTGTGGTGCGGTTCAATCAGGGGAAGTGGAGGAACATCGCGGTGGATATGCGCTGAGTGACAGCAAACGGCGCGAACCACAGACGGCAGTTCTCTGCCGTCTCCTGTCTCACACGGCTCGTTGTGGATCAATGCCTAACAAGCCACGCGACATCGCAGCCGCACCATGAGAATCTCGTCGGCCATGTGCAGCGAACCTATCGTGGCGTACGCCAGCGTCGGCTGCACCCGTCGGATGGACTCGATGTCCCGCACCGGAATCGAGCGCAGCACGTCCAGGCCGCCCGCGAAGTCTCCGTCGATGAACACGCTGATGGTTCGCGGCTCCCCGCGTACGTCACCCGCTCCCGGACGCGGCTGGAGAAACAGCGGTCGTAGTCGCTCGACTGCCACGTACGCATTCTGATGGGCTTCCGTAGCCATCTCGCTCCACGTGAGTACGTCACTCGAATGCGGAACGGACGAATGCTGCGGACCAGCCGAGCTGGCGCACGCGGCGCTCAACATAGCAGCCGTCGTTATGACGGCCGTAGCTGCGAAGGTATGTAGTCTATGCACGGGTCGTACTCCTGTTGTTGCTCGAGAATGCACTGCAACAGGAAGACGCACTGCACGGCGATTTCAGGCCGATGTTGACAGACCGTTCACACGAGAGTCATCCCCTGATGCTCACACGAGAACTCGACAGCGCGCGGGTCGCCCCGTAGCATCAGGCGCACATGGGACTTCACACGGATGCCACGAGGGCCGAGCCGCTACGCGCCGGCTCCGACGCTGCCACCGCGCCGGCCGGAGGCCTGCTCGGATGGTGGTACTCCGCGAGCAGCGCCTCCCGGCGTGCTCTCGTCGCCGCGTCTCTCGGCTGGGCGCTCGACGCGTTCGACGTCATGCTCTTCTCCCTCGTGCTCGCCTCGGTCATCGCGGAGCTCGGGCTCACGAAAGCACAAGCCGGCGCGCTGGGCTCCGTCACGCTCCTCGGCGGCGCCGCCGGTGGGCTCATCTTCGGTCACATCGCCGACCGGTTCGGGCGCACCCGCGCCATGATCGCGAGCGTGCTCCTCTACTCCGTGTTCACCGCCGCGTGTGGGTTGTCACAGACGCTGTGGCAGTTCGCGATCTTCCGCGCGCTGCTCGGCCTTGGCATGGGCGGCGAGTGGGCGAGCGGCGCGGCACTGGTCTCGGAGACCTGGCCAGCGGCGCATCGCGGTCGGGCGTTAGGCTTCATGCAGAGCGCGTGGGCCATCGGGTTCGCGGCGGCCGCGCTGGTCGTCGGCGTGGTGATGCCGCGGTGGGGATGGCGGGCCGTTTTCTTCGTCGGAATCCTGCCGGCGCTGTTTACCCTGTGGGTCCGTCGCAACGTCGATGAGCCCGATGTCTGGAAAGCGCGGCGCGCGTCGAGTGCCACGAGCGCGACGGCGACTCCCGCGCACCGGTTCACGGACATCTTCCGCGGCCACATGCTGCGCCTAACGGCTGCGCTCACGTTCATGAACGCCTGCGCGCTGTTCGGCTGGTGGGCGCTCAACGGGTGGATCCCGGCCTACCTTTCACTGCCGCAGGCGCAGGGCGGCCTGGCCCTCGGCACCGCCAACATGTCCTGGTTCATCGTCGCGATGCAGGTGGGCATGTGGCTCGGGTACGTCTCGTTCGGCTACATCACCGACGTCGTGCCGCGCAAGCGCGTCTACGTGACGTACCTCGTTGCGGCGAGCGTGCTGCTGCCGATCTACGGCTCGATCAAGATTCCCGTCGCCCTTTTGCTCCTCGGTCCCCTGGTGGCGTTCTTCGGCACGGGGTTCTTCAGCGGTTTCGGCGCCGTGACGGCCGAGGTCTACCCGACGACCATTCGGGCCACGGCGCAGGGCTTCACCTACAATCTCGGCCGAATCGCCAGCGCCGCGGCGCCGTTCACCATCGGGAAGCTGGCCACCTCGAATGGGTTCAGCTTTGCGTTCAGCGTAGCAGGGGCGGTGTACCTGCTCGGAGCGCTGGCCTGGACATTCATTCCGGAGACCCGCGGGCGCGAGCTGACCTGACGTCCGATCGGTTTACGCCGCCGGCGAAACGAGGCCGACCCGGACGGCGTACCGCACGAGGCCGACGAGGTCGTGGATGCCGACCCGCTTCATGATCTCCCCACGGTGGGTCTCGATGGTCTTGGTGCTCAGAATCAGGCGGCGAGCGATCTCCGGCGTGGTGAGCCCCTCCGCCATGAGACGCAGCACCTCCATCTGACGTGGGGTCAGTCTCTCCAGGCGCCGCCGGACGGCGAGGGCACATTCGATCGTACGCGCGAGCCGATCCAGGCAGCTCTTCAGGACCAGATCCTCCGCGCCGGCACGAACGTACGACGCAGCCGAATGTCGCTCGGGCGCGTCGGACACGACGATAAGCGGAGCGGTCGGCCGCAGGCTCTGGACGACCTCGAGCGCAGCGCGTGCGTCGTAATTCTCGAGGACGTCGTCCGAGAGGACCACATCGGGCGCAAACTCGCGCAGCGCCTGGGTGAAGGCCTCGGGAGAATCGACGCGCTCGGTCACGACCGCCATGCCGGAGCGCGCGAGGGATTCGGTGACCAGTGCGGTGTCGGCCGGATGGTCGTCCAGAAACAGTACGCGTAGAGTTCGTGCGGTCATTCCGCCGTCGGGTTAAGAGGACCGTGAGCTCAGCCCCTCGAGACGGTCCAGTATGCCCGAGCGGACCGGCCCCGAACAACGTCCTATGTAACCTCTCGATACGCGGTGTAACCTCGCGAGCGGTCAGTACGGCTGGGTGGGGACTTGAGGTCCGACGGGAACAGGGAACCGGGAACCGGAGCTCCGAGCGGCGTCCCCGTTCCCTGTTCCCTGTCCGCTTACGGATGGAACCCGAACCCGATCGACAGACTCACGTCATTCCGGTTGGCCTTCGTACTGCCATCGACAGTCGGCATCTCGTACGAGAAGAAGTTGTCCTTGGCCGCGAGCCGAATCGCGGACCGCCCGATGTTGACGTCGGTTCCGATGCCGGCGAAGCCTTCGCCCGTGGTGTGGCCGTTCAAGTTGGGCGCCGAGTAGCTGTACGAGCGGACTCCGCCGCCCAGGTCCAGGAACGGCCGCATTGCCCATTTCTTCATGTTGCCCCGCGCGCCGCCGAGCTCGAGACCAACATCGCCCTGGTAGACGTTCGTGCGTGTATCGGCCGGGACGAGCTTGTTGTCCGGATTCGTCCAGTCGAAGCTCGCGAGCATTCCAAGGTGCTTGTTGAAGTCGTAGTTGCCCTGCGCGCCAAGCAGGAATCCGGTGTCGAACGAGTTTTTCAGGTCTCCTGTCGGAAGCGAGGCGCCCGCGTACGTGGCGATGGTGAATCGTGGAGGCGTAACGGTTTCGTCCTCCTGCGCAGAGAGTTTGACGGCTGACGCGGCCGCGAGCGCTGCGATGGCAACGGCAGTGTGGAAGCGCGTTCGCGTCAATGATCCATTAAGGTCGATCATGATAGTCTCCTTCGCGATCGGTGCGTGTTTTTTCACTTCGGTTCACCTCGATGCGTGACGCATCGAGCGCGGGTCATGGCGCGCGATCATTCGCTCTCGCGTGCTCCGCTACTGATGAGGACAGGAACCGACCAGGCGTCGTTAGGGTATCGTGCATGTTTTTAACGGACTCTCAATTCCGCGAACGGACGGGTGGTCCGGTCAATGTCGTTTGTCGATTCGATTCTGGTCATAGAGGATGACCCGCGGATTGCGGGAATCGTCGCCGACGCGCTGCACGAGACCGCGCGGTGGGTGCGGCGAGCGGGCAGTGCGGCCGAGGGGTTTGCGGCGATCCGCGAGATGCCACCTGATCTCATCGTCCTCGATCTCGGGCTCCCGGATCTCAGCGGGCCTAACGTGTGCCGCAAGCTGCGCGAGGAAACGCGCGTCCCGATCGTCGTCCTCACCGCGCGTCATGGCGAGCGTGAGACGGTGCAGGTGTTGAACGCCGGTGCCGACGACTACGTGACGAAGCCGTTCAGCGCGCCAGTGCTCGTGGCCCGCGTGCAGGCGCAGCTCAGGCGCTCACAGCTGTACCAGAGCTACACGCCGGACATCATCCGGGTCGGCGATCTCGAGCTCGATCTTGGGCGACGTGTGGCGACGCGTGCCGGTCGCGAGCTCGGCCTGACGCCGGTGGAGTGGAATCTGCTGCGCGCGCTCGCAACCAACGCCGGGCGCACGCTCACGCATCAGCAGCTGTTTCACGCCGTGTGGGGAAATGTCTTCGGCGACGCGCAGCAGAATCTTCGGGTGCACATCACGCATCTGCGGCGGAAGATCGAGACGGTTCCGGCGGCACCGACGATCATCGTGACGGAGCCCGGCGTCGGGTATCGCTGTGAGATTGATCCCTATCCGGCGATGTACCGCCCGGCCGACCGCAGCGTCGGGTAAGCGTCGGGTAGTCGTTCGGCCCACCTAACGCCGGTAGATAGTTACCACTGTCTCATCGAACCGCCGGGACCACGCGCCGGCGGGGAGCGCGTGCGTCCGAGCGTGCTCCGCGACCAGAACGGGTGAGAAGCCGGCGGCATGCCAGCTCGCCAGCACCAAGTCGAGCTGTCGTGACTCGTAGGGCGGATCCACGAACGTGATCTCGTAGCTGCCTTCCGCCAGCTCGGCCGCGAACCGGACCGCGTCCTTCTTGAAGATGCGGGTGCGCTCGCGGAGCCTGAGCGCCGCCACGTTCGCCCGCAGCGCGTGCAGACTCGATGGGCGGAACTCGACGAAATCTGCGCTCCGTGCGCCTCGCGAGATCGCCTCGAGCCCAAGGGCGCCAGTTCCGGCGAACAGGTCGAGGATCCGTGCGTTAGGCAGATCGGGCGATAGCGTGTCGAGCACCGCCGCTCGTACGTGTTCGGCCGTGGGCCTGACGCGAGCATCCAGTGGCGAGGTGAGGTCGCGGCCGGCGTATTTCCCGCCCACGATCCTCAGGCGCGGCCTCCTGACGGTTGCGTTATCATGCTATCTCGAGCGAGGGTCTCAAGAACGTTTATCGAACGTTGTCGAACGTTATCGTCGCGCGGGAATCTGGAGGAGAGCCGTCATGCCCAACAGTCGTCTATGTCGTACGCTTGGTAATCAGGCTGCATGGTGGCGCATGGGCGCGCTCGCAGCCCTCGCCACGCTTGGGCTAAGTGCGCAGGCATCGGCCCAGTGGTGGCGGCTGGGGCATAAACCCGACCCCTGGGTCCTGATGCTCGATGGCGGTGGATCATACTCGGTGTCGGATCTCGAGATCGTGCCGGGCGTCGACCAGAACGGCGGCTGGTTGTGGGACGCCGGTCTGCGCCTCGAGCACGGGCGCGGTGCCATCGGCATCGGCTACGCAGGTTCGCGCTTCGACGTCGGGTCCGACGGGACGTCCACGACCTCCGGCATCTACATGAAGCCGCGCTTCTACTGGACCCACAATCGGCGCGCCGTCCGCCCGTACCTGTTCGCGAACGTCACGTGGATCTTCGACTACGACGTCTCGGACTTCTGCTGCTCCGTGTATACCGCCAACTCGAACGCCAGCGGTTGGTCCGTCGGCGGAGGCTTCGGTATTACCACTGCGCCCGTCGGTAACGTGCGATTCGATCTGAGCGCGGGGGTGGAGCGAATGTCGGGGGAGTCGGACCCGAGCGACCAGGGTTCGTGGAAAGGCGCCGGTCCGGTCGTCGGCGTGCGTCTCGGAGCGTCGGTGCCGCTGTTTGGTGGGCGTTAGGATTCACGCCATGGCATCCACCATCTTCCACGACAGACCCGTGTTTCCGCGCGGGTTCCGCTGTGCGAGTCGCAACGTCGGGCTCAAGCCGCAGGCGAAGGACCTCGCCGTGTTCGCGAGCGACGTTGACGCCGCGGTGGCCGCCATCTTCACGCGGAACCATTTCCCGGGCGCGCCGGTCATCGTCGGACGAGAGATCATCAGGGGCGGCCGCCTTCGGGCCGTGGTGGTGAACAGCAAAGTCAGCAACGTCGCGACGGGCCAGTCAGGCATCGACAACGTGCGTCGCATGGCTGCCGCGGCCGGCACGGAGCTGGGCACCTCGCCAGCGAACGTGCTCGTGGGCTCCACCGGCGTGATCGGCGTGCCCCTTCCGATCGACCTCATCGAGCGCGGCATCCGCGGCATCGCTGCCGACCTCCAGGACAATCCGCTCGTCGGGGCCGAGGGGATCATGACGACGGATCGGCACCCCAAGGCGCTGTCGACGACCGTGGGCAACGCGACGGTCACGTGGGTCGCGAAGGGCTCTGGGATGATCGAACCGAACATGGCGACGATGCTCGTCTACATCTTCACCGACGCGGCACTCGACGCAGCGACGCTCGACCGCATGTTGCGCGCGGCCGCGGACGTGTCGTTCAACATGCTGTCCGTGGACAGCGACACGAGCACGTCCGACACGTGCGCGATCCTGGCGAACGGGTTCGCCGGTGCGGTCAACGAAGCGGCATTCAGCGACGCGCTGATGGCCGGATGCACACGCATGACGGAGATTCTCGCGCGAGACGGCGAGGGCGCGATGCGGATGATCCGCGCCACGGTGCAGGGCGCGCTCGACATGCACGAGGCGAAGCGCGTCGCAAAGTCCCTCGTGAACTCGCCCCTGGTGAAGACCATGGTGGCGGGTGCGGACCCTAACGTGGGACGCCTGCTCATGGCGGTCGGCAAGTGCTTCGACTGCACGGTTCGGCCGCAGACGACCAACGCGTGGATCAACGGTCATCCGGTCGTGGCCGGCGGGCAGCGACTCGACTTCGAGGACGCTATTGTCCGCGAGACGTTGCGCGCCGAAGTCGTGGATCTGGAAGTGTCGCTCGGCGTCGGCGACGGGACGGCGCGTGCCTACGGCTGCGATCTCACTGCCGGGTACGTCGAGGAGAACGCCGCGTACTACTCGAGCTGAGCGTCCGCCGGCAGCAAACGCGCGTCGAGCGTCTCGCGGATGGCTTTCGCCCACTGTGTGACGCGGCGAATGTGGCCATCAGCGTTAGGCTCCTCGCCCAGCGGAACGACCGCGTCCGCGACCGTCATAGGCCATGTACGCGGCCAGCCCTCGGGTGGCTCGGCATTGCGCTCGCGTATCCGCACGTTCGCGTCGGACTGAGCGCGCGCGCGTCTCAAGAAGTCGGCCGGCGTCGCCGTTCCATCGAGGGACTCGGTGATGATCGCGCGCCAGCCGCGCATCGCGGCACGGGAGAACCCGCGCGGGTGCTGGAGATAGTACGCGGCCACCGTGAGGTGATGCACCGCGCCGAACGCCGCCGGGAAGGCATATTCGTGTGCGAGCAGCTCGTCGAACAGTGAGCGACAACTGGCGTTGTCAGCGATCGGGGCGCCGCAGTCGGGGCAGGGGGCCATAGCGAAAAGCTAACGCTGGTCGTGTCACGTGCCGCGCACTACCTTCGCGGACATGTCCACCTCGCATCGGGCGACCGCGGGCCGAATCATCGTCGCGCTGTGGCTCGCCGCGATCCTGTACGTTGTCGGCCTTTCGCTGATCCTCGTGCGTGCGTCCGGGGATCGCGTTGCGGTTCGCGCGCCGATGCTCGAGCAGATTGTCTTTCTGCTTCTGTGGGGTGTTGCGACACCAGCGATCATCTGGTCGGCCGAGCGACTCCCGATCGACCGGACGCGGTGGCGCACGCGAGTCCCCACGCACTTGGCGCTCGCTATCACGTTCATCGTCGCCCTCAACCTGGCAGCGCCCACAATCGCGTGGATCATGCTCGGTCGGCCATCGACCTACGAGGTGGTGCTGCGGCGCGCGCTGACCGGGCTTGCGGCAGTCGGCCACCTCGCGCTCATCGTGTACGCCTTTATCCTTGGCGCCGGGCACTATCTGCACACGTTGGACGTTCGCCGCGAAGAGCAGCTCCGCGCCGAGCGCCTTCGTGCCGACCTCGCCTCGGCACAGCTGCGTGCGTTGACGCTGCAACTGCAGCCGCACTTCCTGTTCAACGCGCTGAACGCCGTCGGTGCGCTCATCGTCACCGAGCGGAACCACGAGGCGTTCGAGGTCGTCGGCCGACTCGGCGAGCTGCTTCGCGCCCTGCTCGCCATCGAGCGCCGCGAGGAAGTTTCGCTGCGCGAGGAGTTGGATCTCGTGGAATCGTACATCGGGATCGAGCAGGCGCGCCTGGGTGATCGGCTGTGTGTCGAGTGGGAGGTCGCGTCTGATGTCGCGAGCGCACAGGTACCGCCGATGCTGCTGCAGCCGCTCGTGGAGAACGCGATTCGCCATGGCGTCTCGCGCTCCCCGGCCGGTGGACGCCTAACGATCGCGGCTCGTCGCCAGGATACGCGGCTCGCGCTGGAGGTGCGTGACGATGGACCCGGGCCGTCCGTGCCCCACGCACGGGCCGAGTCCGGCAATGGCGTTGGTCTCGAGAATACGCGGCAGCGCCTGACACAACTCTACGGCGACGAATCGCGACTCGAGCTCGTGCGCGATGGCGACTGGACGCGCCTCGTCGTCGAGCTTCCGTTCCACGTGCTTGCGAACGTGACGCCGACGCTTCCGGGTGGTGCCGCCGCGTGACCCGCGAATCACACGACGGTCGCGGCGACGTCCGGGTGCTCATCGTCGACGATGAGCCGCTCGCGAGGGCCGGCCTGCGCGCGATCCTGCGCGAGGAGCGAGACCTCTCGGTGGTAGGCGAGAGCGTGTGCGGTGCTGACGCCATCACCGCGATCGATGAATTGTCTCCCGACCTGGTGTTCCTGGACATCGCCTTGCCCGACCTCGACGGCTTCGACGTCATCCAGCGCCTGCCGGCTGACAAGCGACCGGCGATCGTGTTCGTGACGGCGCATTCCGACCAGGCGCTCCGCGCGTTCGAGACGCGGGCGCTGGATTACGTGACCAAGCCGATTCGGCGCGAACGCGTCCATGAGGCGGTGGCCCGAGCACGCGAGCGCATCCGGCTCGAGCGGCTCGACCGCCAACCCGCACCGGCGCCGGTAGCGGTGACCGGTGGGCCGCTCGCGCTCAAGATCGATGGGCGCGTGCACCTGATCGATCCGGACTCGATCGACTGGGTCGAGGCCGGCGACGATCACGTGGTCGTGCATTGCGGAGAACGGACGTGGAGGTCCCGCGAGACGCTCCGTCACGTTGCTGCTCGCCTCGACCCGTCGCGGTTCGTCCGGATCCACCGGTCGACGATCGTTAGGCTCGGCGCCGTGCGTGAGCTGCAGCCGTGGTTCCACGGCGACTATGTGGCGATCCTGCACTCCGGCGCGAAGCTGCGGCTGAGCCGAGGCTTCCGGGACGCCGTGGCGGCGACGCTTGGGCGGTCGCTCTAGTTCACCAGCAACAAACTACAGCACGTAACTCCGCCCTCCGCCTTCGCAAGCTCGCCTGCCGGCACCGGATGAACCGTTAGGCCTGCCGCCTCGAGGCGCTTGCGCGTTTTGACGTGCTCCGCAGGGTACACGACCGTTCCATCGACCAGCAGTGCATTCGCGGCGTACGGTTCGGACGGATCTACATCGATTGTGCGAAGCGGCTGGAATCGATCCGCGTCCACCCACTCGGGGTTGATCAGGGCCAGATCGTCCGCCACGAGCGTCACGGCAGACTTGAGGTGCAGACAACCCTCGAATGTCACCGCCTCGACCGAATAGCCCTGCGAGCCGACGATCGAGCCGAGTTGCTTGATTCCCGCATCGTTGCTCCGGTAGCCCACGCCGACGAAGAGGCGCTGTCCAATCCGCAGCACATCTCCACCATCGATCGTGCCCGGAGCGAGGACTGCCGCGACCGGCCGGTACGTCCGCACCGCCTCCGCCACCGCCGCGGTCTCCACCCGACGCGACTCCGCGCCCGGTCGCATGATGACCGCAAGCTCGTCGAGCACAATCGCCGCGTCCTCGATGAACACCGAGTCGGGCATGTCCGGGCCCGAGGGCAGCCGTTTTACCTCGTAGCCGAGCGCGCGGAGGGCATTCTCGTACTCGTTATGCTCGGCACGAGCGCGGGCGAGATCGATGGTCGTGCGCTCGAGGTGCGTGAGCTCGCAGTCCTCGATCGCGGGAGAGATGTCGCGCGTGAGCGCGAGGCGACGTTTCGGCTGACTGGGCATGCGCCAACGGTGCACTCGAATTGGCGTCAGGGCTAGATCCGTCTCGCCGCGTACAGCGTCCGTCTCACCGTACGGTGGCGTGATTCGCCGTATCGTCGCTGACGACGTCCGATGCGCCCGACATCGTTGTCGCATCTCGACCACGAATGGTGCGGCGATGCTCCGATGGCTTCGTCTTGTTTCGCTCGCGGCACTGGCAGACGCGAGCGTTGCCAGTTCACAGTCGGTTGGTCCTCACACCGCTGACGTCAGTCTCATGTTCCGCGGGACGCCTGCCCACACTGGCGTCGCAACGAGCCGCCTGTTCGATGGCCAGGGTGGCGTTCGCTGGCACTTCCAGACCCGCAGTGGCGTCCGGTCCACGCCGGCCGTAACCGCAACGCGCGTGTTCGTGGGCAGCGGCGACAGCACGCTTTACGCGCTCGACCGTGCGAGCGGAACGCCGGTCTGGAAATTCGCCGCGGGGGGCCCTGTTCACTCATCACCGGCGGTCGCGAGGGGCCTCGTGATCGCCGCGACACTCGGCGGCCGCATCTTCGCGGTGAGCGAGGCCAGCGGCGCGCTCCGCTGGTCGGTGCAGACGGGACCGACGCTGCCCAACAACATTGTGCCGGCCGGCGAGTGGGATCTGTACGTCTCGTCGCCCGTGGTCGTCGACCGGACGATCGTCATCGGGGCACCGGACGGCAACGTCTATGCGCTCGACCTAACGACTGGCAAGGAACGTTGGCGCGTGAAGACCGGCGGAAAGGTGCGGGCGACGCCGTCGGTCAAGGATGGCGTTGCGGTCGTCGGATCGTGGGATGGCCGTGTGTACGCGATCGACATGGCAACCGGAAAAACACGCTGGGTGCATCGCACCGTGGGCGATACGATCGACCTCAAACGCGAGGGTTACGATCGGCGCGCGATCCAGAGTACGGCAGCGATCGCGGAAGGTGACGTGTTCCTCGGGTCGCGCGACGATGGATTCTACGCGCTGGACTTCGCGACGGGCGAGCGGAAGTGGCGCTCGAGCCACCACACGTCGTGGGTGGTCGGATCGCCGGCGGTGCGAGATGGTCGAGCGTACGTCGGAAGCTCGGATGGGCATTTCATTCATTCGGTGGACGTCGCGAGTGGTCGCGAGCTGTGGCGGACCCCGGTGGGCTCGAACGTGATCTCGTCTCCGGTGCTGACCGGAGATCTGCTGGTCGTCGGCATTGCAAACACGAATGCCGGTCGCGGCGAGCTGCTCGCGCTCAATGCGTCCACGGGTGTGGTGCGGTGGCGCCTTCCCTTTGCGGACGCGGTGTGGTCGTCGCCGGTGGTGTTGGACAACGAGATCTACATCGGGTGCGACGACGGCAGCGTCGTGGCCATCGAGGAAGCCAACCCATCGATTCCTCGGCTCGCGGTCTACTATGACTCCACCGCCGCCGGCCGCCCGTTCGTCGGTGGCAGCCGGCTCGCCTTCGAGTACTTCCGGGGTGTCGGATACGAGGCGCTCGACGCCGATTCACTTGCCCGCTTTCTCAGCGAGCGGATCGCGGATGGCGCGCCGAGCGTCGTCGTGTTCGCAACGGATGTGCTACCTAACGTTGCGGTCCCGACGGCATCCGATACCGTGCTGCTCCGGCGCTACCTGAACGCCGGCGGCAAAGTGGTCTGGACCGGAGAGCCGATCGGCGCGCTCGTGCGCGACTCTGTCGGCCGTCCGCTCAGCATGAACCCGCGTCGGACCGAAAGCATCATTGGCGTACCGATGAGTACAATGGAGTTCGACCACGAGACCGCCACGCCCACCGAAATCGGCCGTCGATGGGGGATCGATCGCTTCTTCCGCGCCGACTTTCCGATCGCGGTCTCCGATGACATCCAGCCGCTCGCGATCGACGAGCTGGGGAAGACGTCGGCCTGGGTGCGCGTGTACCGGCCCGATCGCCCCGGATCCGGGTTCGTGCAGCTCTGGGGACTGGGGGCAACCGCGGACCGGTTGCCCCTCGTTAGGGCCGCGGCGGAGTATGGCCTGCTGCGACGTGCGTCTACCGGACCGTCGCCTTCTCGAGCTTCGTCGTCATCCCGTCGCGAGTCGTCAGATAAACCACGCCGCCCGGCCCGAACGCAGTGATCGAGCGATTCACCGGAACCTGAACGCGGTCGACGAGCTCGCCCTTTCGGTTCACGACATCGTACACCGGGCCGCCGGCCATCGCCTTCGTCGGGATCGTGCGGATCCACACGTTGCCATCCAGGTCGGCGCGAACGAAGCCGTTCAGGAACACCGGCTTGTAGTCGGGCAGATCGCTCGGCGCGACGAAGTTGAACTGCGGGGTGACGTTCGCGGTGCCGATGGCCGTGGCGCCCCCGTTAGGCCGTCCTTCGCCGCCTGGCGGGCCACGAAAGATCATGACCTGGGGTCCGGCGTCCATGCCCGGCGGAGGGCTGTTGCGCGCCTGGTTTCCGCCTCCGTTTGTCGCGATCTGCGGCGCATTGGCGCCCATACGCTCGCGGGCAGCCTTGACCGAATCGATGAACGCTACCTTGTCCTCGTCCGTCAGCCGCTGCCACTCGAATGGAATTTTGGGCGACGACGTCCGCGACCCATCGACATTCACCCAGTCGATGTGGTAGTCCCGACCCCGCACGAGCGCGACGGACCCGTCGGACACGAGCGCCCATTCGTCGACTACCGGCAGCGGGTTAATCTCCGAGACCGTCCTGATGCCCCCGTTGGCATCCTGCGTCGTGTTCAACTTGATCTTCTGCGTCTTGATGAACGCGACCGTGTCGACCTTCCGGGTCGCGAGATCGATTCGGAAGATCGCCGCCGAATCGGGCATATCGGGAATCTGTGGCGGCCCGCCGGCCGCGGGCCCCATGGTTCGCATCTCGAAGCGCGGCGCGGCTCGATAGACGAGTCTTCCCTGCGCGTCCATCACCGACCCGCCCAATGCGCCGGCGAACGACATGGCGTCCTGCGCATTCGGCACTGACATCACGCGCGCCACTTTGCCGGCCGGGTCGAGCACGAGCATCGACAACGACTGCGGATCGACGAGCAGCGTCGAGTCGCCCCGCGAGGGGATGAGCCCGGCGACGCGACCATACGTGTTCCCGTTCGCGCCAAGCGAGTCGGCGACGATCGTGAACTTCTGCAGCCCGGCGTCGAACAGAATGACGCGTCGATCCATCGGGTCGTTCACGTACACGCGACCATCGGAGAGCGCGCGAATGTTGTTGACGATGCCGAGCTTCTCGCTCGCCGTCGCGGTGATCGCGCCCAGCTGTCGAATGGGCGGAAGGTCGAGGCCCTTGCTCTGTGCGCCGGCGGCGCTCGACGCCAGCGCCGTCCCGACGGCGACCGACAGGTATCTCATTGGAAGTCTCATTGCGGTTTACCGCGAAAGGGGAGGACCGAGTCCCGATGTCCCGTCGGGTTCACTGTCGAATAATCACCTGCTGCGTACCACCACCGATGAACACATTGCCACCACCGCCGGGTCCGGGTGCACCCACCACCGGGAACATCCCTGCGACGAACGTCGCTGTGCCCGACCGAATCGACGCCAGATACCGCGGTTCCAGATAGCTGGCGACGAACGCAGGCAGCTTCCGACGCTGTTCCGCCGTCAAAAGCCCTTTGACGTCCGGCCCGATCTTCATCAGCAGATCGATCGTTGCGTGCCGCGCCGCGATGTACCGCTCATAGGCGGCGCCCTGATCGTAGCGATCGGGCAGCGTGCCGAGGTACTTGGCCACGGGCGCCCAGATCGAGTCGTTGCGGAGCGTATACCAGCGATTGAGCGACGCGATGCTGTCGGCCTGCTTTGCCGTTAGGCGCAGGCTGTCCTGCTGGCGAAGGATCGTCGCGAGCGGATTCTGGATCCCGCCGCCCTGGCCGTATACGACGCGCAACATCGGCTCCGGCAGCTTCTGGCCTGGCAGGGTGCGACCACGGTTCAACTGTGTCGTGAGCAGCTGACGCTCGCGTGTAGGGCCGACGTCGAAGCGCACCATGGCGGTCAGCGTCACCGGCGAGCGGAAGGCGCTGTACTGCAGATTCGTCGCGCCGAACCGCTGGTTCACCTCGTACTTGTAGCGATTCGTCGAGGGGTCGAACCCGCGCACGTAGAGCAGCGACGGATCCGGTGTCGCGTACTGACCCCAACCCTTCAGGGTGTTGTCATCGTGAAGCAGCATGTCGGCGGCCGCGAGCGGATTCGAGAGCTGGAACTGGATCGACGCACGCTGCGGCATCCGGATCTTCGCCGGGTTGAACGAGATCGACAGCGTCGCGGTCGACGTCCACGGGCCCTGACAGCTGTTTCGCGCGGCCAGTTGGCCGACCTGCCTGGCGAGGCAATCGCGCGCAGCGGGCGACCCCGACGCGAGTAGCTGCTGCATCTCCGCCGCGACGTCCGCGTCACCGCTCGACACCTTCGGGTCGAAGATGAAGGCGCGGTCGTTCGAGTACCCGTCGCCGTTGACGTCGCCCGCGATGACGGGCGTGAATGGCTGACCGGAGCGGAACTGGCCGAACCAGCTCACCCGGATCGCGTCCCAGAAGTTGTAACCGAGGCTGTAGACGATCTGGTGCCGTGAGTCAAATGATGCACGGCCCCACGCCACATCGAACGGGTTGGCGACCGTGCTGCTGAATCCGCGATATTGCTCGCGAATGTTCGAGTACACGTACGACGCGTTCCACGTGAACCGCGTGCTGTAGCTTGCCGGTGAAAGGCTGAGCGAGATCTGGCGGCTCATCGAGCGAAGGTCTGAACGCTGCTCGGTGACCCGAGAAAAGAGTGGCGACACGCGTCCGTCGCGCGAGGCGATCACGCCGGTTGACGGAACGATGCTGCCCGGCTCCACGAACACCGGCCGGTCGCCTTCATCGGTCAGCGCGAAGCGCTGCTGCGGATTGAAGTTCAGATCGACGAAGCCACCCTGGTTGAGGTTCAGTGAGTAGGTACCGTCGATGGTCGTGGAAAAGCGGTTGCCGAGGATCGGTCCCGACCACTGCAGGTTGGATCGCACGCTTCTCGGCGCAACGTAGTTGTTGGCGAAGAGATTCACGTTCGGCGTCGCATCCGAGAACACCGTGCCGGTCGTGCCGTCCGCGCATCGGTCAGGGATGCTGCCGGCCGCGGAGCGATAAGCGGTCCAGTCGGGGATCGGCGTGGCGGCACCGATGCACGTGAGCTGCTGGACGCCGCTCGGCAGACCTGTGTTGTCGAGTGCCGACGCAATCTGGTTCACGCCGGGGGTGTTCTGGAACAGGCCGATGCCGCCGCGCACGACCGCGCGCGGCCCGAGCGCCGCGCCCTGGAACGCCCCGATCGCCTGTGCCTTCCCGTAACTCCACGAGAACCCGACGCGCGGGCTCGCATATAACCTGTTAGGCACGTAGTCGTTGCGGACGCCGAACGCCGACTCGACATCGGGGTTGAACGTCGGACTGTCCAGGAAGTGGTTGCCGTCGAGCCTCACGCCATACTGGAGCTGGAAGTTGCTGCTCCCGCGCCACGAGTCGCCGAGGGAGACGCTGGCGCCGAGTTGTCCAACGTCTCGCTCGAGGCGCGTCAGCTGGCGCGTGAACTGCGCCGGTTGCCCTGCCGCGAAATCGGCGAGCGAGTTGTACGTGAATGTACCCAGCAGGTTCGACGTCATGTCCTGTGCGACGCCGTCGTACCGCAGCTCGCTCGTGAGCTTGAGGCGATGCTTGTTGTTCGTGCTGAACCACGACAGCTGGTTCATCCCCTGCGCGCCCACGCTCGTGGCCGCGTTGTTGAGCGACTGGCTCCCGCCGAAGCTGAGCATCTGTACACCGCTCGTGCCGTCGTCGAAGTCCGAGTTCACGCGGACGCGGCCGCCGGGCATCGAGAGGTAGGCATCGGCGTAGTTCCGCGACCAGCTCAGGCCTAACGACGTCTCGCTCAGCACGCCGACGCCGAAGTAGGTCGTGTGGCGCCCCTGAAGTCCGCCGCGCCAGCTCATGCGCTCGCCGTCGCTCGCGGGCACGGACGTCACCGCCCCGAACACTGGATGCTGCCTGGACCAGCCGCCGTTGAACGAGAGGTTGAACGCGCTGCCACGCGTCGAACCCGGCGGGGCGAAGTCGATGCTCCCGAACAGCGAGCCCTGATCGCTCAGCTTGTCGCTCGAGAGCCCGCCGACCGTCGCCGGTACGGCCTGACTCCCGAGAATATTGAGGAACCGTCCCACCGAATCGGACGAGACGCCGGCGGCCTTGAGTCCCACCGGACCAGTGTCGAGCAGGTTCTGATAGTCGTTTGCACGGCGCCCGAGCTGCCAGGCGATGTTGTAAAACGTCTTGTCGAACGCCAACGGGCCGGATGCGGCACCGCCCAACGAAGCGTTCACGTACTCCTGGCCTAACGCGCGTGCCGCCGGGTCGGTCCACTGCATCTGCGGCGCGTCGAGGTTGAGGCTCATGCCTCGCGTGATGTAGTTCGACCCGGGGCTGGTGCGCAGTGAGAACTGGGCGCCGCTGAAGCCTCCGCGCGAGACATCGTATGGCGTCGTCCCGAGGGCGCTCGAGACCTGGGCATCCCTCGGCAGCCCGTTCCCGCCGAAGTTCATGCCGTTCAGCGTCGTGTTGTTCTGGTCGGCGCCGAGGCCGAGCACGGAGAATCCGTTTGGATCTCCGTTCTCGCCGGGCACTGTCTGCACGCCGGGCAGGGTCGCGGCCATCGCGGCCAGGTCGCCCATGAGGTTCGCCGGAACATCCTGTGTCGGGACCGGGCGCTCGCTGCCGCCGATGTCGGGCGCGGGGTCGTTCCGCGCGACCTTCTCGCGCGGCGCCGTGATGTGCATCGTGCCCAGCACGGCGTCGACCTTGGTGAGCTTCGCGTCGGCCAGGAGGACTTCCTCGTCGGCCATCCGCTTGACCTCGAATCGCTTGGCCGCGTAGCCGATCGCCGCGAACGCGACCATGTAGTCGCCATCGCCGGCGGGGAACGTCACCGTGAACCGGCCGTCGCGGTTCGTCCGCGCAGTCCGGCTGACGTTGCCCGTGAACGACGTCACGGTGACGAGCACCTCGGGAACCGGCAGGCTGTCGGGCCCAATGACGCGGCCGCGGATGACGTCCGCCTGCTGCGCTGTAACCGAGCGGGGGATAAACAACAGGCTCCCACACACCACCGCGAGCAGAATGAGAAAAAGGCGACAGGGCACGTGAGATCCCTTCAATCTTCCAGGCGCGAGTTAAGGCCGGTTCCCGTGTTGTCTCTTGGGTCGGCGAATCATTGGTCTCTCGCGACCGCGATGGTGTTTACTACAGCCGTCAGATTTACGTCGACTGACGATTCAATGTCGTCGTCCGATCCGAAAGTCGCGACGCATTGGTGCGTTTATGTACTCGTCGCCAATTTGGTGCGCTGTCGGTCCCCGATCTGTCATTGCCCTCCTCCTCCCACGAATGCTTCAGCTCCCTGGAACCCCCAGCCGTGTCATTCGATCCGGCGTTCTGACCCTCGTCGCGGCAGCCGGCCTCGCGATATCGCCCGCCCGGTCCGGTGCGCAGATGCCACGCGTCGGGATCATTGACGTCTACGGAACGCACAAGACCAGCGCCAAGCAGATTCGCGACGCCTTGGGCATCAGCGTCGGGGATACTCTCACGGGGATGACGCTGTTGATGGTCCCGGCCAAGCTCGCGGACATTCCGGGAGTGGCGTCCGCCTCCGTGGACCCCGTGTGTTGCGAGGACGGGAAGACCATGCTGTACGTTGGCGTGAGCGAGGACGGTGCGCCAACCCTCGAGCTCCGCCCAGCGCCTAACGGCGCGAGCCGGCTGCCGGCCGACGTCGTCCAGGCGGGGACGGCGTTCGGCGAGGCGAACATGCGGGCGGTCATGCGCGGCGCCATGAAGGAGGACGTCTCGCAGGGTCACTCACTCATGGTCGATTCGGCGGCGCGCCTGATCCAGCTGCAGTTCGTCGGGCTCGCGGCCAAGGATCTGGACACGCTCCGGAAGGTGCTTCGCACGTCGAGCGACGGGGATCATCGGGCATTCGCTGCCCAGGTGCTCGCGTATTACGCGAACAAGCAGGCGATCGTGGGCGATCTGGTATACGCAATGCGCGATGCCGACGCGGATGTCCGCAACAACGCGACGCGCGCGCTGTGGGTGATCGCGATGTACAGTCAGCAGCACCCGGAGCTCAAGATCACCGTGCCTTACGAGCCGTTCATCGACCTGCTGAACTCACTCTCGTGGACGGACCGGAACAAGTCATCGCTCGCGCTCATGCAGCTGACGGAGAGCCGGAATCCGGCGATGCTCGCGGCGCTCAAGACGCGAGCGTTCGACTCGCTCGTAGACATTGCGCAATGGACGAACCCGGGCCACTCGTTGGCGGGCGTGATGATACTGGGCCGCATTGCCGGAATCCCGGATCCGGAGATCTACGCCGCGTTCGAGCGGGGCGAGAGAGACAAGATCATCGAGGCGGCGAGGAAGGCGAAGTGACGGCCGGGGACGGGGCGACAGGCGACGGGGAAACAGCGGCTGGTTGCTGGCTGCTCGTGCTGGCTGCTGGCTGACGTTGGCTGTTGGGAGATGACCGTCCCGCGGGTTCGCGCTTTCTAGCCGTCGCCGGTCGCCCGTCTCCCGTCGCCCGTCGCCTCATCCCTCGACCAATGCCGTCTTCGGATCCACTCCCGCCGCTCGGCGAGCTGGAATCAGTGCTGACAGTGCCGCCGTCGCCGCCAGGAGGAGAACCGCCACGACGTACGTGACCGGATCGCGTGCGCTCACGCCTACAAGCAGACTCGATATCTCGCGCAGCGCCAGCAGCGACGCCGGAAGACCCAACACCACTCCGATCACGACCAGACGAAGGCCCTGTCGCACCACGAGCCCGATGACCTGCGAGCGCTGCGCGCCGAGGGCCACGCGGATTCCGATCTCCTGCCGGCGCCGGCCGACGACGTACGACAGCACGGCGTAGATACCGCCTAACGCCAGCGCCAGCGCGATGCCGCCGAACGCGGCGAACACGAACGCGATCGTCCGTCGGTCCGCGAACGACCGGTTGAGCGCCGTCTGCGCGCTCTGCACCTGGATGAGCGGAAGCTCCGGGTCGAGCTCGCGGACGATCGCACGCGCCGCGGCCATCACCGAAGCCTCGCCCGTCGTCGAGTGCACCGCGATGCCAAGCGATTCGAGCGGGCGCGAGGTGTCGGCCTCGAACGCCGAGCGATAAAGGCCACCGATCATCGGCTTGACGAGGCCATAATGCCTGACGTCGCGAACGACTCCGACGACCGTCATCCAGTCCGTGCTCACCGTATCGCCGTTCCAGATCATGCGCTTGCCGACCGGGTCCGCGACGTTAGGCCAGAGCTGCTTCGCGAGCTGCTCGTTGATCACCACCGGATGCGGCCCGGTCGGTCCGCCTTCGGCATCGGTGAAGAAGCGCCCGCGTACGAGGCGGATGCCCATGGCCTCGAAGTAGCGCGCCGACGCATACCGGCTGAGCACCACCGGGTTCGCGCTGTTCTTCGCGGGAGGCGGTGCGCCCTCCGCACGCAGGAACATGCCCCAGTGGCATCCGAACGGCAGGCAGGTGACGACACCGGCGCTCTGAACGCCCGGCGTTGCAACGAGGCGATCGACAAGGGTCGCATACAACCGACGCTGCCCGGCGGCCGACGGATATTTCGCTTCGGGAAGCGCGAGCTGGAACGTCATCACGCCGTCCGGCCGGAAGCCCGGGTCGGTGTTCCGCAGCGTCGCGTATGCGCGAACGAGCAGCCCGCTCCCGGTGAGCAGCACGAGCGCGAGCGCGATCTCGATGACCACGAGGGCATCGAGCATGCGACGCTGCGGAATGCCGACGCTCGCTCGCGTGCCCGCGCCGCCGACCAGCGAACCGGTGACATCAGCGCGGCGGGCTTGTAACGCCGGGGCGAGCCCGAAGACGAGTGCCGTCGCGACGATCACCACGACCGCGAATACGATCGTCCGA
>Ga0136846_1236677_pt1 | contig 30203 bp, 27 predicted proteins | sample HopSoiMetagenom2_FD_96841 | JGI IMG/M metagenome (GOLD analysis project Ga0136846, IMG submission 96841) | Grasslands soil microbial communities from Hopland, California, USA - 2 Assembly 2016 (version 4) | ecosystem: Environmental > Terrestrial > Soil > Grasslands | place: USA: Hopland...
CACGCTCCGCCAGGCGGTGGACATGTTCACCCGTTGGCCCGCCCAAGCGTTCCGGCGGCCGGGCGACGACGGAACGATCCATCCGGGCGCACCCGCCGACCTCGTCGTGCTTGACCGCAATCCGTTCCAGATACCGATCACGCAGGTCCATGCGATCCGCACGCTGCGTACGATCGCTGGCGGAGAGACGATCTATGACAGCGGCGATCTTCCCTCCTGAGTAGCCAGACCTGTCGCGCGGCCATGATTTCTGGAGAGGAGTTGACGTGAAGCGAAGTTACATACCCGTCGCGTTGGCGCTTGTGCTATCGAGCGCCGCGGCCACGGCGGCCGGGATGGACCCGGCGGCGGACCGCGCGGCGATCGACCAGACGCTGGCGAAAAACTATCCCGGGCTCGAGGCGCTCTACGAGGATATCCACGCGCACCCCGAGCTTGGCGGAGAGGAAACGCGCACGGCCGGAATCCTGGCCGCACGCATGCGCACGCTCGGCTTCACCGTGACGGAGAGGGTCGGTGGGACCGGGGTCGTCGCGATCTTACGCAACGGCACTGGGCCCACGGTGATGATCCGCACCGAGCTTGACGCACTTCCGATGGAGGAGAAGTCGGGCCTGCCCTTTGCGAGCCGCATGCAAGCTAAGCGCGACGGCGCAACTACGTTCGTGGCCCATAGCTGTGGCCACGACATTCACATGGCGGCGTGGCTCGGGACGGCACAGGCGCTCGTCACGATGAAGGAGCGTTGGCACGGCACCTTGATGTTCATCGCTCAGCCGGCCGAGGAGACGGTTCGCGGTGCGCGCGCGATGATCGCCGATGGTCTGTTCGAACGGTTTCCCAAGCCTGATTTCGCCTTCGCCGCCCACGTCTTGTCGGGCGCGGCTGGCACTGTTCGCGTCAAGGACGGCGTCGCCTCGTCCAACTCTGATACCGTTGAAATCACTTTTAAAGGGCGGGGCGGCCACGGATCCATGCCAAGCGCGACGATCGATCCGATCGTGATGGGCGCGCGGTTCGTGACCGATGTTCAGACGGTGATCAGCCGCCAGAAGGACGCGAACTCCTTTGGCGTTGTGACGGTCGGGGCCTTCCAGGGCGGTACCGTCGGCAACATCATTCCCGACGAGGCGAAGCTCAAGTTGAGCCTGCGGTCGTTCACGCCGGAAGTACGCGCGCTTCTCCTCGACGGGGTCGGGAGGACCGCGAACGCGGTGGCTGAGATGTCGATGGCACCGGCGCCGATCATCGACCGCGTGCACGGCACCTCCGCGATCGTTAATGATCACACGCTGGCGCTCAAGGCGGCTGCAATGCTCCAAGCCGCGGGCGGCGACACGATCGATCCCGAGCCCGCGCTGGCGCCCGGCATGTCGGGCAGCGAGGATTTCTCGGCCTTTGTCGAGGCCGGGGTTCCTTCGATCTTCTACACCGTGGGTGCCTATGACGCCCAAACCGTGGCGGCCTATGCGGCGCGGCGCGAGCCTTTGCCCACCAACCACTCCCCGTATTACGCGCCCGAGGCGTCGAAGGTGATCCCGACGATCGTCAGGACCCTGACCCTCTCCGCGCTGATGGTGCTCCGATAGCCGCACCCCCAATTGGCTCTTCCTCCAGCCCAATCGAGGCGATCATGACTGACAGCTATGCGATGACTATTCAGGGCGAGGCCGTCGACGCGCCCACCAGATTCGATGTCGTCGATCCGGCAACTGAAACGGTGTTCGCAACGGCGCCGGCGGCAACCCCGGAGCAATTGGACGCGGCAGTCGCTGCGGCCCGCGCCGCGTTTCCAGCCTGGGCTGCAAGGCCCCATGCGGAGCGACAGGCAGCGGTCGCGGCGATGGCGGATATCATCGAAGCGCATGCCGCCGACCTGGCGACACTCGTGACACGCGAGCAGGGCAAGCCCCTGGGTGGCCTTGGGTCGCAATGGGAGATTGGCGGCGCGGTTTCCTGGGCGCGCTATACGGCAGGTCTTTCGCTGCCGGAGGAGGCCATCCAGGACGACGCGGCGGGCAAGGTAACCCTGGTGCATCGTCCGATCGGCGTCGTCGGTTCGATCACGCCCTGGAACTTTCCCGTAATGATCGCGATCTGGCACGTCATGCCGGCCATCCTCGCGGGGAACACCGTCGTCCTCAAACCCTCGCCCAATACGCCGATCGCCACGCTGCATCTCGGTCGCCTGCTGCAAGCGGCGGTGCCGGCGGGCGTGTTGAACGTGATCACGGGCGCGAACGAGATAGGACAGAGAATGGCCGACCATCCCGGCATCGACAAGATCGTCTTCACCGGCTCGACCGCGACCGGCAGACGCGTGATGCAGAGCGCCGCCGGATCTCTGAAGCGCCTGACGCTTGAACTCGGCGGCAACGACGCGGGCATTGTGCTTCCCGATGCAGATCTCGACGCGTCGATAGAGAAGCTGTTCTGGGGCATCTTCATCAACAACGGACAGACCTGTGCGGCGCTGAAGCGGCTGTATGTCCATGATTCGATCTATGACGAGGTCTGTAACCGCCTCGTCGCCTACGCGCGCAACATCAAGGTCGGAACCGGACTGGATCCCGAGAGCCATCTCGGCACCGTGCAGAATCGTGCGCAATACGAGCGCGTCGCCGGACTTGTCGACGCCGCGAAGGCGGACGGCGCTCGTGTCTTGTGCGGCGGTCAGCGAGGGTCAGAACAAGGTCTCTTCTATCCGATCACGGTACTGGCCGACGCCACAGACGGCATGGCGATCGTCGACGAAGAGCAGTTTGGCCCGGCAATCCCGGTCATCCGCTACCATGATGTCGACGATGCAATCAGGCGCGCCAATGCCAGTGAGAGCGGGCTTGGCGGCTCGGTCTGGTCCGCGAATGTCGAGACTGCCCGCGCGGTCGCGGCGAGGTTGGAATGCGGCAGCGCATGGGTCAACGCGCACGGCGCGATCCGTCCCGACGCCCCATTTGGCGGGGTCAAGCAGTCGGGTATCGGGGTCGAGTTCGGTATGCTGGGGCTGGCCGAATACACAACGGTGCAGGTTCTTCACAGTTGAGCGCTTCTGTTCCGTTTTCGGTACGCCCGCCGCATCGGCGATGATGCGCCGGTTAGCGCCCACGCCCCTGCCTTGAGCGCTCAGGCACATCGCCTTTCGAAATGGCGGTTCGGGCTGCGGGCGCTGGCTGGCCGAAGGAACGGTGGAGGGAGGAGACGCATATCGTGCGCCTCCTTCCGCTTCTTCCACCGTGCTAGTCTAGAGTTCAGAATCTAACGCCGATCCGGACACCGTAGGTGACAGGCGGACCGGCGATCCTGGTGTAGGGCGCGTTGCCGCCGATGTTGGCGTACTGCCAATAATATTCGTTGAGGATATTCTTGCCCCAGATGCTGAGGTTCCACGCGTCGCCACGCTTGCCGAGCGTGAGCCGTGCGTTGACGAGCGTATAAGCGGACAGGGCCTGCTCCGGCCTGCCGGCGCCCGATGTCTTGTCTCGATAGGAAACGTCGCCGGCCGCTTCCAGATAGAGATCGCTGCCAACATCGAATCTATAGGCGGGGGTCAGGTTGAATGACCATTTCGGCGAATTGGGGAGGGGGAGGCCCTTCGAGTTGATGTAGACGACGGTGGGGTATGCGCTGGCCGGGCTGACTTGCATCCACTCCAGTATCTTGGTGTTCAGATAGAGGCCGTCGAACGTCAGCGACAATTGGTCGGTGAAACGCCACCGCCCGCTCACTTCGGCGCCGAATACCCGCGATTTGGGAATGTTGGTCAGCGCATTGATGTTTCCCACGAAGGTGACCGCGCGCGCCGTTTCCTGCTTGTCCTTATAATCATAGTAGAAGGCAGCCGCATCGAACTGCAGCCCGATCTCGCGGAAGCTGCTCTTCACGCCCGCCTCGAGCGCGTTCAGGCGTTCCGGCCGATACGGCTGCTGCTGCTGGCGTGTATTCGCGTTAGCGCCGTTGAACCCTCCCGACTTGAACCCTGAGGAGGCTGTCACATAGAATAGCAGATCATCGTTTGGCTTGAAGTTCAGGCCGAGCTTACCCATCCATTTGTTCGCGGTGATCGTGTCGTCATATGGTGCGAACGTGCCATAGGTCGGCGAGGTCGGAACGTCATCATAGACTGCGCAGGCGCCTGGTGCGACCGGTCCGGGATTAGGAAGACCGCGCGGCACGATGAGCCTCGGGGTGATGATCGTGTTGTAGGCGTGCGCATAGGAGCCGTTGACGTCGTAGGTGCAGCCGAGGAAGCTGCGCTCCTCGTGCGTGAAGCGCGCGCCGGCGATGACCTGCAGTTTCGGCGTCACCTTCCACTCCACATGGGCGAAGCCCGCCTCGCTGTCGGTCTTCTGCGTGTAGATGGTGTGCAGCCGGTCGATGCCCAGCGAGAGCGCCGTCCCCGAATCCGCGAAATAATAATCGAGAAACTCGTTGAGCTTGTCGTGGGACGCGTATCCGCCAACGATCCACGAAAAGCCGGGATTCCCGGTCGATGCCAAGCGCACCTCCTGCGAGATCGAGCTGATCCGCGAATGCGTGAGTCCCGACGAATCGTTAAACGCGGCGCCGTCATTATCCAGCGTTTCGTCCCGCCTGTAATGGTCGTATGCGGTGATTGACGTCAGCGCGATCGAGCCGAAATCGAGGTTGAGATGGGCCGACGCGCCCGCGAGCCGATTGTTGTGCGCGGGCCGGAAGCGTTCGTCCCAATCCGCAGCGCGATTGTCGCCTGTCGAGAAGATGAAGGGATAGCGGCTGCGCGCGGCCTGCGCGTTGGGAAGACCGATGATGCGTCCGTCATAGGCCGTTGCGGCCAGACCATCCGATTGATCGCGGACCCAATGGCCTTCGAGGAGCAGCGTTCCAATCTCGCCGAGGTCGAAATTGACCTTGCCGCGCAAACCGGTTTCGTCCTTGTCGCCCAACAGTGGCGCATCGTGCCGCGACAAGCTGCGCTGATAGGCGCCGCCGAGCGACTGGGTGGCCGCCAGCCGCATCTGGATGCCGTTCGAGATCGGGCCACTGACATAGGCGTCGGCGCGCATCGCGTCGAACCGGCCAAACTCGATCGAGCCGCCCGCGCTGAAAGTTCGCGTCGGGCTGCCGGTGATGAAATTGATCTGGCCGGCAGTGGTGTTACGGCCGTAGAGGTCCCCCTGTGGTCCCTTCAGAACTTCGACGCGGTCGATGTCGAATAAGCCTCCGCGGCTCATCGTGGGATAAGGTATGGCAACCTCGTCGGTATAGAGGCCGACGGTGCTCGAGGCATTGATGTAGATGTTGTTGAAACCGACGCCGCGCAATGTGTAGATCGGCACCGCCAGCCCGGTATCCTTCACAACGAGGCCCGGCGTTACGAGTTGCAGGTCAGCTGCGGTTTTCACGCCACGTGCAGCCAGCATGTCGCCGGAGAATACGTTCATCGTGATGCCGATGTCGTCCGCGCGCTGCTCGCGTTTTTGCGCGGTAACAACGATGTCGTCACTCTGGGCGTCCGGCGCTACGGCCGCCGAACGGGTGTCCTGGCCAGGTGCCGGCTGCACCGGCGGACCGTTCGGGCTTGCCTGGGCAAAAGCGGCCGACGGCGCCAGGACGGCCGCGACGCTTGCCCCGGCGAGAAGACGGAACACTAAACCGAAATCGCTTGAATGGGTCATCAGACCTCCCCTTTTGATGCGCCAGGGCGTGCCGCAAGGGCGGCGCGCACACCCGTTGGTGGCGCACGCCTGGACGCGTGACGCGCCGCGTTGCCGCGGTCGCTGAGACTTGCTGCATTGTGCCGCCCTTGGGGACCGCGGCTGCGGGTCTAGACAAGGACTCTATTTCTGGTCAAGTGCCCATTATTGGTTAGACGACCAAAGATGTGCTTCACCTATAGACGATGGCAATGTCTGTCGGCGAGGCTGCGAGCCGGGCACGCCAGAACGGCGCGCCGGGCGGACCACGGACGAAGGAGTGTCGGGAATGAAGAAGCTTTTTGCTATGTATGCGCAGCCCGCCGACGAGGCGGCCTTCCTGCGCCATTACAACGAGGTACACACACCGCTCGTCGAGAAAATTCCGGGACTCGCGCGGCTCGTCGTCAATCGGGTGCAAGCGGCGCCTCTCGGTGGAGAGCCTCCCTATTTCCTCATTGCGGAGATGCATTTTGCGGACAACGCCTCGTTCACGCAAGCCATGCGCAGTCCTGAAAACCGCGCGGCGGGCGATGACCTTGCCGATTTCGCGCAAGGGCTGGTGACGTTGCTCGTCGTTGAAGACGGTTGATCAGGCGACGCGGCGGACGAAAAAATGGTGCAGCGGCGTCTGGGCTTCAGGCGCTCGCTTTTTTCCCGAGCGTCTGCAAAACCATGTCGGCGATTTCTTCGATTTTGACGGGCCCTTGCGGATCGTACCAGGTATGGATCCAGTTGATCATGCCGAAGAGGAGCATGGTCTGAACGCGCGCGCGCGCGGGATCGCCACGAAGCGAAGGGGTCAGCGCGACCAGCAGACGCTGGGTGACGTCGATCACGTGGCGCTGTTTGGAGACGATCTTTTCGCGCAGATCGTCGGGTAGGTGCGCCAGTTCGTTCAGCAATACCTTCTGACGGCTCGCCGCGCCGACATAATGACGTAGGAAGGCACGGATCAGTTGTTCGAACTGCACCTCCGGTGCACCATGTTCCGCTACGACCTTGTCCGCATCTTCCACGAGCTGGTCGATATGCGACGACATCACGCCGTAGAGAATGTCCTCCTTGGAAGGGAAATAGTGATAGAACAGCGCTTTTGACGTGCCGCATGCCGTCGCGAGATCGGCAATCGAGGCGCCGGTAAAGCCGCGTTTCGCGAACAGGTCGGCCGCTTTGTCGACGATGGCTATCTGCCGGTCCTCATAATCGGCAGCCTGCGTCCGCGCCATGTCACGATCCGATACGGTCCAGAGTCATAAAACCGGAGCACGTCGCGAAGATGGTGCTCGGGTCGGCCGATCATTGATTGACCGGCCGATCGACGTCAAGGTCGAGGCGCAGCGGAACGGTGAGCGCGCTAGCTGCGCGGCTGGCGTCAGCCGTCATAATCGACGATAACGCCTTCCCCGCAAGGGACTGCCTGGCACGTCAGAATATAGCCCTGATCGACCTCTTCCCGGCTGAGGCCATAATTCTTTCGCATCTGCACGTCGCCTGAAACAAGCTTGGCGCGGCAGGTCGCGCACACGCCAGCCTTGCAGGCGAAAGGCGCAGGGAGTCCCGCGGCGCGGGCGCTTTCAAGGATGTTGCCCGCAACGGCATCGAACGCGATGGCGCGTCTGCGGCCGTCGATCCGCACTTCCATCCGCAGTCCCTGGGCCCGCTCGCGGAGCTCGCGCTCGGCGCTTTTGTCTCCTTCGGAGATGTCGCCGGTCGTAAAGCGCTCGGTTAGGATGCGGTCCTGTGGGAGGCCGGAGTCGAGCATTGCGCGCTCGGCGGCGTCCATCATCGCTCCGGGACCGCAGATGAAGGCGGCGTCGACCGACTTGGGGTCAACCAGCCTGTCGAGCACCTCGGCAATGCGCCCAGCGTCGAGGCGCCCGTTGAAAAGCTCGAGATCGTCGGACTCGGCGGTGAGGAAATGATAGACTTGGAATCGGCCGAGATACCGGTCCTTGAGCGCTGCCAACTCCTCGAGGAACATGATCGAGCTCGAACTGCGATTGCCGTAGAGCAGCGTGAACCGGCTCTCACCTTCGACAGCAAGGCCGGACTTGATCAGCGACAGCACCGGCGTGATGCCCGAGCCGGCAGCGAAGGCGAGGTAAGTTCGATCCGCCCCGGCTTCGAACGACCAGGTGAAATGTCCGCGCGGCGCCATCGTCTCGATCGTGTCGCCCGGCTTCAGCGTGTCCAGCGCCCAACGCGAAAACCGGCCACCTTCGACCTGCTTGATAGCTACCCGCAACCGCTCCTCGTCGGGGGCAGTGCAAATCGAGTAGTTGCGGCGGATGTCCTCGCCGGCAATGTCGGCGCGAAAGGTGAGGTGCTGACCTGGCGTGAAAGCGAAGGCCGCGCGCACTGCGGGGTCGATCTCGAGGGTGAGAGCGATCGCCTGATCGGTCTCCCGAGCGACATTCAGGATCTTGAGCGGATAGAAGCCGGTCGACATCGAATTTCCTAGTGACATTTGAAGCGGTCGAAAGGTTCGTGGCAGTCAAGGCATCGCCACAGCGCCTTGCATGGGGTCGAACCGAACCGACTGACCTCCTGCGTCCGCGACGAGCGGCATTGCGGGCATTCGGCCGGCGGCTCGGCCTTGAATGAACGGGCGGCAGCGCCCTTTGGCGGCGGGGCAATCCCATAGGCGCGCAGCCGTTCACGCCCGCCATCGCTGATCCAATCGGTCGTCCAGGGCGGCGAGAGGACCGTTTCCACCGCCACGTCGCGCAGACCCGCTGCGTCGAGGGCGATTCGGATCGAGGCCTCGATCGCCAGCGTGGCGGGACATCCGGTGTAGGTGGGCGTGATCATCACCGCCGGGGGAACGGCGCGGATGCCCCGCACAATACCGAGATCCGTCACCGACACCACCGGAATTTCGGGATCGGGCACCTCCCCCAGGAGCGCCATGATTCGATCAATGGCGGCATCGTCGAGAACGGCCGGCGCCATGGGCTCACCAGGCTGCATCGGGATAGGTACGCGGTAGATACTGCATCGTCGCCAGCAGGTGGCCGAGATGCTCGCTGTGATGCCCTGTGCGGCCTCCCCTGATCGCGCGCGGGTAACGGGGGAGGGGAAGACCGGCCAGGTTGAGCACCGCCTCGACCGTCGCGTCGAACTGCGGTCGCAACGTGGGCCGGTCGACCGCAACGCCGGCGTCCGCGAGCGATCGTTCGAGTGCGTCGCTGTCGAACATCTCGTCGATGAACCGCCAGAACCAGTCGAGGCCGTCGATCATGCGCGCGCGGCTTTCCGCAGTGCCGTCACCCAGCCGGATCACCCAGTCGGCGGAGAGCTCCGCGTGATACCGGACCTCCTTCACCGCCTTCGCCGCGATCTCGGCGATGCGGCCATCGACCGACGATTCCAGGCGCTCGAACAGCGCTGACTGCATCGTCGAGAAGAGGAACTGCCGCGCCATCGTCCGACCGAAATCGCCATTGGGCTGCTCGACGAGAAGGCAATTGCGAAACGCGAGGACGTCGCGGTGGAAAGCGAGGCCATCGCCATCGCGAGCCTTTCCTTCGACGCTGCCGGCGAGGTTGAGAAACAGCGTCGCCTGACCGATCAGGTCGAGGCCGATATTGGCCAGGCTGAGATCGATTTCGAGCGCAGGTGCGTGACCGCACCACTCGGTGAGGCGCTGACCGAGGATGAGGCTGTCGTCGCCAAGCCGTAGCAGATAGTCGAATATCGCGTCCGCCGCAGGGACCTGGCGTTGCTCGGAATCGATGGCGATTGGCGACGCCATTACATGTGCCCCACGGCTTCGGGAATGTCGTAGAAGGTCGGATGCCGATAGACCTTCGTTTCGGCCGGCTCGAACAATGGGCCCGACTTCGCCGGGTCCGAAGCGAAGATGTCGCTCGACTTGACGACCCAGAGGCTGACGCCCTCGAGGCGCCGGGTATATACGTCGCGCGCATGGCGGACGGCCAGTTCGCCGTCGGGCGCATGAACTGATCCGACATGCTTGTGGCTGAGGCCGCCCTTAGCGCGGATGAAGACCTCCCAGAGAGGCCAGTCGTGGCTCATATCGACTCGTCCTTTTGAAGTGATCGAGGGTCAGGCCGCACGGCGCGCCTCAAGCTTTGCCGCATGGGCATCGGCCGCCTCGCGAACCCAGGCGCCGTTCTCCCATGCGTCGCGGCGGGCCTTCATGCGTTCCTTGGCGGTCGGACCCTCGCCGCGCACTGCCGCGTAAAACTCCTCCCAGTCGATCGCGCCGAAATCGTAGCCGGGCTTATCCGCGTTCCAGTGGAGATCCGGGTCGGGAATGCGCAGGCCGAGCAGGTCCGCCTGCGGCACCGTCGCGTCGACGAACTTCTGGCGCAACGCGTCATTGCTGTCGCGCTTGATCCGCCAGCGGAAACTCTGGGCTGAATTGGGCGAGTCCGCGTCGGGTGGGCCGAACATCATCAGCGACGGCCACCACCAGCGGTCGAGCGCATCCTGCGCCATCGCGCGCTGCTCCGGGGTACCGCCGGCCAGCACCATCATGATCTCGTAACCCTGGCGCTGGTGGAAGCTTTCCTCCTTGCAGACCCGCACCATCGCGCGCGCATAAGGACCATAGGAGGTGCGCTGCAGCGGGACCTGGTTCATGATCGCCGCGCCGTCGACGAGCCAGCCGATCGCGCCGATATCCGCCCAAGTCAGGCTCGGATAGTTGAAGATGGTGCTGTACTTCGCCTTGCCGGCATGCAGCGCCTCCACCATCTCCTCGCGGCTCGTGCCCAAGGTTTCCGCGGCGCAATACAGGTACAGCCCGTGTCCTCCTTCGTCCTGAACTTTGGCGAGAAGGATAGCCTTGCGGCGGAGCGACGGCGCCCGTGTCAGCCAATTGCCTTCAGGCAGCATACCGACGATCTCGGAATGGGCATGTTGCGAAATCTGGCGCACGAGCGTCCGGCGGTAAGCCTCGGGCATCCAGTCCTTCGGCTCGATGAATTCGTCGGCGGCGACGCGCGCCTCGAACGCCGCGACTAAGGCCGGATCCTCCGACCTAATCGATACCGCAGAGGCCTTCCCCGGCTGGTCCTTGAGCTCAGTAGTGTACACCCACATGCTCCTTTCGTGCTTGCTTATATAATTAATCGAACGATCGGTCAACTAATTTTAGACGCGTTCGATGATGGTCGCGATGCCCTGGCCGACGCCGATGCACATGGTACACAGGGCGAGCCTCGCCTTCCGGTGATGTAACTCCTCGGTTGCCGTCAGCAGCAGGCGGGTTCCCGACATCCCGAGTGGATGGCCGAGCGCGATGGCGCCGCCGTTCGGATTCACATGCTCGGCATCGTCGGACAATCCGAGCCGCCGCAGCACGGCGAGGCCTTGCGATGCGAACGCCTCGTTGAGCTCAACCAAGTCAACGTCGCCGATGGACAGGTTCAGGCGCGCGAGCAGGCGCTCAGTCGCGGGCGCTGGGCCGATACCCATGATTCGCGGGGGCACGCCGACGACGCTGGCACCGAGCACGCGCGCCCGAGGGGTCAATCCGTACTTCGCGGCGGCTGCCTCGCTCGCGACGATGACCGCCGCCGCCCCGTCGTTCACGCCCGAGGCGTTGCCGGCCGTGACGGTGCCGTCGGCGCATACGATCGGCTTCAGCCGTCCCAGGGCTTCGAGGCTGGTCTCGCGCGGATGCTCGTCTCGATCGACGAGGATCGGATCGCCTTTTTTTTGCGCAATGGGAACCGCGACGATCTCGGCGTCGAAACGGCCCGCGACCTGGGCTGCAGCGGCCCGGCGCTGGCTCTCGACCGCGAATTTGTCCTGATCCTCGCGCGACACGTGAAAATCTCGCGCCACATTTTCCGCTGTCTCGGGCATCGAGTCGATCCCAAACGCGTCCTTCAGCCGTTTGTTGACGAACCGCCAGCCGATCGTCGTGTCATAGACCGCATTCGACCTGGCAAAGGGCAGGTCGGCCTTCGGCATCACAAAGGGTGCGCGCGTCATGCTCTCAACGCCGCCCGCGACAATGATCTCAGCCTCGCCGGCCTTGATCGCGCGCGCCGCCATCGCGACGGCATCCATGCCGGAACCGCACAGCCGGTTGACCGTGGTGCCCGGCGCATTCTCGCCGAATCCGCCGAGCAAGGCCGCCATCCGCGCCACGTTTCGATTGTCCTCGCCGGCCTGGTTTGCGCAGCCGAGGATGACGTCATCGATCGCCGACCAGTCGACGTTAGGGTTGCGTGCTATCAGGGCGCGGAACGGGATTGCCGCGAGATCGTCGGTGCGAACACTCGACAGGCTTCCGCCATACCGGCCGATGGGCGTGCGCACCGCGTCGCAGATAAAGGCGTCGGACATGATCAATTCTCCGCTTTGAGGATGGCACCGCCGATGGTGCATGAAAGGCGTGGAACGATGCGTGGTCGTCGTACCCGTTTATCGCGCGCACGGGGTGCCGCTGCGTCCCGACAGTATGATCTCACGCGCTTCGGCGACGGTACGCTCGCCCGGTCGCGCCGGATCGAGGAACTGGACCGACGCCGCATGGGCGACCGCCTGCCGGCCAGGAGAATTGCAGGCATAGGCGGGCGCCGCGTCGGCTATGGTGAATAGCGCCCCGTTATACGCAGTCCCGTAGCCATTGAGCATCCGCTCGTTCACCGTCGCGACGATCCAGCCATAGCCTTCGCGAACGGGCTCGATCTCGATCTCCCAATCGCTCCGCATCGTCTCGCGCGCACGCAGGACGTCGGCAATTGCCCTTGGCTGATCGGTTCTCACAACAGCTTCAGCCCGTCGGAGGGCTTGTAGATCGGGTCGCCCGTGCCAGAAGCGATATGCGAGAGCGCTCGGGTCAACGCTTGCGCGCCGGTCGCACGCGCCCAATCGAGTGGTCCCGACGGGTAGCCCGCGCCATGCACCATCGCCTCGTCGATCGCGCTCGCCGGCGCGACACCATCCCGCAGTGCATCCGCGGCGCCATTGGAGAGTTGGGCCAGGGTCCTGAGAACGATTTGGCCCGGCCGGTCCGGCACGAGCAGAAGAGCCTTGCCCAGCGCCGCGGCGAGTCCAGCCGCCGCCTTCGACGCGGCACCATCGCGCACGGTCGCGACCAAGGCCCGCGACGTTTGGGGCGCGCGGTGATGGTCGAGCAGGATGCCGATTCCGTCGCGCTCGATTAGGCGCCGGCCGTCACCCGACGCAGCGATGACGCCGTCCACCGACATCGTCCCGGGCGCGAGGGAAGGGTCGGTCTCCAGGCCCGGTGCCGTTAGCGGCGTTTCGCCGGGCGCTACGCGTATCCGTCGAGCTGGCCGGCCCGAAAGAAGATCCGGCTGTGGCAATGCCGCGCTGTAATCGTAGACGCCCCGGCCTGTCTTGCGTCCAAGCAGTCCACGCTCGACCAGACGCGCCTGGCAGGGCTGGGGGCGAAATCGCGTTCCGGGCCGCATCCCCTCGAACACTGACGACGCGGCAGCATAGTTGACGTCATGGCCGATCATGTCGGCCAGCGCGAGCGGTCCCATCCGGAACCCTCCGCTTTCGGTGAGAGCCGCGTCGATCACCGCGGCATCGATTCCTTCGCATAGAGCGACGAACGCCTCCGAATAGAAGGGACGCGCCACCCGGTTCACAATAAACCCCGGCACGTCTCGCACGACGACCGCATGCTTGCCCCAACGCCGCATCAAGGCCGTGGCCGCCTCTACGACCAAGGGGGCGGTGCCTCTCCCGGCGACCACCTCGACGAGTTTCATCGCCGGCACGGGGTTGAAGAAATGCAGCCCGACCACCCGCGTCGGATTACCGACTCCCTCGGCGATGGCGGCGATCGAAAAGGACGACGTGTTGCTGGCAAGGACAGCGTCGCGCCCGACGATCGCCGCGAGCGTCGCGAAGAGTTGCCGCTTTGCGTCCAGCCGTTCGACGATCGCTTCGATAAGCAGCCCGCTGCCGGCGGCGGCGCCAAGATCGAGTGACCACCGCACGCGCGCCCCTAACGCTCCGGCCTTGGCGGGCGTGATCTTCTGACGCTTGACCGCGCCATCGAGCGACCAGGCGAAAGCGTTCCTGCCGCGCTCCAGCGAATCCGGGTCGCGGTCGATTACCAGGACGTCGTGCCCTGCCGAGGCTGCGACCTGCGCAATCCCCGTACCCATCGTGCCGGCACCGATGACGGCGACGCTTTCCATTCGAATGTCCATTGGCGCGATCCCTAGCCGCCGTTTTCCCGCTTGCCAATAATTGTCTGAACGGTCATTTTATGAAAAGCAAGAATCGGAGAGGCCATGGCGTACGGGACCATCTTGTTCGAGCGGAGCGAGGGCGTGGCGCGGCTCACCCTCAACCGTCCGGACCGATTGAACAGCTTCACGTCGGAGATGCACGGCGAAGTCGCAGACGCGCTGGAAGCCGCAGCGGCGGATCCGGCTGTCCGCGTGCTGGTGCTGACCGGCGCGGGCCGGGGCTTCTGCGCCGGGCAGGATCTCGCCGATCGAGCCGTGGCGCCGGGCGAAACCGCCGTCGATCTCGGCGACTCCGTCGACCGATTCTATGCGCCGTTGATCCGGCGTCTTGCCGGGCTCGACAAGCCCGTCGTCTGCGCGGTGAACGGAGTTGCCGCGGGCGCCGGCGCCAATATCGCGCTCGCCTGCGACGTCGTGATCGCCGGGCGCTCGGCAAAGTTCATCCAGTCGTTCGCCAATATCGGTCTGGTCCCCGATTCCGGCGGCACTTGGGTCCTGCCGCGGCTGATCGGGCAGGCGCGTGCGCTCGGCCTGGCGCTGACCGGCGACCCGCTACCGGCCGAAACCGCCGCCGAGTGGGGCATGATCTGGAAATGCGTGGACGATGGCGAGTTGGGCGCCACGACCGATGCGCTTGCGCGGCGCTTCGCGACCGGTCCGACCCGCGGGCTTGCCGCCACCAAGCGACTCATTCGCCAGGCGATCCTCCAACCGCTCGACGTCGAACTCGCCCTCGAGCGGGATGCGATGCGCGAGCTCGGCTTCAGCAAGGATTACCGCGAGGGCGTGTCGGCTTTCATGGCCAAGCGCCAGCCCTGCTTCACCGGGCGCTAGTTCAATCGATCAGAGGAATTTATGACAAGCAGCCTCATCACCCTTAAGAACTACGCGCTCGACGAGTGGCGGGAGGCAAGCGGCGGGCTCACGGAGGTCCGCTCCGCGCTGACCGGCGACACGATCGCGCTGACCGGCAGCCATGGTCTCGATTTTCGCGCGATGCTCAATCATGCGCGCACCGTTGGCGGGCCCGCGTTGCGGGCAATGACCTTCCACCAGCGCGCGGCCATCGTCAAAGCGCTGGCCACTGCGATCATGGAGCGCAAGGAAGAGCTCTATGCTCTCTCCTTGTCGACCGGCGCGACGCGCACTGACAGCTGGATCGACATCGAGGGCGGCGCCGGGACGCTGTTCACCATGTCGTCCAAGGGACGTCGCGAGCTCCCTGACGACACTGTCTTGATCGACGGCGCGATGGAGCCGATCGGCAAGCGCGGCACCTTCATCGGTCAGCATGTCTATACGTCGCTCCAGGGTGCCGCCGTTCACATCAACGCGTTCAACTTCCCGGTCTGGGGTATGCTGGAGAAGCTCGGCCCGACACTGCTTGCCGGCGTCCCCGCAATCGTCAAGCCGGCCTCCTCGACCGGCTATGTCGCCGAGGCCGCCGTCCGGATCATGCTCGACGCCGGAGTGCTGCCGAACGGGGCGCTCCAGCTCATCATGGGCTCGACCGGCGATCTGTTCGACCATCTCACCTGCCAGGACGTCGTATCGTTCACCGGTTCCGCCGCGACAGCGGTGACGCTCCAGTCGCACCCGGTGATCGCGGAGCAATCCGTCCGGTTCGTCGCCGAGCGCGATTCGCTCAATGCGTCGGTGCTCGGTCCGGACGCAACGCCCGAGCGTCCGGAGTTCGACCTTTTCGTCAAGGAAGCCGTGCGTGAAATGACGGTCAAGGCAGGGCAGAAATGCACCGCCATTCGTCGCGTCTTCGTTCCCGCTGCGCTGCTTGATGCGGCCGAGGCGGCCCTCAAAGCGCGGCTCGCCAATGTGGTGGTCGGCGATCCCGGTACGGAAGGCGTAACAATGGGACCGCTCGCCAGCGCCGCGCAGCTACGCGACGTACGCGAGAAGGCGCGCGAGATCGGGCGCGAAGCACGGCTTGTCTTCGGCAGCATAGACCAGGTCGAGTTACGGGGCGATCGCGGCAAGCGCGGCGCCTTCATGTCGCCCCTGCTGTTCCGCGCCGACGATCCATGGCGCGCCAGCCTTGTACACGATGTCGAGGCATTCGGCCCGGTGGCGACGCTGATGCCGTACCGGGATCTCGACGATGCGATCGAATTGGCGAATCGTGGCCAGGGATCGCTCGCGCTTTCGCTGTTCACCTATGACGCCGCCGTTGCCCGCGATTTCGTGCTCGGCGCCGCTGCCTATCACGGTCGCGTCGTTCTGATTGATCGCGACTGCGCGACGGAATCGACTGGACACGGCTCGCCGCTCCCCATGCTCGTTCATGGCGGTCCCGGCCGTGCCGGGGGCGGCGAGGAGATGGGCGGGATTCGCGGCGTCAAACATTACATGCAGCGCACCGCGCTGCAGGGCAGTCCGCGCGTCCTTTCGGCGATCACGGGGCAATGGCTTCCCGGCGCGCCCAGGCCGGCCGAAGGACCGCATCCGTTCCGCTTGCGCTTCGGCGAACTCGAGATCGGCCGGGCCTTCGACACGGCGTCGCGGATCGTCACCCTGGAGGATATCGAGCATTTCGCCCATTTCACCGGCGACACGTTCTACGCGCACATGGACGAGGAGGCGGCTGCTGCCAACCCCTTCTTCCCCGGCCGTGTCGCGCATGGCTACTTGCTCCTGGCGTTTGCGGCGGGACTGTTCGTCGATCCCGCGCCGGGTCCGGTGCTCGCAAACACCGGCCTCGATTCGCTGCGGTTCACCAAGCCGGTCTCGCCCGGCGAAGCCATCAAGGTGTCGCTGACGGTAAAGGCAAAGGCCAGACGCAACGAGGGGGTCGGCGAAGTACGTTGGGCGGTGAACATCACCGATTCCACAGACGAGACCGTCGCAGCCTACGAGCTGCTGACGATGAATGCCGCGTAGAGAAGGGTAGGGAGACATGGATTACGGGCCCCGGACGCGCGACAATCTCCAGGCGTTGCAGCTCGAACGGCTGCGATGGTCGGTGGGTCATGCCTTTGCCAACGTCGCCCGCTTTCGCGCGGCATGCGACGCGAAGGGCGTCACGCCGGACGATATTCGGACCCTCGCCGATCTCGCGCGCCTGCCGTTCACGACCAAGGCCGATCTGCGCGAGGCATACCCATTCGGGATGTTCGCTGTGCCGCAGGACCAGGTGTCGCGAGTCCATGCATCGTCGGGCACCACCGGGCGTCCGACCGTGGTCGGATACACCGCCAGGGATATCCGGACCTGGTCGAGCCTGGTCGCTCGCTGCATCCACGCGGCGGGAGGCAGGGCCGGCATGAAGGTGCACGTCGCCTATGGCTATGGTCTCTTCACCGGCGGCCTCGGTGCCCATTATGGCGCGGAGGCGCTCGGATGCACCGTCATTCCCATGTCGGGCGGACAGACAGAGAAACAGGTGCAGCTGATTGAAGACTTCAAACCCGACATCATCATGGTCACGCCGAGCTACATGCTCTGCATCCTCGACGAATATCGCCGCCAAGGGCTGGATCCCCGCGCCACGTCGCTGCGCCACGGCATTTTCGGCGCCGAGCCGTGGACCGAGAGCATGCGACGCGAGATCGAGTCCGCCTTCGATCTCCAGGCAACCGACATCTATGGCCTTTCCGAGGTCATGGGCCCCGGCGTCGCTCAGGAGGTGGCGGGGACGCCTGGGCCAACCATCTGGGAGGACCATTTCCTTCCCGAGATCGTCGATCCCGAGACCGGCGAGGTGCTGCCGGACGGTGAGGAGGGCGAACTCGTCTTCACTTCGCTGACCAAGGAGGCGCTTCCGATCGTCCGCTATCGCACGCGCGATCTTACCCGGCTGCTCCCTAGCGCGGGGCTGCCCTATCGGCGCATGGCGAAGATCGTCGGACGCAGCGACGACATGTTGATCATCCGGGGCGTAAACGTCTTTCCGACTCAGATCGAGGAGCAGGTGCTGAAATGCCCCGGTTTGGCGCCGCATTTCGTGATCGAGATCAGTCGGCCGTCCCGGCTCGACGAAGTGGTGATCGAGGTCGAGCCACGCGAAGATTTGAGTGCGGATGAAGCCGCGGCGCAATGCCGATTGCTTGCCGGCTTCGTGAAGGAAGTGATCGGCGTCACCGCACGCATCCACCTGAGACGGATCGGCGACATTCCGCGTTCGACCGGCAAAGCGGCGCACGTACGGGATTTACGGCTGCGGGCGCTCAGCGCCTGATTCGAGGGCGGTCGTCTGTTGCCGTGACGAGAGGGAGCACGCCAGGCACTTATGCCAATGCGGCGGCCGCACGGCCGGCATCAACTCGGGGTCGCCCTGGTTACATGCAGATCAGAACGTTCAGGGACGACCTGCACAACGTCAAAACTGACTTCGTCGTTCATTCTCTCGGCCACGCTCGTCATCGCGCTGCATCCCGTCATCGTGACGCAAGAGTTCGCGACCGCCGCGGCACCAACGTCCGCGGCCAGGCCGCGCGCGCTTCCAGATCGGTCAAGCCGTGCAACGGACCAACTTCTCTGCGGCAGTGCCGCGCTCGACATCGCCGCCTACGCGCTTGCCGCCGATATACCGCGACGTTGAAGCATTTGCGGGCGTGGGCGGCAGGCCCGGGCCCACCGCTGCCTTGTTTCAGTATCCAACCGTGAAGCGGCGGCGAACGTGGCGCGGATGCTCGAGCTCGTCGGCCAGCGCGATGGCGTAGTCCTCGAACGAGATACTGCTTCCCTGATCGTTATAGAGAAGCTGATCGTCGCCTAACCGGAATTCACCGGTACGCTCGCCAGGCAAAAACATCGCCGATGGCGACAGGAAGGTCCAATCGAGATCGCTCTCGCCGCGCAGCTTGTCGAGGAATACTATCCCGGCTCGCGCTTCGTCGAGATACTCGGCCGGAAAGTCCGGGGAGTCGATCAGACGTTTGCCCGATGCGAGCTCCAGGCTGGCGGCGCCACCGACCACCAAGTAGCGTGTAACGCCGGATGCCTTCACGGCTGCGATCAGCGTGTCGGGGTCGCTGGCGGTGAAATGGATCGAGCTGATGATGGCATGATGGCCGCGCAGTGCCTCGATCACCGTCGAAGAGTCGTAAACGTCGGCGCTGAGCGCGGTGACACGATCGCCCGGTGCGATCCTTGACGGGTCACGCGCGATCGCCGTCACGTAATGGCCTCGCGCGGCGAGTTCGGCGAGAATGCGCGACCCGGCATTGCCGGACGCGCCGATCAAAGCGACTTCCATGATGTTCTTCCTTTCGATGGTCTCACGCGGCCGCGACGATCGCGGCGATACGGGCCAGGAGGGCAGGGGCGCCGGAATAGAGATCCTGCCCGGTAATGATATGCCGGCGATCGTTCGCCCTCAGGACGAGCAGCGGTACCCCGCTTGCGCCCAGCCGGCGCATCACGGCCTCGGCTTCGGCGATACGGGCTGCGGTCGCGGCGCGCAGCCCTTGGTCGTAGCGCAGCCGCTCCGCAAAGCGGTCGACGTCGAGCTCCAGGCCGGCATCGCACGCGACCGCACCAGCAATCTCGGCCGCCGTCTCGGGGCGCGACGTGTCCCTTCCCTCGACATAGCGGGCAATCTGCGCCCTGTGGAGGAAGCGCGGTTCAAGCACGCGGTCGAGCTCACCCAGCCCGACCAGGGCGCAGGTGAGTGCCGTGGAATCGAATATACCCTCAGGCGCCAGAAGGACGTTGCGGTGGTAGTCCTCGGAGAAGCATTGTCCGGTCAGCTCGGCGATACGACGGTCGTTGCGCCACGCATGATCCGCGATGGAGGCAACAGGACGCTGGCCGCAGAACAGGCCCGTTGGCATCACCCGCAGATGCGAACCATAGGCATCGGCCAGGCCCACGAATGCGGGAGCGCTCGCATAGCACCAGCCGCAGAGCGGATCGAAGAGATACTGGAAATCGAGGTCGCTCTTTGCGGGCATGACGGTTCCGGCGGCTGTTGTGTTGAATCTCGCTCCCCCGATCTAGGCTTAGTGTTATGTTTGAAAAATTACGGTAAGTCGGACAGTCTGTAAGTTAATTTTGGACAATCGAATGCGTCGTCAGCCTAACCTCAACAGGCTCCGCTATTTCGTGGCCACGGTGGGCGCCGGATCGTTCACGGCCGCCGCCGACCGGCTGGGAGTCGCGAAGACCGTCGTGAGCCATCAGGTGGCGCAACTCGAGGCCGAGCTTCAGGTCACGCTCCTCAAGCGTACGACGCGCAAGCTGCATCTCACCGAGGCCGGTCGGCAGTTCTACGATCGCGCGGTTGCTATCCTGCTCGACGCCGACGACGCGTTTGCCGAGGTCGCCCGCGGCTCGGAAACGCCGAACGGCACGCTCTCGGTGACGGCGCCGATCGACTATGGTCAGGCAGTGGTCGCACCGGCGGTCGCCGAGTTCGTGCGCCGCTTTCGGGGGGTCGGCGTCGAACTCAAGTTCGACGATGCGCTGCTCGACCTGATCGATGCGGATGTCGATGTCGCCATAAGACTGGGTTGGCTTGCCGACAGCACGATGCTGATGCGCCGGCTCGGCGGCTTCCGGCAGCTGCTGGTATGTTCGCCCGTGCTAGTCGAAAGCGCGAAAAGGGCGCTGTCGCCGACCGGGCTGGATGCCTTGCCCTGGGTTGGCAACCGTTTGCTCCGGCACCCTCTCGATTGGACGTTCGAGAACGGGGGGGAGGCGGCGACGGTGACCGGCACGCCCGCAATTATGGCGGACAAAACGCCGACCGCTTATGCCTGCATTCTCGCCGGAGCAGGCATCGGCGTGCTGCCCGACTTCGTGGTCTGGCGTGATCTCGCGGAAGGCCGTCTTCTTCACCTCCTGCCCGAATGGACATTGCCCGACGGAGGCATCTACGCCGTATATCCTGAGGGGCGGTACCGGGCAGCGCGCGTTCGCAGGTTCATCGAGGTGCTGTCGGAGACAGAGCAGCGGCGCCCAGGTAGCCGCGATGACAATTAAGCGGCAGAGATCGGCTTGGTCGGTGCCTGATAGAACGTCGGATCGCGCGTCCAGGCGTTGACGCTGATCCTCGCCAGCCGGTGCAGCGGGTGCTGATCTGGATGTCCTACGAAAACGCGCCGTTTTGTGCCTGCCGGTACATCGTCGAGCGACTGGGCCCGGGAACGGTTTTCGGGCGAAGGTGAGGCCGGAGTTTCAGTCGCGGCGCGGTCCAGCCTGCGTGGCTCGTAGCTCATCGCGAACGCGATTGGGATCGCGGAGCACGGTGCAAGGGGGCTGGACGATGTGGCGATGAGCAATCCGGCCAGGCACGCCCAAATGCTGATTGCTTTGACACGCGGTGACGAGGGGCCTGTCAGACCCGCGAGGTGATGCGGGCGGCAGTGCGGATGTCAGCATGGTTGTGCCCAACGCATCCAGAAAGGCGAGCAAGCGCACGTGGCGATCGAGATCTGCGCTGTACCCGCGACGGGCGCGCTCACGCCCGATCGGACGGCTATCAAGTGGTAAAGCGCGACGTGGCCGAAGTACCGGACGATCCTCCCCACGCCTTGAGACGCCGCGGTGCCAAGCGAACGAGTGGCACCCGCTTCGCCGACGCGCGGGATGTTCGACGGCTTTGACCTTCCGGTAGTGCCGATCCTGGACGCGGAAATCACACTCGCCATCGCAATTTTCGTCGGCAGTCCTGCGTTACGCGCGGGGGCGTATCCTGAAAATGCGCGGGCACGGGGTGGCGGAATTGCCGCTCCAGCGCGTCACCCTCAACGTCGCAGGTGTATGGTTCGAAGCTCTGACGGTTCTTCTGAGCACCATCGACTTGCAGAACCAAGCGAGTTTAGCAGAGCTCCGGAACACTAGAGCGGAAGCACTTTAGTGTCTCACCGCGTAGCGGTCACTATCTCGTCGAGAATCGGAATTATGGCTTCGCAGAAACGGACCGGATCGTCAGACGGTGCGAAATGACCTAGGGCGGAGAGCTCTCGAAATACCACCCCCGGAACATGTCTGGCTACCGCCTCACCACCATTGTCGGGAAACAGCATGCTCGCATCATATTCACCGGCGACGACATAGACCGGCGTGTTAGCCGGATCGATCAAATGGCCATCTTCGCGCAAATCGTGAAGGTTCATGAAGTAGTCGTTGTCGCCGGCGTAGATCCCAGGAAAGTTCGAGCGATAGATCCAGTACACCTCTTGCGCAGCGGCCTCAGGCGCCATGGGGGAGGTCGCCGCCAGCATGCGCGACGCGAAATAATCGGTTGACGTTCGTGGGTTGCGGTTGATGTCATTGTCGTAAGCGCCACGCGACACGATCTCGTACCAACCATTGACGGAAACAAATCCGCGGAAACTGTCCGGGTGGTGCGCGGCGAGATCGAGCGCAAGGTGCCCGCCGACCGACGTGCCTAAAAAAATGGGCCGGTCCAGCTTGAGCGCGCTGCAGATTGCAACACACCAGTCCATCAGCTCCACCTTGGTCGGCCGATAGGACTCTTCCCACCAGCGCTCGCCTGTTGGTGGAAGGGATCGTCCATGGAAGGGGAGATCCCAGGAGATCATCCGGAAGCGTCTTTGCAAGTCTGGGTTGGCGAGCATGTGGCGATATTGGCGTCCATCCGCGCCCGCCGTATGTTGCAGCACCAACGGCACAGGGCCGTCACCGGCCTCTTCGTAATAGACCCGCGCCTCTCTGCCCTGACATTTCACAAAGACGTAGCGGCCGACCGCCACATCGGTGGCGCGATAGGGCTCAGGGTCGGCCAGCGACCGGATGGGTTTTCCTGCAAGCGTCTCGCGCAGGACGATGAACAGGCGTTGAAGGGCTCCTTGGTAGGGGGCGATATAGTCGACGAATGACCCTTCGGTTTTTGCTCCCTGCAGCCCGCCGACGCTTAGCGTCTCAAACCCGCGTTCGGGTTCCGGAACAATCGCCTTTTCCCAGAACGCGCGCGGCCCCTTGATGACGATCTCCGCTTCACCGACTGTGTCGCTAATGGCGCTGGGCGTACCATCTTCTATGCGCAGATCGAACGCGTCGCTGTCCATATCGACGCGGATCACCGCAGTCAGCTTCCTGAGCTTTAGCAATAGCTCCCGATCCTGGCGGAAGGATGCCAGCACTGCGTCGCGGTCGATGGTCCGCTCGTTCTTCCCCAAAGCATTGACCATCACCGTTCGTTTCCTCCCATAAATGCCGCGAAAGCGGCCTTGTAGTCTTCATGCCACCGCGACAGGGCAGGGCGGTTCTCGATAATGTCCCCTGCCGCCCAAAGAATGCGGCGTTCGTCGACAGCCCGCGGCGTTTCGTTGTCGGCGCACAGAATGTAGAAATTGCCCGCAAGCACTCCGGCAACCATCGCATCTGCGACCTGCTCGGGAAGCCAAGCCGCCGCGGGCCGTTGCGGCATGTGCCGCTCGATCATCGTTGTGTAGGTAAAGCCAGGGATCAGAAGATGGGCCGTCACTTGCCCGCCGTCTATCTCGCGCAGGCTATGAGCGAGCCCTTCGGTCAGCACCTTGATCGCTGCCTTGCTGACATTATAGGCCGTGTCTCCCGGTGGAGAGGTGATGCCCTGCTTCGAACCGGTGTTAACGATCACCGCCGGTTTCGCCTGGTTGAGCATTGCGGGCGCGAAGGCTTGGGTACCGTTGACGACACCCATCAGATTGACGGAGAGCAATCGCGACCAGCCCTCCGGATTGGAGAATGCGTTGCCGCCACCGCCGATTGCCGCATTGTTCATCAGGAGCCCGACGTCACCCATGCGCGAAAACACGGTATCCTTGAACGCGCACATCGCGCCGGCATCGGAAACATCTAGATGCTCGGCCAGCACGTCCGGCGCGCCCGCTGCGCTCACCCGCTCCGCCGCCTCATCGAGGCCGCTGATGTCCGCGATCACGATCCTCAAACCCGCGCGAGCAAGCCGCGTTGCACAGGCTAATCCAATACCATGTGCGCCTCCGGTGATGACCGCGACGCGCCCCGGCATGAGGGCCGGATGGTCGATCGCTGCGCCTGGCATCAAGTAAATCCGAGGACGGGATGCGGCTGATAGGGCTCCTCAAGCTGCTGGACCTCTTCGGCTGTCAGCTTCAAGTCGATCGCCGCGATCGCCTCATTGAGCTGTTCGATCCTCGTAGTCCCGATGATGGGAGCAGTGACCGCCGGTCGCGATGTGACCCAGGCGAGCGCGACCTGCATCGCGGGAACGCCCTTTGCCTCTGACACCTCGGCGAGCCGGGCTTGGACCGCAAAGTCATCTTCGCGGAAATAGAGGTCGCGCGCCCACTTGTCCGACTTTGCGCGGGCCGTGTCACCGCCACCTTCCCGCTGGCGATTACCGGCCAAGAATCCGCGGGCAAGCGGCGACCAAGGAATAACCCCGACACCAGCATCGACACATAGCGGCAGCATTTCACGCTCTTCTTCCCGATACACGAGATTGTATTGCGGCTGCATGGCGACGAATTTAGCCCAGCCGTTACGCTCCTGAATGGCAAGCGCTTTGGCGAACTGCCAAGCGTGCATCGAAGATGCGCCGATGTATCGGACCTTGCCGGAACGCACGAGGTCGTCCAGGGCCTGAGCGGTCTCCTCGAACGGCGTCTCCTTGTCGAAGCGGTGCATCTGATAGAGGTCAATATAGTCCGTTCCGAGACGCCTAAGACTGTCATCGACCGCGGCCATGATATGTTTGCGTGATGCGCCGCGCTCGTTCGGCCCGGGTCCCATAGGACCGTAGAACTTGGTCGCGATTACGACGTCATCGCGCCGCGCAAACATCTGCACAGCCTTTCCGAGCACCTCTTCGCTCGCGCCTTCGCTATAGGCGTTAGCGGTGTCGAAGAAGTTGATTCCCGCCTCGATTGCGCGCTGGAAAAAAGGCATGCTGGCCTCTTCATCCAGCGTCCATTCCGAATGCCATGTGCCTTTTCCGAAGCTCATGCATCCAAGGCAGAGTTGCGATACTTTTAGTCCGCTTTTCCCCAAGCGCCGATATTCCATCAATTCTTCTCCTGTGACAGTCGTGCATCACAGACGTCGAGCGCCGTTGCGATGGCATGTGAGCGTGGCTCGGCGATCTGCCGGATCCGCGCATCGGTAATGATCATGAAGTCGCCCCGTGCTATGCCTTCCAAGGCAATAGCCGCGGTCAATGCAGGGTCCTGACCGTGCTCCTTGACGGACGCGGCGGCGCGCGCCGCAAATTCGGCCGGCATCGCGCTAGCACCGCCGTACCGCTCCTGCCGCGCCCGGCGTGCGTCCCAGATCCGGGTATTGGTAAGGCCCGGGTTGAAAATCGAAACTCCCACGCCGCTTTCGGACAGGTCGCGGCGCAGGGTGTCCGCGAGGGCCAGCGCCGCATGCTTCGTTGCCGTATATACGCTACTCGGGGATCCGAGAGGCACGCCGACGGAATTCTCAGAACCTGTAACCACGAAATGGGCAACCTGACTCTTGCTGGCTGATTCCAGCAAGAGAGGAACGAACACCTGTATGGTGTGAAAGACACCAGCGACGTTCACATCAAACAGCCACTGAAATTCCCTCGGGTCAGTGTCGATTAGCTTGCCCGCGAGTGCGACACCCGCATGGGCGAAAACGATATTCACTCGCCCGAAATCCCGGATCAGATTGCGTGCCATCGCCTCCAGTTGAGGTCGGTCGGACACATCGCACGTGTAGGCGCGAGCGTTGCCGCCGATGGTTTGCGCGACCTCCTCAGCCGCCGCCTGACTGAGGTCGGCAATAGCGACCTGCGCTCCCCGGGCGGCCAATTGCTCGCACAGCTGCCGGCCGATTCCGCTGCCTCCGCCGGTCACCAAGGCGACGCTGTCCTCGAACATGCCCTTCCTTCCCGTCATTGTATTGGCGATCCCTGCGGCACGGTTTTCCAGAACCCGCCGTCATGACCGAAAAAGATACGCGTTCCCCGCGCGCGCATGGCCGAAAGGCGTTTGAGCGTTGCCATCGCCTCTTCAGCATCGACGTCACTCGGAGACGTTAGCAGTTCGTTGAGAGATCGTTCGAGGTAGCAACAGTCCGCAGCCAGGACGACCTCGCCATCCGAAAGCTTGATCTTCGCTGATTGGTGGCCCGGCGTGTGGCCATGGGTAGGAAAGACAACAACCGTGCCGTCGCCAAACAGATCATGTTCGCCGTCGATCGCAAATACCGGCTGCCCGACGTCAAAGTCGGCGCGACTATAGAGTTTGCTGCCTGCTCCGGCGTCGGCTGCGACTAATTCCCGATTTTGGATGACGATTGTGGCATTGGGAATCCAGCTATTGCCGCCGCAATGGTCGCTGTGGAAATGCGAATTGATAATCCATTGGATCGTGTCCGGATCGATACCGACGGCGTTCAGCCGGGCCGCGACCGAGACACTTTCACTGAATTCGAAGCCAACTCCGTCCGGCGCCAACCGTTCACCTGCTGGGCGCAGAAAGCGCGCTCCAAGCCCGGTATCGAACAGCGCGAGACCCTTCGGGTGCTCGATCAGGTAGGCCGGAATCGGTGAGCGCAGGATAGAGCGATCCTCGCCGCCAACGAAGAATGAGGCCGGACTCTGAAACCAACCGCAGGTGAATGCTCGGAGCTTAACGGACATCGCACAGCCTCTCCAGGCAACGCACCTCACACGGCGTGTGGCGCTGCTCAGAGAATAGGTTAAGTTGTATACTAGGGCGAAGTCAATCCGCGAGGATCGATAGCATGAACGACGCGACGGGGTTGGCGGAGGCAAGCGCCCGCAGCTTGCCGGAGATCTGCCTTGTCAACGCGTCCTCAGCCAGATCGCGGCGAAGATATTCGCGCGCAAGTTGCGTAACCCGCTCGGGATCGGGTGCAGTGACGGTGAGGCCACCGGCCGTTCCGGGGCGCATAGTCACAAGGCCGAGCCGCTCTACCATGCGGATCGCCTCCCGCAGGACGGGTCTTCCCACTTGGTGGAGCGTCATCAATGAAGCCTCTGAACCAAGATTCACACCTGGTTCGAGGTGTTCTTCGGTGATCTTCTGGCGGATGGCCCACGCAACTTGGTCGGCCTTCTTCTTCGGGCGGGAACTTGGATACAGTGCATAAACGCGTTCGACGGCGTTCTCGGCGCGCCGGGTTCGGCCGGAGGCGCCTGAGGCGGCATAAATCTCTGCGGATACAGCTAGTTGCTCGACCTCAGCCTTCATGGCCGCCTGCGGATCATTTGCCAAGATCGCAAGGCAGTGCCGCTTCGTGTTCGCGGCCAACCTGTCGACCAACTTAACGAAAGTCCCGTCGTCGAGGGCCGACATCCAGCAGGAGTGCAGACCAACGTCCGCGAGGGTCTCAAGGAACAGCGCTAACGAGCGACTGCCAGTCCGTTCCCAGAGCAAGTTGCGAGCCGCTGACGCTGCCTCGATCGCGTCTACGCCTGGGTTGTCAGCCCGCAGTATGAAGCCCGCAAGCGCTTCCCGGTCGGCCGGGCTGAGATTGGCCATCGAAGCTGGAATCGCGATCATTGCCAGAGCCACACGGACCTCGATGACGGCATCGAACGGCATGTGTGTGGTCTCGATATAGGTGCCCAAGCTGTTGCGGACGAGGTCCCCCCCGGGTGCGGCGACGAAAAGTCCGCCCTTGTTCCCGGATCGGACCACGAGCGTGCCGGTCTGTTCGAGGATTGCGGAGGCTTCACGCATCGTCCAGCGGCTGACCCCATAGGCCTCGGCCAGTTTCGCCTCGTTTCCAAGGCGCGTACCAATCGGCCATCGGCCTGCAAGGACATCGGCCTCGATTGCAGACGCTATTTGTTCAGCGCGTTTTTCCCGAGGCCTTTCGGCCCTCGGAGCATGGGCGGGGCTTTGGACCGTTGAGTGCATATCGCTCATATCTCCCTACCCACGCAGCCTCCGCAACGAAAAAGATTGCGACGGGCAATTCAGTTGTATAGTTGGCATTCGGTGGTATCTTTTGACAAGAGTCACGTTGGAGGGGATTTATGGCGGCTGCAACGCTCGCGCCAGATTTGCTGAATGCCGATACGTTCATTGACGGTCCTCCCCACGCGATCTTTGACCGCTTGCGAAAAGAGCAGCCTGTCTACGGCCAGCCGGATCCGATTAATGGCGTAACAGCATGGTCGCTGACGCGGTATGCCGACATCCGCACGGTGGCGCTCGACAAAGACCGCTTCTCCATCGAGAGGGGCCACCAATATCCGACGACGCGCGAGTATGCCGCAACCATGCGCGGGAACGTCATGTATACCGACCCGCCGGAGCATACGCGGCTGCGATCCTTCGCGGCCAAGGCCTTTTCGCCGCGCGTCGTCGCGCAGTTCGATGGCTGGATTCGCGAACTCTCCGTAAAGATCATCGATGACATCGTGCAGGCGGGGCAGATCGACATGATCCCAAGCGTTGCCGCAGAGCTCCCAGGTCAGGTGATCTGCAGCATCATGGGCGTGCCCGACAAAGATCGGCACAACCTTATAGGCTGGGCGACGGACGTTTTCGGGCGAATGGACCCCGACATCGGCATCGAGCGGGCCATGGCAGGTGTCGGTATAGTCCGAGAATATACGAGAGAGCTGCGCGCCATTAAGGAGCGCGAGCCGGGGATCGACATGACAAGCGAGCTGCTTGACGCCTCCTTTGGCGGGGTGCCCATCACGGACACCGAGTTCAACCATATGGTCATGTCGCTTATCCTCGCAGGCTTCGAGACGACCCATACTCTCATCGCGCAAGGCCTTCTGCTGATGGCTCAGAGCCAGGATGTACGGCGCCAAGTCGAGGAAGCACCAGCAGACGAACTCGGTTATGTCGTTGAGGAAATGCTGCGCTTTGTGACGCCAGTGATGCACATGACACGGACGGCCACGCAGGATCTTGAAATGCACGGCCAGCGCATTTCAGAAGGTGACACCGTCCTTATGTGGTTCACCGCCGGCAACCGAGATCCGGAGAATTACGACGACCCGCACCGATTCATCGGAGAGCGCGGACGGCGTAATCACCTGGCATTTGGCGGCGGCGGCCCGCACTTCTGTCTAGGCAACCATCTTGCTCGGCTTGAGGGCGAAATCCTGTTCGACGAGATGCGTAAACGCGGCGTGCGGCTGGATCTCGATGGAGAGCCGCTGCGGGCGCGCGGGATCTTCATCAATGCCATGCGCAAAGTACCGATGCGCGTCGTCTCCTGACCCGCAGAAAATGCGCGGACTTGCGACCGGGCGTGCGTGCCGGCCCGCAACAGGTCGGATGAATAAAGGCGTGATTACCGGGGCTTTCGGACAACTTGGAGAGAGATTTATGGTGGTTCAGACGACCTCGCTTGCCGGTCGTGGCGCAATCGTAACAGGAGGTAACAGCGGCATCGGAAAGGCGATCGCTCAGCTCCTCGTTGACGCTGGAGCGCAGGTAATGATCAGCGGCCGCCGGGCCGCGTCGAACGAGGCTGCTGTTGCTGAGATCGGCGCAAAAGGCGGTGTCGTACGCTCCTTTGCCGGCGACATGGCCGACGAAGAGAGCGTGCGAGCCCTGGTTGAGGAGACCGAGCGCGCATTCGGTCGGGTTGACATCTGCGTTGCCAATGCCGGAGGAACCGACGGCGAGACCGCGCCTTTAGTGGAAATGGATAGCGCTATGTGGCGGCGAACAGTCACCGCCAATCTCGATGGCGTGTTTTTTCTCTATCGCGAGGTCGCCAAGCGCATGATCGCCGGCGGGCGAGGAGGATCACTGATCGGCATTTCAAGCGTGTCGTCTATCCGCATCGTCCCTTCACTACATTACTCCGCTGCCAAGGGCGGCCTTAATGCCATGACCACGAGCATCGCCGGACAACTGGGGGTGCATGGCATTCGCGCGAACGCGATTCTTCCGGGGTTTATCGAAACGCCCGCGACGGCAGGCGTGCTTGCGACCGATGCGAAGCGAGAGGGCGTCATTGGCCGTATTCCCATGAAGCGCATCGGCATCCCCAACGACATTGCTGCCTTGGCGCTTTTCCTCGCGGGCGACGACTCTACGTACATCACGGCCCAGCACTTCGTCGTCGATGGCGGCTTTACCCAAACCTGAGCGTGGATCGAGATGCGATCAACTTGCCTGCTCTCAAGAACCGGCTGCCGCTTTCGTCGGCATGCTCTCCGAAGCCTCGCGTGAGACAGCCGTCTGCGGGCAGGCGGCAGGCTGGTCTTCCGTTTGCGGTGGCATGGGCGGAACGTGGCAACACCATGTGTATCGACGCATTCAAGGGGCGGATATCACGTGAGACCCCTAACGCGCCGGTCCAGCGTGCCAAGTACACTCATCGCCAGGGAGGTGATGCCGACCTCCTCCTATAAGAGAGATGTGCGCGCTTGCCGGAATCCCAGGTGCCAAATCAG
>Ga0136846_1217612_pt1 | contig 30196 bp, 27 predicted proteins | sample HopSoiMetagenom2_FD_96841 | JGI IMG/M metagenome (GOLD analysis project Ga0136846, IMG submission 96841) | Grasslands soil microbial communities from Hopland, California, USA - 2 Assembly 2016 (version 4) | ecosystem: Environmental > Terrestrial > Soil > Grasslands | place: USA: Hopland...
CTGGACAACGTCATCACCGGCAACAGCGGAGCCAACAACCTCAGCGGCGGAGCCGGCAACGACACGCTGGACGGCGGCACGGGCACCGACACCCTCGTAGGCGGTGTTGGCAACGACACCTACGTCATCGACGTGGCGACCGATGTCATCACTGAACTCAATGGTGAAGGCACCGACACCGTGCGCAGCGCCGTCGCCCTCACGCTGAGTACTTACCTGGAGAACCTCACGCTCACCGGCACGGCCAACAACAGCGGCACCGGCAACGCCAGCGACAACATCCTCATCGGCAACAGCGGCAACAATTCGCTGACCGCGCTGGGCGGCAACGACACGCTGGATGGCGGCGCGGGCGCCGACACGCTGGTGGGCGGTGTTGGCAACGACACCTATTACGTCGATGCCACCACCGACGTTGTCACCGAGAACACTGGCGAAGGCACTGACACCATCCTGACCTCCGTCACGCTCGCAAGCCTAGCCAACAACGTCGAGAATCTGACGCTGACGGGTACTGCCAACATCAACGCCACGGGCAACACCCTGGACAACGTGCTCACCGGCAACGCCGGCAACAACACACTGACGGGCAACGCGGGCGCCGACACGCTGGACGGCGGCGCCGGCAACGACACCCTCAACGGTGGCGCTGGCGCCGACACCTACTGGTTCGGCACCGGCTACGGCGCGGATCTCATTGTCGACAACGACGCCACGGCTGGCGTCAAGGATGTCGTGCGCTTCGGCACCGGCATCGCGCAAAGCGACATCCGCTTCACCCAGAGCGGCAATGCGCTGGTCGCGACCATTACGAGCACCTCCGAGGCGTTGACCATTCAGGACTGGTACCTCGGTACGCAGAACCGCATCGAGGAGTTCCGTTTCAACGACGGCAGTGTGCTGACCAACGTACAGGCGCAGGCGCTCGTGGGCGCAATGGCGGCGTTCAGTCCATCTGGCGCGGGCATTGCGACGGTGCAGGAGCAGCCGCATAAGCGAATCGTTGGGATCGCCGTGTCGGCGATGATTTGAAAGTGAAGGAAAACGGGGGCCTCGGCCTCCGTTCTTATCAGCAGTCGCCGGTTTGACGGAGCAAACACTCAAGTTATTGGTCCCGTTGCTTGCGCGGTAAGCCGCGGCCGCGTATATCTATAGACCTCCCCGTCGATGCCGCTGGCGCTTCGCCACTTCAGTGGGACCGCAATGTGGCTGGCAGTGTGAATCCATTTCTCGACGATGAGTGACGGCAGTCGCTGCGGCGCTGCCCTTTAGCATCGATCTCGACCTTCCGCTTTGGGCACATAGCCGCCGGCCGTTGGACTCCCCGTGGACGGCTGCATCAGCCTGTAGGGGACGACCGCCAGAGGGACCGGCCATGCACGCGCCGCAAGCAACTCTCGTAGGGCGCGTCGAGGTCCACACATGTGGTCAGCTCTCGTCAGAACGCGTGGTCAGGACAGGCTGGATTGAGTGCTCAAGTGAGGCCGGAATACGCACGCCCTGTGAAGTGAAGGGTGGGAACGAGCAGGCCTGGGCCAACCAAACTTCGGCCTGCGCCGGTTGTCTCCGACTTTATTGCCATGTCTCCGAATTTATAGGCACGGAACAAGTGTTGGGTGAGAACAAACTCGTAAAAGTCCTTCAAGCATCCGTGCGGGCTCCAGCGAAGCCCCTCTACCAGACACAGCCTGAAACTCGTAAAAAGCGCGGCCCTTTTGGCAAGCCAAACACCCCAGCCTAGAAAAAACTCGTAAAGCCAATTGGTGAGTCCGCGTCACTGTGCCTGATGAAGTTTTCGGACGCAGATAACCAGCCAAGTTCCATCGAACGCCCCAACAAGACGATCGCGGCATGAACGGCAAGCAGGGCGGCGGCCCTAATGAAGCGCGCTCGTTGACTGTCCTCGTTTGCGTACACGCAGGCCGCAGGACCGGGCCGCTGGGCCCCATCGAGCTATCGCACGCAGCCGACCCACCTCGGCCGAGCCGTTGCAACGGGAAACCGCTTCGCGGTGTCCGTCCTGCTCCGCCTCAGAGCAGCACGGGTCGGTCCGGCAGTTCGTTCACGCCCACATCCGCCGGAAAGTGCTGCACGAGGTGTTGCGTCACCGCCTGCACCCCCTCGACCACGCCAGCCTCGAAGTTGGACTGCTTGAACGCCGTCTCCATGCGCCAGCACACTTGGCGCCAGGCGTCCGCGCCGACCTTGGCATGGATGCCGCGATCGGCAACGATTTCCACGGCGCGGTCGGCAAGCAGGAGATAGATCAGCAAGCCATTGTTGTGCTCCGTGTCCCAGACGCGGAGCCGGCCAAAAACCTCCATGGCCCTGTCCTTGGGTGATTGCTCCTTGAACAACGGCGTGCCATCCAGCGCCCCCTCCACCACGAACCGGACCTCGCCAGCGTGCTGAGCCTCGCTGGCTTCGATCGCCGCCTCGATCACGTTCAACGTGCTGACGGGAAAAGCCCGCGCTACGTCGCCGCTTGTTGTCAGCAGATGCCTGAGGATTCGCTGGATCTTCATGCTCACCACCTCCCCGATGCGCCGCCAAGCCCCGCCTTCGGCTCAGGCATCCATCGACGCATGCTCCTCCATCAGCGCGCAACATTGTTTGCCATTCATCAATGGCATGAAAGTAATATTCAACATCACTTCAGATGATGATGGACCTGCCTCATGGAATTGACGGACATCGATCTCAACCAGTTGGTCTTGTTCCAGCAGCTCATGGTCGAGCAGCGTGTTTCCAAAGTCGCCGAGAACCTCGGACTGACACAACCGGCGGTCAGCAATGCGTTGGCCAAGCTGCGTCGACTGCTCGGCGACGAGCTGTTCGTGCGCACGCCCGCTGGCATGATGCCCACCCCGTTTGCGGAGCAGCTGGCAGAGCCGATCGGCTACGCGCTTGGGATGATCCACAGCGGGCTGAACCAGCAGACCCGCTTCGATCCTGGCAGCGTCAAACGGTCCATGACGATCGGAATGACGGACATCGGCGAGATCGTCTTCCTTCCCGCGCTCGTACAGCGCCTGCGCGAAATCGCCCCCGGCGTCACGCTGAATACCGTGCGCAACGTCGCCACGAACCTGCGTGAGGACATGGAAGCCGGCAAAGTCGACCTCGCCATCGGGCCGCTGCCGCAACTCAAGGCCGGTTTCTTCCAGCGTCGGCTCTTCAAGCAGCGATACGTGTGCCTGTTTCGCCAGGGGCATCCTTTGGAGCGCAAGCGGCTTTCAGTCAACGACTTCCAGGCCGCCGAGCACCTGACCGTCGTATCCGCTGGAACAGGCCACGGGGCGGTGGACGAACTGATGCGCAAGGCCGGCATAGAACGCAATGTCCGTTTGAGCGTGCCTCACTTTGTCGGGGTCGGCCACATCCTGAGCCAGACCGATCTCGTCGCCACGGTGACCGAACGCTTGGCGGAGAGCCTGTCGCGCCCCTTCAATCTCGTCTACCGAAAGCATCCGGTCGACATGCCCGAGATCGCGATCAATGTCTTCTGGCATGCGAAGGTGCACCGATCACCCGCACATCAATGGCTTCGCGGTGTGGTGTTCGATCTCTTTGGAGACAGTGCGGCCAAGGCGTCGATCGACTCTCGCTAGTCTTCGACATTCATCTCGGTGATGTAGTTCATTCACGCGATTGGATTGCGTGATGAGCTTGGCGGGCGAATGATTCGACCCAACGCAGCGGCATTCCCTTCCCCGCACGCTGCGACCCGCCAAATCACAGGAGACAAGCATGCAAGAGTGCCCTGTCACAGTCTTTCCCAAGAAGGTCCGCTGGGAGACTGACGGTACCAGCCGCATCCCCTTCCAGGCCTACACCGACGACGAGGTGTACCGCCGCGAGCTCGACCGGCTGTTCTACCGAGGGCACTGGTGCTATGTCGGGCTGGAAGCAGAAATTCCGAACGCCGGTGACTTCACGCGCACTGTGATCGGAGAGCGCTCCGTGCTGATGGTGCGCGACAAGGACGGCTCGATTCACGTCGTCGAGAACGTCTGCGCCCACCGTGGCATGGCGTTCTGCCGCGAGCGCCATGGCAACAAGGAGAGCTTCACCTGCCCGTACCACCAGTGGAACTACACGCTCTCGGGTGATCTGCAGGGCGTGCCTTTTCGTCGCGGCGTGAAGCAGGATGGGAAGGTCAATGGCGGCATGCCGGCGGACTTCAAGCCCTCCGACCATGGCCTCACAAAGCTCAAGGTCGCCGTGCGCGGCGGCGTGGTGTTCGCGTCTTTCGACCACAAGATTGAATCACTGGAGGATTTCCTCGGCCCGGCCATCCTTGGCTACTTCGATCGCCTGTTCGACGGCCGCAAGCTCAAGATCCTTGGCTACAACCGCCAACGCATTCCAGGCAACTGGAAGCTGATGCAGGAGAACATCAAGGACCCCTACCACCCAGGCTTGCTGCATACGTGGTTCGTGACGTTCGGGCTCTGGCGCGCCGACAACAAGTCTCAACTGGTGATGGATGCCCAGCACCGCCATGCAGCGATGGTCTCGACGCGCGGCACCGGAGGCAAGGCCGACCAAGTCACTCAGGTCTCGAGCTTCAAGGACAGCATGCACCTGCACGACGCACGCTTCCTGGACATCGTGCCCGAGCCCTGGTGGGGCGGTCCGACCGCCGTGATGACGACGATTTTCCCCAGCGTCATCTTCCAGCAGCAGGTCAACAGCGTGTCGACCCGCCACATTCAGCCCGATGGCCACGGCGCCTTCGACTTCGTGTGGACGCACTTCGGCTTCGAAGACGACAGCGAGGAGATGACACAGCGTCGGTTGCGCCAGGCCAACCTGTTTGGGCCGGCTGGCTTTGTGTCGGCCGACGATGGCGAGGTCATCGAATGGTCTCAGGAAGGCTTCGAGTCCAAACCCTTCCATCGCACCCTCGCAGAACTGGGCGGACACGGCGTCGAGGACACCGACCACATGGTCACGGAGACGCTCATCCGCGGCATGTACGAGTATTGGCGCAAGGTGATGGAGGCCTGACCATGAACTTCCAGGACTACAACGAACTCACCCAGCTCTACGCCGACTACGCCGCCGCAGTCGACAGCGGCGACTGGGACGCATGGCCGACGTTCTTCACCGATGCCTGCGTCTACAAGCTGCAGCCGCGCGAGAACCACGAACGGGGCTTTCCCCTCGCCACGCTGTCCTTCGACAGCAAGGGCATGCTGCTCGACCGGGTCTACGGCATCAAGGAGACGCTGTTCCACGACCCGTACTACCAGAGACATGTGGTGGGCGCTCCGGTGGTGCGACGCGTTGGCGAGGAAGGTCGGATCCACAGCGAGGCGAACTATGCCGTCTTCCGCACGCGGCTCTCCAAGGAGAGCACGGTGTTCAACGTCGGCCGCACGATCGACGAGGTGGTACGCACGCCGGAGGGCATGAAGTTCGCTTCACGCCTCGTCATCTACGACAGCGAAATGATCCCCAACTCGCTGATCTACCCGATCTGAGGCAGCACCATGAGCACAAACTGGATTGATGCAGCTGCCCAAGGCGACGTGCCGCAGGACGACGTGATCGGCGTCGCGGTCGCGGGCCGAGACATCGCGCTTTACGGCGTGGGTGATGAGGTCTTCGCAACCGACAACCTCTGCACGCATGGACACGCGCGCCTCTGCGATGGTTTCCTCGAAGGTCACGAGATTGAGTGCCCCTTGCACCAAGGGCGCTTCGATGTGCGCACGGGCAAGGCCAGCTGCGCGCCGGCCACTGAGGCCGTGCGCAGCTACCCGGTGAAGATCGAGGCCGGCCGCGTCTGGCTCGCCATCGACTGACGGAGACACGCCATGGACGCCGAACGACCTGCGGTCGAGGCCGCTGCATTCCCAGACGGGACGATCGCGATCGTCGGCGCCGGCCAGGCCGGCGGATGGGCAGCGCACACGCTTCGTCAGGAAGGCTATGCCGGGCGCATCGTGCTCGTTGGGCAGGAGCCGCATGCGCCGCACGAGCGGCCACCCTTGTCCAAAGCGGTCTTGGCAGGTGTGGCCACGCCTGAAAGCGCGCATTTGTTCAAGCCCGACGCGTTTGCTGCCCTCCGCCTGGACTGGCGGCCAGGCGTCTGGGTCACAAGCATCGACGCAACGGGCAAGCGACTGACGTTGAGCGACGGCGACTGCATCGCGTATGACAAGCTGATCCTTTGCACCGGTGGCCGTGCAAGGACCCTGGCAACGCCAGGAGCCGACACCGTGGACGTGCGCACCTTGCGCACCGTCGATGATGCGCTGACGCTTGCACCGCTGCTCACGGCTGGACGGAAGCTGGTGGTCATCGGCGGCGGATGGATCGGGCTGGAGGTTGCTGCAACCGCCCGCGCCAAGGGCGCCGAAGTCACCGTTGTCGAAGCGCAGTCCCGACTGTGCGAACGCAGCGTGCCTCGCGACATCTCTGAGCACTTGCTTGCGCTGCACCAGTCTCATGGCACCCGCGTGATCCTCGGCGCCCAGCTGGCACGCATTTGGCGAAGCGCTGACGGCATGTCCGTGGTCGAGATCGCCGACGGCCAAAAGGTCGCGTGCGACACGATCGTCGCTGGCGTCGGCCTTGTGCCCAATGACAGCCTCGCACGCGAGGCGGGCCTGTCATGCGACGGCGGCGTCCTTGTTGATTCGGCCTGCCGCACGTCGGACCCCAGCATCTACGCGGCCGGCGACGTCGCCGTCAGCTTCAACCCCTGGGCCGGGCGACGCATCCGACTCGAGTCCTGGCAGAACGCCCAGGAACAGGGCATGGCCGCTGCACGTTCCGCACTGGGCCAGCCCGTCGAATACCAGCCGCTGCCCTGGTTCTGGTCGGACCAGTACGGCATGAACCTGCAGATCTACGGCATGCCGCTGCCGTCGCACAGGGTTGTCGCACGCGGCACGCCCGGGGCCGATGGGTTCGTTTTGTTCTACCTCGACGGCGACGTCGTCCAGGCCGCGCTCGGCATCAATGCGGCGAAGGGTCTGCGCTTCGGGCGCCGCCTTATCGAGCAACGCAGACAGGTCGACCCGCAGCGCCTGGCAGACATCGGAACACCGATGGCAAAGGTCTGAATCAGCCTTTCGCCACCACAAAGATCTAGGAGACAAACATCATGAGACGAATCGACGTCCACCAACTTGCCGACGAAGCTCGCTTCGGTCGCTTCCATCTGGGCGTGCTCCTCTGGTGCGCCCTCATCATCATCTTTGACGGCTACGACTTGGCGGTGGTGGGCATCGCACTGCCGTCCATCATGAAAGATCTTCAGGTCGATCCAACTCGTGCAGGCTTCATGGTGAGCGCCGCCTTGTTTGGCATGGTGTTCGGCGCGATCTTTCTGGGCACCGTCGCAGACCGCATAGGTCGCCGCCTGACCATCGCCATCTGCATCGCGTTGTTCAGCGTGTTCACGGCGGCCGCCGGAATGACCCGAGACCCCCTGGTGTTCGGCCTGATGCGCTTCGTCGCCGGCCTGGGAATCGGAGGCGTCATGCCCAACGTGGTCGCTCAGATGACCGAGTATTCGCCCAAGCGGATGCGCGCGACCCTGGTGACATTGATGTTCAGTGGCTATGCCGTCGGCGGGATCGTGGCAGCGCTGCTCGGCAAGGGACTGATCGAAGCCTACGGATGGCAGTCCGTCTTCCTGGCCGCGGCCTTGCCAGTCCTGTTGATCCCTGCCGTCCTGAAGTCCATGCCGGAGTCGATGCCGTTTCTGATCGCTCGCGGCAGGACGGCCGAGTTGCAGCGCATCGCCGTCGCGCTCGATCCCCAGCACCGCCCCGAGAAATCCGACGTATTCGCGCTGCCCGCGCAGGACAGGCCGAGTGGCGCGCCAATCCGGCTGCTGTTTCAAGAAGGCCGCCGCTTCAGCACGCTGATGTTCTGGGTGGCCTTCTTCATGTGCCTGTTCATGGTCTATGCGCTGAGCTCCTGGCTCACGAAGCTGATGGCGGGCGCTGGCTACGGCCTGGGTTCTGCGCTCACCTTTGTCCTGGTGCTCAATGTCGGCGCCATGATCGGTGCCGTGGGCGGTGGTTGGCTTGCCGACCGCTTCCATATCAAGGCGGTGCTGCCTGCCATGTTCGCGCTGGCGGCGGCTTCCATCACGCTCCTGGGGTTCAAGATGCCCACCGAGGCGCTGTTCATCGTCGTCGGCTTGGCGGGGGCGTCGACCATCGGCACGCAGATCGTCGCCAACGCCTATGCAGGCCAGTTCTATCCGATGGCCATCCGTGGCACCGGACTGGGATGGGCACTTGGCATCGGGCGCAGCGGCGCCATTCTGGCGCCCATCGTCATTGGCGTGCTTGTCAGCATGAGCCTACCGCTGCAGCAGAACTTCATCGCAATTGCTGTTCCGGCCGTCATTGGCATGGTCGCGGTGCTGATGATCGACAACCGCCGCTCTGCGTCCGCATCGCACATGTCCTCGACGCAGGTCCCGATCTCCGGTGTGGTTGCCACCCCGCCCATTCGCCACTGACCCCGGTCCTTTCAAGCCAACCGAGAAATTCCATGAGCACTGTCACCTACCTTTGGAATCCGCCTCCTGTCCGCTCACTCCCGGTGCAAGGCCGTGCCGAGCGGTTCCCGATTCAGCGTCTCTTCTTTGTCGGCCGCAACTACCACGCCCACGCCATCGAGATGGGACGGCCCGTCGACAAGTCTGTCGAGGTGCCGTTCTACTTCACCAAGAGCCCATCCACCTTGGTCGAATCAGGGGCGACGGTCGCCTACCCGCCCGGCACGAAGGACTATCACCACGAGATGGAGCTGGTCCTGGCAATCGGCAAAGCAGGGTTCCGCGTCAGCGAGAGCGACGCCGCCGGCCTGGTCTACGGATACGCCTGCGGCCTGGACATGACGCGCCGCGACCTGCAGCTGATCGCACGCGAGAAGGGTCGCCCGTGGGATCTGGGCAAAGACGTCGAAGGGTCGTCCGTTGTCTCCGAGATCGTGCCGATGCCTGGCCGGGTGCTGACGCAAGGTGCCCTGTCCATGCGCGTCAACGGTGAGGTTCGCCAGCACTCGGACTTGTCCAAACTCATCTGGAACATCCCTGAGCTGATCGCAGACCTTTCGAAGTTCTATCACCTCCAGCCTGGCGACCTGATCTTCACCGGCACGCCTGAAGGCGTCGGTCCCGTTGTGGCCGGCGACCGCATTGACGGCGACATCGCGGGCGTGGGCAGCATCGAGCTGCATGTCGGCGCCGCTGAATGATGACGGGGGCAGCCATGCAGGACGACGTTCGGATTTCGCCGGTTCACCTGAAGGCCGTCGCCGGCCCGGGGCAGCCTGAACCATCCCCGGAGCTCGAAGAGCTTTACCGCGGCTTCGAACGCGAGAGGCTCGTCCCGCTTTGGACCGAGATCGGTGACCTGATGCCACGTCATCCGCGCTCCAAGGCCAGCGCCCATGTCTGGCGTTGGTCAAGGCTGAAGGCCCTGGCTGCCGAGGCCGGCCGCATCGTGCCCGTGGGCCGTGGTGGTGAGCGCCGCGCCATCGCGCTGGCAAACCCCTCGCTCGGCGGCCGGCCGTTCGCGACGCCCACGCTGTGGGCCGCGATCCAGTACCTGATGCCGGGAGAAAACGCACCGGAACATCGCCACACCCAGCACGCCTTCCGATTCGTCGTGGAGGGTGAAGGCGTGTGGACCGTCGTGAACGGCGACCCGGTTCGCATGTCGCGTGGCGATTTCCTTCCCCAAGCGGGCTGGAACTGGCACGCCCACCACAACGCTGCGAGCCAGCCCATGGCCTGGATCGACGGCCTGGACATCCCGTTCGCGTATTACACGGAAAGCCAGTTCTTCGAACATGGTCGGGACCGTATCGCTGCGGTCGAGCAAACGACGCCTGAACGTTCGCGGGCTGAGCGCCTGTGGGGTCACCCCGGGCTGCGTCCGCTGTCTCAACCTGACGCACCAGCAGCCAGCCCGTTGCTGGCCTATCGCTGGACAGACACGGACCGCGCACTGTCCGATCAGTTCGCGCTGGAGGCCGAGGGGCACGCCGCGACCGTCAGCCCCGGGCACGCGGCCGTGCGATTCACGAATCCGAGCAATGGCCGCGATGTCATGCCGACGATCCGCGCCGAAATGCACCGCCTGCGCGCGGGTGCCAGCAACCGCGTGGCGCGTGAGGTCGGCTCCTCGGTGTTCCAGGTCTTCGATGGAACCGGCACGGTGACGGTGGGCGAACGAAGCTGGTCGGTCGAACGCGGTGACTTGTTCGTTGTGCCCTCCTGGGTGCCGTTCTCTGCAACGGCCTCAAGCGAGGCCGCGCTGGATCTCTTCCGGTTCGCAGACGCGCCCATCTTTGAGGCCTTGCATGCGCATCGCGCACAACTGGACGAGTGAGGAACACATGAAGCTGTACAACTTCTTCCGCAGTGGCACCTCGCACCGGCTGCGGATCGCGCTGAACCTCAAGGGCCTTTCCTATGACTACGTGCCGGTTGATCTTCGGACTGAGGAGCACCTCGCGGCTGACTACAAGGCATTGAACCCGCAGGGCCTCGTGCCGGCACTCGAAGTCAATGGTGAAGTACTGACCCAGTCACCGGCCATCATTGAGTGGTTGGAAGAGCGCTATCCCGAGCCCCCTCTCCTTCCCTCGGACATCCTGGCCCGGGCCTATGTACGAGCACTGGCAGCACTTGTTGGCTGTGACATTCATCCGGTCAACAACCGCCGAATCTTGGAAGCGCTACGGCATGACTTCGGCGCCGACGAGACCGCCGTGAACCGCTGGTGTGCCACGTGGATAACCGCGGGATTCGATGCCTACGAGTCGCTGTTGACGGCTCAGCAGACGCCCGGTCGATTCAGCTTCGGCGACACACCAACCCTTGCCGACATCTACCTCGTACCGCAAATCGAGAGCGCGCGCCGCTTCAAGGCCGACATGGCTCGCTGGCCTCGGCTGTCGGCCATCGATGCGGCATGCGCCTCACTCGAGTCGTTCCAAAAGGCAGCTCCTGCCATGCAGCCTGACGCCCTCTAGGGAGGGTCTTCAGAGGTCCGGAGCCGCCGTCGCCTTACACGCGCTCCAGCAGCAATGCGATCCCTTGCCCCACACCTATGCACATGGTGCAAAGCGCGTAGCGGCCCTGTGAGCGGTGGAGCTGGTTGACCGCCGTGGTCACCAGGCGCGCGCCGCTGGCACCCAACGGATGCCCGAGGGCGATGGCACCGCCATTTGGGTTGACGCGCGGGTCGTCGTCCTCCAAGCCCAGTCCACGCAAGACCGCCAAGCCCTGGGCAGCAAAAGCCTCGTTCAGTTCGATCACATCCAACTGCTCAAGGCCGATGCCAAGCCGCTTCAGCAGCATCTGCGTGGCCGGCAGCGGCCCAATACCCATGATTCGGGGCTCCACGCCTACCGTCGTCATGCCCAAGACACGTGCGCGAGGCCGCAAGCCCTGACCAGCGCATGCCGCTCCGTTGGCAAGGATCAACGCACAGGCGCCGTCGTTGACACCGCTTGAGTTGCCAGCCGTGACCGATCCATCCGGCCGCACCACGCCCTTCAGCTTCGCCAACGCTTCGAGGCTGGTGTCACGAGGGTGCTCATCGGTCGTGACCTCGATCGCCGCCCCCTTCTTCTGCGCAATGCTGACGCCGACGATCTCGGCCTCGAACACGTCCGACTTCTGCGCGGCCAAAGCCTTGGTCTGGCTGGCAAGCGCCATCCGGTCCTGAGCCTCACGCTCGATGCCGAACTGGGCGGCGACGCTCTCCGCGGTCTCAGGCATCGAGTCAACGCCGTAGGAAGACTTCATCAGCGCATTGACGAACCGCCAACCGATGGTCGTGTCCTCGATCTTCGCGCTGCGGCTGAAGGCCGTTTCGGCCTTGCCCATGACGAATGGCGCGCGGCTCATGCTTTCGACACCGCCAGCGAACATGATCTCCGCCTCACCTGAGCGGATGGCGCGGGCTGCGGTTCCCACGGCATCCAGACCCGACCCGCAAAGCCGGTTCAAGGTGCTACCGGACAGCGTGACTGGCAGGCCGGCCAGCAGCGAGCTCATCCGCGCCACATTGCGGTTGTCCTCGCCGGCCTGGTTGGCGCACCCCATGATCACGTCTCCCACGCGATCCCAATCCAGGCTCGGATAGCGAGCGGCCAACGCACGCAGCGGCACCGCCGCGAGGTCGTCTGGACGAACGCTGGACAGGGAACCGCCGTAACGGCCGAACGGTGTACGCAGCGCGTCGCAGATGAAGACGTCAGTCATGGCTTGAAAAGGCTTGTGGCCTCAAGGTCGAGAACCTCGTGACCGTTCTGGTTGTGAAGCTGCCAGCGCCAACGCAGGATGCCCAGACCACGGCTCGAGGTACGCGCTTCGATCACGGTGGCTGTCAAATGCAGGCGGTCGTCGGGGCGCACCGGGTGCGGCCACTTCAGTCCGGTCAGGCCTGGAGAGGCGTAGCTCTCTGAGCCGACGAGTGCGGCGCCGGTGATGAGGCGCATGGCGATGCAGCAGGTGTGCCAGCCGCTGGCGATCAGGCCCTCAAACGGGCCATTGGCCGCGGCCTCGGGATCCGTGTGGAACCACTGCGGGTCCCACTGGCTGGCGAAGGCCACGATGTCCTGCTCGGAGACGGCATGAGGCCCCGCCGTGATCACTTGGCCGGCGTGAAACTCGGCGAACTTCATGGGGCGAAGCGCGGTGCGCGCTTCTCTTGCAGAGCCACCCGTTGGCCAACGCGTCGCTGCCATGAACGACAACGGGCCGCGCCGCGTCCGGCTCGCGCGTCTCGCACATCGACACAGGTGGCGCACCTTCGGGATGGCGATAGAAGCCCCTGCCGCTCTTGCGTCCCAGCAGTCCGCCGTCGACCAGCTCCTGCTGAACCAGCGAAGGCGTGAAACGCCGATCAAAGTAGTTCGCCTCGAAAACGGAGGTGGTGACGGAGAAGTTGGTGTCGTGGCCGATGAGGTCCATCAGCTCGCAGGGGCCCATCCGAAAGCCAGCGGCCCGCAGACACGCATCCAGATCCTGCGGTGGTGCTGCACGCTCCTGCAAGAGCATCAACGCCTCTGCGTAGTACGGCCGCGCGATGCGGTTGACGATGAAGCCAGGCGTGCTCCACGCGGTCACCGGCGTCTTGCCCCAGGCCTCGGCGAGCTCTGTCACCCGCTCGACGACGGCATCCGTGGTCTGTATGCCGCGCACGACCTCCACGAGCCGCATCAACGGCACCGGATTGAAGAAGTGCATGCCGACCACGCGCTCGGGATGACGCAGGCCCGCGGCGATCTTGGTGATGCTGATGGAGGAGGTGTTCGACGCGAGGATGGCGTCGGCAGGCAATGTGGCTTCGAGCTCGTTCAACAGGCTTCTCTTGGCCTCGAGCTTCTCCACGATCGCTTCGATGGCGAGGGTGGCGCCCTTTGCATCGTGCAGGTGCTGGAGGGGTACCAAGCGCGCAAGGGCGGCGTCGACGGCAGCGCGTGTCCGCTTGCCCTTGGCCACCAACTGGTCCAGCTGGTTCGCCAGCGCCTCGCGCGCCTGCGGCGCAGCACCTTCGCGGAGGTCGTAGAGAAAGACGCGGTGGCCAGCCTCCGCCGCCACCTGCGCGATGCCGATGCCCATGACGCCGGCACCGATGACGAGCACATCGTCGAGTGCCCGCGCCGCCACCTGGAGGGTTTCGAAGTCTGTCATTGCGATGAACTGCCGACCGGCGATGCAGGCCAACTGATTAGCGTGAGAAACGAAGTGGCTTCGCAGCCCCCAACGCTCAATAGGTCTCGAGGTGCAACCGGCCTTCGCGCTTGAGCGCCGTGCCGATCTGCTCCCAGTCGAGTCCTGCTTCGTTTGCGACCTCACGAAGCGCCAGAACGACCCCTTCTTCCATGGCCTTCAGCCCGCACACGTAGAAGTGGGCGTTGGGGTCGGCCAGCATCGCGGCCAGGTCGGCGCCGCGCTCACGCATCGCATCCTGGACATACTTCTTGGGCTGACCCTGCGTGCGCGAGAAGGCGAAATTGGTGTCGATGAAGTCTCTCGGCAGGCTCTGAAGAGGGCCAAAGTACGGCAGCTCTTCCTTGGTTCTGGCGCCAAAGAACAGCATCAGCTTGCCACCTTCGAACTTGCCGCTGGTCCGCAGGCGACGGCGCCATTCCGTCATGGCACGCATGGGGGCGGATCCCGTCCCTGTGCAGATCATGACGATGTGGCTCTTCGGGTGGTTCGGCATCAGGAAGCTGCTACCAAAGGGGCCGATGACCTGGACGGCGTCGCCCACCTTGAGGTCGCACATGTAGTTGCTCGCGACGCCACGAACGGGCTTGCCGTCGTAGTCCTCGAGTACTCGCTTGATGGTCAGCGAGAGGTTGTTGTAGCCCGGCCGTTCGCCGTTGCGGGGGCTGGCAATGGAGTACTGGCGCGCATGGTGAGCCCGCCCCTGGTCATCCGTGCCGGGTGGCAGGATGCCGATGCTCTGCCCTTCCAGAACCGGGAATGGCATGGCGCCAAAGTCGAGAACGATGTGGTGGGTGTCGTAGTCCTTGCCCACTTCGGTGACGCGCACGTTGCCGGCCACGGTGGCGGTCACGTACTTCTCTGTGGCCTTGGGGCCATAGAGATTGACGTAGGCGTGTGCCGCGCTCCAGGGGGGCGTGTTCGCGCCATACGACGCGATCCTGAAAGCCGCGTCGAGATCGGCCCTCGCCGGCAGCTGCGGCGCCAGCGGTTCTTCGACCGGCGCACCGCCGCCGAGTTGGTCTGCCGGCAGTTCAGCAGGCAGGTCGTCCCAGCCCAGCTGGGCCTGTGTGCTGTAGGCCAAGGCTTTCGGCACCGTGCGCCAGTTGTCGATCGAGCCAGTCGGGCACGGCGGAACGCAAGCCATGCAGAAGTTGCACTTCTCGACGTCCACCACATAGTTGCGGCTGTCGTGGGTGATGGCATCGACCGGGCAGGTCGCCTCGCAGGTGTTGCAGCGGATGCAGATTTCTGGGTCGATCAGGTGCTGCTTGATGACGATCACGTCGGATGCGTCCATGTCGGTATCTCCTCTGCACCTTCGTCGGTGCTTGCCCGGCGGCCTCAGCAATCTATGCCGGGGCTTTTCGGCCCCGGCGTCTACGGTGGTCAGGCAAAGCGCACGTACTCGAAGTCCACCGGCTGGCGGTTGATACCCATCACCGGCGGTGCGATCCAATTCGCGAACTTGCCCGGCTCGACCACGCGACCCATCAGGTTGGCGACGAATTGGCGGTCGCCTGCAGTGGGCAGCCAATCGGGCGAGCGTGCGGCCCATTCGGCTTCACTGATGACTTGCCCGTCGGGGGAAATCTTGGCGCCGGAGAGTGAGCCAATGTTGCGGTGGAAGGCCTTGTGCGGCACCTTCAGGCGGAACGGGATGCCTGCCTTCTCGATGACCTTGTTCCAGCGCTCGATGCCGGCGACGCTGTCCTTGATGTAGTCGTCGCGCAGAACCTCGTTCAGCGCGTTGAGCATGGGCACCTGCTTCTCCACGAGACGACCGTTCTCGACATGCAGCACGGGATAGGTCTGGCCCTTCAGGATGTGGTCGTCCATGCGCTTGCCTTCCTCGTAACGGCCCTTCAGCCCGGTGGAGTAGAAGGTGGCCGCGTTGCTGGATTCATCGGCGCCGAACAGGTCGATGGTCACGCTGAAGTGGAAGTTCAGGTAGCGCTGCAGCGTGGGCAGGTCGATCACACCGGCCTCACGCAGCTTCTTCGGGTCGTCCGTCTTCAAGTCGTTCATCACCTGGCAGGTGCGGTTGATGACACGGCTCACGCCCGATTCGCCCACGAACATGTGGTGCGCTTCCTCGGTCAGCATGAACTTGGTCGTGCGTGCCAGCGGGTCGAAGCTCGACTCGGCCAGTGCGCAGAGCTGGAACTTGCCATCACGGTCCGTGAAGTAGGTGAACATGAAGAACGACAGCCAGTCCGGCGTCGGCTCATTGAAGGCCTGCAGGATGCGCGGGTTGTTCTCCTGGCCGCTGCGGCGCTCCAGCAGCGCCTCGCCCTCGGCGCGGCCGTCGCGGCCGAAGTACTTGTGCAGCAGGTAGACCATGGCCCACAGGTGGCGGCCTTCCTCGACGTTGACCAGGAACAGGTTGCGCAGGTCGTACTGGCTGGGGCAGGTCAGGCCCAGGTGGCGCTGCTGCTCAACGGAGGCCGGCTCGGTGTCACCCTGCGTGACGATGATGCGGCGCAGGTTGGCGCGGTACTCGCCAGGGATGTCTTGCCAGGCGGCCTCGCCCTTGTGGTCGCCGAAATGGATCTTGCGGTCCTGCTCGCCCGGGTTCAGGAAGATGCCCCAGCGGTAGTCGGGCATCTTGACGTGGCCGAACGTGGCCCAGCCCTGCGGGTCCACGCTGGTGGCCGTGCGCAGGTAGACGTCGAAGTTCTGCGAACCGTCAGGCCCCATGTCATCCCACCAGGAAAGGAAGTTGGGCTGCCAGCCTTCGAGCGCGCGCTGCAGCGTGCGGTCGTCGTTCAGGTTGACGTTGTTCGGAATCTTCTGGCTGTAGTCGATGGTGGTCATTGCGTGGTCCTCAAACCCGGTTGAAATCGAAAGCGGCCTTGTCGCCCTTGCCGAAGACCTTCAGCGCGCCCTTTTCGCCGACGGCGTTGGGACGCTGGAAGATCCAGTTCTGCCAGGCGGTGAGCCGGCCGAACACGCGGGTGACCATGTTCTCGGGACCGTTGAAGCGCAGGTTGGCTTCCATACCGGTCAGGGCGTCGGGGCTCATCGCAACGCGCTCTTCAATCGCGATGCGGGTTTCGTCGGCCCAGTCGATGTCGTCGGGATTGCTGGTCACGAGGCCCAGCGCGTAGGCGGCATCAGCGTCCAGCGGCTTCCCGGCCTGGTCACGGATGGCGTTCAGCGCTGGCGCTTCGTCGTAGAAGCGCCGGCCCAGACGGCTTTGATTGGTCGCCATCGGGAACAGCCCGAAGTTGGCCTCGTCCACGGTGATCTTCGGCGCACGCGACTCGTCGTCCGGCAGCGCCAGGTGATAGATGCGGTCGCAGGCCAGCGCAGTCTCGAGCAGCGAGCCGGCGAAGCATGAGCCGGGCTCGATCAGCGCAAACAGGCTGCGCGAGGAGACATCCAGGCGGCTGAAGGTGCGCCGCAGGTACCCGATCGTTTCTCGCACCAACCAGTGGTCCTTGTGAGCGAGCAGCACGGTGTCGCTGGCCAGCACCGCCTCGGCATCGCCCTCGGTCTTGATCAGCCAGGTGCCGATGTCGAGCTCGTTGGTGCGCATCGACAGGATGGCGTCCTCCAGGTCTCGCGCCAGCGCCAGCGGATACCAGGCGGCACCTTGGGCGACGATGCCCTCAACATCCGTTGGCACCGCCGCCTGGGGGCCGCGGATCAGGAACGTGGCGACGCGTTTGGCGCGGTCGATGTCCACCCGCACGTACGTGTAGCCGAGCGCATCGGGCTCGACCGTGCGCTGCAGGGGCGTGAACAGCACGCCAGCAGTGCCGCTGGGGCGGTCGCTGCCCTCGGCCAGTTCAAGCGCGCGCTCCTGCACCTTGGCAGCGAACTGCGCGGGCTTGGCGATGGCGTCGACCAGCCGCCAGTCCTTGGCGCGTTGGCCGCGCACGCCTTCGGTGGTCGTGCAGAAGATGTCAGCGAGGTCGTGGCGGACCTTGCGCTTGTCGGTCACGCGCGTCAGGCCCCCGGTGCCCGGCAGGACGCCCAGCAGCGGCACTTCCGGCAGGCTCACCGCGCTGGAGCGGTCATCCACGAGCAGGATCTCGTCGCAGGCCAGGGCCAGTTCATAGCCACCGCCGGCGCAGGCGCCGTTCACGGCGGCGAGGAACTTCAGGCCGCTGTGCGCGCTGGAGTCCTCCATGCCGTTGCGGGTCTCGTTGGTGAACTTGCAGAAGTTCACTTTCCAGGCGTGGCTGGAGACGCCCAGCATGTAGATGTTGGCGCCCGAGCAGAAGATCTTGTCCTTGTTACTCGTCAGCACGACGGTGCGCACTTCGGGGTGCTCGAACCGGATGCGCTGCAGCGCGTCGTTCAGCTCGATGTCGACGCCCAGGTCGTAGCTGTTGAGCTTGAGCTTGTAGCCGGGGCGCAGCCCGCCGTTCTCATCGAAGTCCGCCGCCAGGCGCGCAACCGCGCCTTCAAACGTCAACTTCCAGTGCTTGTACTGCGTCGGGTGGGTTTGGTAATCCACCCGCGGCGCGATGGACTGAATGGGGGAAAGATCGCTCACGACACGCTCCTTGGATCAGCAACAGAGTGCAGCCCCAAGGCCGCCCTACACAATGCAGTATCGTGCGTGTCATTTTGAACTTCAAGCAGTAAAGTGCAATCAGATGCCTGGTGATTACCCCTAGCTGGTGATCAACTCCTTCACACGTGCATGCAACAGCTGGAAGGTCTCGGTAAGCGGTTGAGCACTGGTGTCCACATGCAGTTCTGCCTTGGCATAGAACGCCATGCGCCCGGCGAGGATCGCGCGCAGATCGTCCATGGCCTCCTTGCTCGCGGCCATCGGCCGCATGTCGCCCTGGGCCGCCACTCGCTGCATGTGATCCTCCGGTGCCGCCTGCAACCAGACGGTCGTGCAGTGCCCCAGAAGCTGGTTGAACGTGGCCGGGTCGGACACGAGGCCGCCTGGCGTGGCAATGACCGCCTCTGGATAGATCTGGATCGCCTCCTCCAGTGCGCGACGCTCGTAACGCCGGTAGGCAGCCTGGCCATAGAGGCCCTGGATCTCGCCCACGCTGCAGCCGGCGAACTTCTCGATTTCGCGGCTCAGCTCCACAAAGGGGAAATCCAGTGACTCGGCCAGCATGGCGCCGAGCGTGCTCTTTCCCGCGCCACGCAATCCAACGAGCGCTATTCGAAGACTTCTGGGCCCGTTCTCCCGCCCCTGAGCGCCGCCCGTACCGAGAACATCGCCTATGGCGATACGCACCTTGCGCAGGGTTGCCTCATCGCGGCGCTCCAGCAGCTCACGGATGAGCAGCCATTCCGGGTTCGAAGTGGTGACGTCGCCGATCAATTCAGCCATGGAGCATTGCAGGGCCTGGGTCAGTTGCAGAAGGATCAGAACCGACGCGTTGCCCGTGCCGTATTCAAGATTAGCCAGATGGCGCTCGCTGACATCCGCCAGGGCCGCCAGGGCCTTGCGCGTCACCCCCCGCCTGGAACGAAGCGCGCGAACGCGTTCGCCGAGCTGGCTCAGAAAGGGGTGACGCTCGGGCGCCTGCGCCTCCGCACCCGGCGACTCTTCGGTAGGGGATAACCCGTCAACATGCATTATCGTGCTTGACATGGTGATATGGTGGTTCTAAATTGCCTGTACGCACAATACTGCATGAAGGCGCGGCACTCAAGTCTGAAACGCCAAACGTGGATGAGGTGAATCAATGAATTCCGAAGTTTTCCGTCGCGACCTGTCCGCGTTGACTACACAGCTGCAGCAACGGCCGCTGGACAGCAGCTTGAGCGACTGGTTGAACAGCACCCACGCGCCAGGGACCGCCACGTTCGACGCTCTCAGGGAAGCTTGCGCATCGGGTGTGCGAGAGGGTTGGCTCTGCCAGCGCGAGGGTGGCGGCATCAAGTACGGCCGCATTTTCAAGCCTGCCGAAGACCTGCACGGCTTCTCGGTTGACGTCGTCGACATGAACTCCATCGCGGGCCCGCATCACGTGCACCCGAACGGCGAGATCGACCTGGTCATGCCCATCGACGACAACGCACGCTTCGATGGCAAGGGTGCCGGCTGGGTCGTCTACGGCCCGGGCAGCTCGCACGCGCCGACGGTTACTGGCGGCCGTGCGCTGGTTCTGTATCTGCTCCCACAGGGCGCCATTGAATTCACGAAGGCCTGACATGTCCACCGAACTGCTTTCCAACTACATCGGCGGCCGCTGGGTCGGCGGCCAGGGCGCGGGAACCGCGCTGTTCGATCCGGTACTGGGCACAGAGCTGGTACGCGTGGACGCGACCGGACTGGACCTGACAGGAGGGTTGGCGTTCGCTCGCAACCGCGGCGGAACAGCGTTGCGCGCCCTGACCTACCGTCAGCGTGGCGAATTGCTGGCCGCAGTGGTCCAGGTGCTGCAGAAGAACCGCGATGCCTATTACGAGATCACGACAGCCAATAGCGGCACCGTCAAGAACGATTCTGCGGTCGACATCGACGGCGCGATCTACACACTGACCACCTTTGCCAAGCTCGCAGCTCAGTTGCCCGACAGCGATTTCCTTCCGGATGGCGATGCGATCAGCCTGGCCAAGGATGGCAGCTTCCAGAGCAAGCATCTGCTGACGCCTGTCGCCGGCCTCGCGCTCTTCATCAACGCGTTCAACTTCCCCGCCTGGGGCCTGTGGGAGAAGGCCGCACCGGCGCTGCTGTCGGGCGTTCCGGTCGTCATCAAGCCGGCCACGTCGACCGCCTGGCTGACGCAGCGGATGGTCAAGGATGTCATCGATGCCGGCGTCCTGCCGGCCGGCGCCCTGAGCGTGGTCTGCGGCAGTTCGGCGGGCCTGCTGGATGCGCTCCAGTCTTTCGATGTGCTGAGCTTCACCGGATCGGCCGCCACGGCGGCGACGCTCCGGTCCCACGGCGCCATCACCCGCCTCTCCGTGCGGGCCAACATCGAGGCCGACAGCATCAACAGTGCGGTGCTGTTGCCCGGGCAGGCACCTGGCGGCGAAGCATTCGAGCTGTTCATCAAGGAACTCAGCCGCGAGATGACGGTCAAGTCGGGCCAGAAGTGCACAGCCATTCGGCGCGCCTTCGTGCCGCAGGAATTGCTGCCGTCAGTCAGCGAAGCATTGATCGGTCGCCTCAAGCGCACCACGGTCGGCAACCCGCGCAATGAAACTGTCCGCATGGGTTCGCTCGTGAGCCGATCACAGTTCAACAGCGTGCGCGACTGCATCGAGAAGCTTGCCAACGGTGCTGAACTGCTGCTGGATGGCAGACGCCCTGCGCTCATCGACGCCGATGCCGCCGTCGCCTGCTGTGTGGGCCCGACGTTGTTCTCCCTGGCCACGGCTGATGCGGTCGAAGCGTCAGCGACCGTTCACGACACCGAGGTCTTCGGCCCCGTGGCGACGCTGCTGCCCTACCGCGACCTGCCTCAGGCGGCACGCCAGGTGCAGAGAGGCCTCGGTTCGCTGGTGGTCAGTCTCTACGGCGACGACGCCAGCGCGCTGGCAAGCACCGCCAAGGCACTCGCGCCATTCCACGGCCGCGTCCACGTCGTGACTCCAGACGCCGGCGCCAGCCAGACCGGTCACGGCAACGTGATGCCGCAGTCCCTGCATGGCGGCCCTGGCCGAGCAGGCGGCGGCGAGGAGCTCGGCGGCCTCAGAGCCCTGAACTTCTATCACCGCCGTGTGGCCATCCAGGCTGCCCCCGCCGTGATCGCGGCGCTCTGAGCTCCAGACATAAAAATCCAGGAGACAAGCTCATGAGCCCGACAGCCATCTCAAGCCCCACCGACGTGCCGGCGTTGCCGGACATCTTCAACTGGGCGGAGCACCTGCTTCTGCAGAACGCCGGTCGCCCCAACAAGGTCGCGTTCATCGACGATTGGGGCACGCTGACCTATGCGCAACTCGACGAGAGCGTGCGGCGAGCCGCCGCGGGACTGCGGTCGCTGGGCGTGAAACGAGAGGAGCGTGTGCTGGTCCTGATGCAGGACGCCAACGACTGGCCGGTCGCCTTCCTGGGCGCCATGTTCACTGGCGCAGTGCCTGTCGCGGTCAACACGCTGCTGTCGCCAGACGACTACGCCTACATGTTGGAGCACTCACGCGCCCAGTTTGTGCTTGTGTCGGGCGCCCTGCTGCCGGTGCTCAAGGCAGCACTGGTGAAGAGCGACCACGAAGTTCAGAAGGTCATCGTGTCGCGTCCCGTGGCGCCGCTGGGCTTCGGCGAGCAGGACTTTGCCGCCTTCATCGACATGCACGCGCCCATGCCACGCGCTGCGGCCACGCACGCCGACGATCCCGGTTTCTGGCTGTACTCGTCGGGCTCGACGGGGCGCCCCAAGGGCACCGTGCACTCGCACGGCAACCCGTACTGGACGGCTGAGCTCTACGGCAAACGCATCCTCGACTTGCGCGAGGATGACGTCTGCTTCTCTGCTGCCAAGCTCTTCTTTGCCTATGGGCTTGGGAACGCATTGAGCTTCCCACTCAGCGTCGGTGCCACGACCCTGTTGATGGCCGAGCGCCCGACGCCGGACGCCACCTTCAAGCGCCTCACCGGCGGCGTTGGAGGCGCGCATCCGACGGCCTTCTTCGGCGCGCCGACCGGCTTTGCCGGCATGTTGGCTTCGCCTGCCCTGCCCAAGCGCGAGGAGACTTCCATGCGTCTGGTCTCCAGCGCTGGCGAGGCCCTGCCGTCGGAGATCGGCGAGCGCTTCCAGCGTCACTTCGGCGTGCCCATCGTCGATGGCATCGGCTCCACGGAGATGCTGCACATCTTTCTGTCCAACCGGCCCGACGAGGTGCGCTATGGCACCACGGGATGGCCTGTGCCGGGCTATCGCATCGAGCTGCGTGGAGACGATGGCCAACCCGTGCCCGATGGCGAGCCTGGCGACCTCTACATCGGTGGGCCGTCAAGCGCCCTGATGTATTGGGGCAACCGGGAGAAGAGTCGCGAAACCTTCCAGGGCGGCTGGACCAAGAGCGGCGACAAATACGTCCGCAACGCAGACGGCACTTACACCTACAGCGGCCGCAGCGACGACATGCTCAAGGTCAGCGGCATCTATGTCAGCCCATTCGAAGTGGAAGCGACGCTGGTCCAACATCCCGCCGTGCTGGAAGCGGCGGTGATCGGCGTCGAAGACGCCGAGGGCCTGATGAAGACCAAGGCTTTCGTGGTTCTCACGCCGACGGGGCAAGCCACCGCCGAGGAGTTGAAGGCGTTCGTCAAGGACAAGCTCGCGGCGTACAAATATCCGCGCCAAATCGAATTCATCAGAGAGCTGCCAAAAACCGCGACGGGCAAGATCCAACGCTTCAAGCTGCGCCAGCTCGAAGCGGCAGCCAAGGCCTCCGCATGAGCGCAGGCTTCGTCAGCCTGCCCTTCGACGGCCGGCAGGTCGACATCGAGCACGTCTGGATCAACGAGGAACTGGCCGACGCGCCAACGATGGTCTTCCTCCACGAAGGCCTGGGCTCGGTGTCGATGTGGCGAGATTTTCCGAAGCGCGTGTGTGACCGCCTGCGCATTCGCGGCCTGGTCTATTCGCGCCCCGGATACGGGCGATCCTCGCCGCGGCCGGACGATGAGAGATGGCTGCCCGACTACCAGCGTCGCCAGGCACTCGAACTGCTGCCGGCGTTGCTCGAAGCATTGGATGTGCAGCGGCCCTGGATGCTCGGGCACAGCGACGGCGCCTCGATCGCACTGATGTATGCCGCCCGACACGACTGTGGAGGACTCATCGTGCTGGCGCCTCACATCATGGTGGAGGACATCTCGGTCAAGTCCATCGCGGAGGCGCGCGACGCCTACCTGAACACGGACCTCCGTGAGCGTCTGGGCCGTCACCACGACAGCCCGGATTCGGCCTTCTGGGGATGGAACCACGCCTGGCTGAATCCGGATTTCCGATCATGGAACATCAGCGAGGACATCACGACCATCACCTGTCCGCTGCTGGCTGTGCAAGGGCTGGACGATGAGTACGGGACGCTTGATCAAATACGCGGCATTGCCCGTCGGCTGCCGCAGACGGAGCTCCTCGAGATTCCCGACTGCCGACATTCGCCCCACAAAGATCAGCCACAGGTGTTGCTGGACGCCTGCGACGACTTCTATCAACAACACCAGCACGCCCATACCTGAGGGGCACAGGAGACCATCATGATTCGACGCACATCCTTTCTGATCGCCGCATTGCTTGCCGCCGGCGGCGTGCAGGCCCAGAGCAAGTTGAAGGTCGGCCTGATGCTGCCCGCAACCGGCACCTACGCCCAACTGGGTACAGCGATCGAGAACGGCTTCCGGCTCTACGTCTCCGAGCAAGGCGGCAAGCTCGGCGGCCGAGAGATCGAGTACGTGAAGGTGGACGACGAATCGGACCCGTCGAAGGCGACCGACAACGTCAACAAGCTGATCAAGCGGGACAACGTGGATGTCCTGATCGGCACCGTGCACAGCGGTGTTGCGATGGCCATGGCAAAAGCCGCCAAGGACAGCGGAACGCTGTTGATCGTGCCGAACGCCGGCGCCGACGCGGTGACGGGGCCCATGTGCGCCCCCAACATCTTCCGCAGCAGCTTCAGCAACTGGCAGCCCGGATTCGCGATGGGCGACGTCGTCGCCAAGAAGGGTCACAAGAAGGTCGTGACGATCACCTGGAAGTACGCTGCCGGCGACGAGTCGGTGCGGGGCTTCAAGGAAGCCTTCGAGAAGGCCGGGGGCCAGGTGGTGAAGGACTTGAACCTGCCGTTCCCGAACGTCGAGTTCCAGGCACTGCTGACTGAGATTGCCGCAATGAAGCCGGATGCGGTCTACACCTTCTTTGCGGGCGCTGGTGCCGTCAAGTTCGTCAAGGACTATGCCGCCGCAGGGTTGAACAAAACGGTACCGCTGTATGGCGCGGGCTTCGTCACCGACGGCACGCTTGAAGCGCAGGGCGCCGATGCCGCCGGACTGTTCACGACACTGCACTATGCCGACGGCCTGAACACGCCCCGGGACAGCGCATTCCGACTCGCCTATGCGAAGACCTTCAAGCTGCAGCCCGACGTCTACGCCGTGCAGGGTTACGACGCGGCGCAGATGCTGGGTATCGGCCTTGCAGCAACCAACGGCGATGTCAGCAAGAAGGCTGAGTTTGCAGCGGCAGTCGAGAAGGCCAAGATTGACAGCCCGCGCGGCCCCTTCACGATCTCGAAGGCACACAACCCGGTCCAGGACATCTACCTCCGCCAAGTCATCGGACGCGAGAACAAGCTCGTGAACATCGCCTCCAAGGCTCTGGCCGATCCCGCGCGCGGCTGCCGCATGTAGGAAGGCGTTCTCACGCGAAGGCGTGAGCGTTGTCAGGCGTCGCCGACGGACCGCATCAACCGGTCCGCCGCGGTCGCGCACACACTCTGAATGCTTGAGCCATGGACCTCGCCACCTTCCTCATCCAGTGCCTGAACTCGCTGCAGTACGGGTTGCTGCTCTTTCTCGTAGCGTCAGGGTTGACGCTCATCTTCGGGATCATGGGGATCATCAACCTGGCCCATGGCAGCTTCTACATGATCGGCGCCTACATGGCCTACGCGCTGGCCGCGCCGGTCGCGGCAACCTTTGGCGGCGGCTTCTTCAGCACGCTGCTGGTCGGGTTGTTGCTGTCGGTCGTCCTGGGTTACGCGCTGGAGTGGGCCTTCTTCAGCTACCTGTACGACCGGGATCATTTGCAGCAGGTGCTGATGACCTACGGCTTGATCCTCGTGTTCGAAGAACTGCGCAGCATCATCGTCGGCGACGACGTGTACAGCGTGGCACCGCCGCCCTTCCTCTCTGGCTCGCTGGCCTTGGGCGAGATGATGACTTATCCGGTCTACCGCCTGTTCGTCAGCGGGGTATGCGTCGTGCTGGCAGGCGGCATGTGGTGGGTGTTCACCCGGACACGCCTGGGCATGATGATCCGCGCCGGCAGTCAGAACCGCGAGATGGTGCAGAGCCTGGGCATCGACATCCAGTTGCTGTTCCGCATCGTTTTCGCGGCCGGGGTCGCCCTTGCCGCGCTTGCAGGCATGGTTGCGGCGCCTGTTTCCAGTGTCTATCCCGGCATGGGCAGCACGGTCCTGATCATCTGCTTCGTGGTCGTGGTGATCGGGGGGATCGGCTCGGTGCGGGGAGCCCTCCTCGCCGCACTGCTCATCGGTTTCGGTGACACCTTCGGAAAGGTACTGCTGCCGCAGGCTTCAGGAGTTCTCGTTTATGTACTGATGGCAGGCATCCTCCTGTGGCGTCCCATGGGACTGTTCAAGTCTTGAAGGCACCGCGATGAAAACTCAGATTGCCGTTCTCGTCGGCGCGTTCTTGCTACTGGCCGCGTGGCCCTGGATCGGCAGCTCGTACGGCATGGATTTGGTCAACAAGATCATGATCTATGCCCTGCTCGCCCTCAGCCTCGAAGTATTGGTGGGGGGTACCGGACTGATCTGCTTTGGCCAGGCAGCCTTCTTCGGCATCGGTGCCTATGCCGCAGTCAAGTTCACGCCGTCAACCGGTGAAGCGCCCTCACTGCTGGTCGCACTTCCCATCAGCATCGGCCTCGCCGGCCTCTATGCGCTAGCCGTGGGTGCGCTCTCGCTGCGGACGCAGGGCGTGTACTTCATCATGGTCACGCTTGCATTTGCCCAGATGGCCTACTACGTCGTCCACGACACACCGCTGGGCGGTGGCACCGATGGCATCTACCTGTACGCGAAGCCCGCACTGGGTTCCTGGCTGGACCTCGACAAACCGCTGGCTATCTACGGCTTCACGCTGGCAAGCCTGACTGCAGTCTTTGTGTTGCTCGCCATCATGCGCCGAGGCCAGTTCGGCCGCGCCCTCGATGGCATTCGGGTCAACGAACTTCGCATGCGGGCAACGGGTTTCTCGACCTATCCCTACAAGCTCGCAGCCTTCACGCTCTCCGGCGCAATTGCAGGCTGGGCCGGTTTCCTGTTCGCGGTGAAGGACGGCTTCGTCAACCCGGAGTTGCTGAGCTGGCATCTCAGCGGCACCGTGCTGATCATGATCATCCTTGGCGGCATGGGCCATCTGCGCGGCGCCGTGATGGGCGCCTTCGCGTTCACGCTGCTGGAGGAGCTGTTCCGCAGTGAAGCCGTGTTCGGAAGCCTGTCCAAGCACTGGCATCTGGGACTGGGGCTTTTCATCATTCTGAGCGTGGCCCTCTTGCCCAAAGGTCTGGCCGGCTTGCCCAGACAGATCCGGGAGCGCCTCGCTGGCAAGCTGCTGGGCACGCACCACATTCCCGCCGACGACGCCGTCCGTCCACAGGAGAACACATGAACGGAGCCTCGAACACCGTGCTGCTGCGCGGGCATCGACTCACGCGTCGCTGGGGTGGCCTGGTGGCCGTGAACGAAGTCGATCTCGAACTGCATCGAGGTGAGGTCCACGCCGTCATCGGCACCAACGGCGCAGGCAAGAGCACCTTGATCAACCTGTTGTCGGGGCAGTTCTCGCCGTCCAGTGGGCGGGTCGAACTGCTGGATCAGGACGTTTCGCTCTGGCCACAGCCGCGTCGCGCCCGTGCAGGGTTGGGCCGCAGCTACCAACGCAACACGATCTTTGGTGAGTTCAGCGGCATGGAGAACTGTCGCCTGTCCGCGCAGGCGGCGCAGCAAAGGCCATGGCGCTGGTGGCAGTCAGTCACGTCTCAGCCAGACCTCATGGCGATCGCACGAAACGTGGCCCAACGTGCCGGCCTAGCGGACTGCATCGACCGTCCTGCAGGCTTGCTCAGCCACGGTCAAAAGCGTCAGCTTGAAATCGCCATGTGCCTTGCAACCAGGCCCAAGGTCTTGCTGCTGGATGAACCGCTGGCGGGCATGGGGGCCGAAGAGACAGAACGAATGCTGGTGCTGCTGGGCGACCTGAAATCAGACCACGCGATCCTCCTTGTGGAGCACGACATGGACGCTGTATTCAGGATCGCGGACCGGATCACCGTGATGGTGAACGGCAGCGTCATCGCAAGCGGCAATCCGACTGAGATTCGCGACAACGAGCTCGTCCAGAGCGCCTACCTCGGAGGCCACTGATGACGACCTTGCTAGAGGCGCGCGACATCCACGCGTGGTACGGCAGCAGCCACGTGTTGCACGGCGTCGGCATCAGCATCCGCAGGGGTGAGACGGTGGGCCTGATGGGGCGCAACGGCATGGGCAAGAGCACGCTCATCCGAACCTTGCTCGGCCACGTCAGCCAGCGCCGGGGACAGATCTCTCTGCATGGCTGCGATGTGTCGCGCGCCAAGCCCCATGAAGTGGCACGACTGGGCGTCGCCTACGTGCCGGAAGGCCGCGGCGTGTTTGCCAACCTATCGGTGCGCGAGAACCTCGTGATGGCGGCGCGGCGCGGCCGCGACGGCCGGCAGGACTGGTCCTTCGAACGTGTGCTGGCGACGTTTCCCCGACTGGCCGAGCGCCTGTCCCACCTGGGTGGCCAGTTGTCGGGAGGTGAACAGCAGATGTTGTCCATCGGTCGGGCGCTGATGACGCATCCGGACCTGATCATCCTCGACGAAGCCACGGAAGGGCTGGCTCCACTGATCGTTGCCGAAATCTGGCGCGTGATCGACGAGATCAAGGCTGGGGGCATCGCCACGCTCATCGTCGATCGCGACTACCGGCAGGTCTTGAACCGAAGCGACAAGGCACTCGTTGTCCAGAAGGGGCAGATCGTTTTGCAGGGCCTCGCTGCGGACGTGGCCAGCAGCGATGAGCTTTCTGCGTTCCTGGGCGTATGAGATGAGGACGGGGGCATCGACGCGGCAAGTCCTGCACTCAGTGCATGAGTGCACGGAGCCGCGACCAATCCGCTGAAGTGTTTTAGTCCTAGGAGACCGGGTGCAGCCAACGCTTGAGCAGTCGCGTCAACCGAGGCGCGACGACCCATGTCATCGCACTCACCACAAGCAGCGTCAGAACCACCACCCTCTGCAACAGCCCCCAGTCCGCCATCAGCGGCCCCAGCAGCAAGAAACTGACGTAGACCGTAGGACAGATGCCCAACCAGGTCACCATGGCGACCTTCCACCGCGGAGGCGGCTGCACATCAGCTGCCAGTTAGTACAAGGACTGGGCGTGCTGAGATAGGAAAGGGCACTTACTGCGCCCCTTCGTTTACCGTGTCTCGGACTTTAATGACACGTCTCAGACATTAATGGCATGTCTCAGACTTTAATGGCGCAGAACAAGTCAGTCTGGCGCCCTACCAGCGCTCTACCGTGACGCTCTTGGCCAGGTTCCTCGCATTGTCCACGTCGGGCATCTTGAACACGTTCGTCACGAACCGATGAACAGCTGTCGACAGCCTCTGGTCTCGCCCGTTTGGTGACTTCGCAAGAGCATGTCCGATCCGTTCCCACTCCGCCACGGCTGCCGCTTGTCGGCCGGCACTGCGGGCGGAATCGGAAGAAGGATTTGCGCGGCTCCGAAGTCGATCATCTTGCTGAGCCTTGATGCGCCAGAGCGCTTCCGACCGGCCACTGCGTCCACGTACGGCTTGTCTAGATGCCTCCGCTTCGATCCCCTGCTCGCGAAGCTTCTCGGCAAAAGTCTCCCGCCACCGATGAAGGTCGGCCCTGCGGGGGTTCAGCCTCCGGCCATGTCGTGACTCGACCCGCACACTAATGTGCACGTGCGGATTTGCTTGGTGGTCGTGCAGCACCATCACGCACTTGTTGTCGGCCAGTTCGACGCGCGCGAACGCTCTGGCCGCGCGATGTACCGCTAAGGGATCGGTGCCTCTGGGCATGGACAGCATGATGTTGAAAGCCTCTCGCCGCCCCGCCCCATCGGCTTCTTCTGTGATCAGGCTTCCACTGAAGCGCCAGTCCTCGCTCAAGTCACGGACTGCTCGCGCGCCACGGATCGTCTCACCACGATCGTCTTCGATATCCAGGCGGCCGTTCTTGCTGATGTAGCGGAAGTGCGCAGCGATAGCGCGCATGCCTCGTCCGCCACCTGTGACCTTCACCATCACCTGCGGTGACCGGCGGACGACCGTAGCCTCGATTCGGCTACGAATCGCGTCAGCCCGTCGGCGCAAAGCCTCGCCGCTCAGCTTCGGCGGCGGACCACCCTTGACGATCCGGTTGCTCGGATAGAAGAGCCTGTCGCCCCACGTCACCAGGACGCCGTCGATGTTCACGCCTCGTGCCATGGTCCACTCCGTTTCTGTCCGGGGGTGGGCACCCCGCGCGAGGAAGCTCGCGGGTTCTGCAGTGCCGTCAGCACCTGCGCGGCAAGGCGTAGATGCTTCCGAACGTCGGCCGTCAAGCTGTCCAGCATGTCGCGGTAGGCCAGGGCCTGCTGAACGTTGCCTTCGCGAAGAAGAGCTGTGAGCTGGTGCGTGTTGCGGCTGAACGTCGACAGCTCGGCGCACGAGGCGACCAGCGACGAGATGTGCTCGGCCAGGCCGCCCGTGCGAAGCACGGGCACGCCATCCGA
>Ga0136846_1238575_pt1 | contig 30191 bp, 34 predicted proteins | sample HopSoiMetagenom2_FD_96841 | JGI IMG/M metagenome (GOLD analysis project Ga0136846, IMG submission 96841) | Grasslands soil microbial communities from Hopland, California, USA - 2 Assembly 2016 (version 4) | ecosystem: Environmental > Terrestrial > Soil > Grasslands | place: USA: Hopland...
GATACGCTCGATATGCAGATCAACGCCGTTCACCAGGCGCTCGAGAGCATCACGCGCGATGGCGATGGCGATGGCGATGGCGATGGCGATGGCACTGGCGCTGGCGCTGGCGATTGCTGGCTGGAGCCGTCGCCAGCGCCGCCACCGCCGCCGCAAGCCGCCACGGCCGCTATCAGCACCAGACATCCGGCGATACGCCAGTTGCGCGACGCCGTCTTCGGCGCCGCATCGCTCCCACTCGTTTTGTGCACGTCTGCTCCCCAATGAACCTTTCGATGGGGAACGCCGGACGCAAAGGGCATGCCATGCGCAGGGCCGCAAGTTGTTATGCGGAACGTGATGTGAACGTAATGAATTTCACAATTCGGCGCAGGCGGGACAAGTTCCGTCAGGTCATGCGACGGGCTTGGTAACTATTGCAAACGAGAATGTTCTTAAACGTAGTGGCTCGATGGCGATTCCGCGCCTCGTGCGGTTTGCTAATGACCAGTTAAGGCCGTTCTGAACGAAGGCTCGTGGCTGGTCTGGAGCCCGCCGGGCAGTGTCGTCACCGTGACGCAGGGCATCTACGAAGCGGCCTATGGCAACGACATCAACTTCCATGCGATCGGTCCATCGACGATCGTGATGTCCGGCGTCTACAGCCACACGGGCAACAGCCCGCACAACCAGCCGAACTCGGTCAACCCGGGGCTCAGCGACCCGAGCCTGAACTTCGCGAAGAACCAATGCCGTCAACGGCAACGACGCCAGCTACCGCGGCATCAACATCGAACGCGGTGCTGGGACTGTGCAGTGGGGCGACGGCACCCATGCGAAGTTCTTCCTGCCGTCGGCCCCGTCGCCGGCCGAAGTGGCCCCGCCGCTCGGCAAGAAGAACGCTTACATCAACCTGCACGGGGGCAATCTGGCGTTCAACTACAACGGTCCGGTGACGCTGCATGTCGGCATCACCGGCGGCGGGGGAGGGCCGCATCGCGCGCGTTTTGGCAGCTGGCGCGGAGCCGAGGATCTCCGATCATGTTCCTCGAAATGTTAGACAACTCGGCGATGCATGCGGCCGCTTAGTAATAGAGGTCAGACTGCAGTCGCGGCACCTGCGCGACACCGACCGGGCCCGCCATGCGCTACCGTCCCGGCGCTTCCCCCCGCCCGTGCTGCTGGAGCGTCGTCCGGTTGTCGCAGCCGTCTGGTGAGCACGACGTAAAGGGCGAGCCGGCAGGCAAGGGGGCGGTATTTGCCGGCACCTGTGTACGCAGCCAAGCCTGCCATTGCTCTGGGTGGCCGAGATGGTCGCCGATGTCGATGTGGTGGAAACGACCGTCCTGTTCCAGAGCAAAGGTCGGGAAGCCTTGGGTGCCGAGCCGCTGGAGCAGCGCACGGCTGTTGCGAATATGAAGTTGCGTTGCCTCGCCTTCGATCTGCTCGAGAACCCGCAGGAAGTCCCGGGTACCGAGGCCCAGTTCCTTGGCCAGGGCTGCGAGTACAGGTCTGTCGGCAATGCGTTGTCCTTCGACGAAGTGAGCCAACTGCAGTCGCGACAGCATGTCCAGGCCTCGCGATGCCAGCTGATCGGCAGCCAGCACGGCGGAGATCGGTGGTTCGGAGTCGAAGACTGCCGATGAATCGAGCAGAAGCCCGTTGGTATAGCGCTCGCCGAATGCCTGGCCGCTGACTTCGGCGATGCGCCGATCATGAGGCGCCACGAAGTTGCGCAACTGCGGCGAGACCTGTCGACGGTTGCTGCCGGCCATCATGCCGCCGCCGTGAGCGCGCACGCTGACGATATCGCGCGCGGCAGCCACCAGTGGTGCCGCGCCGTAGCACCATCCGCACAGGGGGTCATAGATGTAGTGGAGAACTGCGCTCGACATGATCCTTCCATCCAATCTTGGGTGAGGTGTATGAAATGAAAATTTGCCCCTGGGAGGGCGGGGCAAAGGCGGGAAAGTTAGGGCCGGCCTTTGGTCCTTTCAATTGACTTTCGGAGGCCGGTTCTTTCGCAGAACTACTTGCATCTCACTATTGCAAATTGCATCCAGAAGGATTGCTCGGGAGGATGACGCCCCAGCGTACCTGGCCGGAAAATCCACTGCGGCCTTCAACGTTTTTGCCTGCCCATGGAAGCTCCCATACGCCCGTGAAGTTGGCTCGGCCCATGAGTTTGTTCAGCGCGGCGCCGGCTTGGTCGTGCAAGGCGGCGTCGGCGGTCTGGTCGTCCAGCACGTGGATGGCCTGCCAATTCGGTCAAAATGTAAGTGGTGTTGCTTATTCGGAGCTGACCGCCGTCGGGTGGCTGCAACGGGCAACCCGCGAACGAAGGGCGGCTCCTTGCGCCTTGCTTGCCGTCTTGCCGATGCCCTTTGCGTGCCCCATGGTCGCCGCAAAGGGGTGAAAATCGGTTCCAGGATGAATAAGGCATTCACACGCGAAAGCGATGCAGATGGCGACGACGATGACGGCGACATCACGTTGCCGGCCCTCCCGTCAGGCACCAAGAACTACGTCACGCCGGCGGGTTATGCGCGTCTGCGTGAGGAGTTGATGACGCTGCTGGACGTCGAGCGGCCGAAAGTCGTGGAGGTGGTGTCGTGGGCCGCTAAAAACGGCGACCGTTCGGAAAACGGCGACTATCTCTACGGCAAGAAACGGCTTCGTGAAATTGATCGCCGGATTCGGTTTCTCACCAAGCGTCTCGACATTGCCGAGGTCGTGGACCCGTCTGCGCATCACGGGCGAGATCAGGTCTTCTTCGGTGCGAAGGTGACGTACTCCAATCAGAACGGGGACGAGCGCACGATCACCATCAAAGGCATCGACGAGTCCGACAGCAGCCAAGGCGAAGTGAGCTGGATTGCGCCGATCTCGCGGGCCTTGTTGAAGGCGAGGGTGGGGGACGAGGTGTCGCTGGTGACCCCGGGTGGCGTCGAAAAAATTGAAGTCATCGAAGTCGAATATCCGACAGCGAGTTCGCCCGGGTGAACCTCAGGGTGAAACGCCGAAGCTGCGCCGCGTAACGGTGATGCCGGACTACAACACAAAATCAAGGCTTGACCCGGGCCACCCGCAGTACCCGCCCCGATCGTTTCAGGGTCCGCATCACATCGGCCAGATGCAGCCGATCGCGCACGCTCAATAGCAAGCGCAGCTCCGCCGCCAGCGCGGGCGGCTCGTCGCCCATGTCTATGTGCGTGATGTCCGCCTCCGATGCAGAAACCGCAGCCGCCACTTCGGCCAGAACACCCTTGCCGTTCTTCAGCAGCACCATCACGCCAGTCTCGAAAGGCCGAGTGGGCTGCTCGGCCCACTCGACATTCATCCAACGCTCGCTGTCGCGCTCATAAAGTCGTTTGCCAACGCCACATTCGGCGGTGTGCACGACCAGGCCTTCACCGCGGCCGAGATAGCCGACGATTGCGTCGCCTGGAATCGGACGGCAACACGGGGCCATTTGCACCGACGCGCCTTCTGCACCGTCGATCTGCACCATGTCTTGAACATGTTCGCCATCTCCCCGGCTGTAGCGGCCCATCGACAGCATGACGGCGTCGGGCTTGGTGCCATGTTCAGCAAGCAAACGTGCGAGCCGCTTGGCGACGATGGTGGCAATCTTGCGGCCCAAACCGATATCGATCAGCAGTTCTTCGCGGCTGCGATTGCCGCTCCAGCGCGTCAACTGCTGCCACACGGCCGATTCGGGCGTGTCGTCGCCCGGCATTGATAAACCTTCGGCGCGCAGCGCCTGCGAAAGCATTTTGGAGCCGAGTTCCTGCGATTCCTCTTGCTCCATCGTCTTCAGGTAATGGCGAATCTTCGAACGCGCACGCCCGGTGCGAACGAAGTTGAGCCAGGCCGGGTTCGGTTTCGCCCCAGGCGCGCTGACGATCTCGATCACGTCTCCGCTGCGCAATTCGGTGCGTAAAGCCACCGGCTCGCCATTGACCTTTGCCGCCACGCAATGGTCGCCTACGTCCGAGTGAATCGCGTAGGCGAAGTCCACTGGTGTCGCGCCGCGCGGCAAGGCGAGGATCTTTGACTTCGGAGTGAACACGTAGACGGCGTCCGGAAAAAGGTCGATTTTGACGTGCTCGAGGAATTCGCTCGCATCGCGCGTTTCATCCTGGATGTCGATGAGCGACTGCAACCACATCGCGCCCAGGCGCTGCGCTTCCTGCACATGGGCAGGACCGCCGCCCTTGGTCTTGTAAAGCCAGTGCGCGGCAATTCCCTTTTCGGCCACCGCGTGCATCTGCTCGGTGCGGATCTGGAATTCGACTGCCGTGCCCAGCGGGCTCACAAGCGTCGTGTGCAGCGACTGGTAGCCGTTGGCCTTCGGAATCGCGATGTAATCCTTGAAGCGGCCAGGCACGGGCTTGTAGAGTTGGTGAAGCACGCCAAGCGCCAAGTAGCACTCCGGCAGCGTGTGCACGACGATGCGAAAGCCGAAGATGTCGTTCACCTGCGCAAAGGTCAGGTGCTTCTCGCGCATCTTCCTGTAGATGGAGAACAGCGTTTTCTCGCGCCCGAAGACTTGGCTTTGAAGCTTGGGCTGCGCAAAGGCCTTCTCGACTTCGCGCTGGATGCGATCGACGATGTCGCGCCGATAGCCCCTTGCCTTCTGAACGGCTTTCGACAGTGCAGCATGACGCCAGGGCCGCAAGTGCTGGAAAGACAGCTCCTGCAACTCGCGATACGTCTGGTTCAAGCCCAGCCGGTGGGCAATCGGCGCGTAGATATCGAGCGTTTCGCGTGCGATGCGTGTGCGCTTGGCAGGCGCCATCGCCTCCATCGTGCGCATGTTGTGCAGTCGGTCGGCCAGCTTGACGAGGATGACACGCACATCGCGCGCCATCGCCAGGAGCATCTTGCGAAAGGACTCGGCCTGCGATTCTTCTCGGGTCGAGAACTGCAGCTTGTCCAACTTGGTGAGGCCGTCAACCAAGTCGGCGGTCGGCGCGCCGAATCGCTCGATCAGCTCCGCCTTGGTCACGCCGCAGTCTTCCATCGCGTCGTGCATCAACGCGGCCATGATGGCTTGCGCGTCGAGCTTCCAGTCGGCGCACAGGCCGGCGACAGCGATGGGGTGGGTGATGTAGGGTTCGCCGCTGGCGCGGAACTGGCCCAAATGCGCCTCGTCGGCGAAGCGGTAAGCTTCGCGGACGCGCTTGATGTCGGCGGTGTCGAGGTAGTCGAGCTTGTGAGTCAGCGCCGCGAAGGAGGCTGCGGCGGCGTCGTCTTTCGGAGTTGGGGCCTGCGCTGCAAAGCGGCGGCTCGCGGGGCTGGCGAGCTCCTTGATGGCGGCGGCGATGCGAGAAACCATGTTCCGAATTTATCTTGGAAAGTGCTGCATCGCATCCCGGGCTAACAGTGATCCGACAAAGCGCATACCCGCATCAAAACAAAACGGCCCCGGAGGGCCGTTTCTTGAAAAGCGCATGGAGCGTGCGACGGGGCTGAATTCAGACCGGAACTTTGCGCAACATTTCGATGCCGACTTCGCCGGCGGCAATTTCGCGCAGGGCGGTCACGCCGGGCTTGTTCTTGGTTTCGATCTTCGGCGCGTGACCTTGGCTCAGCATGCGAGCACGGTAGGTGGCGGCGAGAACGAGCTGAAATCGGTTCGGAATCTTCACCAGGCAGTCTTCAACGGTAATGCGGGCCATGAGCAAAACTCCAAACTTAGTGAATTTCTAGCTGAGGTCCAGAGCCTGGAAGACGCTTGGCTTGCTGCGAAGCTGGGCGACGTACTTGAGGCGCTGGGAGTGAACGACGGTTTTCAGATCGAAAACGGCCGTTTCGAATAAGCCGTTGATTATAACGAAGTCGAAGTGCTTGGCCTGCGCTACCTCGTGGCGCGCATTCGCCAAGCGCTGGGCGATCACCTCGGGATGGTCCTCCCCGCGACGGTTCAGGCGCTGGGCCAGTTCCTCGAAGCTCGGCGGCAAGATGAAGATCAGCACGGCATTCGGAAAGAGCTCTTTGATCTGGACCGCGCCCTGCCAATCGATTTCAAGCACGACGTCCTGCCCGCCTGCCACGCGCTCCTGCACCTGGGTGCGGGAGGTGCCGTAGAGGTTGCCGTGCACCTCCGCCCACTCGAAGAATTCACCCGACGCGATCATTTCGCGGAAGGTGGCTTCGGCGATGAAGTGGTATTCGCGCCCATCCTGCTCCTGCCCACGCGGCTTGCGGGTGGTGTGCGAGATCGAGACAACGAGGTGCGAGTCGATTTCGAGCAGCGATTTCACGAGGCTCGATTTGCCCGCACCGCTCGGTGCAGCCACGACGAAGAGATTGCCGGGGTATTCCATGAGTGTCTTTATTCGAGGTTCTGCACCTGCTCTCGCAATTGCTCGACTGCCACCTTCATTTCGACAGAAATGTTGGTCAACTCAAGGCTCGATGCCTTGGAACCGAGGGTGTTCGCTTCGCGAAGTAACTCTTGGATCAGAAAGTCAAGGCGCTTGCCGACTTCGCCGCCCTTGTTCAACAGGCGGATGATTTCGTCCAGATGGGCGCGCAGCCGGGCCAGCTCCTCGGCGACGTCGATGCGGATCGCGTAGGCGGCGGCTTCGTTGATCGCTCGCTCCTTGAGCGTGTCTTCGGAAATCGTCTGCGCCGCGCCGGTCACTTCCAGCGCTTCTTTCCAGCGCTCCAGGAACTTCTGCTGCTGCTTCTGGACGACGGCAGGCACCAGCGGCTCTGCTTCGGCGGCAAGTTCGCGCAGGCGCTTGACCCGTTCCATCAGCACCGCGACCAACCGGGTGCCTTCACGTTCCCGTGCCTCGGTCAATCCGACAATCGCACGCTTGGCGGCATAGAGGGCGACTTCGTCCAGACGTTCGGTGATGCCGCCGCCTTTGCACCACTGCAACACCTCGTGAACCGACAGCGGCTGGGCCTTTGGCATCCAGCCCTGAATGGTGCTTTCCAACCCGCTCAGCCGATTGAGCTGTTCGGGCTGCGGCTGCGGCCAGGCGTTGTCGCTTTCGGTCCTGGTATTGAGGCGAACCTCGATCTTTCCGCGTCGCAACGACGTAGACAGCAAGTCGCGCAGCGCCGGCTCGAGCGAGCGCAGCTCGTCGGGCATGCGGAAGTTGAGATCCAGGAATCTGCCATTGACGGAACGGATTTCGACCGTCACGCTCGCGGCTCCCGATCCGACGGGCCGACTTGTTTGGCCTTCGGCATTAGTGCCGGTTTCGGTGGTGGGGCCAGTGCCTGAGGTGGCAGTGGCATAACCGGTCATGCTGTAGACTGCCATGCAGCTTTTTGCCCCTTGAAAATTCGATTATGTCAAAGCCGAAACCCGCACCGTTGCCATCCGGCACGGTAGTGGGCGGGTACCAGGTCATCAAGAAGCTGGCAGCCGGGGGGTTTGGCGTGGTCTACCTCGCCGAAGACTCTGAGCGCCATCTTGTTGCGCTCAAGGAATACCTGCCTTCTTCCCTTGCCGAACGCTCCCCCGGCGAGTTGACTCCGCGCGTGAAGCCCGAGAAGCAGCCACTGTACCGGCTGGGGCTGAAGAGTTTTTTCGAGGAAGGACGCAGCCTCGCGCAAATTTCACATGCAAGCGTCGTCTCGGTGCTGAACTTCTTCCGCGAGAACGAAACCGTCTACATGGTGATGAACTACCTGCAGGGCGACACCCTGCAGGACTTTATCGTCACCGCGCGCGACCTGAAGCGCGACAAGGTCTTTCGCGAATCGACCATCCGGTCTCTGTTCGATGAAATCCTGCGCGGCTTGCGCATCGTGCACCAGCACAAGATGCTCCACCTGGACATCAAGCCGGCCAACATCTTCATCACCAACGACAACAAGGCGGTTCTACTCGACTTCGGCGCGGCGCGCGAAGTGCTGAGCAAGGAAGGCAACTTTATCCGGCCGATGTACACCCCTGGCTTCGCGGCCCCCGAGATGTACCGCCGCGACGGCACGCTCGGCCCCTGGACCGACATCTACGCCATTGGCGCCTGCATCTATGCCTGCATGCAGGGCTACCCACCCAACGACGCCCCGCAGCGGATCGAGAAAGACCGTCTGGCGCTGTCCCTGTCGCGGCTGCGAAATGTCTATTCCGACAACCTCATCGAGGTCACGGAATGGTGCATGTCGCTTGACCCGCTGTCCCGCCCGCAAAGTGTGTTCGCGCTGCAAAAAGAACTGGCGCGCGAAACCGAGCGGCGCTATACCAAACTCAGTTTCAGCGAACGGCTCAAACTGCAGCTTGAAAACTTGACGAGCGCCAAAGCATGACCATGCGCTTTTCGGTCTACCAGGTCAGCCGAAAGGGTGGCCGCGAGAAGAATGAAGACCGCATGGGCTATTGCTACACGCGGGATTCGGGGCTGTTCGCGCTTGCTGACGGCATGGGCGGCCACCCCGAGGGCGAAGTCGCCTCGCAACTGGCGCTTCAGACTCTGGCGGCCATGTTCCAGCGCGATTCCAAGCCGACGCTGGCGGATCCGCTGCGCTTCCTGCACGAAGCCATCATTGCCGGGCACCATCAACTGCTGCGCTACGCCACTCAGAAATCTCTGATCGACACCCCACGCACCACGGTGGTGGCCTGCGTGCTGCAAGGCAATGCGGCTTACTGGGCCCATTGCGGCGATTCGCGGCTGTACATGGTTCGTGGCGACAAGCTCATCGCCCGCACCCGCGACCATTCGTATTCCGAACTGCAGGAAACGCTCAGCCAAGTGGTTCCGATGGGCGAGCGCTTCAACCGAAACGTGCTCTTCACCTGCCTGGGCAGCCCCGGAAAACCGGTGGTCGACACCGTGGGGCCGCTGCTCTTGCAACCGCGCGACCGACTGCTGCTGTGCTCCGACGGCCTGTGGGGCAGCGTCAGCGACGCCAGCATCACCGAGCAACTCGCGCGTCACCCGATTTCTGATGCCGTGCCCGAGTTGGTCGAGCAGGCGCTGCGCAATGGCGGTCCCAAGAGCGACAACGTCTCCGTGATCGCCATGGAATGGGAAAGCGCGGACGACAGGGAGGGCCCCGGCATTTCAACGCAATCCCTGGGTGACGAGGTATTCGCCTCGACCATTCAGGCAAGCGTGATGGGCCAGGATGTGCCCGACGAACTTGACGACGCCGAAATCGAGCGCTCGATCAAGGAAATCAACGAGGCCATTCGGCGCTCGTCACAAAAGAAAAACTGAAAGGCTCTTTCATGAGTTTTGTTCGCACGCAAGGCCGTGCTGCTGACGCATTGCGTCCGGTCACTGTCACCCGCCGCTACACCAAGCATGCCGAAGGATCGGTGCTGGTGGAGTTCGGCGAGACCAAGGTGCTGTGCACCGCGTCAGTGGAAGAGAAGGTGCCCCCGCACAAGCGCGGCTCGGGCACGGGATGGGTGACTGCCGAGTACGGCATGCTGCCGCGCGCCACGCACACGCGAAGCGATCGGGAGGCGGCCAAGGGCAAGCAGAGCGGGCGCACGCAGGAGATCCAGCGCCTGATCGGGCGGTCGTTGCGCTGCGTGTTCGACCTGGAGGCGCTGGGTGAGCGCACGATTTCACTGGACTGTGACGTGATCCAGGCGGACGGCGGGACGCGCACGGCCGCCATCACTGGTGCGTTTGTCGCGGCGCATGACGCGGTGAGCTTTTTGATTGCGCGAGACAAGATCAAGGCCTCGCCGATCCGCGATTTCGTGGCGGCGGTTTCCGTGGGTATCGTGGATGGCACGCCATTGCTCGATCTTGAATACGTCGAGGATGCCGCTTGCGACACTGACATGAATGTCGTGATGACGGGGGCCGGTGGTTTCGTTGAGGTCCAGGGCACGGCGGAAGGTGCGGCGTTTTCGCGCGATGAGATGGGGCTGCTGTTGCATTTGGCGGAAAAGGGCATCCGCGACCTCGTTACCGCGCAACGCAAGGCGCTCGGCGTGTGAACGGGATTCGTCGCCTGAGAGGCTGGGAGTATTTCGAACGTGTCCGAGCAGCACGTCAAAAGGCGCCTGATCTAGGCGCAGCGCAGCCATAGCTTGCTATGGCGAGCATTTGCAACGACGAGCAGGGGGCTTTTGGCGTGATGAGCGGGCATGATCGAAAAACTCTCAGCACTCTGAGTGCAACCCGGGGTTGTGCCGAAGGGTCCAAGAGCCTATCCCCGGGGTTCACCCGGGATACGAGATAGGTATGCGGCTCGTGCTCGCATCGAACAATGCGAAGAAGCTCGCTGAGCTTCAAGCCTTGTTCTCACCCCTCGGACTCGAATTCGTCAATCAAGGTGCACTTGGCATTCCTGAGGCGGAAGAGCCACACATCACCTTCGTTGAAAACGCCTTGCTGAAGGCGAGGCATGCCGCCCGGCATTCGGGCGGGCCGGCGATTTCCGATGACTCCGGCTTGTGTGTCGATGCGTTGGGTGGCGCACCGGGTGTCGCATCTGCCAACTTTGCTCCGCTGGAAGCGGTAACTCTCACTCACAGCCCTTCGCCGGCGGGTGGGGGAGGGGAGCCAATATCACGCGAAGGTATGCGGGCTCTGCAGGATGCGGCCAACAACCGCCTGCTACTCGAACGCCTGCAGGGCGTCGAAGATCGTCGCGCCCGATTCGTGAGTACCTTGGTCGCCGTTCGGTCTGCCGACGATCCCGAACCGCTCGTCGCGGTCGGCCGATGGAACGGTGTGATCCTCACTGTGCAGCGTGGCGAAGGTGGCTTCGGTTACGACCCTTTGATGTTCATCCCCGTCCTCAACCAGACCGTCGCTGAATTGAGCGCTGAAGTGAAGAACCAGCGCAGTCACCGCGCGATCGCGGCGCAGCAGATGCTCGCGCTCATGCGTGAGGCGTGGCACCTTGAGTGACCTCACTGTGAAAGAGATTGGAATCGCGAATGCAGTGACGCCCGGCGAAGCTGGTGGCGACATGGTCGCGCGCTACATGCGCCCCGGAACACTGAGTCTTGCGGCCCTGCCACCGCTGTCGCTGTACGTGCACCTGCCGTGGTGCCTCAAGAAGTGCCCGTACTGCGACTTCAACTCGCATGAGCAAGCCGGCAGCCTGCCAGAGGCGCGCTACTTGAGCGCGTTGCGTGCAGACCTCGAAGCCGCACTACCTTTCATCTGGGGCCGACGCGTGCACAGCATCTTCATCGGCGGCGGCACGCCCAGCTTGTTCTCGCCCGGGGGTATTGACCAGCTCATCACCGACGTCCGCGCCCGCCTGCCCTTGGAACCGGCTTGCGAGATCACGCTTGAAGCCAATCCAGGCACCTTCGAGCGCGGCCGTTTTCGCGGTTACCGACAAGCCGGTGTGACGCGTCTTTCCGTCGGGGTACAAAGCTTCGACGATGCGAAGCTCCAGGCCCTGGGTCGCGTACATGACGGCGCGCAGGCGAGGGCGGCGCTCGAGGAGGCCAGTCGCGCGTTCGAGACTTTCAACCTCGATCTCATGTACGCGCTACCAGGGCAGACTTTGGCCGAACTCGACGCCGACCTGAAGCAGGCGCTGTCGTTTTCACCGCCGCATCTGTCGATCTATCACCTGACGATCGAGCCCAATACCTTTTTCGCAAAGCATCCGCCGGCGGTGCCGGACGACGACACCTCGTCGGACATGCTGGACCTGATCGCCGACCGGACCGCGCAGGCGGGACTGGAACGCTACGAGGTTTCCGCGTTCGCAAAGCCCGGTCATCGCTGCCAGCACAACCTCAACTACTGGCAATTCGGCGACTACCTGGGCATTGGTGCCGGCGCGCACAGCAAGCTGAGTTTTCCGCATCGGATCGTGCGGCAGATTCGCTTCCGCGACCCCGCGAAGTACATGGACCAAGCCTTGGCCGGCGCTGCGATTGCGCAGGATGAAGAGGTGTCACGCGATCAGTTGCCTTTCGAGTTCATGCTGAACGTGCTGCGGCTGCGAGAAGGCTTCGAACTCGCGCGTTTCAGCGAGCGAACGGGTTTGCCCATTTCAGCGATTCAGGCGGCGCTGAAGGGTGCGGAAGACAAAGGCTTGATCGAGCGGGATTGGCAGTGGGTGAAGCCGACGCCGAAAGGCTTCGACTTTCTCAGTGACCTTCAGGAGCTGTTCCTGTAGGGTGGGCAAAGCGAAGCGTGCCCACGCGGTTGCCATTCAAGTCAGATCAACGGTCCGCGTGGGCACGCTTCGCTTTGCCCGCCCTACGTTGACTGTCCGTGGACCTTCGCGGCAGTCTGAAGCATCTCGTGAACGTCGTAGGTCATCACCGCCAGGAAGCCCACCAGCGCCACATACATCGCCGCGTAGCCGATGCGCGTTTCCATCGACGCCATCCGATACGCCTGCGCAGCCGGATCGTGCCGATGTGACCATGCCGTCCACAACTGCATCCCCGCCAGCACGGCGATCAAGATGAGCATGGGACTCGGGCTCCAGATCATCATCGCGAGCAGGATGGGCACGCCCGCGAGCCACAGCCAGGGCGAGATCACTTGCGTGATACGGCCACCGTCCAGTGGCGTCATGGGAATCAGGTTGAAGAGGTTGAGGAAGAAGCCGGAGTACGCCACCGCCAGCAGCCAGTCGGTGTTCGTGTCGCGGGCGATGAAGTAGCACACCAGGGCGCCCACCGTTCCCAAGAGCGGCCCGCCCATGCCCACGTAAGCTTCGGTCTCGGCGTCGTGCGGCATATCCTTGAGCTCGATCCATGCGCCCACGAAGGGTATGAAGGTCGGCGCCCCCACAGCGAGCCCGCGTTGCCGCGCTGCGATGTAGTGTCCCATTTCGTGCACGAAGATGAGCGCGACGAATCCGGCCGCGTAGCGCCACCCCCAGACGAAGGCGTACACGACCACCGACAGCAGCATCGTGCCGCCCGTCGTGAACAGCTTGCCGAGTTTGACACCCGACAGCAGCAGGGCCAACAGCTTGATCACGCCGTGTCCTTGCGCTTGAAGAACTTGGTGACGACGGCAATCACGCCGGCACCTGCGAGCAGCAGCACCTTCGCGAACTTCGCCGCGAACGCGAGGATGATGGCAATGAGCCCCAGCTTCTTCGCGGCCACGCCGGCCACCAGCGCGGCAATGCCGTATTCGGCGACCTTGTCAGTGCTCGAATTGAAGTCCTGGTAAGCCTTGCCGTCATCGAACTTCAGCGCCGACAACAGCGTGTTTGCCACCGGCTTATCTCGCTCGACCGACGCACGCGCGGTGATGAGGTTCAGCGACACATAGCCCTCGCGGCCCAGGGCATAGGTGTTGTAGTTGACGCTTTGCTCAGCGTCGCTTTCGCCGGGCTTGCGCGCCGCCATCGACCACACGAGGCGATGCGTGGACGCGTCATAGCTCGGCTTTTGCACCCAGCCCACGATCTCGAGCGGGGCGAAGCCCATTTCCGTGCGCTGCTTGTTGGCCGCTTCGGTGCCTTCCTTGAGGCTCTTGAAAAGGTCGTCGACGTTCCAGTCCCGGGCGTCGTCGTCCTTGATGTAGCCCGAGGGTTCGTAGCGGGCGATGACCAGCCATTGCGCGTCGCCGGTGCCTTCGATGAGGCCAATCAGCCGATCGTCAGACCCGTTGCCCATGGCCTGCATGAGCCGCCCCGCGGCGGGTTGCGGCACGAATTCCATACCGGCGGGAAGCTTCAGCACAGCCTGCCCGGCGAGCTTGATGTCGCTCGGGCCAGTGACGGTCACCGCCTTCGCGGCCTGTACCGAAGCCTGGATTTCCTGCTTTCGCGCCTCGTCGGGCTCGGCGTTGGCAAAGCCCATGGCCAGCAAGAGCGCAATGGTCACAGCGCCGCGTGTGATGGTGTGAACGACAAACATTGGAGTCCTCCCCCCGCATGAACGGGCTGTGCGCCCGCGTGTGTGTTGTGGTGATCTCGATGCTACCGCAGACGTACTGTCGTCTTCATCGGCCTTCCCCTTGCGCCCGATGGCTTGCTTTTTCGGTGCCCTTTTGCTCCCGAGCTGTGTTGGTGGGCTCGCACGATGGTCGAATCGACCATCGCGTACTCGTTGTCTGCGTCTTGCGCTAAAACGAGTTCGTCACGCAGCCATTGGCGATCATTTTTGAGTGCGAGCCATCAAATCCGATTGATCGACATCCCGGACGTGCTTCTCAGCCGCTCGATCAGCTTCGGCGCGATCTGCGTCAGAGGCAGCACCTCGTGCGCTGCTCCCGCAACAATCGCTTCGCGAGGCATGCCGAAGACGACGCAGCTCGCTTCGTCCTGCACGTAGTTGTAGCTGCCGGCGTCGCGCATTTCTTTCATGGCTTTCGCGCCATCGGCACCCATGCCCGTGAGCATCAGCGCCAAGGCGTTCGGCCCCACCACGCGGGCGGCGGACTTGAACAGCACCTCGACCGACGGCTTGTGCCGATTCACCGGCTCGCCGTCTTGCACGCGGGCGATGTAGTTCGCACCGCTGCGTTCCACGCTGAGATGAAAACCACCGGGCGCGATGTACGCGTGGCCCGGAAGAATACGGTCACCGTCACGTGCTTCGGCAACACGGATCTTGCACAGCCCGTCGAGCCGCGCTGCATAACTCTTGGTGAAGCCCGGCGGCATGTGCTGCGTGATGACGACGGCCGGCGAGTCAGGCGGCAGGTTGACCAGTACTTCCTTGGTGGCTTCCGTGCCGCCCGTGGATGCGCCGATGAAGATGATCTTCTCGGTCGATAGACGCCCGAGGTGGGCCACGGAGGGCAACGGTCGCGCAGCAGCCGGCTCTGCGCCGGCATCGTGGGCCGGCGCCAAATGCACCCGACGCAGATGTGCCTTCGATGCGATGCGAACCTTCTCCGTGATGTCCTGCGCCAGCAATCGCAAGCCATCGGCTACACCGATCTTCGGCTTGGCAACGAAATCGACGGCGCCGAGTTCAAGCGCGCGCAGCGTGACGTCAGCCCCACGCTCGGTCAGCGTAGACACCATCACCACCGGCATTGGCCGCAGACGCATCAGCTTCGACAGGAAGTCGATGCCGTCCATGCGAGGCATTTCGATGTCGAGCGTGATGACGTCGGGGTTGAGCGTGCGAATCATCTCGCGTGCCACGTACGGATCAGCCGCCGCGCCCACACATTGCATGTCGGGCTGGCGGTTGATGATTTCGGTGAGCAGGCTTCGCACCAGCGCCGAATCATCGACCACCACCACGCGGGTCTTGGCAACACTGTCTTCTCTTGCACTCATTTGCGAGCCCTCAGAACAGATCGACCGAACCGCCGCCGGTATTGGCAGGCACCGCGCGTTGCGCGGCGGCGCGGTCTTGCGCCACCAGGGCCTCGGCATTGGCCGATGCGAGACGCTTGACCATCGCCTTGCCGCTGGCCGGAAGGAAACACACTTTGCGCGGGTAAATGTCCAACACATCCTTGGACATGATCGGAATCCGCTCGGTCTTCAAGTAGTCGATCACGAAATTCGTGTTGCGCTGGCCGACGTTCAGCGAGTTCATGCCCGCAATCACTTGCCCGCCGCCGAACACCTTGGCTTCCATGTTCACCCGCGAGGCGCCGCGCTTCATCATCTCGTTGATCAGCAATTCCATCGCATACGAACCGTAGCGGCCCGAGTCACCTGCGCCATCGGGCAGCATGAAGTGATTCATGCCGCCGACGCGGGCGCTGCGGTCCCACAAGCACGCGGCGATACACGAGCCCAGGGTTGTCATGATCAGCAAGTCTTCGGTGTGGACGAAATACTCGCCGGGCAGGATCTTGACCGCATCGTTCCTGAAGTGCGCGTCATAGAAGAAGAAGGAGGCCTCGCCAGCCTTGCGCGGCTGCGCCTTGAGCTGCTCGAGGCGCGATCCCGCGGGCGGTGCGAGTGATGAGGCGGTAGCCATGATGTCTTTCTTATCAGCAGCGGGGGCGCCGGCTTGAGCCTGGCCTGACGAACGAAGCCATCGATTTAATTTGTCAACGTCTTGGTGAAACGCGTACTAGACGCGCTGGTAGATCGTTTTTCCGCGCAGGTGGAACAAATCCCTCGCCTCGGAGAAGTTCTCGGAATGCCCGACATACAAGAGACTGCCCGGCTTCATGACGCGGTGGATGCGCTCGAGAACACGCCGTTGCGTCGGCCCGTCGAAGTAGATCATCACGTTGCGGCAGAACACGATATCGAAGGGGTCACCCAGCGACCAGTGCGCATCCATCAGGTTGTGCGACTTGAACTCGATCATCTTGGCCAGTTCGGGCCTGACCCGGATAAAGCCTGCGTTCGCGCCCGTGCCGCGCAGGAAGTGATTTTTCAGACGCTCGGCGGACAGCCCTCGCGAGTCGGCCGCATACACGCCGCGCGAGGCTGTCGCCAAGACCTTGGTGTCGATGTCGCTCGCGAAGATGGTCGCCGCCTGGGCGCCCAGGCTTTCGGTCACCGTGATTGCGATCGAATATGGCTCTTCGCCAGTCGACGCTGCGTTGCACCAGATTCGCAGTGGCCGCGCGGTGCGGACCTTCAGGTCCCGCGCCAACTCGATGAAATGGTGTTCTTCACGGAAGAACGACGTGAGGTTGGTCGTGAGGCAGTTGACGAATTCCTGCCATTCCTCTTCGCCCGCCGCGCCGTTGGGATGCTCCAGCCACTGCAGATAGCTGGAAAACGACTTGTATCCGGTATCGCGAAGCCGGCGTGACAGGCGGCTGTAGACCATGGCCTGCTTGCCGGCGTGCAGGCTGATGCCCGCACGCTGGTAGATCAGTTGACGCACCCGTTCGAAATCGGCGCCGCCGAAACTGAATTCCTGTTCGGCTGCCCCGTTGGCGCTTTCGACCCGGGGGGCCGCGGCAGGGACGGAGGAGAGAACAGCGCTCATGAATGCTCCGGTTGAACCAGGGCCGTACGTGCTCCATCGCACGTCGGGCCGACAGTGGAATATCGGCCTCAGTGTCCTGTGCTTGAGCTGCGCAGAGCGATCGAGATGAGCGCGAAACACAGCATAGTTCCCAATAGACCGTATGCAGGGCTCTAGGTAGACTGGCTTCGTGGACCTTTGCCTATGAACCTGTCTGCCCGTCTCGGGAGTCACAAGCCTGCGCCGACGCTTCGGCTGTCGGCGGCATTGCAACTCCTGGCGCAGGCGGGGCAGACTCTGCCCGCTGACATCCCGACTGGTTCTCTGTCCTGGCTCCAGGCGGTCATCGACGGCTTGTGCGATCTTTCCAGCCGCGACGCGCTCACGGGCCTGTCCAACCGCCGCCAGTTCGAGCTCGCCATCTCGCGCGAGATCGACCGCGTGGCGCGTGCCGGTGAACCGGCACTGGTGTTGATGGTCGACATCGACCACTTCAAAAAGGTCAACGACACGCACGGCCATGCCGCGGGCGACGAAGTCATCAAGGCCGTGGGGCATGCGCTGCAAGACTGTGTGCGGCCGATGGACACGGTGTCGCGTTTCGGCGGTGAAGAGTTCGCCATCATCCTGCCCAACTGCCCGCCGGCCTTCGGCCACACTGTGGCTGAGCGCATCCGCCTCAAGGTGCAGCGGCGCGCCATCAGCGTGGCCCCGGGCGTTGATGTGTCGGTCACGATCAGCATCGGCGGCGCTTTCGCGCCCCAGTGGGTGCGATCGTCCGCCACCCTTTGGATCGAGCGCGCAGATCAGCAGCTCTACCGCGCCAAGGCCGAAGGCCGCAACAAGGCTTGTCTCGAGCAGCCCATCATGTCGCAGGTGAGCGCAGAAGAAAAAGGGATGCTATTCGGGCAATCACAGTTTCAGGATCTCGAATGAGCAGGATGTGCCACCCCCGGAGCGCCTTCGGCGACCTTGCTAACCTGCGGTGGCTGCTTGATGACGTGGCACTCGCGGAGCGACTGCCATGACCGCGCGCATCACTGCCGTGACGAGCGGCAAGGGCGGGGTGGGCAAGACATTCATGGCGGCCAACCTCGCGGCGGCGCTGACGCGACTTGGTGAGAACGTGCTGGTGCTCGACGCCGACCTCGGCCTCGCCAACCTCGACGTGGTGTTGAACCTCTATCCAAAGATCACCTTGCACGATGTATTTACCGGCAAGGCGGAACTGTCGGAAGCGATTCTTCCGGCGCCGGGCGGTTTTTCGGTGCTGCTTGCGGGCTCGGGCCTCGTCGAGTATTCGCGCTTGACGCCTGAAGTGCGCGACCAGTTGCTGAGCGTCATCCAGAAGGTGGCGCCGCGCTTCGACCGCATCCTGCTCGACACCGGCGCCGGTATTTCCGACGTGGTCTTGTATGCCGTGTCGCTCGCCGACGAGGTGATGGTCGTGGCCACGCCCGAACCCACATCGCTCACCGACGCCTACGCCACCATCAAGGTGCTCGCGACCCAGCAGCATCGAAAGATCATCAAGCTCGTCGTGAACCAGGTCAGCCGCTTGGGCGAAGGTCGCGTCATCCGCGGGCAGTTGCAGCAGGTGGTCGACCGCTTTGTGAGCAATGGAACGGACACACCTTTGAAGCTTGAACTGCTCGGCGAGGTGCCGACCGATTCAGCCGTGCGAGAAGCCGTGCAACGCCGGTTGCTGCTGCTTGAAGCCATTCCCGGCTGCCCTGCGGCCAAGGGCGTGATGGGCGTGGCGGAGAAACTCGCAGGGTGAATGCGCCGGACGACGACGACGCGCCTTCCGGGCCGAGTCCCTTCGAAGCGATCGGGGGCGAACCCGTGGTGCTCGCGCTGGTGCAGTGCTTCTACGACCTCATGGATTTGAAGCCCGACTACAAGGACATCCGCGCCTTGCACCCGCCGCATCTCGAAGGCTCGCGCGACAAGCTGTTCTGGTTTCTGTGCGGATGGCTGGGTGGGCCGCAACACTATGTCGAACGCTTCGGGCATCCGCGGCTGCGGGCGCGACATCTGCCGTATTCCATCGGCATCGCCGAGCGCGATCAATGGATGGACTGCATGAGAGAGGCGATGAGCGAGACGGGGCTGGATCCGGCATTGGCGGACAGGCTGGCGGCATCTTTTTTCAATACCGCCGATTGGATGCGCAACAAGGGCGGTTGAGCGGTCCCGGAAGCAATCCGTGACTCAGAGGCAGCCTCTCAGGCACGCCCGACATCTTGCGTGCCGCGCCAATACTCTCGAAAGGGGGCGCTCTCAAGTCCCGAGAGTGGGGGCCGTCAAGCCTGAATCGACCCGCCGCGCACTCCACCGCGGTCATTCCCGCCCATGGATGAATAAAGCCCCGGCGTGTCCCGAGGCATCAGTACTTCAATCGCACGATCGAGCGCCGCAGTAGCGCGGGCCAGCGACTCGCGCTGGGCAGCGACTTGTCCACTCGCGCTTGCAAGCCGGCGGCGCAGCAACTGGGGCACATCGCCGTGGCGGGCGGCGTGGGTGAAGTGATCGACTGCACGCGCAAGCGCACGGTGGAGTTCGGTGGCGTGACTGTCGATGGCCGCGCTGTCGCGCTCGCAGAGCGCTTCGCCCAATGCCGCCAGGCGCGACTCGACCGCGGATACCGTGTCTTCCAGCGCGGGGTCGAGTTGCTTTGAGTGCGGGAGCAGTCGGATCATGTGAACAGCCGGGTCGTTGATTTGCTTCGGCGAAAGGGCGCCTCTTTTGTGCGAGGCAGCTCCTGCAATGGCCTGATGCGATGGTTCAGTGCGATGTCTTGGTCAGCAGTTCCGCAGCGTTGGCGATGAGCTTGTCAGCAATCGCCGCATGGTCGACCTTGAACGAGCCGTCGGCGATGGCTTGTGAGATGCGAGCCACTTTCTCTGCGTCGAACTCGGCGTTCGATCCGCCCACACCTTGCATCAGGGAGGCCGCGGCGGTCGAAATGTCGACTTGCGCGCTGGCTTCGGCCGGGGCTTGCGTGGCGTTGGTCTTGGTGGTGGCGTCGCCCGAGGTGGCGCGAGCTGTCGCCGCTGGGGCCACAGGGGGTTTGTCTGCCGGACTGCCGATCTTCATGGTGTTCTCCAAAGAACCGGTCTTGAATCCGGTCCATTCAACATGTACGGTGTATCGACCGGGGTTTAGCAGACTTTAGGCCTTTTTTTCGATGGGACATGGATTCCCGCCCGCCGCTCACGCTCTTTCCCTGCAGTCCTTTTTACAGCGCCAATTCCACACGGTGGTCGCCGGTCGGCATTCCGGTGAGCACGCGCCCGCTTTCGGTTTTCACCCTCGCGGGCTGGCCTTCCATGCCGGGTGTCAGGGCTTGACCTTCCCCTGCCACGCTGAACCCAGACCCCACCGCCATCACCTTGACCGTCTCGCCTGCCGCGAACCACTGGCGGACCTTGAGATGTGCTTGTCGCACGCTTTGGCCGGGGTTGATCGCCCGGGCGAGAGTGCGGCCGACGACGAGGTGGGTATCCGTCACAGCCACCGATGCATCTTCGGCCAGATCAACCTCGGCTTGAGTCACGTCGTCGGCAGTGACGATGGCGCCCATGGCCAAGGGGGCTGTGGCAACCAGCGCCTTGGCGTAGACCTTGACGGTGACCGGAAGGTAGACATTCCAGGGTGATGGGCCTTGAACGCAGCGCAGGCCGATGCGAGTCTTGCCCCAGAGGCGCGCGCCCGAGGGCAGGTAAGGTTCGACTTTCTGGCACGGGGCGAGGTGCAAGCGGGGGTCGAGTTGGCCGACCTGGACATCGAAGCGGACACCGGGGGCGGCATGCTGGGTGCCGGCGAGTGCCAAGTCTTTGACTTGTTGTTCGAGTGTCGTGCTTGGGAGGCTGTCCCCGGGCTGCACCTGGGCCCCGGGATCGGCTGACGAGTATGGATGGGCGAGTGCAAACAGGGCGCACAGCACGACGTGCAACAAACGAAGAGGGAGCTTGCCCAAGATTTCCATATCGCCACTCTAGAAGGGCAAGGGCAAGACCGTAGCGGCGAAATGGCGGCCAAACGTGCGCCTATTCCCGCTTATGTTTTGGAAGTCGGCAAACACAATGCCTTTCATCAATTCGCAGGTACGCCCTGCGCAGGCATCATGATCAACCGACTCACCGACAACCTCGACTTCCACGGCCAGGCCTTGAGCCTGCGCTCCGAGCGTCAGCGTCTCATTGCAAGCAACATCGCGAACGCCGACACGCCGGGCTACGTGGCGCGCGACATGAACTTCGCGCAGGCCCTGAAAGAAGCGACCGGGGGCATGCAGCCGGCGCAGATGCTTGCCACGAGCCAGGCCGGCCACATCGGCGGCACGCCCGGCGCCCGCGGCGAAGCCAATCTTCTTTATGCGACTCCGAGCCAGACCAATCTCGATCGCAACACCGTCGACATGGATCGCGAACGTGCGAACTTCGTCGACAACTCCGTGAAATACGAAGCCACGCTGCGTTTCATCAACGCCGACGTGCGCAGCATGCTCGATGCGATTCGCGGGCAGTAAGGAGTCATCTCATGTCGATGTTGAACATCTTCAATGTGGCCGGAAGCGCAGTCAGCGCGCAGAGCCAGCGGCTGAACGTCGTCGCGTCCAATCTTGCCAATGCCGATACGGTCGCGGGCCCCGACGGCCAAGCCTACAAGGCGCGGCAAGTCACCTTTCAGACGCAGTTGATGGGCGCCGTCGGAACGGCAGGCGTGAAGGTCAGCACCGTCACCGAAGACCAGGCGCCCGGCCGCAAGGTGCACGACCCCAAGCATCCGAGCGCCGACGCCGAAGGCTACGTGACCTACAGCAACGTGAACCCGGTGGAGGAGATGGTCAACATGATCTCTGCCTCGCGTTCGTACCAGAACAACGTCGAGGTAATGAACACCGCCAAGACGCTGCTTCTCAAAACCCTGCAGATGGGTAATTGATCATGGCCGTTGGAAACGTCACCACCAACGCGGCGACCACGCCGGCCACCTCGGCTGTCACGAGCGCCAGCGACCCGTCCAGCGCCGACCGCTTTCTGAAGCTGCTCGTCGCGCAGATGCAGAACCAGGACCCGCTCAACCCGCTCGACAACGCGCAGGTCACGAGCCAGATGGCGCAGATCAATACCGTCAACGGCATCGAGAAGCTGAACACCACGGTGCAAGGCCTGCAGAGCAGTTTCACGCAGATGCAGGCGCTGCAAGGCGCATCGCTGGTCGGACATGACGTCATCGTCGCGGGCAACAAGATGGACTTCAGCGACGGGACCGGCGCCAGCGGAACCACCGGCGTGGGCGGATTCGAGCTCACATCGCCCGCCGATGCGGTGAAGGTCGAAGTGCTCAATGCCGCCGGGCACGTGGTCGACACGATGCAGCTCGGCGCATCCAGCACCGGCCGTCACAGTTTCGAGTGGGATTCGACCAAGTTCGGCACCGACACCAACCTCACGTTCCGAGTGACCGCCACCAATGGCGCGGCCACGCTTTCTTCGACCGCGCTCATGCGCGACAAGGTCCTGGCGGTCAGCACCGCCGGCGACAAGCTGACGCTTGATCTCGCGCGTTCGGGCTACGTGCCTTACGCCGACATCAAGGAATTCAACTGATCACCTCCCCGCCGTAGCAGTATCAAAGGACAACCATGGGCTTCCAACAAGGTCTATCCGGTCTCAACGCCACCAGCAAGAACCTGGAGGTGATCGGCAACAACATCGCCAACGCCAGCACCTACGGCGCGAAGGCGTCGCGTGCCGAGTTCGCCGACATGTATGCGAGCGCCATGAACGGCGCTGGCTCCAACACCATCGGCATCGGCGTGAGCCTGCAGGCGGTGTCGCAGCAGTTCACGCAGGGCAACATCGCTTCGTCGCAAAACCCGATGGACCTCGCCATCAACGGGGCGGGCTTCTTCCAGGTGACCGACGGCAAGAACCCGACGATGTACACGCGCAACGGTGAGTTCAAGGTTGACCGCAACGGCTATGTCGTGAATGGGCAGGGCAACCAGTTGATGGGCTACGCGGCCGACGGGGCGGGCACCATCCTGCCAGGCCAGGCCAAGGCGCTGCAGATGCCCACCGCCGGCATCACGCCACAGGCCACCGCGAAGATCAAGGTGGAGATGAACCTTGACGCTCGCTCGGCGGCCACGCTGCCCGCCGCAGGGCCGGCCGTCGACTTCACCGATCCGACGACCTACAACAACGCGACCTCGCTCACGGTCTACGACGCCAAGGGCCAGGACGTGGCGCTCACCTATTACTTTCAGAAGGCGTCTACAGATACATGGAACGTCTACGTCACGGCCAACGGCACGCCGCTCGCCACCGACGCCAGTGGCAACCCGGCGGCTTCGACGCAGATTGTGTTTCCCTCCAATGGAGGCACGCCGACGTCGCCGGTGGGGCCGGTCGCGCTGAACATTCCAGCATCGACCAATGCTGTGGGTGCGAGCACGTTGCCGATCAACGGCGTGGCGCTGAACCTGGCGGGTGCGACGCAATACGGCTCGCCCTTCGGCGTGACTGACATGTCGCAGAACGGATACGCCGCGGGCCAGTTGGTCGGCCTCCAGTTCGAATCGAATGGCATCGTCACGGCGCGTTATTCGAACGGCCAGTCCAAACCCGCCGGGCAGGTCGAAATCGCGACCTTCCGAAATCCTCAAGGCTTGCAGCCGCTGGGCGGCAACTCGTGGGCGCGCTCGTTTGCGACGGGCGACCCCATCGTTGGTGTTCCGGGTGACGGCACGCTGGGCGTGCTGCAGTCGGGGGCGCTTGAAGAATCGAACGTCGACATGACCGCTGAGTTGGTGAGCATGATCACCGCGCAGCGGATCTATCAGGCGAACGCGCAGACCATCAAGACACAAGACCAGGTTCTGCAGACCCTTGTGAACTTGCGCTGATGAATTTGCAGGGTTGGCATAGCGAAGGGCGCCCGTGCATGCAGCTGAGAGTGTCGAAGGAGCCACGCGATACGCGCAACCCGTGGGCTCTTTCGACAGGATGCACGGACCTTCGCTTCGCCCACTTGCAAGAAAGCAATCATGGACCGTCTCATCTACACCTCGATGTCCGGCGCGAAGGCGACCATGCAGCGCCAGGACACTCTCGCGAACAACCTCGCGAACGTCTCCACCGTCGGTTTCCGTGCCGAGTTGCAGGCGTTTCGTGCAGTGCCGGTGCTGGGCAGCGGTGCCAGCACGCGGGTCTTCGCGCTGGAAAGTACGCCCGGCTATGACGCAAGCGGCGGCACGGTCACGGCCACCGGCCGCAACCTTGACATCGCGATGAAGGGCAATGCCTGGCTTGCCGTGCAGGGCTTGGACGGGACCGAGGCATACACCAAGGCCGGCTCGCTCGACGTGTCGTCCGACGGCACGCTCACCACGAGCGCAGGCCTCACGGTGCTGGGCGATGGCGGGCCGATCCAGCTGCCCCCCAACAGCGAAGTGAACATTGGCGATGATGGCACCGTGAGCGCGAAGGCGCCTGGTGGCAAGGCGACGCCGGTGGGCAAGCTCAAGCTCGTCACACCCGAAGTGCCGCTGACCCGTGGCACTGACGGCTTATTTCGCGGTGCAGATGGTGACTTGAGTGCGGACCCGAATGCGCGCGTACAAGATGGCGCGCTCGAAGGTTCAAACGTGAGTTCGGTTGAAACGATGGTCGCGATGATCACCGCGGCCCGTCAGTTCGAAGCGCAGATGAAGATGCTCCAGACCGCGGAAGGCAATGAAAAGTCCGCGGCACAGTTGTTGTCGATGAGTTGAAATGAAAAAGTAGCGAAGGACCAAACACCATGATGCGTTCCCTGTGGATTTCCAAGACAGGCATGGAGGCCCAGCAGACCCAGCTTGACACCATCTCCAACAACCTCGCCAACGTCTCGACCAACGGCTATAAGAAGGCGCACGCGGTCTTCGAGGATCTGATGTATCAAAACCTGCGGCAAGCGGGTGCGAACAGCACCGAGCAGACGACGCTGCCCACGGGCCTGCAGGTCGGTCTCGGCACCCGTGCGGTGGCCACTTCGCGCAGCTTCAGCCAGGGCAACCTGCAGGCCAGTGGCAACAACCTCGACGTGGCGGTGCTTGGCAACGGTTTCTTCGAAGTGCAGATGCCCGACGGCACGACGGGCTACACGCGTGACGGTTCATTCCAGGTCAGTGCCACTGGTCAGCTCGTCACGAACAACGGCTATGCGGTGCAGCCGGGCATCACCATCCCATCGACTGCGCAAAGCGTCACGATCGGCTCGGATGGCACGGTCAGCGTGACTTTGCCCGGGCAGGCGACGGCCCAATCAGTGGGCCAGATCCAGATCGCGAGCTTCGTGAACCCGGCCGGACTCGACCCCAAGGGCCAGAACATCTTCGGCGAGACGGCCGCATCGGGCACCGCCAACAGCGGTGCGCCGGGAAGCAACGGCCTGGGCAGTCTGCGCCAGGGTTTTGTCGAGACGTCGAATGTCAATGTCGTCGAAGAACTCGTCGCAATGATCCAGACGCAACGCGCCTACGAACTGAATTCGAAGGCGATCCAGACCTCCGACCAGATGCTTCAGAAGCTCGGGCAGTTGTGATGAAAAGCATGAAGACAATGGTGGCCCTCGGTGCTGCCACGATCCTCGCCGGCTGTTCCACGCTCAACCCGCGGCCTCCCGTCGACGTTGCCGAGCCGACCTACGTGCTGCCGCAGCCTGTGGCCGCACCAGTCGTGAACAACGGCGCGATCTTCCAGGCTGCGCAGTACCGCCCGCTCTTCGAAGACCACCGTGCGCGCCTCGTCGGCGACTCGATCACGGTGCAGATCGTCGAGAAAGTGAGCGCGAGCCAGAAAAGCACGAGCTCCATCGACAAGAGCGGCAAACTCGCCGCCGGCGTGACGGCGCTGCCGGGCATCTCGCCCAACTCCTTCGGACGTGCCACCGCGGCCGCCACTTCGAGCAACACCTTCGAAGGCAAGGGCAGTACCGAGAACACCAACGACTTCTCGGGCACCATCACCGCCATCGTCACGGGTGTATTGCCCAACGGCCATCTGCTGATCGCGGGTGAAAAGCAGATTGGCGTGAACCACAACGTCGACGTGCTGCGCTTTTCGGGTCAAGTGGACCCGCGCGCCATCCAGCCAGGCAACTCCGTCGCCTCTGTGCAGATTGCCAACGTCCGCATCGAGCATCGTGGCCGCGGCGCCCAGGCTGAGGCCAATGGAATAGGGTGGTTGGGGCGCTTCTTTTTGAATGTTCTTCCCATTTAAGTTTGCCCAGAATCGGATGCATCCAAACGTGTTTCCGACATGGAAAAAACAGACAAACTCCTGCACACGCTGATCGCGCTCGCATGGCTGCTGGCAACCGCCACCATGTGGTGTCCGCAAGATGCCAGCGCCGCGCGACTCAAGGAGGTTGCGACCGTGCAAGGCGTGCGCAGCAACCCGCTCGTGGGCTACGGCCTCGTGGTGGGCCTGGACGGCACCGGCGACCAGACCACGTCGGCACCGTTCACCACCCAGAGTTTGAACGCCATGCTCCAGCAGATGGGCGTGACCGTTCCTCCGGGCACCAACATGCAGTTGAAGAACGTGGCGGCCGTGATGGTCACTGCGCAGTTGCCGCCGTTTGCCCAACCCGGGCAGACCATCGACATCAACGTGTCGTCCTTGGGCAATGCGAAAAGCCTGCGTGGCGGCACGCTGATCGCCACGCCCTTGAAGGGCGCCGACGGGCAGGTGTATGCCTTGGCGCAAGGCAACCTCATCGTTGGGGGGGCGGGTGCCTCGGCGGGTGGATCGAAGGTTCAGATCAATCACCTGAGTGCAGGCCGCGTGCCGGAAGGCGCGACAGTGGAGCGCGCGGTGCCGACGCCGCTCAATCAAGGGGATACGCTGCAGCTCGACCTGAACTCGCATGACTTCAACACGGCGCGCGAAGTCGTTCGTGCGATCAATGCGCGCATGGGCGAAAACACCGCGTGGGCAGTCGATGGTCGCGTTGTCCGCGTGCGCATGCCTGATGCAGGCGTCTCGCGAGTGTCATTCATGGCGGACATCGAGAACCTCGACATCGCGATTGCATCGCCGGCAGCTCGCGTGGTGATCAACGCACGCACAGGTTCGGTCGTGATGAATCAGGCCGTCACGCTTGCGCAATGCGCAGTCGCGCACGGCAGCTTGTCGGTCACCATCAGCAGCACTCCGCAAGTGAGCCAGCCGAATGCGCTGTCCACGGGCGGGCAAACCGTGGTCACCGAGAAATCCGACATCTCGATCACGCAGCAGGCGGGATCGATCATTCAAATGCCGGCGGGCACCAAGCTCGCGGATGTGGTGAAGGCATTGAATTCGCTCGGGGCGACGCCTCAGGACTTGCTCGCGATCTTGCAAGCGATGAAGTCGGCTGGCGCCTTGAACGCCGAGCTCGAGGTGATCTGAAGTGAATCTACCTTCGACATCCAGGCTCGCGACTGACACGCACAGCGTCGACTCGCTGCGTGCGCGCGCAGCCACCGATCCGAAGGCGGCCATCAAGGAAACGGCCAAGCAGTTCGAAGCCCTCTTCATGCAGGAACTGATGAAGAGCATGCGACAGGCGCAGCAAGCCATGTCCTCGGGGATGCTCGACAACGCCGGATCGCAAATGGGCACCGAGATGCTCGACACGCAGTTCGCCACCAAGATGACCGGCCTGCCCGGCGGCCTGAGCGACGTGATTGCGAGGCAGCTCGAACGGCAGATGGGTGTCGGCAACAACGCGGCGATTGCACCAGCCGGTGCGGCCAATGCGCCGGTTCGCACCAATGCGCCTTCGCAGAAGACTTCGCAACGCCAGAGTGACTTCATTGCCCTGCACACTGACGCGGCACGCGCAGCCGAAGCGCAAACCGGCATCCCTGCCACCTTCATGGTGTCGCAGGCCGCGCACGAGACCGGTTGGGGAAAGCACGAAATCAAGAACGCTGACGGATCATCTTCGTTCAATCTCTTTGGCATCAAGGCGGGTGCAAGCTGGAAGGGCAAGGTCGCCGAAGTGACCACCACAGAGTACGTTAACGGCGCACCGCACAAGGTGACGGCCAGATTCCGCGCCTACGACTCGTACGCCGAGTCCTTCAGCGACTACGCCAAGATGATGAAAGACAGCCCGCGCTACCAGCAGGTGCTTGCGAGCGCCGGCAGTGCGCAGGGTTTTGCGCAGGGCCTGCAACGAGCGGGCTATGCCACCGACCCCGCGTACGCCGACAAGCTCACGCGTGTGATCAACACGACACTGCGTCTGCAACGCAGCGTTGCATGAAAGGGCACTCGCGATGAGCGGTTCCGCATTGATGGGTCTGGGCACGCGGGCGTTGTTTGCCAACTATGCGGCGCTGCAGGCCACCGGCAACAACATCTCCAACGCCAACACCAAGGGCTACTCGAAGCAAACGGTCGAGCTCGAAACAGCTGGCGGGCAGTTCAGTGGCGCGGGCTTCTTCGGCAAGGGCGTGGACGTGACGACGGTGTCGCGTGCGCACGACGAGTTCCTGACGCGTGAAGCCGTCAATGCGCAATCGATGGCCGCCGCTGATTCAACTCGCGCTGACCAGCTCAAGCAATTGGAAACCGTGTTCCCGACCGGCGAATCGGGTGTGGGCTATGCCGCTGGGCAGTTCCTTAATTCCTTTGTCGATGTGGCGAATCATCCGCAGGATCTTGCCGCTCGGCAGGTCGTGCTCGGCCAGGCACAAGACGTGGCTTCGCGCTTTCGCGCCGCGGGCGAGCAGATGGATTCGCTCCAGGCCAACGTCACCTCGGAGATCGGCGCTGCGATCAAACAGGTGAATACGCTCGCACTGCGAGTGGCCGACATCAACGGACAGATTTCACTCGCGCAAGGTTCAGGGCACCAGCCCAACGACTTGCTGGACCAGCGCGACAACCTGATCGGCCAGATCGGGCAGTACCTGCAGGTCTCCACGATTCCAGCGAGCGATGGCACGATGAGCATCTTCATCGGCGGCGGCCAGAGCCTCGTGCTGGGCGGCCAGGCCTCGCAGCTCGCGCCGATGACCGACGAGTTCAACCCTTCGCAGATTCGCGTGGGTCTGAGCGATGCGAGCGGCACGCATTTCATTCCGAGCAATCTGATCACCGGCGGCTCGATCGCAGGCCTGCTCAAATTTCAAGACACCGACCTCGTGGCGGCACGCAACCAGCTCGGCCAGATGGCCGCGGCGCTGGCAGGCAAGGTCAACGATCAGCAGGCACTGGGCCTGGACCTCGGCACGCCGGCAACAGCCGGTGCGGCGATCTTCTCGACCGGCGCCACCATCGTGCTGCCCGCGAGCAGCAATGCAAAGGACGTGGCCGGCAACCCCGTCGCGTCCTACGTTAACGCTTCGGGCACACGCGTGCCGAGCGTCAGCTTCACCGTCATTGATGCGACGCAGCTTCGTGCCAGCAACTACCAAGTGCAGGCCGATCCGGCGACGGCGGGCAACTATCTCGTCACGCGTCAATCGGACGGAACGCAGGTCTCGATTGCATCCGGTGGCACGGTCGACGGCTTCCAGCTCAATGTTGTCGTGCCGCTGCCCGCGGTGAACGACCGATTCCAGCTTCAACCGGTGGCGGGCGCCGCGCTCAACATGCGCCGCGTGCTGGACGATCCGAAAGGCATCGCGGCTGCATCGCCCGTGACGGCGGCGGTCGGTGCGACCAACACTGGCACTGCCTCGGTTGCAAGCGTGAAGGCGGTAAGCAACACCATCAACCCCAACCTCACTGCGACCCTGAGCTTCACTTCGGGCACTGGCAACTACGACTGGGAATTGCGCGACGCGACCACCGGCATTGTTGCGAGCAGTGGATCGGCCGTGTGGACGGCAGGCCAAAGCATCAACCTCAATGGTTTCGAACTCAACCTGAACGGCGTGCCAAAGACGGGCGACACCGTGGTCGTGCAGAAGACGGCCTACCCGGCCACCGACAACGGCAATGCGCGTGCATTGACAGACTTGCGCGACGTGAAGATGGTCGGCGTGATCGGCACCAGTGGCGGCGTGACGGTGACCGATGCCTACGCCAACGCGATGACCGACATCGGCGTGCGCGTGCAGAGCTCGCAGATTTCGGCCGACATGTCGGCTGCGGTCGCGAGCGACGCGCAAGCGGCAGTCAGCGAGAAGACCGGCGTGAACCTCGACGAAGAGGCCGCTCGCCTGATCCAGTTTCAGCAAAGCTATCAGGCCGCGGCAAAGATGCTGCAGGTCGCACAGACGGTGTTCGACACGCTGCTCAAGGTCGCCGGCGCCTGAGGACATGGCGCAAAACAATTTCCCATTTTGGGGGCGCAGGGCGGGCGCGCTGCGGCGTTGCTCCTCGCTTGTGTGGCTCGCCACACGGCGCTCGGAGCGCCTTGCATCGCATCCCGCCCTGCGCCC